>Ga0209159_1000340_pt1 | contig 43988 bp, 35 predicted proteins | sample GraSoiAngelo_144_FD_185901 | JGI IMG/M metagenome (GOLD analysis project Ga0209159, IMG submission 185901) | Grasslands soil microbial communities from the Angelo Coastal Reserve, California, USA - 14_1009_02_40cm (SPAdes) (version 2) | ecosystem: Environmental > Terrestrial > Soil > Grasslands ...
GCGGCGAGCGGGATGGCCAACAGCAGCGTCACCAGCGCCACGTACACCATCAGGGTGGTGGCGCCGACGTTCAGCCCGGCGGGCGGGACGTACACGAGCACGCTGTCCGTCTCCATCTCGGAGACGACGCCCGGGGCGACGATCTACTACACCACCGACGGCAGCACGCCGACGACGGCGTCGAGCGTGTACGCCGGCCCGATCTCGGTGACGCGCACCACCACGCTCAGGGCCATGGCGGCGGCGCCGGGCATGGCCAACAGCGCCGTGACGAGCGCCACCTACACGTTGCAGACTGCGACACCGACCTTCAACCCGTCGGGCGGAACGTACGTGCTGCCTCAGCTGGTGTCGATCTCTGACGCCACCCCCGGCGCCACGATCTACTACACCACCGACGGCAGCACGCCGACGACCGCGTCCAGCGTGTACAGCGGGCCCATCCTCGTCATCATTCAGACGACGATCAAGGCCATGGCGGTCGCGCCCGGCTGGGCGCCAAGCGCCGTGGCGACCGCCACCTACAACAACCTGCTAGGACTGTGAGCCTATGAGTACGCCTGAGATTCCGTTTCTCGATCTCGTCACCGTGCACCGGGAGTTGCGCGACGAGCTGCGCTCGGTGTTCGAGACCGCGCTCGACACCGCCGGCTTCATTGGTGGGCCGGTGGTGCGGGAGTTCGAGCGCGACTTCGCCGAGTTCTGCGAGGCACCGTTCTGCGTCGGAATGGCCAGCGGCACGGACGCGTTGCGCTTCGCGCTCATCGCGGCGGGTGTCCGAGCCGGGGACACCGTGGTGACCGTGCCGCTGACCTTCATTGCCACCACGGAAGCGATCTCCCAGGCCGGGGCCCGGGCGGATTTCGTCGACATCGATGAGCGAACGTACACGATGGACCCCGAGGCGCTCCGGACGTACCTCGAGACCGGGTGTACACCCGACCCGATCACCGGCCGTCTCGTGAGCCATCGCACCGGGGGCCCGGTCACGGCCGTGGTCCCGGTGCACTTGTACGGGCAGATCGCCGATATGGATCCGATTCTCGAGCTGGCGGCCCGGTACGACCTCATGGTCATCGAGGACGCCTGCCAGGCGCACGGCGCTGAATACTTCTCGACGAAGGAGGGGCGCTGGCGGAAAGCCGGATCGATGGGTCGGGCCGCGGCGTTCAGCTTCTATCCCGGCAAGAACCTCGGCGCCTGCGGCGAGGCGGGGGCGGTCACCACCGACGACGAGCGGCTGGCGCAGCGCTGCCATCTGCTCCGCGACCACGGCCAGTCGAGGAAGTACTTCCACGACAACGAGGGATACAACGGCCGCCTCGATGCCATCCAGGCGGGGCTGTTGCTCGTGAAGCTTCGGCACCTGGCGAAATGGAACGAGCAGCGGCGTCAGGTGGCGTCCCGCTACGACGAGCTCTTCGCCGACGCCGACGGACTGCTCGTCCTCCCTCACGTGCCGTCGTGGTCGCGCCCGGTCTACCATCTCTACGTCGTACGGGTTCCAGACCGGGACGGGCTCCAGAAGAGCCTGGCCGCGGCAGGCATCGGGACCGGCATCCATTACCCGATTCCGCTCCATCTCGCCAAGGCCTATCGGCATCTCGGCTTTCGGCCCGGTGACTTTCCCATCGCCGAGCAGGCAGCCGCTCAGGTGCTTTCGCTTCCGATGTTCCCGGAGCTTTCCCCAGAGCCTCAGTCAGAGGTGGTGAGATGGGTACTCACGTCCAGAAAAGCGGCAGGCGGGCGGATCCACGCACCGGAAACGGCACGTCGGCAGCGAGCATGACCGAGTCTGCGACCGTCGTCGTCGTCGGGCTGGGCGAGATCGGACGACCTCTGCTCGAGCTCGTGTCCCGACACGCCAGGGGTGTCGGAGTGGACGTCCGCCCTCCGACGGAACCCGTGCGGCCCGTCGACATCATGCACGTCTGCTATCCGTTCGAGATCGAGGACTTCGTCGGCGTGACCGCCCGTTATATCGAGCGCTTCGCCCCCGGCCTGACGATCGTCAACAGCACCGTGGCCGTCGGGACGACACGGGCCATCGCCGACCGTACGGGCGCGGCCGTGGTCCACAGCCCGATTCGCGGCAAGCATGTGCGGATGCTCGAGGACCTCCTCGGTTACACGAAGTTCGTGGGACCGATGGATCAGGCATCGGGCAAGTCTGCCGTCGAGCATTTCGAGTCGCTCGGGATGCGAACGCGCCTCCTGTCCGAACCCGAGGCCACGGAGCTCGCCAAGCTCACGGAGACGACGTATTTCGGCCTCCTCATCGCGTGGGCTCAGGAGATCGAGCGCTACTGTGATCGACTGGGCCAGGATTACAACGAGGTCGTGTCCTTCTACGAGGAAATCAAATACCTACCTCCCGTCAAATATTTTCCGGGAGTCATCGGTGGCCACTGCGTGATGCCGAACATCGAGATCCTGAGTCGCGTGGTCCCGTCGGAGGTCCTCACGACGATTCGCTCGTCGAATGGCAAGAAGGCCGAGCGAGAAGCCCGCAGGGCAAGAATGGAGTCAGGCTGACCGTGCTGATGACGCGTGCGTATTACGTTCTCAAGCCCTCGATACCCGGGAAGGTCCGGCTCGCGGTTCGACGCCTTCGAGCCGAACGATTGAGCCGGCGGCTGAGCGGCGTCTGGTACATCAATGAGACGGCGCGTACGGCCCCCGATGGCTGGCCCGGCTGGCCGGACGGCAAACAGTTCGCCTTCGTCTTGACCCACGACGTCGACAGCAAGAGAGGTTTCGATCGCTGCCTTCAGGTCGCCGAGATGGACCGGCGGCTCGGGTTCCGCGCCTCGTTCAACTTCGTCCCCGAAGGCCCCTATATCGTGCCCGCCTCCCTTCGCAACTCCCTCGCCGGCAAGGGATTCGAAATCGGTGTCCACGACCTCCGGCACGACGGGAAGCTGTACGTGTCTCGCGAGGGATTCACGGCCGGCGCCCAGAAAATCAATCACTATCTGGCGGCCTGGAAGTCGGTGGGGTTTCGCTCCGCGTTCATGTTCCACCAGCTGAGCTGGCTCCGGGATCTCGATATCGTCTACGACGCCTCGACGTTCGATATCGACCCGTTCGAGCCACAGCCCGACGGCGCGAACACGATCTTCCCGTTCTGGGTCTCTCGAGACGACGGGACCGGGTACGTCGAGCTGCCGTACACGTTGCCACAGGACTCGACACTGTTCGTGCTGCTGCGGGAACGGTCGATCGAGACGTGGAAACGCAAGCTCGAGTGGGTCGCGGAGCACGGGGGCATGGCCCTGGTGAACGTGCATCCCGACTACATGAATTTCGATGGCCGGCCCGCGTCCTCGGAATACGGGGCGCACCTGTACCAGGACTTCCTCGAGTACGTGCGCGCCCGCTACGGCCGCCACGCGTGGTTTGCGCTGCCCCGAGACGTGGCGGCGTACGTGCGTCGTGAGGGTGTCCTCCCTCGACCACGCTTCGCGGCGTCCGACCCACTGTCGTCGACGCCCGAACGTGGCCGCATCTCTGGCGCCTGGCGTCTCCGGGGCAAGCGGGCGGCGATGGTCGTGTTCTCCTATTACCCGGCCGACCCACGCCCCCGGCGAGCGGCGGAAGCCCTCGTCAACGAAGGAATGGAGGTCGAGGTCGTCTGTCTCAAGGACGGAGAAGCGAAGCGACAGACGTTGAACGGCGTCAAGATCCTCCGCGTGCCCATGAGGCGCCGTCGTGGCGGCATGTTCGAGTACGTGTTCCAGTATGCGGTGTTCGTCGTCCTGTCCCTCGCCATCCTCGCCGTGCGGTCGATGCGGCGCCGCTACCACGTCGTCTACGTGCACAACATGCCGGACGTCCTCGTCTTGAGCGCTCTCGTCCCGAAGGCCCAGGGCGCGAAGGTGATCCTCGACCTGCACGATCCGATGCCCGAGCTGATGATGTCGATCTTCAATCTTCCGCACGACAGCCTGCGCGTGCGGACGCTCGAGCGACTGGAGAAGTGGAGCATCCGCTTCGCGGATCTGGCGCTCACCGTGAACCTCGCCTGTAAGCGCCTGTTCGTCTCGCGCAGCTGCCCTCCGGAGAAGGTTCAGGTGGTGATGAATTCTCCCGACGAGAAGATCTTCGGCGTCCGGGCACCGCGCCCGGCGCCGTCGACGCCCCGCGCTCCGGGCCAGCCGTTCGTGATCATGTATCACGGGTCTCTCGTCGAACGAAACGGCCTGCACCTCGCCGTCGATGCGCTCGCGCGGGTGCGACGCTCGGTGCCGAGCGCAGTGCTCCGGATCTACGGGCCGTCGAGCCCGTTTCTCGAGCGGGTGATGCAGTCCGTCCGCGCCCAGGGCCTCACCAGCGCCGTGCAGTATCTCGGGCCGATCCGACTCGAAGATATCGTCGGGGCGATCGAAGACTGTGACGTGGGGGTCATTCCGAATCAGCGAAGCGTGTTCACGGAGATCAATACGCCGACCCGCATCTTCGAATACCTCGCCGTGGGCAAGCCCGTGATCGCGCCGCGGGCGGGTGGCATCCGAGACTACTTCGACGAAGAGTCGCTGATCTTCTTCGAGCTCGGGGACGTCGCCGACCTCGCGCAGAAAATCGAATATGTGTTCTTCCACCCCGCGGAGGCGGCCGAGATCGCCGGGCGAGGACAGGACGTCTATCGCGCCCACGCATGGCGGGCGGAACGACAGACGCTCGTGAATCTCGCGGCCGACCTGGTGAGCCGCTGAGGCCGGCGACACCGCCGCGAACGAGAGACCATGGATCAGTCGCGCTCCCATCCGCCGTACGTCCTGATCACGCCCGCTCGGAACGAAGAAGCCTTCATCGAGAAGACGATCGAGGCCGTGACTCGGCAGACCGTCCTCCCGATCCGATGGGTCATCGTGGACGATGGCTCCACCGACGGTACAGCCGAGGTGGTGAGGCGGCGGGTCGCACGGTACCCCTGGATCGAGATGCTCCAGATGCCACCGCACGGCCAGCGCAGCTTTGCGGGCAAAGTGTACGCCTTCAATGCCGGCTACCAGCGAGTCAAGCCCCTGGCGTACGAGGTCATCGGCAACCTGGACGCCGATATCTCGTTCGACCACGACTACTGTGAGTTCCTCCTCAGCCAGTTCCGAGACGATGCTCGTCTCGGAGTCGCGGGCACGATCTTCGAGGAGGACGGCTACAACTCCGGGAGCGACGGCTTCGAAGGGGAGACCCACGTGCCCGGCGGCTGTCAGCTCTTTCGGCGCCGGTGCTTCGAGGAGATAGGAGGCTACATCCCGAATCCCGCGGGCGGCATCGACTGGATCGCCGTCACCACCGGCCGGATGATGGGCTGGAGAACGCGCTCGTTCCGGGAGAAGTCGTTCTTCCATCATCGGCACCTGGGGACGGCTGAACGCGGCAGGCTTCGCTCGGCGTTCTCGTACGGCGAGAAGGATTATTACCTGGGCGGGCACCCCCTGTGGGAGCTCTGCCGGGCCCTCTACCGGATGTTCAAGCGCCCCTACATCGTCGGAGGCCTCGCGGTGGGCGCGGGCTACGTCTGGGCGAGCCTGCGCCGGATCGACCGCGCCGTGTCGGACGATCTCATGCGGTTTCATCGCAAGGAGCAGATGGAAAAGTTGAGAGCCATCGTGCGGGCCGCCCGGACGTTCAAGCGCATCGACACGTTCCGGGTCACGCCGAGCGAGGCCGAACGATGAAGCAGACCGCCGTGCCCGGCACGATGCAACGCCTGCCGTTCGACGGGGTCCGCGCGGCCGTGCAGCGGTTCGTGGCGTGGCTCGAGCGCTATGGCGAGACATCCTACGATCATCAGAGCTTCTTCGCGGGGCGGCTGGGGCGGGGCGCCAAGCGGCTCTATTACCGGAAGCCGCGCCTGGGAGCGCTCGCGGTGGCGCCGATGGTCCTCTGCGAGGCGTTCGTGCCGGGAGCGCGCCGGCTCTTCTGGATCCCGCAACGGTTTCCCATCGCGGATGCGCACTATGCGATGGGCTTCGCCGCTCTCTCGCGGGTGCTCCGAGAGCCGCGGTACCACCGCCGCGCGGTTCACTTCCTCGAGGTGCTCGACCAGACACGCTGCCCTGGATCCGAGCGTGACGGCTGGGGCTACCCGTTCGACTGGGAGACGCGACAGGGGACCATCGAGCGCGGAACGCCGCTCATCACGACCCTGGCCTACGTCTACGAGGCGCGCCGGGACGTCCATGCGGTCGACGGCGACGAGCGCTGGCGGCAGGGGATGCGATCGATCGCGCAGCACGCGCTCGTCGATTACCGCGAGATCGCGACCTCCCCGCGCGCGGCGAGCTGCACGTATACGCCGAGCCCGGAGGACGGGGGCGGCGTCGTCAACGCGAGCGCGTACCGAGCCTTCCTCCTCACGCAGGCCGGCGTCGATTTCGCGGAGGCCGCGTACCTCGAGGCCGCTGATCGGAACCTGAATTTCGTCCTCGACGCGCAGAACTCCGATGGCTCCTGGTGCTATTCCGTCGACGGTGAGCGGGACTTCGTCGACCACTTCCACACGTGCTTCGTCCTCAAGGCCCTCGCGAAGATCGAGGCGCTCACGGGGGCGTCCCGCTGTACGGAGGCCATCGAGCGCGGCGTCGCCTATTACGTCCGGCACCTGTTCGACGAGCAGCGGCTGCCAAGGCCATTCGCCAGGGCGCCTCGCCTGACCGTCTATCGGCGCGAGCTCTATGACTATGCCGAGTGCCTCAACCTCGCCACGCTGCTGCGGGGGCGCTTTCCCGAGCTCGACGCGGTGCGGGCGACGGTCCTCCGCGATGTGCTCGATCGCTGGCAGAAGCCCGACGGCTCCTTCCGAACGCGTCAGCTCCTCCTGGGCTGGGACAGTGTGCCGATGCATCGCTGGGCGCAGGCGCAGATGTTTCGCAGTCTGTGCGTGCTCCTCTCCGACGACCTCCGGACGTCGCACGATCGCGCGGCCCGGCGCCATGAGACCGTTCCCTTCGCCGGAATATCCATGACGTCGCCGCGGGACACCCGAGGCTAACGGCAACCATGTGCGGGATCTGCGGGCAGTACAATTTTGCGACGCAGGAGCCGGTTCGGCGTCACGACGTCGAAGCGATGACGAGGACCCTCGTTCACCGCGGTCCTGACGACGAGGGCTACCATGTGGCCGGCCCGCTCGGACTCGGGTTTCGGCGTCTTTCCATCATCGATCTCGCCGGCGGCCACCAGCCGATGTCGGATCACGAGGAGTCGGTCTGGGTGGTCTTCAACGGTGAGATCTACAACTTCCAGGAGCTGAGAAGCGAGCTGGAGGATCACGGCCACAGCTTCCGGACGAAGTCGGACACCGAGGTCATCGTCCACGGGTACAAGCAATGGGGCGACGACGTCCTCAATCGCCTCAACGGGATGTTCGGCCTGGCGATCTGGGATGCCCGAAAGCGGCGGCTGGTGCTCGCGCGGGACCCCTTCGGGATCAAGCTCCTGTATTACAGGATCGCCGGCGGGCGCCTGGACTTCGGCTCCGAGATTCGTGCCCTGCATGCCGCGACGCCGGCTCGGCGCGAGATCGACGCGACCTGTTTGAATCTCTTCCTTCGCTACCGCTATACGCCCTCGCCGTACACGCTCTTCAAGGACGTCCGAAAGCTCGCGCCGGGAACGAAGCTGACGGTCGAAAACGGCTCGTGCCAGGTGAGTCGATGGTACCGGTTCAAGCCTCGACCCTTCGCCTCGGCCAAGCGCGCCGACGAGGCCGCAGAAGAGCTCCTGACCCTCTATCGAGATGCCGTGCGCCGGCAGCTCATCAGCGATGTGCCCGTTGGCCTCCTCCTGAGCGGCGGCATCGATTCCGGAATGCTGCTCGCGTTGATGAACCTCAACGGGAGCTCCTGGCCCACCTACACGGTGGGCTACGGATCGAGCTTCGCCGATGACGAGCTGGCCGATGCGGCGGCGACGGCTCACGCGCTCGGCGCCCGACACACCAGCATCACCATCAGCCGCTCGACCTTCGAGGAAGCCCTGCCGAAGATCGTCGCCGCCCTCGAAGAACCGATCGCGTCGTCCTCGATCGTGCCGATGTATTTCGTCTGCGAACGGGCGCGCCGCGACGTCAAGGTCGCGCTGGTCGGCCAGGGGCCTGATGAGCTGTTCGGCGGGTATCGTCGCCACCTCGGCGTTCGCTATCGGCCGCTGTGGGCCCGGCTCCCGAGCTGGATACGGACCCCGGTGTCCTCCACGATCACCGCGCTGCCGAGAAACGAAACCCTGAAGCGTGGTGTGTACGCGCTGGCCACTCCCGACCGCATGCAGCGATATCAGCGGGTCTTGTCCATCCTGCCAGGGAGCACGATCGACGAGCTGTTTCACGACGGACTGCTGGGCCCGGACCCCGGCGACAGAATTCTCGAGGCGTGGGGGGATTTGAGGGAGCTCCTGACCGAGACCGACGAGCTCGGCGGTTTGCAGTTCCTCGAGGTCCGGTCGACGCTCCCGGACGAGCTGCTGATGTATGCCGACAAGCTCTCCATGGCTCACGGTCTCGAGCTGCGCGTCCCGTATCTGGACAGAGAGATCGTCGAATACGTCGAACGACTGTCGGCCACCTTCAAGGTCCGAAACGGATCCCAGAAATGGCTGCACCGGCAGGTGTGCCGGAGCCACCTCCCGCCGTCGGTCCTGAAACGGCCGAAGCGCGGGTTCGCCGTCAATGTCGTGGACCGGTGGTTCCGTGACGCCGCCCACACCAGGATGGCCGATGTCTTGACGGATCCCCAGTCCAACATCTATCGGTATCTCCGGCAGCCGGTGGTCCGCGAGCTGTTCGAGCAGCACGCCTCGGGTCGTCACGACAACCACAAGATCCTGTTCAGTCTCGTGCTCTTCGAGGAATGGCTGCGCGCGCAATGACTCGGGATCGACGATGATCGGCGTCATGGCGAATCCTGCCGACCACGGGGTGGTCCGCGAGTTCTTCGAGCTCTTCAAGACGCCGTGGGAGCTGTATCGGCCCGATCGCCGCTACGAGGTCGTGCTCTGTGCGGGTGAGGACCACCTGGGCGACGTCCGCGCGGATCTCGTGCTCGTCTATGGCGGCGACGAGGTCGCGTTCGACGCCGACGCGAAGACACCCGTCGAGTCACGGCGCACGAGCACGATGCTGTCCTACAAGGGCCGTCGGATCCCGATCTACGGGAGCTGCCTCACGTTTCGGTCCGAGCGGCTCAGCCTCACCGACGAAGCGTCGCAGCAGCCGGCGGCCGTCGTACTGCCGTCCGGCGACACCGTGCGGGTGCGAATCGGCTATGACCTGTTTCGCGAGATCGGCACGGTCCTCACCGTGGGTCAGCCGCCGGCGAACGCCGACATCCCGGTCGTGGAGATGCACATCGAGCTCTTGCGGGATCTCGTCATCGAGTATGCGGCCCCGCTGGTCGAGATCCCGCCGGTCCCGGACGGGTGTCGATTCATTGCCTGCCTGACTCACGATGTCGATCATCCGTCGATTCGCCGGCATCGGCTCGACCACACCATGGTGGGCTTCCTCTACCGAGCCCTCGTCGGCTCGCTGATCGACGTCTTCGCCGGGCGAGCCTCCGCGCGCCGTCTGCTCACCAACTGGGCGGCCGCGGCCAGGCTGCCGCTGGTTCACCTGGGGCTCGCGAAGGACTTCTGGTGGGACTTCGACCGTTACCTCGAGCTCGAAGCGGGCCTGGGCTCGACCTTCTTCGTGATTCCCTTCGAGGGCGACCCGGGAAGAACCGCTCGGGGTCGCGCCCCGGGGCGGCGGGCGTCGCGGTACGGGGCGCGTGACATCGCGGACCGGATCACGCGATTGGCGTCGGCGGGCTGTGAGATCGGCGTTCACGGCATCGATGCGTGGCGCGACAGCTCGAAGGGGCGCGACGAGCTCCACGAGATCGCTCGAATCACCGGAAGCGCGAGCGTCGGGGTCCGGATGCATTGGCTCTATGCCGACGAACACTCGCCGGCGACGCTCGAGAAGGCCGGCTTCGCCTACGATTCGACGAGCGGCTACAACGGCACCGTCGGCTATCGGGCCGGGACCACGCAGGTCTTCAAGCCGCTCGACGCGATACGTCTGCTCGAGCTCCCACTGCACGTGATGGACACCGCGCTCTTCTATCCCGCCCATCTCCATTGTTCCCCCGCGGAGGCCCGACAGCGACTGCGCGGCATCATCGAGAACGCGCTCCGTTTCGGAGGCGCCGTGACCGTCAACTGGCACGATCGGAGCCTCGCGCCCGAGCGGCTGTGGGGCGGCTGTTACGTGGAGCTGCTCGACGACCTGAAGCGTGCCGGCGCCTGGTTCGCGACGGCGTCCCAGGCGGTGGCGTGGTTCGTCAAGCGGCGGGCGGTGGTCTTTGATGCCGGCGGCAGCCTGCGCGCCACGGCACCGGTCGACACCGACGACCACGTGCCCGACCTGCGCCTCCGGATCCACCGGGTGCGAGAGCCCCGGCGCTTCAGCGGAACGGCCACCGAGGCTGCGCGCGGCCCGGTCGACGTCGCCGTGCGTGACACGCTCGACGCCTGCGTGCCGATCTGAGGGGGACGTCCATCGTGGCCGAGCACATCACCGTCTGCATCTGCACCTACAAGCGGGCCCGGCTGCTCACACGCCTGCTCGAGGGTCTGCGTGATCAGGAGACGGGTGGGCGGTTCACGTATTCGGTCGTGGTGGCCGACAATGACCACCTGCAGTCCGCCAGGGAGCTGGTGGCCGAGTTCGCGGCGACGTCGAGCCGGCCGATCACGTACTGCGTGGAGCCGCGCCAGAACATCGCCCTGGCCCGGAACGAGGCCCTCGCCCACGCGAGCGGCGATTTCGTCGCGTTCATCGACGACGATGAATTTCCGAGCCCACGGTGGCTGCTGACGTTGTTCGAGGCGTGTCACGAATACGGCGTGGACGGTGTGATCGGACCCGTGCACCGGCACTTCGACGAGCAGCCGCCGAAGTGGATCGTCAAAGGCAGCTTCTACCAGCGGTCGACGTACCCGACCGGCCGCGCCATCGATTGGCGGATGGGACGGACCAACAACGTCTTGCTGAGGCGACGCATCCTGCCGGCCGGCGCCCCGGTGTTCAGACCGGAGTTCCTGACGGGAGAAGACCAGGATTTGTTCCGGAGGATGATCGAGCGAGGGCACGCCTTCGTGTGGTGCAACGAGGCGGTGGTGTACGAGGTCGTGCCGCCGGTCCGCTGGCGACGCACGTTCATGTTGCGGCGAGCGCTGCTGCGCGGCAAGGTCTCTCCGCTCGATCCCAGCTTCGGATCCCGGGATATCGTCAAGTCCCTCGTTGCCGTCCCCGCCTACGCCGCGCTGCTGCCGTTCGCGCTGGTGCTCGGGCATCATAGATTCATGGCATGCCTCGTCAGCCTCTTCGATCACCTGGGCCGGCTGCTCGCGCTGGTCGGCATGAACCCGGTCAGGGACCCGTACGTCACCGATTAGCGCCCGCACAGCCATGGCCGGCCATCAGAGTTCCGAGAGCATCGATGTCCTGGGCGGGGGGCAGTCGCGACCGAGCGTGACGTCCGTGCCGGTCCCCCTGGCATCCCGCATACGCGACAAGCTCCGTGACCTCGTGCTGGAGCTGCGCCGTCTCTACTTCATCTGGGTCTGGCGGATGGATATCGGAGAAGGGACGGCGATCTCGCTGAGCGCGAAGCTCGACAAGACGAATCCGCGGGGCGTCCACATCGGGAAGTACACCGTGGTGACGTTCGGCGCGGCCGTCCTGGCCCACGACTACGTCAACCAGCGCGATCGCGACGTGTACATCGGGAACGACTGCTTCATCGGCGCCCACTCGATCATCCTGCCCGGAGTGACGATCGGGAACAACTGCATCGTGTCCGCGGCGAGCGTCGTCGCACGCAATGTCCCTGCGGGATCGCTCGTGGTCGGCAACCCGGCGCGCATCGTGGAGAGCAACCTGAAGACCACGCATTACGGGGTTCGGATACCACGCGAGCCACCCGAGACCTGAGCGCGCATCGTGCAACGAAAGATCCCTCAGCTCGACGCCGTTCGCGGCGTGGCCATCCTGCTCGTGCTCCTGCACAACACGAGCATGAAGTACCCGTCGCTGTACCTGCAACAGGTGTTCGCCAACGGGTGGATGGGCGTCGACCTCTTCTTCGTCCTGTCCGGATTCCTGATCACCGGGATCCTCCTCGACACGAAGCACTCGCCCGGCTACTTCACGAACTTCTACGCGAGGCGGTGCCTGAGGATCTGGCCCCTCTACTACTCGGTGATCGTCCTGATGTTCGTCGTCGTTCCGGCGTTGCGACCGTCGGAGGCCCAGGCCATCTTCGACAGGTCGTCGCCCTGGTGGGCCTACCCGCTGTTCCTTCAGAACTTCCTGGTGCCGCATCTGACCATGGCCACGGGACTGCTCGCCGTCACCTGGTCGCTCGCCATCGAGGAGCAGTTCTACCTGGTCTGGCCCTGGGTCGTCCGGTACTGCTCGACGGCTCGACTGCGTCGTCTCGCGATCGTCGTGATCTGTCTGTCGCCGGTGCTGCGCTACGGTCTGTCCCGGTACGGCGTCGATCTCTACCCGAACACCTTCTGCCGCCTGGACGGCCTGATGGCCGGCGCGCTGCTCGCGGTCGTCGTCCGCGCCGACGGCTTTCGCCCGTCGCGATACGTCCGATGGGCCGCGGTGGTGCTCGTCGTCGCGGTGCCGCTCGCCTTCGCGCTCGAAACGCTCCACGCCCGGTGGCTGGTCTTCTCCCTGACCTCCGTGGCCTCGGCCGCCTTCGTGTATCTCGCGCTGTTCTCCGCGCGGCGGTGGCTCCAGGCGGCGCTGACGACCCGCTTCATCGTGTACACCGGCGCGATCAGCTACGGCCTCTACCTGCTGCACAAGATTCCCGTCGACGTGGCCCAGGTGCTTCACCTCGACCGGCATCCCGCGCTGGCATTGGCGATCGTGCTCGCGGCGAGCTACGCCCTGGCCGCCGCCTCGTGGCGCTGGTTCGAGCAGCCCTTCCTGAGGCTGAAGCGATTCTTCGAGTCGACGCCGGTCCGCGCGGAGCGCCTGCCGCGCCAGCTCGTCCTTGCCCCTCAAGCCAGAGAACTCGAATAGGGAGGAATGAATGGCCATCAAGTCGACGGTGATTTCCCTGATCCAGCAGATTGCCGAGGACGAAGACAAGACGCTACCGCCCTTGACCGACGACCTGATATTGCTGGAGTCGGGGCTCGATTCGCTTGCGATCGCGATCCTCGTCGCCCGCCTCGAAGAGACGCTCGGCCTCGACCCGTTCACGGACTCCGACGACGTCGCCTATCCCGTGACCCTCGGCGACTTCATCAGGTTCTACGAAAGGGCCGCACACTCCCGTGAAGCCGATCCGAGCCGGGTCCGCTGACGCGGCCGGCAGGCTGATCCGCCAGCATGCGTAACGTCGTCGTGACGGGAGGCAGCCGTGGTCTGGGCCTGGGTATTCTCCGCCGCCTCACCGCCGAGGGCTACGGCGCCGTGGCCGTGGCGCGGCACATGAACGAGCAGCTCGCGGCCACGATGGAACAGATCGACCAGGCCCGTCCGGGGGCGCTCCAGTTCATCCCGTTCGATCTCGCGGAGATCGACGATATCCCCGAGCTGGTCAAGAAGCTCCACAAGGACTTCGGCCCCATCTATGGGCTCGTCAACAACGCGGCGGCGGCCGCGGACGGCGCCCTGGCGATCATGCACAACTCGCAGATCGAGCGCCTCATCCGCGTGAACACGCTTTCCCCGATCGTCTTCACCAAGTACGTGGTTCGCCACATGATGGCCGACGGCGGCGGCCGCATCGTCAACGTCTCGTCGATCATCGGCTTCACCGGGTACAGCGGTCTCTCCGTGTACGCCGCGACGAAGGCGGCCATGATCGGGTTCACGCGATCGCTCGCGCGCGAGGTCGGCCGGCGCGGGGTCAACGTGAACGCCGTCGCGCCGGGATTCCTGGAAACGGACATGACCCGGGGCCTCGAGGGCGATCGCCGGGAACACGTCGCGCGGCGCAGCGCGCTGCGCCGATTCGCCGAGATCGACGACGTCGCGGATGCCGTGGAGTTCCTCCTCGGCCCCAAGGCCAAGAGCATCACCGGCACCGTCCTCACCGTCGACGCGGGGAGCACGGCGTGAGCGCCACGGCCACAGCCCTGAATGGGCACGGCGTGCTCCCACACCGAGAACACGACGACTTCATCATCGAGCCCGACGATCGTGTCCTCGTCACGGGCGCCACGGGGTTCATCGGCTCGCGGCTCGTCAGCACCCTGCTCGAGCGTGGATTCCGCAACCTGTGCTGTTTCGCTAGGCCCTCGAGCGAGCTCACCCGGCTCGAAGCCCTGGCGAGCGCCCACCGCGGAGCGCGCATCGACGTGGTCCGGGGCAATCTCCTGTCTCAGGGAGATTGTGCCGCGGCGACCAAGGATGCCGCCGTGATCTTCAACCTGGCGGCCGGCGCCGGCGAGAAGTCCTTTCCCGATGCGTTCATGAACTCGGTCGTCACGACCCGCAATCTCCTCGAGGCGAGCCTGCGGTATCGCTGCCTGCGGCGCTTCGTCCACATCAGCTCGTTCGCCGTGTATACGAACACGTCGAAACCGCGGCGGGGGCTGCTGGACGAAGGGTGTCCGGTGGAGCACCGTCCCGAGCTACGGGGCGAGGCCTACTGCTTCGCCAAGGTCAAACAGGAGCAGACCGTCACCGAGTACGGCCAGAAGTTCGGGATCCCTCACGTCATCGTCAGGCCGGGGTCGGTGTACGGTCCCGGCAAGGCGGGTATCACGGGCCGAGTGGGGATCGGGACGTTCGGAATCTTCCTGCACATGGGTGGCGGCAACGCCATCCCGCTCACGTACGTCGACAACTGCGCGGAGGCGATCGCACTCGCGGGGCTCCGGAGAGGCGTGGAGGGCGAGGTCTTCAACGTCGTCGACGACGATCTTCCCTCCAGCCGCCGGTTCCTGCGTCTGTACAAGGCCAACGTCGGGCGGTTCACGTCGCTCTATGTCCCCCACCTCGTCAGCCATGCGCTGTGCTGGATGTGGGAACGCTATGCGACGTGGTCAGAAGGCCAATTGCCGCCGACCTTCAATCGGAGGCGCTGGCACGCCGAGTGGAAGAGGACGCGATATTCCAACGAGAAATTGAAGGCGCGCCTCGGCTGGAGGCCACGGGTGTCCACGGCGGAGGGGCTCCGCCGGTATTTCGAGAGCTGCCGCGAGCGAGGACAGAATGCTTAAGGTCGCCATCGTCGGGTGTGGCAAGATCGCGGACGCCCACGCCGAGCAGATCCAGCGGATCGCCGGATGCCAGATCGTCGGCGTCTGTGATCGCGAGCCGTTGATGGCGAGACAGCTCTACGAACGGTTCCCGGTCGCGCGGTATTTCGCGGACCTGGACGAGCTGCTGCACGAGACGCGACCCGACGTGGTCCACGTGACCACGCCTCCCCAGAGCCATGCCGGTGTCGCCAGGGCGTGTCTCGAGCGTGGGTGTCACGTCTACGTCGAGAAGCCGTTCGCCCTCACCGAAAAGGACGCCCAGGAGCTGGTGGCCCTCGCCGACGACAAGGGGCTCAAGCTGACGGTCGGGCACGACGATCAATTCAGCCACGTGGCGCGGCGCATGCGCCGCCTGATCGAGCGGGGCTTCCTGGGCGGGGCTCCCGTGCACATGGAGAGCTACTACGCCTACGACCTCGGGGACGCCGCCTATGCGCGAGCGCTGCTCGGTGACCCGCACCATTGGGTCCGCCGACTTCCGGGACGGCTCCTGCACAACATCATCAGCCACGGCGTGGCCCGGATCGCCGAGTTTCTGCCCCACGATTCGCCTCGGGTGATGGCGCACGGGTTCGTCAGCCCGTTCCTCAAACGTCTGAACGAAACCGAGATCATGGACGAGCTGCGCGTCATCATCTGCGCCGAGGAGGGCGCCACCGCGTATTTCACCGTCTCGTCACAGATGCGTCCCGCCCTCCATCAGTTTCGCGTCTACGGCCCCAAGAACGGTCTCGTCCTCGACCAGGACCAGGAGACCTTGATCACGCTCCGGGGCGGACGGTTCAAGAGCTACATGGAGAAGTTCGTCCCGCCGGTGATCCTGGCCGGGCAGCACCTGGGAAACGTGATCACGAACGGGCGGACGTTCCTGGCGAGGGATTTCCACATGAAGGCCGGCATGAAGTATTTGATCGAGGCCTTCTACCGCGCCATCGTGCGCGGTACGCCCGTACCCATTCCGTATCGGGAGATCCTTCTCACCGCCCGCATCATGGACGCCATCTTCGACCAGATCGGCGATACGAGTCGATCCTGCGCTTCCGCCCGTCCGGGATGGCGCGGGGCTCCGGCGAGCGGAGACGAGCATGAAGATTTGCGGTAAGGACTTTCACGTCCGGGGCCGGTTCATCCGCATCGCCGGCCTCGTCGCCGAGGGTTACGACTTCCTGGACGATCCCGAGGCGACGCTGGACGCCCTGGGCCGCTCCGGGGTGGGCATCGACGTCTTGACGTTCATCCCGAGGCTGTCCAACGGCGCCCCGAAGCACGGCTATCGGTTCGAGTGGGACAACATGGCGGCCCTGCCCGTGTCGACGTTCGAACACTGGTGGACACGACAGATCAGGGACAAGACTCGGAACATGGTCCGCCGCGCCGAGAAGAAAGGCGTCGTGGTGCGAGAGGTCCCCTTCGATGACGGCCTCGTTCGTGGCATCTCCGCCATCTACAACGAGTCTCCGGTCCGACAGGGCAAGCCCTTCTGGCACTACGGCAAGGACCTCGACGCCGTGCGGAGTGAAAACGTGACGTTCGTCGATCGGAGCATCTTCATCGGCGCGTTTCTCGGCGAGACCCTGATCGGCTTCTCGAAGCTGGTCTGCGACGAGCGGGGCGGGCAGGCAGGCCTCATGAAGATCCAGTCGATGATCGAGCACCGGGACAAGGCGCCGACGAATGCGCTGATCGCCCAGGCCGTCCGGTCGTGCGCCGAGCGAGCGATCCCCTATCTCTGGTACGCGAACTTCTCGTACGGAAGAAAGCAGCAGGACGGCCTGAGCGATTTCAAAGAGCACAACGGCTTCCAGGGGGTCGAACTGCCCCGGTACTACGTTCCCGTGACCCTCGTGGGCCGCGTCGCCCTGCGCTTCGGACTGCACCACCGGCTCGTCGAGCGCATTCCCGAGCCGGCGCTGGCGAAGCTCAGAAAGCTGCGGAGCCGGTGGTACGGCAGTCGGCTCGATACCGCGAGGAAGGCCGCCTAGGGCCGTGCCTGGCATCGTCGGCCTCGTCACCAGCATGCCGCGGGACCGAGCGGAGGCTCAGCTGCTCCGGATGCTCGAGCGCCTTCGTCACGAGCCGTTCTACGCGACGGGCACGTGGATCGACGAGGCGCTGGGAGTGTACGTCGGGTGGACGGTGCGAAAGGGCTCCTTCGCCGACGGAATGCCGCTACGCAACGAGCGGGGCGACGTGGTTCTCGTCTTTTCCGGGGAGGAGTTTCCCGAGCCCGACACGGCTCGTCGTCTCACGGAGCGCGGGCACGCCCTCGACCCCACGGGCCCCTCCTATCTGGCCCACCTCTCCGAAGAGGACCCGTCGTTTCCCGCGGGATTGAACGGCAGGTTCCACGGGCTCCTGACCGATCGGACCCGCGGAACGGCGACGCTGTTCAACGATCGGTACGGCATGCACCGCGTCTACTATCACGCGTCGCCGGACGCCGTCTATTTCGCCGCCGAGGCCAAGGCGATTCTCGCGGTGCGTCCCGAGCTGCGGCGGCTCGATCCGCAGGCCCTGGGCGAGTTCGTCGCCTGCGGCTGCGTGCTGGAAAACCGGACGCTCTTCGAGGGTATCCACGTCCTGCCCGGCGCCTCGTCGTGGACGTTTCGAAGGGGAACCGTCGAGGCCAAGCGGTCGTACTTCGAGCCCCGAGAGTGGGAAGAGCAGCCGCTCCTGGACGAGGGGCCGTACTACCGGCAGCTGCGGGAGACCTTTGCACGCAACCTTCCGCGGTACTTCGATGGCCCGGAGCCGGTTGGCGTGTCCCTGACCGGAGGGCTCGACACCCGGATGATCATGGCGTGGCGAAGACCGCCGCCGGGATCTCAGCCGTGCTACACGTTCGGGGGGACGTTTCGCGACTGCCGGGATGTCGTCGTCGCGCGGCGCGTGGCTCGTGCGTGTCGTCAGCCACACGAGGTCATCTCGGTCGGGCACCAATTCCTCTCGCGATTTCCCTACTACGCCGAGCGCGCCGTCTATCTTACGGACGGCTGCGTCGACGTCAGCCGCTCGCCCGATCTCTACATCAACGAGAAGGCTCGAGAGATCGCGCCCGTGAGGATGACGGGCAACTATGGCGGAGAGGTGCTGCGTCGGGTGCGCGCGTTCAAGGCGGTGGAGCCGCTGCCCCGACTGTTCGGTCCGGACCTGATGCGCGATGTTCGCCGGGCCGGGGAGACGTACGACAGCCTCCTTCGCGGGCACCCGCTGTCCTTCGCCGTCTTCAAGCAGGCTCCGTGGCACCACTACGGTCTCCTCGCGCTGGAGGAGACCCAGGTCGCCCTGCGCTCGCCCTATCTCGACAACGACCTGGTCCGCACGGTCTTTCGCGCCCCCGCGTCGGTCCTCACGAACAACGACGTGTGCCTGCGATTGATCGCCGAAGGGGACCCTGTGCTGCGACAGATCAGAACGGATCGCGGAATCGGCGCCACGGGTGTGTCCGCGGCAGCCTCCCGTGCGCTGCTCGAGTTCCTGTTCAAAGCCGAGTACGCCTACGACTACGGGATGCCCCAGTGGGTGGCCCGGATCGATCATGTCCTGTCGGGCTTGCACCTCGAACGGCTCTTCCTCGGCCGGCACAAGTTCCATCACTTCCGCATCTGGTACCGCGATGTCTTGCCCCGATACGTTCGCGACATGCTCCTGGATCCGCGCACGCTGTCCCGGCCGTACATCGAACGAAAAGGCCTCGAGGCGGTGGTCGACGGTCACCTGAAGGGTGGCCGCAACTATACGACCGAGATTCACACCGTGCTGACCCTGGAGCTGCTGCACCGTCTGCTCCTGGAGTCGCGATGAGCGGCGTGGGCGCCTCGCACGTATGAACGTCGATCGCGCCCAGCATTACGACGTCAAGTATCGCGATCAGAATTATTTCCAGTATCGGCGATGGCTGCATGCGCCGTACGTTTCGAGCCTGATCCGGGCCTGCGGCTTGCCCGAGGGGGCCTCGGTCCTCGACGTCGGATGTGGACAGGGATTCTTCTCGTATCTGTTCCACACGCACGGCATGAAGGTGACCGGCATCGACGTCTCGGAGACGGGGATCCGTACGGCCGACCGGCTGTACGGGCGATTCGGGATCACGTTCACCGTCGCCGACATCCACACGGCCGTCTTTCCCGAGCGATTCGATTGCCTGTTCGTGCGCTCGTGCTCGCTCTACAACACCGCGGGCTTCGCGGCCGACGACGAGCCCACGCGTGAGCTCCTCAGGCATGTGAAACCGAACGGAACGTTCATCTTCGCGTACAACTCGAACTTCTCGTCCAGGCCGAGCCCGACGTGGCGGTACCACTCGCTCGCGGACGTCCGGGCGCACTTCCGACGGTATCCGGCCGCCCGAATATTCTTCTCGACCCGGATCGGCACGTGGCTCTTGCGCAGATATGCCCTCGGTCCGCTCGCCACGCGACTGAACGTTCTGGTGAGTGAGGTCTCGGGGATGGGCGGCGACCTCGTCTGTATCCTCGGCAACCCCGCCCGCGAGCGGTCCTGAATGCCCTCGGGGCTCGCGGCCGTCGTCTGCGCGGCGGGGATTCTCGGTCTGTTCCTGCTGGACCGGGACCGCACCTCCCGGACGTCGCCGGCGCTCTGGGTCCCGGCCGCCTGGCTCGGCATCGCAACGTCGCGGGACATCTCGCAGTGGTTCAACACCGTGCTGGTGACCGACTCACCGGACCAACTCCTGGAGGGAAGCCCGGTCGACCGGGTCATCTACGCGGGACTGCTGGTGGCGGGGTTGGTGGTGCTCGTCTCGAGAGCCGAGCGTGCCAGAAGCCTTCTCCGCGCCAACTGGCCGCTCGTCGTCTTTTTCCTGTTCTGCGCGATCAGCGTGTTGTGGTCGGACTACCCCTTCGTCGCCTTCAAGCGGTGGAGCAAGGCCCTCGGGAACCTCGTCATGGTGCTGGTGGTCCTGACCGAGCGTGACCCGCCTGCCGCCGTGAGGCAGCTCCTGACGCGCACGGGTTTCCTGCTGATCCCGCTCTCGGTCCTCCTCATCAAGTACTTTCCCCAGCTCGGCCGGCACTTCAGCCCGTGGGGCGGGATGGCCTACAACAGCGGTGTCGCCATCGGAAAGAATGGCCTCGGGATCCTGTGTCTCGTTCTGGGGCTCGGGTCTCTGTGGCGATTTCTCGCGGCACTTTCGCGCGACGAGCGTCCGCGGATGGCCCGGCCGCTGATCGCTCATGGCGCTGTTCTGGCGATGGCGTTGTGGCTCTTCTGGGCGGCCGATTCTGCCACGTCCCTCGGCTGCTTCCTCATCGCCGCCCTTCTGCTCGGCCTCACCAGTCGCTACGGCTTTGCGCGCAGGCCGATGGTCGTCTCTCTCCTCGTCGCTGGGATCGTCTCGGTCTGCGTGCTGGGGCTCCTGGTCGATACCGACATGGGCGTCGCGCAGGCGATGGGAAGAGATTCGACGCTCACGACCCGAACTCAGCTCTGGCGGGATCTCCTCCGCATTTCGGTGGATCCGTGGGTCGGCACCGGCTTCGAGAGCTTCTGGCTCGGCGAGCGCGCCAAGGCGTTGTGGAGGACCCACTGGTGGCATCCGAACCAGGCGCACAACGGCTATCTCGAAGTCTTTCTCAACCTGGGATGGATCGGGGTGATCCTGCTCGGCTTCGTCATCGCCTGGGGCTTCCGCAACGTGGTCGGCGCGGTGCGACGGGACCGCGAGCTGGGCGGACTCAGGCTGGCATTTTTCGTGGCGGCGATTCTCTACAATCTGACCGAGGCAGCGTTCAAGGTCATGCACCCCGTGTGGATCGCCTTCCTGCTCGCGGTCACCGTCGTTCCCGCTGCTGATGCTGGAGGCCAGGCGCCCGCTGCCGAGCGCCCAACGCGGACGGCTTCCGCCGCCGCCACGCCGTCCGGACGCTCCGGCTCGCGGCCAGAGCGGCGCAACAATCACCGCGCGTTGACGCCACGTCAGTGAAGCCCTTCGACGAGAACGGCGCCTTCTGCCCGACGGCCAACGGAGATGGGCTGCGGCGGGTCGCTCTCCGCGGAGCCGCGGTCACCATGCTTTCCCAGACGGCGGTGTTCGCCGTTCAGATGCTGGCCACCGTCGTCCTCGCTCGGCTGCTCACGCCGGCCGATTTCGGACTGCTGGCCATGGTCACGACGTTCAGCCTGCTGCTCATGAACTTCGGCCTGAACGGATTCACCGAGGTCGTCCTCCAGCGCGAGGACGTCGATCATCGCCTGGCCAGCAACCTGTTCTGGATCAACGTCGCCATGGGGATCGTCCTCGCGGTCGGATTCGCGGCCGCGGGGCCGCTCCTGGCGTGGCTGTACGCCGAGCCCCGGGTGATCGCGGTCGCCGGGGCCATCGCCCTCACGATCCTGTTCACCAGCGTGTCCGTCGAGCACCTGGCCCTGCTCATGCGGGCGATGCGGTTCGCGGACGTGTCCGCGAACCAAATTCTGGCCCGTGCGATTTCCGTGTCCGTGGCCATCGTCCTTGCCTGCATGGGCTCGGGATACTGGGCCCTGGTGGCCGGAGCCGTCGCGTTACCGCTGGCCACGTCGGCGGGCGCCTGGATATGGTGTCGATGGATCCCCGGGCTGCCACGGCGCGACGACCGCACGATCCCGGCGCTGCGGTTCGCGATCTACACGTACGGATGCTTCACGGTCGGCTACTTCATGCGGAACATGGACAACCTCCTGATCGGGTGGCGATTTGGCCCTGAGGCGCTCGGACTCTACAAGAAGGCATTCGACCTCTTCACGATTCCGGTCGAAGTCTCGGCTCCTGTCACACGTGTGGCCGTGTCGGCCCTCAGTCGCCTCACGGGAGACTCCGCGCGACGCGGCAGGCATTTGCTCGGCGCGCTCGCGCCCCTCGCGTTCATCGGCATGGGACTGGGTGTGAACCTGACTCTGATCGGCAAGGATCTGCTGTTCCTGCTGTTGGGCCCACAGTGGAAGGAGTCGGGTCTGATCTTCACGTTCCTCGCGCCCGCGACCGGGCTGATGCTCATCTATCTCGTCCAGGTCTGGATCCACCTTTCCATCGGAAGGGCGGACCGCCTGTTCCGCTGGGGGATCTTCGAGTTCACGATGATCACCGTTCTGTTTCTCCTCGGCCTCAGGTGGGGCCCGCTCGGGGTCGCGGCGGCGTGGGTCGCGTATTTCTGCGTTTTCACGATTCCTGCGCTGCGGTATGCGGGGAGGCCGGCGGGCCTCGGCGTCGCCTCGATCGTCGACGCGGTCTGGAAGTACGTGCTGGCGTCTGCGCTGGCTGGCGCCGCATCCGCGGTGATCATCCGGGGACTCCCGTCGTTCAGCGGGGCGTCCGGCCCGATAGCGGCGCTGATGCGCATCGTGATGGTCTCCATCGTCTTCGCGACGCTGTACCTGTGCGCGGTCATTCTCTTCCACCGCGGCTTCGAGCCGATTCGTCATGTCACGAGGCTGTTGCGCGACATCGTCGGTCCGGCCCCCCTCGAGCCGGTTTCGAAGGCCTAGGGGGGTGCATCCGGCGATCCTCACGTGCGTGCTGAGCGTGGTCCTCCTCATCGGGCCCTCGGTGGCTGAGGCGCAGCTCTGGGCCGGGATCCTGGATCGCACACGCGCGATCGATTGGAGCCTCGGCAACCAGGGAATCGCGGGCGGCATCCCGACCCGCACCACCGTGTGTGCGACGCTTCGTCCAGGCGTGACGGCTGGGCAGATCAACAAGGCGATCGCATCGTGCCGTGCGGATCGGGTGGTGTTCCTCGAGGCCGGGACGTACCTCCTCTCGTCGGGCATCAGCTTCGGCAACAAGAGCCGCGTGACGCTGCGAGGCGCCGGTCCGGACAAGACCATACTCAAGTTCGTCGACACCGAACCGTGCGGCGGCTTCGCCGCGGACGTCTGCGTTCGAGGCGAGGACATCCTTGCCCAGGGCTGGCCGGGACACGCTCCCCAGGATGTCGGCCACGTCCGCAACTGGACGGCGGAGTACGGCCAGGGCACCACGCAGATCACCGTCGACTCCACCGCCGGCCTGTCCGTCGGCATGACGATCGTTCTCGATCAATTGGACGACGCCACGGATACGGGCGGCGTCCTCATCAGTCACGCGCCCACTCGGGTGCTCGAGAACATCTCGACCGGCCGCGTCGGGCGCGGGCAAACGCAATGGGTCACGATCGCCGCCATCAAGGGGCGCACGCTGACCATCACGCCCGGCGTGTACATGCCGAACTTCCGTGCCTCCCAGTTGCCGCAGATCTGGTGGGCGCAGGGCCCGACGCTCAACGGGATCGAAGACATGACGCTGGATCACCGCGCTTCCTCGGCCCGCAACGGCGGCATGTCGGGCGTCGTCTTCTGGAACACGGTCCAGTGCTGGGTGAAGAACGTCAAGTCGCTGACCCCGGGTCGCAATCACGTGTGGCTCGTCCAGGCCTCACGCTCAGAAATCCGGGACAGCTACTTCTACGGTGTCGCGTCCGGTGGTGGGTCGCTGTCGTACGGCATCGATCTCTACATGGGCGGTGACTCACTCGTCATCAACAACGTCTTCCACCACATCACGTCGGCGATCCTGGCGGGCACGACGTCGGGCGACATCATCGCCTACAACTTCGCGACGGACATGCCCTACGGCAATCCCGACTGGATGCAGTTCGGCCTCAACACCCACAACATCGGCAACACGATGCTTCTCTTCGAGGGTAACCAGACGAACGGCTTCGCGATGGACCTCTTCCACGGCGGCGGCCAGCTGGCCACCGTCTTCCGAAATCACCTGACCGGACGGGATAGAGGCCGGACGTCGAACACGACGGCCGGCGGAGCGCGGGGCTATCATCGCATCGCGAACCTCGTCGGCTACGCGCTCGGGTTGCGCGCCGATTCGACGAGCCGGGAGGATGGCCCGACGTCGAACACGACGCCCGTTCAGATCTGGGGCTACAACCGCTTCGTCAACATCATCGGCAATGTCCTGGGAACGTCGGGCTATCACACCGTCTATGAGCGCTCGTCGGCCGATACGACCGGCAACCCGTGGCGCGCGATCTATCTCCTGGGGTACACGGCGTCAGGAGACGGCAACAGCACGTGTTGTCCGTACGACCCGCTCGTCCGCAGCACCATGCTCCGCTGGGGAAACTACGACGCGGCGACCGGAACCGTTCGGTGGCTCGCGTCGGAGATTCCGACCACCGGGTTCCCGTTCGTCAACGGCAACCCCGTCCCGGTCAATCGGGACGTGCCGCCGTCGCTCTTCCTGAAGGCCAAGCCGGCCGCATGGTGGGGCACACCCTGGGGAGCTCCGCCCTGGCCACCGGTCGGTCCCGACGTCGTCGGTGGTCAAGACGCCGGCCATGTCCACAAGAACCCTGCGCGACTCTGTTATGAGAACACGCCGAAGGACGATCACGGCGTTCTCACCTTCAACGCGGCCACGTGCTATGCAGGGTCGCCCGGCTCGCTTCCCAGCGCGAGGCCGGCCGCAGGGGTCCGGTAGTCCCGGACCGAGAGGCCGCCCTCGGAGGATCCGTCGGCATCATGGCGCGGTGGCCGCGATGGGCTCGGTTCCTGACGGGTATCGTGGTGGCGGCGGCTGTCGTCGTCGGTACACCCGCCATTCGGCAATCGATTCTGCAGGCCGCAGGCCGCGCGCTCGTCGTCGACGACGGCGTCGAGCCGGTTGATACCGTCGTCGTCGCGGCTGACGCCGCTGGCGCCGGAGTGCTCGAAGCGGTCGATCTCGTTCAACGCGGCGTCGCCACGCGCGTCGCGGTGTTCGCCGACCCTCCCGACGCGGCGAATCGCGAGTTCATTCGTCGTGGCGTCCCTTACGACGACGCGGCCGCCCGCTCAGCCGGCCAGTTCCGCTCGCTCGGTGTGACGGCCATCGAGCACATCCCGAGGTCGGTGGCCGGGACCGAGGCCGAGGCTCGCGCGCTCCGCGACTGGTGCAAGGCGCAGTCGGTCCGCGCAGTGATCGTGGTGACCATGCCCGACCATTCGCGGCGGTGGCGGCGAATCGCTCATCGGACCATGTACCGCCAGCACACGCGAGTCCTGGTTCGGCCTGCCCACTACTCGCCCTTCGACCCTGACCGATGGTGGGAAAGTCGCGACGGCGTCCGCACGGCGGTCATGGAGCTCGAGAAGCTGTTGGTCGACGTCGTGCGTCACCCGATTTCGTGACGGACGTCGACATGCGCGCTGGAGCGGACGCTCCCGGCGCCCGCTCAGGCGGGCGCCGGGAACTCACGCCCCCATCGATCTCACTGGACCTGGAACGCGGTCGGCGAGCTCGGGGCCGGGCTGGCCGATGACGTGTAGCAGGTCCTGGCGTTGAAGACCTTGACGTTGGTCGGGTAGGCCGGATCGTTCGCCATGTTCTCCCAGCAGAGCCTCGCCGGGTTCTTCCACACCCGGCCACCCACCCCCGCCACGTTTCCGCCCGTCACGTCGGGGCCGACGGCCGGCCAGTTGGGCACCCCCCACGGCGTTCCCCACCACGACGGCTTCGCCGCCAGGAAGAACGAAGCGGGCAGCGTCTGCGGAGGTATCGGATTCGCGTTCACGAACGGAAATGCTCCGGGCACCTCCGACGTCACGAAGCGAACCGTGCCCGTCACCGTATCGTAGTTGCCCCAGCGGAGCATGGTGGTGCGAACGAGGTCGTCGTAGGGACAGCAGCCGGCGTTCGAGTCGCCGGAGGCCGAGAAGCCCACGACATAGATCGAGCGATTGTCGGTGCCGTTGCCCGTCGCGCAGCCCGACCCGTTCACGCAATCCTGGTAGTTCGTGTGATACCCCGCCGTCCCGAGGACGTTGCCGACGACGTTCACGAACCGGTTGTAGGCGAACAGGTTGATGACGGAGGTGTTCGTCGTCTGGCCCACGTCCTGCCCGCTCAGATGGTTCCGGAAGACCGTGTTCAGGTGTCCCGCACCATGGAAGAGGTCCATCGTGAACGTGTTGGTCTGGTTGCCCTCGACGAGCAGCATCAGATTGCCGAGGTCATGGGTATTGACGGCGATCTGCATGTAGTCCGGGCTGCTGTAGGGCTGGTCGCGCGAGAAGTTGTACGCGAGGATGTCACCCGACGTCGTCCCCGGCAACAGCGAGCTCGTCACGTGCTGAAAGACGTTGTTGATGACGAGTGAGTCACCGCCCATGTAGAAGTCGATTCCATAGTTCAGCGAGGCGCCGGGCTTGTCGGCGCCGGTGAAGTAGTTGTCGCGGATCTCCGAGCGCGACGCCTGGACGAGCCAGACGTGATTGCGACCGGATTTGATCGATCTGACGTTCTTCACCCAGCACTGGGTCGTGTTCCAGAAGACGACGCCCGACATGCCCGCATCGATCGCGGAGGAGCCGCTGTGATCGAGCGACATCTCCTCGATCCCGTTGAGCGTCGGGCCCTGCGCCCACCAGATCTGCGGCAGCTGGGAGGCACGGAAGTTCGGCATGTACACGCCGGGCGTGATGGTCAGCGTGAGCCCGTTGATCGCGGTGATCCTGACCCACTGCGTTTGCCCGCGCCCGACGCGGCCGGTGGAGATGTTCTCGAGCACCCGGGTGGACGCGTGACTGATCAGGACGCCTCCCGTATCCGTGGCGTCGTCCAATTGGTCGAGAACGATCGTCATGCCAACGGAGAGGCTCGCCGTCGAATCCACCGTGATCTGTGTCGAGCCCTGGGCATATCCGCCGGTCCACACATGGAAGTGGCCGACCTCCTCGGGGGCGTGCCCCGGCCAGGTTTGAGCGAGCACGTCCTCCCCCTTGATGCACACGTCCCCGGCGAAGCCACCGCAGCCGTCAGCGCCGTTGAACTTCAGGAAGGTCCTGTCCGGTCCGGCTCCGCGAAGCGTCACGTTGTTCTTGCTGCCGAAGTTGAGACCGGTGATGTTGTACGTGCCCGCATTGAGAAAGACGACCTGATTGGCGGGACATGCGGCGATTGCGGAGTTGATCTGTGCCGCCGTCGCCCCGGGATTCAGCGTGGCACAGATCGTCGTCCGATTGGGGATGCCCCCTGCGATGCCCTGGTTGCCGGCGCTCCAGTCGACGGCGCGCGAGCGGTCGATGATTCCGGCCCACCGCTGGGCGTGCGCCAGCGAGGGAATGCCCACCAGGAGCAACATCACGAGACACGTGAGCTGTTTCATTTCGCCCTCCAACCTGAGTGGATTGCGGACGAAACGAGCACCGCCCGCAGGTCGTTGTCGCCGGAACCGACCGACGCTCGGAAACCCTGGCTCTCTCGGCTCATCGCCTCAGCACCTCGCTGGCGCTCAGCCCCGCGGTTATCGATGACTCGCGGATTCCCTGCTACGGTGCCGTGAACGTCATCCCGCTGCTCCAGGGGCCACTGCCCGACGCGTTGGACGTCACGACCCACCACTGCCCCGCGCCGGGGTTCAGCACCACGCCGGGCGCGATCGAGCACGTGCCGGTGCCGCTCGCACAGCCCACCTGCGCCGCGGTGTAGGTCGTCCGGAGGCGCCCGCCGGAGCTGTCGTCCACCCAGAGCAGGTACTGCGTGGCGCTCGCCACGGCGTTCCAGCTGAAGGTGGGGGTCCTGGTCGCGATGCTGCCCGAGGGCGCCACGAGAGTCGCGGCCGGCGGCGGCGGCGTGCCCGCTACCGTGAAGGTCAGCCCGTTGCTCCAGGGGCCGCTGCCCGAGGTGTTAGACGTCACGACCCACCACTGACCCGCGCCGGGGTTCAGCACGAGACCGGGGGCGAGCGAGCACGTGCCGGTCCCGCTCCCACAGCCCGCCTGCGCCGCGGTGTAGGTCGCCCGGCTGCGCCCGCCGGAGCTGTCGTCTACCCAGAGCAGGTACGGCGTGGCGCTGGCTACGGCGTTCCACGTGAAGGTGGGGGTCGCGCTCGCGAGGCTGCCCGACGGCGCCACGATGGTCGCGGCGGGCGGCGGCGGCGTGCCTGCCACCGTGAAGGTCATCCCGCTGCTCCAGGGGCCGCTGCCCGAGGCGCTGGACGTCACGATCCACCACTGACCCGCGCCGGGGTTCAGCGTCGCGCTGGAGACCATCGAGCACGCGCCGGCCCCGCTCGCGCAGCCTGCCTGCGCCCCGGTGTACGTCGTCCGGATGCGCCCGCCGGAGCTGTCGTCCACCCAGAGCATGTACTGCGTGGCGCTCGCCACGGCGTTCCAGCTGAAGGTCGGGGTTCTGCTCGCGATGCTGCCCGAGGGCGCCACCAGTGTCGCCGCGGTCGGCGGCGGCGTGCCCGCTACCGTGAAGGTCAGCCCGTTGCTCCAGGGGCCGCTGCCCGAGGCGTTAGACGTCACGACCCACCACTGACCCGTGCCGGGGTTCAGCGTCGCGCTGGAGACCATCGAGCACGTGCCGATCCCGGTCGCACAACCCACCTGCGCCGCGGTGTAGGTCGTCCGGAGGCGCCCGCCGGAGCTGTCGTCTACCCAGAGCAGGTACTGCGTGGCGAGCGCCACGGCGTTCCAGCTGAAGGTGGGGGTCGCGGTCGCGATGCTGCCCGACGGCGCAACAAGCGTCGCCGCGCCTGGAGGCGCGCTCGACACGCCGAGGCCGGTCACGACGCGCGTGAGGCTCGCTCCGTTCGCCGTGAAGGTCACGCTCGCGCTCGCCGTCGCCGCGACGGTGGGGCTGAAGCGCACGGTCACTGCCTGCGTCGCCCCGACTCCGACCAGGTTGAACGAGCCGCCGGATACCACGCTGAAGGGCGCGGGAACCGACGCCGTCCCCGAGACGGTCCCGCCGCCGGTGTTTTGCACGGTGAAGGTTTGATCGGCCAAGCCGCCAATCGCCACGCTCCCGAAATTCACCGTCGCGGTGGGGCTGACGCTGAAATCGATTCGCGCGACGGCACTCAATGGCGTGATACACGCGCTCTCGTTCCCGTTCGTGTCCACAGCGGTCACCGCGACGTAATAGAGAGAACCCGTGGAAAGCCCCGTGAGCCTGGCCGTGACCGTTTGACCGGGCGCGGGACTCGGCGTCGACGACGCAAATTGAAGATAAGAGGTTCCCGGGCATGATGGAGGGGTGGAGAGTCCGTAGTACACGCGGTACGAGGCCAGATCCGTCAACGGACTTCCATCGGCGCTCGTCGTCGGGGCCGTCCAGGAGGTATCCAGAATCCCGGCTAGTGCGGGGACGGCCGCCAGAAGGACGCTGCCCACCGTCACAACGAACGCGAGAACGCGAATCAAGCGGTGAGTCGACCCCCCTCGCCAGGACATAGGAATCTCCCCTTGTGCTGGAGACCTCTATCTCCCGGGGAGACTGCGTCCCCCTCCTTCGGTAACCCGGCCGTCAGGTCTTCACCTGACCCGTGGCTTTGCGTCCCCGCCTCACGACGGGTATGCCGTTTCGGGAAGGGTCTCCGCAGTGGGAAATATTTTGCATAGCAGGTGCCACTGGAGGACAGGAAGATAACCGATGGAAAAGCCGCCGCTCTGACATTCGGGCATTGGACGACGACGCCAGGATGTCGAGCGTCGGACGTCGAGCGTGACAGAGAGGCCCGACCTAGGTCGTAGTCAATGGTTGATGATGGACTCGCGGCCATCGAAAACGATTTTATTGTTTCCGCCGCGTCTTCACTCTTCGACGAGTGTGGCGGCGCGCTCACCCGAGCTTCCTTATATACATTGCGCCGCCTGAAGGGGTCCATGCAGGGTTCCGCGCGCTCTCGGCTCAGCCGCCCAGGTACGCCGCACGCACGTGGTCGTCGGCGAGCAGATTGCGCGCGGCGCCCGACAGCACGATGCGCCCGCTCTCCATCACGTAGCCGCGGTCGGCCATGCGCAGCGCGAGCCGCGCGTTCTGCTCGACCATCAGCACCGTGGTGCCGTCGCGCCGGATGTCGGCGATGATCTCGAACGTCGTCTCGACGACCGTGGGGGCCAGCCCGAGCGACGGCTCGTCGAACAGGATCAGCCGGGGCCGCGCCATCAGGGCGCGGCCGATGGCCAGCATCTGCTGCTCGCCGCCCGAGAGCGTGCCGGCCGCCTGGCGGCGGCGGTCCGCGAGGATCGGGAAGTGCGCGTACACGCGCTCCAGGTCGGCCGCGATGGCGGCGCCGTCGCGACGCACGTAGGCGCCCATGGCGAGGTTCTCGCGCACGGTCAGGTAGGGGAACACGCGGCGCCCCTCGGGACAATGCGCGATCCCCGCGCGCAGCACGTCGGACGGGTCGCGGCCCTGGATCTCGGCGCCGTCGAAGACGATGCGCCCGGCGCGGGGTCGCAGCAGCCCGGAGATCGTGCGCAGCGTGGACGACTTGCCGGCGCCGTTGGCGCCGAGCAGGCAGACCAGCTCGCCCTGCTGCACCTCGAGATCCAGTCCGCGCAGCGCCTCGATGGGGCCGTAGCCCGCGCGCAGCCCCTCAAGCCGGAGCATCGGTCGATCCCCCAGCCGACCCGAGGTAGGCGCGGATGACCTCGGGGTGCACGCGGATCTCCGCCGGCACGCCTTCCGCGATCACGCGTCCGTGGTTCAGGACGATCACGGTCTCCGAGATCCCCATCACCAGGCGCATGTCGTGCTCGACGACGAGCACGGTCACGTCACCGCGGCGGATCTTGCGGAGCAGCGCCACGAGCCGCTCCTTCTCGGCGCCGGTCATGCCCGCCGCCGGCTCGTCGAGCAGCAGCAACCGCGGGCGCGCGGCGAGGGCGACCGCCAGCTCGACCAGGCGCTGCTCGCCGTACGGCAGCTCGCCCGCACGCTCGGCCCGCCGGTGTGCGAGACCCACGAACGCGAGCACCTCGTCGGCCGCCGCCGCCAGCCGGGCCTCCTCGGCGCTCACGCGCGGGGTCCGGGCGAGGACCGACCACACACCGGCCGTGCCGCGCAGGTGGAGGCCGGTGCGCACGTTGTCGAAGACGCTCAGGGTCGGGAACACGCTCGTGCGCTGGAACGTGCGCACGACGCCGCGCCGCGCGATGTCGCAGGGCCGCCGCCCGGCGATCGGCTCGCCCTCCCACGCGACGCGGCCGCGGGTCGGCCGCAGATAGCCGGTGATCGCGTTGAACGCCGTCGTCTTGCCCGCGCCGTTGGGGCCGATGAGGCTCGTGATCGTGCCGGGCTGCACCCTGAACGACACGCCCGCCAGCGCGACCACGCCGCCGAACTCGACGCCGAGATTCTCGACGACGAGCACGCTAGCGCCGCCGCCACGCGGCGAGCGTCGGCACGATGCCGCGCGGGAGAAAGAACACGAAGAGCACGAGCACCACGCCGTAGGCCAGCATCTGCCACTGCCAGGCGACGGCCTCGCGCAGCGCCTCCGGCAGCACGGTGAAGAGGAGGGCGCCGACCACGGGCCCGGCCAGCGTGCCCTGGCCGCCGGCGATGACCATGATCACCATCGTGACCGTGTAGGAAAAGAGGAAGACCTCCGGCGAGACGAAGCGCGTGTAGTGCGCGTAGAGGCTGCCGGCCAACCCGGCCAGGGCCGCGCTCACCACCGCGGCGAGCACGAGATAGCGCGTGCCGTCGATGCCCACCGACTCCGCCAGCGGCTCGTTCTCGCGCAGCGCCACCAGGGCGCGGCCGATGCGCGAGGTCACGAGGCGGTGGCAGACGAGATACGTCAGCGCGGCGCCGGCGAGCACGAGGTACCAGTACGCGTTCTTGGTGCGCAGCGTCCACGGGCCGAGCGCGGGCGGCGGCACGCCGGGCAGCCCGAGCGGGCCGTTCGTGAGGTCCATCCAGTTGATGCTCACGAGCGAGATGACGCCCGCGAAGCTGATCGTCACCAGCACGAAGTAGGCGCCGCGCAGCTTGAGGGCGAGCCGCCCGATGGCCCAGCCCGCCAGCCCCGACGCGAGCGCGGCCGCCGGCAGCGCCAGCCAGAACGACCACTCCAGCCGCAGGGCGAGCAACGCGGAGGTGTAGGCGCCGATGCCGAAGAACGCGGCGTGGCCGAGCGAGAGCTGGCCGGTGTAGCCGAGCAGGAGATTCAGGCTGAGGGCCAGGATCGTGAAGATCCCGGCCATGATGAGCACGTGCAGGTGGTACGGGTTCGCGACCCACAGCGGCGCCGTTACCGCCGCCACGGCGCCGAGCGCCACGGCCGCGCGCGCGATCAACCGATGCGTTCCGCGCGCGCGAAGAGTCCGGCGGGCCGGAAGAGCAGCACGAGGATGATAGCAACGAACCCCACGGCGTCGCGGTAGCCCGAGGACACGTAGCCCGCGCCCAGCTCCTCGGCGACGCCGAGCAGCAGCCCGCCGAGCGTCGCGCCCGCGAGGTTGCCGAGCCCGCCGAGGATGACGACGGAGAACGCCTTCAACGATGCGAGGTCGCCCATCGACGGGTACGCGAGAAACACCGGACCGAGCAACGCGCCCGCGGCTGCCGCCAGCGCGGAGCCAAAGGCGAACGTGATGGTGTGGATCCGTCCGATCGGCACGCCCATGAGCGCCGCCGTGTCGCGGTCCTGGAACGTCGCGCGCATCGCGGTGCCCAGGCGCGTCTTCTGGATCAGGAGCCACGCGAGCCCGATCAGGGCCGCCGCCGTCAGCACGACGAAGAGCCGCAGCGGCGCGATGTTGAGCGGGCCGAGCGTGAGGGGCGCCGTGGGAAACGGGTGGGGGATCGAGCGCGCGACGCCGCCCCACGCGAGGAGCTCGGCGTTCTGCATCGCGATCCACACGCCGATCATCACGAGCATGATGGTGTCGATGGAGTGCCCGCGCAGCGGGCGCAGCAGCGCGCGCTCGCAGAGGGCGCCCAGCAGCGCTCCGGCCGCGATGGCCGCCAGCAGCGCGGCGACGAAGGGCAGCCCTGCCCAGGCCAGGGCGGCGAACGCCGCGTAGGCGCCCAGCGTGTAGAACTCGCCGTGGGCGAAGTTCACCACGCTCATGAGGCCGAAGATCAAGGTGAGGCCGATGCCGAGCAGCGCGTAGGTGCCGCCCAGCACCAGGCCGTTCACCAGGTGCTGCAGGAGCTGCTCCACGAGCGCGGGCGCTCCGCTACTTCTTCAGGAAGTCCGGCAGCGCGACCTTGCCGTCGCGCACCTGCACGATGAAGATCGACGGCTTGCTCTGGCCGCTCTCTTTGCCCGCCGGCCCGTCCTTCTCGAACTTGATGGGGCCGTTCACGCCGGTGAAGGAGACCTTCCACAGCGCCTCCTGGATGGCCTTGGGCTCGTCCCGGCCGGCGAGCCTCACGGCCTCGACGATGGTCGCGACGCCGTCGTGACCCCGGAAGCCCTCGGTGAGGCCCTCGAACGGGTTGCCGCGCTTGGTCCACTCGTCCACGAACGCCCGGGCGAGCCTGCCGTCCGGCATCGCCTCCGGGAACCACGGCATGAAGAACACGATGTGGTAGGAGCCCTCGGCCGCCGCGCCCGCCTGCTTGATGAGCTGCGTCGGCGACGACGAGCCGCCGGTGGTGATGATCTTGCGCGCGAGGCGCTGCTCCTGCCCCTGCTTGAGCACGAGGGTGATCTGCTCCACGGCGGTGGTGAGGAACAGCGTGTCGCCGCCCGTCTGCTTGATCTTCGTCAGCTGCGCGTTCATGTCGGTGGCCGCCTGCTCCATGAACTCCGCGGCGCCGACCTGCACGCCCTTCTTCCTGAGCATGTCGCCGAACGCGGTGATGGAGCCCCGGCCCCAGTCGGTGTTCACGGCGAGAAAATCGGCCTTCTTGACGCCGAGCTTCTCCACGTATTGTTCCAGGCCGAGGGCTTCCATCTCACTCGGCGGACTGATGCGGAAGACCCACGGGTTGCCGCGCTTCGTCACCGACGCCGCGCTGGAGGTCTCGACCACCATCGGGACGCCGTACTCCTCGAGCTTGGGCATCGCGGCCAGCGTCATCGAGCTGCCCCAGGCGCCCATGATGGCCGGCACCTTGTCGCGGACGATGAGCTTCTCGGCCGCGCTCGCCGCTTCCTTCGGATCCGACTTGTTGTCCTCGATCACCAGCTCGACGCGCCGCCCGTTGACGCCGCCGCGCGCGTTGATCCAGTCGCGCGCGATCTCGGCGCCCATGCGCACGTAGTTGCCGGAGGCCGCCACCGGCCCGGACAGCGGCTGGATGACGCCGATCTTGATCGGGCCGGGCGCCTGGGCGTCGCCGCCGGCGGGCAGCAGGGCCAGCACCACGAGGGCGACGAGGGCCGTCGAGACGAGACGCTTCAGCATGATCGGAACCTCCTCGGGATGATCTGCGCAACTCGAAGGCAGCGCGTTTGCAGGCCAGATCATACAGGAGGCACGAATGAAAGCGTATATGCCCCAGACGTTCGAGACCCAGCGGCCCATCACCCACGTCTCGCTCTTTCCGACGCTCCCGAGCGCGATTCAGCCCGAGGCGGTCGTGACGATCGTGCTCTGGCACATCAGCCCCGCCGCGGCCGCCGCCCTCAAGCAGCCCGTCTTCTGCCGACCTTTATACTGGTCTCGATGCCCTCTCGCCCCCTCGTCCTGGTCGGCGCCCTGTTGCTGGCCGTCCCCGCGTTCGCCGCCGGCACCAAGCCGGCCGCGGAAGTGCGGCCGCGCGTCGACCATCATCTGAAACAGGTGGAGGATCTGGCGCAGCACTTCGAGAGCGTGATGAGCCAGCCCTGCCCGCACTTCGCCTCGCCCGACCGGTGGCAGGCGTACTTCGACGGCGAAGTGGACCGCGTCGTTCTCCTCTGGGCCCACGTCGAGCAGGCGTGGGTCGAGGCGAAGGAGACGGGCGACGACGACGTACGCCGCGCGGCCAAGGCACCGCGCAAGCGCCTGGACGAGGCGCGCGCGCTGCTCGACAAGCTGCACGCCTGCGCCGCCGACAACGGCGCCGCGTTCTCGCAGGGGACGGTGTGGCGGAAGATCGAGCGCGAGGTGCCCAGGCGCCAGGCGCAGATCGCGCTGCCCCAGCAAGACGCCGGCACCGCCCCGCGGCAGTAGACGAGACCGCGCGGCTGGAGTATCGTCCCCGCCATGGCCAAATCCCCGTTCTCGCTCGAAGGCAAGACCGCCATCGTGACCGGCGGCGGCACCGGCATCGGCAGGTCGATCGCGATCGAGTTCGCGCGCGCGGGCGCCGACGTCGCGCTCTGCAGCCGCAAGCTCGAGCACCTCGAGCCCGTCGCCAAGGAGATCACCAACCTCGGCCGGCGCACGTTCGCCGTGGGCGTGGACGTCCGGCAGGAGGAGCAGGTGAAGGGGATCGTCGAGCGCGCCGTCTCGGAATGGGGCCGCCTCGACATCATGGTGAACAACGCCGGCGCCTCGTTCCGCGCCAAGCCCGAGGAGATCTCGATCAACGGCTGGAACACCGTGATCGGCATCAACCTCAACGGCGTGTTCCTCGGCTGCAAGTGGGCCGGCAAGCAGATGATGCAGCAGAAGACCGGCGGCGTGATCGTGAACATCGCGTCCGTCGCCGGCGTCTACGGCTCCACGATGATGTCGCACTACGGCGCCGCGAAGTCCGGCGTCATCATGCTCACGCGCGAGCTGGGCGTGGCCTGGGGGCGCAAGGGCGTCCGCGTCAACTGCATCGCGCCCGGCCCGGTGGAGACCGAGGGCTACCTGGACGTGCTCAAGCAGGCGGGGCCCGACGGCAAGAAGACGTACGACGCCGTGGCCGCGCGCGTCGGCATGGGGCGCTGGGGCAAGGTCCACGAGATCGCCTATCCGTGCATCTTTCTCGCCTCCGACGCCTCGTCGTGGATGACCGGCGAGACGATCGTCATCGACGGCGGCCCCTCGCCGCGCGAGTCGGACGAGGCGCAAACGTAGGCGTCGGACAGGGGCTGGTCGTTGCTTCCCGGCGGGCCCTCGGGTAGCATTGACGCTTGCGTCACGTCACGGTGACCGTAGCTCAATTGGTTAGAGCGCTGGACTGTGGCTCCAGAGGTTGTGGGTTCGATTCCCATCGGTCACCCCACGCACCGGCGATGCGACGGGCGCCCGTAGCTCAGTTGGATAGAGCGTTGGCCTCCGAAGCCAAAGGCCGCAGGTTCGACTCCTGCCGGGCGCACCATTGGAGTCGTAGCAGAAGGAGTTCGACGGGCCGTTAGCTCAGTTGGTAGAGCAGCTGACTCTTAATCAGCGGGTCCACGGTTCGAGTCCGTGACGGCCCACCAATCAAAACGGGCGCTTCCGGAGCATCGGAAGCGCCCGCTGATTTTCGATCAGCAGGTTTCCGCTCAACGTGCCGAAAAACCCAATGAAATCCACCTCTGGACAGGCAACGGGGGGAAAGCGATTTGACCTGGCCTTGCCCCATCGCTGAAACTCTCGACGATCCGGTCGCGGAGCCGCTTTGTGTCATCCTGCAGGCAGGCGAGCCAGGGCAGGGTGGTTGAGGTCCCGTGCGTGGGTGGGCTCCATCACGAATACCTGCGGCGGGCGGCGTGAGCCGATCGGACGAATAAGTGGAAGGCACAACCAACCGGAATGCGCGCATACTGTTCATGACCGTTCCTCAGTGCGCCCTTGGGCGCGCCAGAGCGCACCCCATTCACGGAGCGTCAATCGAGACCCCATCGATTCAGGCCTCTTCACGACCCGCCGGATATCGCCGGGGCGCAGGTCGGTTGAGTACATTTCATGGATTCTTCGGCAGTGTCGGGATCCCCGCGAAGGCCAAATCGTGGCGGTAGAATGTCGCGCGGTCGGCGAGGTCTCCCGCGCGTAGAATCGCTGTCCCGTTCGGGTTGGGGACGCTCTGATCTCCCTTCGCCATCTGATAGATCACAGCCTTGGCGGGCACACCTGAAAGTGGTGTTTTCCGGATATGACGCGCGCACGCGACCGGGTCGCCGAAGCGCCCGACCCACTTCGTGTTCTCGACAGCTTCCTTGATCGCCATAGCGCCCATCACCGTGTTGATCACCGGCGACTGAATTTCTCGACTCGTCCCGTCCTCGAGCTCGACTCGCATCGGAATACCGTCCCGGAGCGGGAAGTTCTCGTTGAAGTACGGAGCCGGGAATGAGACTCCTGCTTGCTTCGTAATGCCGGGGGGATTTATGAGCGACGGAATACGCGAGGCGAGCGCCTGGCCAAGGACCGCCCGGCCGTCAAGCGGCGACAGCCGCCTGTTCTCGGCGATGGGCCCGCCCGCCACGGTGAGAACTCCCGCTCGCACGCTCGGGTCGACGCTGAGGAACACCGTGCCGTAGTTGCCGCCCAAAGACCATCCGAAATAGTAGATACGGGGCGGGTCCAGGTCGGGCGACCCGTCGCCGTCCACATCGACTCCCACCTCGATGACTCGGACGAGCTGCATCAGGTCCGCAACTGTCTGCCGAATACCATCGGCGAAAAAGATGACCGTCCGCGGCGGGGCGGTGCCGAAGCCTTCGTCGGCAGCGATCTGGCGGTCGTTGTTCTGATCCATACCGCGGCCACCCGCGGAGAATGACGTCGACTTGCCGCCGGTTTCGTTGACTGTCAGGACGCCAAACGGGCCGAAGCCGTGCCCGACGGCGTTGATGGCAATGGTCGCGATCCTGTGCGCCGCCATCGTCGCGGCGACGATAGAGCCGCCGTTCTTGCTTCCGACCCTTGCGTGGCCAAAGATCGCCACAGGCCATCCAGCCGCGGGTCTGGGACCCGAGGGCAGGAAGAGATTGAAGTAAATCTCGTTCGTCCCTTGCACGACCGGCGTGCCGGTACGGGTCCCGATTGGCGGGATGAACTCCCCAGGATGGACCTCGTAATCGGGCGAGGTGTACTTCCCGAACGCGATCGTGCCCACCGCGCCGGGGATGATTCGAAGCGATGGGAGATCGACAGTGACGCGCGTGAAGGTCCGCGGATCATTTCCCCTCTGCTGGTCCCAGGTGATTCCCGCGACGCTGTCGAGCGCAAATACCGTCGGAGATCCGCCCGGGCCCAGGTGGAAATCTGCCGGTTCGGGCGTGGCCGCTTTGATCTGATCGCGGATCTTTTCCAGGATGGATGTGACGGTCTGCGTTGTGAAGACACTGGCAGTCACAACATCTCGTTCTTGTACGCCAATCCGTCGGGCGACGTGGATGGCATCTAGGAGCGCGTGCTTGTACTCGTCCTGCACGGTCTCCCGGAAGCGTCGGAACGCCTCGCTTGCCTCGACCCGATCACCGAACTCATCGCGCACACCGCGCGTGACGATCAGGGCATAGCGTGTATGTTGATCGAGAAGCTCGTCCACCTGGACGTGAAGTGTGTTCGTCAAAGCGTCCCACACGACTTGATTGATGCCGATCACCCGGCGGTCATTGTCACGCTCGTCTTCTTCGCAATCGCGGATGCCTTCGTGACAATCGGGCTGTCTGCCGTCGAGGCCGATTAGAAATACGCTCTCGCTGGTCACCGTCGTGACATCGATCGGACATCGAACGGAATCGACAGCCTCGGCTCGATATGGAAGCCGTCCAGCGTGTTGATCACGGCGAGGTCCTCGCAGTCTGACTGGCGCACAGCGCAGTCGGGAATCGGCAGGTCGACTCGCCGCTGCGTGTTCTGGCTCGGGTCAGCGATCGTGAACCGATCGCTTGGGAAGGGGCCGCTGGCTGGGGAATCCAAGCCGAACTTCGCCTGGACTCCTGCGAAGACGGGCTGAGGGCCGAGAAGGACCAAGGACATCGCTGAAGCAATGACGAAGTGCCGACCACCGAAAGTCATCAAGGCGGGGCCCCGGGCGGCCGGGCCGTTTGTCGCGGTCAACTGCGCTGCGATCCCCGAAACGCTGTTGGAGGCCGAACTGCTTTTAGAGGCTTGACAGTAACGTGAAGGGCACTATACGTTACCGTTCAGCAGGGATGCATCCCATCAAGCTGTCCTGGCTTCTTCTTCCGCTGCTCCTGACATCCCCGTGTCCCGCACGTGCGCAGCAAGGCAGCGCGGGCGGGCACGCGCCGGCGCCCGCAGTCGAGGTGCCGGCCGTCCTTCCGCAGGCGGTACCGGAAGCGCCGCGGCGGAAGGCAATTCCGCTCGGCATGACCCCAGAGGGTCTGGCCGCGAAGGAGCGCGTCCGGCAGGGCGGCGCGGTCGGGACGGACAAGGCGACCGTCACACCAGACGCGACGCTCACACCGGACGCGACGCCGCGCGGCACGACGCCGTAGCCCCCGCATAACTCTCTGCTTGCGAAAGGAGGTCCATAGCGCGAAATTCGCCGATGCTGTGGTTCCTGGTTGAGGGCTCGTCCTCTAAGGAGAACACCATGGACAGGTGGTCAGGCTCAGCCAAGAAACCGCTGTCTTCATCCGTCTTCGAAGTGTCGTGTCGACGCCATCCGCTCCTGCCTGGACTGCTCTCGCTCATCGTCGCGGTTCTGATCTCAACAAACGTCGTATTCGCGCAGCAAGACACGACCCAAGGGAACACCATGGGAAGTGCAGGTGGGCAGTCCGCCGCGCCTGGTGTGTCGGCCCCCCCGATGCTCAAACGCGCCTTTCTGCCGGAGGAGGAACCGCTGCTTCTGAGCACCAGGCCTATTCCGCACCGAACGACCCTCGAGCATGAGCGCGCCAAAGACCAGGCGGAGCGCGGGCAAAGTCCGGGAACCACCAAGCCTGTACTGTCACCCTCGGCGGTCTCGCCGAGCACCGGGGTGCAGGCGACCACCGTCACCCCCTCCGGCACCGATCTCGCGCCGAGCGCGCCGTTCTTTGGCGGCTCGTTCGGTGGCGTGACCGACACCGGACAGTTTCCTCCGGACGTGCCGATCGCAGCCGGACCGAAGAACATCGTGGTCGCAACGAACGGGCGCGTCAACGTCTTCAGGAAGAACGGTAGCCTGGTGCCGGCGGCCTCCCAGGGCCTGTTCGGCTTCTTCTCGTCGCTCGGCACCGTGGCCAGCGACGGACCGTTCGACCCGTGGCTCAGGTACGACGAGTTCATCAACCGGTTCTGGCTCCTTGCCGTGTCCGAGAACGATTCCCCCCAACGGTCGACCTTCCTCATCGGTCTATCCAATACCGACGACGCGACGCAGGGCTGGACGCTCTTCGCGATCGACGCGACGCTCAACGGGAACACGGCCACGTCGAACTGGTGCGACTACCCGAAGCTCGGCGTCGACGCGCAGGCGATCTACCTGACCTGCAACATGTTCTCCTTTCCGTCCACCACCGGCTCCTTCCAATACGCGAAGGTCCGGGTCATGACGAAGGATCAGTTCGTCAACAACACGTGCTGCTTTTGGTGGGACTTCTGGAACTTGAGAGAAGACTTCCTCGGCATCACCGCCTCGTTCACCGTGCAACCGGCTTACATGCACGGCGCGAATGCGGCGAACGGCGAGTTCCTGATCGACGCCCACACCTTCTGTATCTTCTGCCCGCCGAACACCCTGGAGGTGTGGCATATCACGAACGCGCAGCGCTGTTGCGTGCCGGGCTCGCAGAGCTCGCCGGACCTCAACCAGGAGTCCCACGACGTGGGGAACTTCCCCTCCCCGCCGAACGCCCGGCAGTCCGGGTCGACGACCCGCATCGACACCGGTGACACGCGGCTCCTGTTCGCGTTCTGGAAGGGCGGCTTTCTGTCCACCGGGCAGAACCTGGCCTGTAACAGCGGGGCTGACGCGTGCATTGCGTTCACCGAGCTGAACGTCTCGGGGTTCCCCACGATCTCGACGGTGAACGACTTCGCCTATCAGACGACGGGCGTGGACTACTTTTACCCCGCCGTCGACGTCAACGCCGCGGGGGACAAGACGATGGTCTTCAGCCGGTCGAGCGCTTCGGAATTCGCCGGCGCCAGCTACATCGGCATCCCGGCGAGCTCGACCTGCACGAATTGCGTCAACGGTCCAGAGACAGTCCTGGCGGCCGGGCAGAACACGTACGTCAGGCTGGAGGGGCCGCCGCTCAACCGCAACCGCTGGGGCGACTACCTCGGGGCCGCCGCCGACCCCGACGGCGTCGGGATCTGGATCCACGGCCAGTTCGCGGCCGCAACCGCCAATACGTGGGGCACGCAGGTCGGTCTCACTTACGAGGCGCTCGACACGACGCCGCCGGTGACCACCGCGCAGCTCTCACCGATGCCGAACGTCTTCGGCTGGAACGGCGGTGACGTCAACGTGACCCTCAACGCGACCGACAATGCATCGGGCCTCCTCGAGATCACCTACCGCGCGAGCGGGGCCCAGATCATCGCGAGCACGACCGTTTCGGGCGCGACGACATCGTTCATGATCACGGCCGAGGGCGTGACGACGATCACCTTCTTCGCGGAGGACAACGCGGGCAACCAGGAGACCCCGAAGACCGTCATCGTCCGGATCGACCGCACGCCGCCCACGATCACGGCGCCGCCGAATGTCACGGCGGGAACCGGGCCGGGCGCGGCCCTGTGCAACGCGGTCGTCTCGGACGCCACCCTGGGATCGGCGATCGCCAGCGATAACTCGGGGATCGCCACGATCTTCCGAAGCGGCGTGCCCGCCGGCAACGTCTTCCCGGTAGGCGCCACCTCGGTCGTTTACACCGCCACCGACTTCGTCGGCCTCATGGCCTCGGCTACGCAGACGGTCACGGTGAATGACACGACGCCGCCGGTCCTCTCGACTCCTGCGAACGTCACCGTGAACGCCACGAGCCCCGCGGGGGCGGTGGTCACGTATCCTCTGCCGGCGGCGACCGACAACTGCCCGACCGTTTCCGTGGCCTGCACCCCACCGTCGGGCAGCACCTTCGCGATCGGGACCTCGACCGTGACGTGCACGGCGACTGATGCTGCCGGCAACGGCGCGAACAAGACTTTCCAGGTGACCGTGATCGGCGCAGCGGGCCAAACCACCGATCTCAGTACACTCGTGAGCAGCTTCGGTCTGGATCACGGCACCGAGAACAGCCTCCTGACCAAGCTGGGAAATGCCCTCGCGGCGATCAACGGAGGCAATGTGGGGAGCGCATGCGCTCACCTCAGCTCCTTCATCAACGAGGTCCAGGCTCAGACTGGAAAGAAGATCACTGCTGCACAGGCGGCACAGCTCATCGCGGCGGCCAATCAGATCAAGGCCGTGCTCGGCTGCCCGTAGGAAAGGAGTCATCGGCGGCGGTGTCAGGCGGCGCCGCGCCGGTGTGAGCCATCACTGCCACGACGGGCCGCTCACGGGGTGGCCCGTTGTGGCAGCTCCCGCCTCCGGCTCCACGTCGTTTCAATCGCAAGCGGGGGCCCCCGGCGCCGTAGGCTTCAGGCTCTGAAGAACTCCCTGACCGCGGCAGCCACCGTGTCGATCTCGGCTTCGGTATGCCCGGCCGACATCGGGAGCGTGAGGATCTCGTTCACGAGCCGCTCGGTCTCGATGAGCGGCGGAACGGCAAGGTGCTCGACGCCGGGTTGACGGTGGGTCGGCACCGGATAGTGAATGCCGGTCTGAATGCCGCGCGACTTGAGAAATGCGGCCAGCTCGTTCCGTCGCGGTGTGCGCACGGCATAGAGGTGGTAAACGTGACGCGCGCCGGGCCGCTGCTCGAACCGGCCGAGCGGCAGATCGCCCAGGATCGCGTCGTACCGCGCCGCCTACCGTGAAGCCACTTGCAGGCCCAGTGCGACATGGCGCTGAGGAGAGCGCCCCAAGAAAGGCCATTAAGAATTTGCCCGCGGTCGATCGCCGGAAGTAGGCCCCCTACCCATGTGTGACGGGGGTGCAAGCGGCCGACAGCGGGTCAAAAACTGGGGGAAAACCCAGATGAAGCAACGCGCGGAATCGAGACCGGCGAAACGCGTTTCAGCCGCGTAATCGCTGCGGATTCTGTGCGATGGTGTCCGATGCTGCGCTTTTCGAAGTGACTCTTAATCACATCGCCGCTAAGATAATTTCGTGAAACGTCGGCCACCTCGCACATGAGCGAACGACTTCCAGTGACGGCGCGCGGGACAGAACCGGCGCGTGCGACGGTGGTCGGCTCGGTGTTCGACCTGCACGGGCTCCGGTGCCGCTCGGACCCAGCGACGGCGGCCGCCGACGAGACGGAGATGCAGGCGGCGGTATCGCGTCCGAATCTCGCGTTCCCACTGTTGCCGATGCAGGTAGAGATAGGTGGCCGTGGCGACCTTGGGGTAGAACTTCGCCGGCGAGAGTTGCTCAGGCGCCCACCCGACTTGCGCCGCGCCCTCGCTCTGGGCCACCCGCAGAGCGTTGTAGACGATCGCCGCGGCGTAGACCTGCATGGCCACCGCATGGGGATTGGCGGCGTACAGGCGATTGAGATTGAGCACTTCCTTGAGATCGAAGAACATCCGCTCGACACTCCAGCGGTAGGGGTACAAGTCCAGCGCTTCTTCGGCGCTCAACCGCGCGGGCGCGAGCACGTTGGTGAGCACCTCGTCGCGCGTGCCCCCGCGGCGCCAGCGGATGTAGCGCAGTACCTGACGCGGGGCGGAGGCCCCCGTGCCCGCCCGCACCAGCCAGTCCTCGAGCAGCCCGCCGTGGATTCGGCGTTTGCGCAGGCGCTGGAGCTTGTGCAGGCTCAGTTGCCGATTACGCCGGACGACCCCCCAGCAGTGCTGGTGGGCCAAGGCCGCGAAGAAGTCGGCGGTGCCGTAGAGCCGATCGCCCAGGATGAGTGTGTCGGGGCCGAGAGCGGCCACCGCCGCTTTCGCGCGCGTCATCTCGCTGGCCGCGGCATCGGCACAGAAGGTCAGCTGCCGACACAGCCCGCGCCCCAGATCGTAGACGCCGAGCAGGCAGCCCGGCAGCACCACCGCGCGCTCGTTCCACAGCAGCTTGAGCCGATGGGCGATGGCGGCCAAGCGCGACCCGTCGAGGATCACGATGG
>Ga0209159_1000345_pt1 | contig 43671 bp, 40 predicted proteins | sample GraSoiAngelo_144_FD_185901 | JGI IMG/M metagenome (GOLD analysis project Ga0209159, IMG submission 185901) | Grasslands soil microbial communities from the Angelo Coastal Reserve, California, USA - 14_1009_02_40cm (SPAdes) (version 2) | ecosystem: Environmental > Terrestrial > Soil > Grasslands ...
GCCTGCAAGTTAAGCGAGGAAGGGGCGCGGCGGCGAGGGAGGCAGGGCCTGGTGGCGCGGTGCGCTCGTGGCGATCCTATGCTCCGTTCTGGACCGGTTCAGCCATGCCCGAGCTCCCCGACATCGTGGCGTACCTCGCAGCGCTGCAATCGCGCGTCGTCGGAGCGCGGCTCGAGCGGCTCCGCATCTCGAGCCCCTTTCTGCTCCGGTCGGTCGACCCGCCGCCCGAGGAGCTCGCGGGCCGCGTCCTGCGGCGGCTCGAGCGGCTCGGGAAGCGTATCGTCCTCTGCCTCGACGACGACTACTTCGTGATCCTGCATCTCATGATCGCCGGCCGGCTGCGGTGGCGCGCGCCCGACGCGCCGATCCCCAAACGCCTAGGACTGGCGGCCTTCGATTTTCCCGCCGGTACGGTCCTCCTTACCGAAGCAGGCAGCAAGCACCGCGCCTCACTCTATCTCGCGCGCGGCGCGGCGGGTCTCGCCGCACACGACCCCGGCGGCATCGACGTGCTCGCGGCCGACCGCGCGGCGTTCGGGGCGGCGCTGACGCGGGAGTCCCACACCCTCAAACGGGCGCTCACCGACCCACGCCTCTTCTCAGGAATCGGCAACGCCTACTCCGACGAGATTCTGCACGCCGCGCGGCTGTCGCCCCTCAAGCTCACCACCCAGGTCACGCGGGAAGAAGTGGACCGACTGCATCGCGCCACGCACGATACGTTGAGCGCGTGGATCGAGCGCCTCCGCGCCCAGACGGGGGACGGCTTCCCAGAGGGGGTCACCGCGTTCCGGGAAGGCATGGCGGTGCACGGCCGCTATCGCAAACCGTGTCCGGTCTGCGGTTCGCCGGTACAGCGGATCCGCTACGCCGAAAACGAGGTGAACTACTGCGCGACGTGCCAGACCGGCGGGCGGGTGCTCGCCGATCGGGCGCTGTCGCGGCTGCTGCAGGAAGACTGGCCGCGCTCGTTGGAAGAATGGGAAGCGCGGCTGCCGGGCCCTTAGCGCGTGGCGAGTCGCGCCGCCGCCGCGAAGTCCTCCGGCGTATCGACGTCCATCAGTGCCTCCGCGGGCCAGTCCATGAACAACGCCTCGTCCCGGTGGCGTTGCACCACGGTCTTGCCGCACCCCTCGCCGGTCCATGCGAGCAGCTCGGCGAACAGCGCGCGGCGAAACAGCAGCGGCGGCGCCGTGATGTCCGCATAGCGCGAAACCACCAGCGGCGCTGGGGTGCCCCGCGCCGCGGCGGCGACGAGCGCGCCGAGCATCTGCTCGGTCACGAGCACCATGTCGGCGAGCATCACGACTGCCGCGTCCACGTCCGCAGGCAGACCCTCGAGCCCCTTGTGCAGCGACCCGCTCGTCGGGCCGGCGAAGTCCGCGTTCACGACGAACTCGCAGGCGAGCCCGGCGAGCGCGGCCCGCACCTGGTCCGGCTCGTGCCCCAGCACGACCACGACCGGCGAGAGGCGCGCGGCGAGCGCCCGCCGCGCGACGCGGCGCACCACCGCCTCCCCCTCGAGCTCGAGCAGCATCTTGTTCGTGCCCATGCGGCGCGACGCGCCGGCCGCGAGGATCACGCCGGCGACGCGGCCGGGCTCAGTCGGGTGGGGCATGAATCGACGCCTTGCGCTCGCGCAGCGAGTCGGCCGGACGCCCCGAGCGCACCGCGAGCACCTCCGCGATCACGGCGAGCGCGACTTGCTCGGCGCCGTCGGTGCCGATGTCCAGGCCGACGGGCCCGTAGATCCGGCCTTCGTCGACTGCTCCTTCGGCGCTCAAGTTGCGGACGATGCGCTCGGTGCGCTGCCGCGGACCCAGCATGCCGATGTAGGGAGCGGGGGTGCGGAGCAGGGCCCGGAGATACGCCTGATCGTCCGCGAAGTTGTGCGTCATCACGACGGCATAGCTCGCCCCGTCGAGCGACAGGCGCGCGGCCAGATCGGCGCCGTCGCTCGCAACCAGCCCCGCCGCCGTCGGGAACCACTCGCTCCTGAGGTAGCCGGGGCGGCGGTCCACGACGACCACGCGAAAGCCGACCTCCGCCGCGAGGCGGGCAAGCGGTCGCGCGTCCTCGCCGGCCCCGAACAACACCAGCTGCGGCGGCGGGAGGAAGACGTCGAAAAACACCGTGCGACCGCCGATCTCGTGGAGCCCCGATTGCTCTGTACCGAGCAGTGAACGAGCCTGTCTCGCCGCGCGGGCGTTCAGGTCAGCCGAGCCCAGATCGCCTTCGACTGCGTCTTGGGTCACGATGAGCCTGCCCCTTCCCCCTTCCCCCTTCCCCGGCAGTTCACCCATCCCCAGCATCACACCGCAGACGACCAACGGCTCCCGCCCATCGAGCAACGCGCGCTCCCGCGGCCGGGGCTCCGTCGCCGGTTCTACGAACACATCCACCTGCCCCTCGCAGCCCACCCCCAGGTCCCACGCCTCGACCTCGTCCGCGCTCGAACAATAGGTGCGGAGCTGGGCTGCGCCGGTCCGGATCACCTGCAACGCTACCTCGCGCACGTCCTGCTCGAGACAGCCACCGCTGACGTTCCCCGTCGTGCTCCCATCCTCGGCGACGAGGAGCTTCGCCCCCTCGTGACGGTACGCCGAGCCGCGCACGCGCACCACGGTGGCGAGCGCGACGCGCCGACCGGCGCGTACGAGCTCGGCCAGGCGGTCGAGGACGGCTCGGGTCTCAAGCCACTGCTTCATGGGTTCACGTACGCTATCGGAGTGAGGGGAGAATGCGCAACGTCGCAGGGCCTAGCGAGTCAACTCGACCGTCTCCCCATCCCCCGCCACCCGCACGTCCCAGCGCAGCCGTTGCTTGATCGCCGCGGCCAGCCCTTGTGCCCCCTGCGGCTCGCCGTGTACCAGGTAGGTCGCGCGGGGCGGGCGCTCGAACCCCCCCAGCCAGCGGAGCGTCTCCTCACAGTCCGCGTGCGCCGACAAGGCGTCGATCCGCTCCACGCGGGCCCGTACCGGCACCGCCTGGCCGAACAGCGTGAGCTGCTTGGCGCCCTCCTCGAGCGCCCGGCCGCGGGTGCCGGCCGCCTGGAATCCGGTGAGCAGCACCGTGGTGAGCGGATCGGGGAGCCGCTGCACGAGATGATGCAGGATGCGGCCCCCCGTGGCCATGCCGCTCGACGAGATGATGATGATCGGTCCCCGGACGGCGTTGATCGCCTTCGATTCCTCCACGCTCCGGGCGATGCGCAACTGCTGGGTCGCGAGCGGCCGGCCGCCGGACGCGAGCGCCTGCGCCATCTGCGCGTCGCAGTCCTCCGGGTGGCGCCGGTAGATATCGGTCACGTCGATCGCCATCGGGCTGTCGATGTAGGTCGGCAGCGCCGGGATGCGCCCCGCCTCCTCCAGGCGGTGGAGCAGCCACAACAGCTCCTGGGTGCGATCGACCGCGAAGGCGGGCACGACGATCGCACCCCCGCGCTGCGCCGCCGCGCACACGATGCGCGTCAGGTCGTCCTCGGCGCCGGACGGGTGCGGGCGGTCGCCGTACGTCGACTCGAGCAGCAGCACATCCGCCGTGGGAACCGGTTCGGGGTCGGGCAGAATGGGCCGGTCGTACCGCCCCAGGTCGCCCGAGAAGACCAGGCGCGTCCCGGCGACGTCGAGCTGCACCGTCGCCGCGCCGAGGATGTGCCCGGAGCAGCGGAGCAGTGCGGTCACACCGTCACACACGGCGAACGCCTGATCATAGGGCCGCGGCTCGACCAGCTGCAGCGCGGCCCGCGCGTCCGCCGCCGTGTAGAGGGGCAGCGCCGGGTGGTGCCGCGAGTAGCCGTGGCGGTTCGCCCGCTCAGCGTCGTCCTCCTGGAGCCGCGCCGCGTCGGGGAGCACCACGCCGAGCAGCTCCGCCGTGGCCGCGGTGCAGTAAATCGGCCCGCGGAAGCCTTGCCGCGCGACCAGGGGCAGGTATCCCGAATGATCGATGTGGGCGTGGGAAAGCACGACGGCGTCGAGGGACGCGGCGTCGGGGAGCCGCGCCGTCCAGTTGCGGAGCCGCAGCTCCTTCAAGCCTTGAAACAAGCCGCAGTCGAGGAGCAAGCGCCGGGCACCGGTGGTGACGAGATGCATCGACCCGGTCACGGTGCCGGCCGCTCCGAGGAACTGCAGCGTCGCGCTCACCCCTTTTCCCGCGCCACGGTGGGCGTCGCGAACCCGGGCCGTGGCATGGGCGGCAGGCCGAGGTGCGCTCGGGCGCGGTTCAGGGCGTCGTCGATATTGCCGTGGACGTTCTCTTCGCCGAGCTCATCGTACATCCCCGAGCGCTCGAGCGCGACCACGGGTTGGGCATGCACGTCCGAGAGGAGGACCAGCGTCCCCTCGTGGCGCCCCCGCTTCACCAGCTCGCGCAGCGCGTGCAGGCCCGTCGAGTCGATCGCCGGCACGTGGCGCATGCGGAGGATCAGCACCTTGGGACGGGCGGCGAAGCGGCCCAGCCGGTCCCGCAGCGTCTCCGCCGCCCCGAAGAAGAACGGGCCCGTGATCTCGTAGACCTCGACCCCGGGCGGCACGACGCGCCGCCGCACCGCGTTGGGATCCTGCTCGAAGTCATCAGTTGGGTCGTGAAACTCGTGGGTGAGCACGCTGATGTTCACGACTTCCGCCATGCGGCGCATGAACAGGAACGCTGCGAGCACCATCCCGACTTCGATCGCCACGGTCAGGTCAACGAGCACGGTCAGGAGGAACGTGGTGAGCAGCACTGCAACGTCGCTCTTCGGCGCGCGGAACTCGGCCCGGAAGACACGCCACTCGCTCATGCTGTAGGCGACGACCACCAGGATGGCGGCGAGGGTCGCCATGGGAATCAGGCCGGCCCAGCGGCCGAAGAACAAGGCGATCAAGAGCAACGTGACCGCGTGCACCATCCCCGCGACCGGCGTTCGGCCGCCGTTCTTCACGTTGGTGGCCGTGCGCGCGATCGCACCGGTCGCCGGGATCCCGCCGAACAGGGGCGCGGCGATGTTCGCCACGCCTTGCGCCACGAGCTCCATGTTCGAGCGGTGCCGGCCCCCGATCATGCCGTCCGCCACCACGGCCGACAGCAGCGATTCGATCGCGCCGAGCAGCGCGATCGTGAACGCCGGCGCCATGAGCCCGGGCAGCTGCGACGCGGTCACTGTGGGGAGGGCGGGCGCCGGGAGAGTGGCGTCGATCACGCCGAACCGGGTGCCGATCGTGTCCACCGGCAGGTGCAGTAGCTGCACCAGCGCTGTGGTGACGATAAGCGCGACGAACGGGCTCGGGACGCGCCGATTCACGTACGGCCACCCCACGATGATCGCGAGCGTGGTCAGCGCGACGAGCACCGCCCAGGGATCGACTGCGTTGAAGTGCGAGCCAAAGGCGCGCCACTTGTCGAGGAAGTCGGCCGGAACCGTCCCCATGCGCAGGCCGAGGAAGTCCTTCACCTGGCTCGAGAAGATGATGAGCGCGATCCCGCTGGTGAAACCGATCGTCACAGGGTAGGGAATGAACTTGATCGCACCGCCCAGGCGCACCAGGCCGAACAGGACCAGGATCACGCCCGCCATCAGGGTCGCGGCGGCGAGCCCGTCCACCCCGTGCTTCTGCACGATGGAATACACGATTACGACGAACGCGCCGGTCGGTCCGCCGATCTGCACGCGCGAGCCACCCAACGCCGAGATGATGAACCCGGCCACGATGGCGGTGAACAGGCCGCGCTCAGGGGTGACGCCGCTCGCAATCGCGAACGCGATCGCGAGCGGCAGCGCGACGATGCCGACGATCACCCCCGCGACCACGTCGGCGAACAGCTGCTCGCGGCTGTAACCCTTGAGCGTGGTGACGAGTTTCGGGACGAGCTGGTCCAGATCCCGATCCTGTTAGGGGCAGGGAGAATCTAACCAGGGCCGCGGCGTAGGGGCGCAGTATGCTGCGCCCCTACGATACACGGCCGGCTTCCCGACAGCGGGCGAGCCGCGGGTTCACCCGCGGCCCGGTGTGGCAGTTACCCGGTTACCGTGCCAGCCCCAGCACGTGGTCGAGCGAGTACGCCCCAGGCCCGAGTGCCACCACCGCCAGCGCGGCGATGACGAGCACCAGGTTGTATTCGTAGCCGCCGTTTTGCACGAAGAAGCCCTTCGGTCCGTGGACCTTGGCGATCGCGACCGCCATGGTGGCCAGCACCAGCAGCCCCGCGATCGGCGTCAACCAGCCGAGCAGGAACAGCAGCCCGGCAGCGAGCTCGCCGCCGACCGCGAGCGCGGTCCACAGGCGCGCCGGGCGGAACCCCAGGCTCCCGATGAACCCGGTGGCGCCCGGGAAGCCCGGGCCGCCAAACGCGCCAAATGCCTTCTGCGCCCCATGGCCCAGGAACACCACGCCCAAGGTCAGGCGCAGCGCCAGCAAACCCAGATCTGCGAACATGGTACCACCTCCCTTAAGACGATCCACACTTCTCTCGAAATCGAGATATTTGACTTCGAACCACCTGGGGAACAACTTCCCTCGTCCCCAGGTTCCGGAGGCAACATGAGACGCTCACCCACCGCGGCCCGCGCCGACGTGCCGCTCAAGCTCTGGATCGTGCTGGCCCGGGCGTTCGACGCGGTGGACCGCCACTCGCGCGCCAGCATCGCACGCTTCGGGCTCGGGACCACCGAGTTCGGGGTGCTGGAGGTGCTGTATCACAAAGGAGAGCTGCCGGTGTGCGAGGTGCAGCGGCGCATCCTGGTCGAGTCGAGCAGCACCACCTACGTCGTGGACAAGCTGTTCGAGCGGGGGCTCGTGCGGCGGCGGCCCAGCGCCACCGACCGCCGGGTGACGCTGCTCGCCCTCACGACGGCGGGACGACGCCTCATCGAGCGCAGCTTCCCCCCGCACGCGGCGGCGATGCGGCGGGCGGTCGGCGCGCTGCCGCCCCGCGAGCAGGCGCAGGCGGTGCGCCTGCTGCGCGCGTTGGGGACGGGAGCAGCCAACCGGCTCAACCGCAATGAGACGAGAACATGATCGCGGGCGCCAACAGGGCGCTGGAGAAAGGATTGCAGCCCCCGGCCGCGGAGTGCGCGAGTGAACTCGCGGCTCGGCATCTGCCCGTAAACGGGCGTGGCTCCTCCGCTTCAGCGGAAGGGGCCGAGTCGCGGCTTCAGCCGCGCATCACGGGTACGGCGCGGACAAAGCCTTTTCAGCAGCCTGCTAGAGCCCCTGGCGGAACCGCAGCCCGAGCGTCCGATAGCGGAACGCTTCAGTTCGAGTGCCGGTCGTCGAGGTGGCGCCGGCGGAGTTCGTAATCGAGCCGACGAGCGCCAGCTCGTTGTTCGCGCCCCAGGCGCGGGAGACCGTCAGCCCGAAGTGCCATGCCGTTTGGTGGGCGGCGCCACGAAACACCTGCTGTGAGCCGAGGCCGCCGTCGGCACGTGCGCCCCAGCGGCTGCGCTGCCACTGATACACGAGACGCGCCTCGAGCACGCTGAACCGATCCGGCGCGAAGTACAGCCCGGGGGCGGCTCGCCGATACCCCAGCATGCGAGCGAACGGGCCGATTTGCAGGCCACGCGCCACACGCCCCAGCACCGCGCCGACGACCGAATAGCGGCGGTTGCCGTCGGAGAGCCACGCGCCGCCCCCGCCGCCGGAGATCGACCAGCCGGCGCCCGGCGACACATCGAAGCTCAGGTCGACGGCATCGATAGTGAGGGCCTGACGCATCAGCCCGGCCGTCTCGTCGAACGGCGTGCGGCCGTAGCCGACGCTCACGGCCCCGTAGCGCGCTGGATGGAGACCGATCCCGAACTCCGCGGTCAACGGCGTGCGGGCGAGGCCGACGTCGGGCTCAACCCGCCGGGCGCCCAGGCCGGCGCGTAGCACCGCGCCCTTGCCTAACGCCACGATCAGGTAGCCGCCCCCGCCGAAGCTCGTGCCGTCGCCGGCCAGGTCGGTCGCCCGTCGCCAGCCGGCGTGGAGCGTGCCCCGCAGCTCCCCCCCGAGCGACCCGGTGAGCGAGGCTTCCTGGGCGACGAAGTCGCTGTGGTCCGAGTCTCCCGCCCCGTCCGCCGTCGTCGCGACCTCGGGGCGTAGCGCCGCGCGCACCGCGCGCTCCAAATCCCGGGCTGTCCGGTCCTCGGGAGCCGCCGCGCGCGCCCGGGCCGCGTACGCTTCGGCAAGCGCCGGCTGGCCTTTCCAGTAGAGCGTCTGCGCGAGCCCGATGAGCAGCTCGGCCGCGTCGGGGTGCGCGGCAAGCGCCGCCCGCCACAGCCGCTCCGCCCGCTCGAGGTCGCCCCGCCAGGCGACCACGCGAGCCCGCCCGGCAAGCGCGTCAACCCGCCCGGTGGAGCGTGACAGCACGGAGTCGTACAGGATGAGGGACGCTTCGGTGTGTCCCGCCCACGCCAGTACCTGCGCCTGGGCGACCATGACGTCTTCGTCCTTCGGGTCGAGCCGGCGCAGCCGGCCGAAGCGCTGCAGCGAGCGCGGCAGCCTACCGTCCCAACTGTCCAGAATGGCGAGCCGAAACAGCGCGCGCTGGTTCAGCGAGTCGGCAGCGAGGACCCGCTCGTAGCCCGCGCGCGCCGCCGCGTAGTCGCCGCGATGGAACGCCGCGTCCGCTTGGGGCAGCTGCGCCGCGAGCAGGGCTGGGATCGCGAGGAGTGCGAGCACAGGGCTGAAAGAGCGTCGGGCATCGGTGTTTCCCATCCTGAAGGATGGGCTCGGCGGGGCACAACGCTGAAGCGTGGATTGCTTTAGCACAGTGGTTCGCCGAGCCCACGCTTCAGCGTGGGGACCATCCCGGCGCGGACCTCGCGGTTCCCTCACCACCTGCGCCACGAGCGGGGCGAGCAGGACGACCATGAACGGCCAAGATAATGAAAGCCGGGGCCTGGATGGTGGGCCCCGGCTTTCCGCACCGCGACGGCGTGCGGCGAGCTAGCGCTTTACGGCATTCACCGCCCCTAACGCGTCCAGGTAGCCGGCGCCCACCTCCCACAGGGCGAACCCCGGCAGCGGCCGCGCGGTGCTGGTGATCGCCTTCGCCACTTGGTCCGGCGTGAGCGTCCCGCCCGCAGCCTCCTGCATCAACGCCACGACGCCCACGACGTGCGGCGTTGCCATCGAGGTGCCGGACGCACACGTGTAGAAGGGCTCGTTCGTCAGGCTGATGGCACAGGTGCTCGTGAGGTTCAGGTCGTGGTTGGCGTCGAGCCCGTTGAGCACCGTCCCAGTGGACGCGCGCGTCGAGACGATGTGCACGCCCGGGGCGGTGATGTCGGGGTGGTACAGCGGGTCGTTGGGGATGCCGCGCGACGAGAAATCGGCGAGGATCGGCGCGCGGTTCTGACCGGTCTGATCGGCACAATGGATGGCCGAATTCGTTGGGTCGGGGCTCACGAGCTTGCACCCCGCGGCTACGCCGATCACCCAGGGCGCCACGCTGTACGGGTTCAAGGTGTTCTGATCCGGCCCGTCGTTGCCCGCGGCGAACACCACGGTGATGCCGTGGTCGTGCACGGTCTTGGACGCCTTGTTGATCGGATCCTTGGGATCGAAGGCGCCGCTCGTCCCCCAGGAGTTGTTCACGACCTTGATGTTGTAAGCCTGCTGGTGGTCGAGGATGTAATCGAATCCGGCGAGCGCCCAGAAGATGAACAGGATGTCCCCCGTGCCGAGACCCACGAGCTTCGCTCCCGGGGCGACGCCGGTGTAATAGCCGGCCGAGGCGGTGCCCAGGCCGGCCGTGATCCCGGCGACGTGAGTGCCGTGGCCGACCGATGTCTCGCTGTTGGGGAGGTTCTCGACGAACAGGTCGGCGCCCTGCTTGAGCGGCTTCGGAGCCGGCCCCTTGAACGTGACGACGTCGCTGAGATTGAAGATGACCTTGATGTTCTGGACGGTCTTGTCGGGATAGTGGAGATCGGGGTTGTAGAGCCCGTCGATCCCTGAGTCGAGGATCGCGATGCCGATGCCCTTCCCGGTGATGCCCATCGCCTGCACCGCGTCCGCCCGAATCGTCGGCACGCTCTCGTGCAGCAGCAGGGCGTAGAGACCGCCGCCACGCCCGTAGTACTGTAGTTGTCTGTTCAAGTACACCGACTGGACTCCCGGCAGCGCGGCGATGGCGTTGACCTGCGCCGGGGTCGCGACGCCCGCGACCAGGGCGAGGTTCCTGAACTGCACCACGCCCGCGCCGAGGTCGAGCATCGCGTTGCTCACGGCATCGCGCGTGGTGAGCGCTTCGTCGTAATTGACGATTACCTCCAGGCTTGCGGTCGGCGTCGCGGTCGCGAGCGCCGCCGTCAGGGCGGGATCCAGCACATTGGCCTGCAGGCGCGGCGCCGCGGGTTGCGGCCCGGCCACCTCGGGTCGTTCCCGGCACGCACCGGCGAGCGCCAGCAGGGCGACCAGAACGGAGCGTCTCATGCGTCCCCTCCTATAGGTGGTGTGATGGAGCGAGCGGCAGGAAGGGCAAGACCGATGCCGACTGAACGCCAAGCGGACCCGGGCACCGCGTGTAGCGGATACGCAGCACCGAGGGGGAGCGCGCGGGCTCTTTAATCGATCAGTGGAACGTGACGCCCAGCCCGAAGTCGACTACGTTCTGCTTCCAGCCGGTCGCGAACGTCCCTCCACCCCCCGACAGCCCGAGCTCACCGACCCCGCCGTAGACGAAGTTCGCCACCGGCGTGAGTGAGACGTTGCGGCCGACCCGGACGTCGTACCCGACCCCCGCCGTGAACCCCCAACCTGTCCCTGTTATCGACGGGCTCGTGTCCACGTTGTAGGTCGAAAAGCCCAACCCACCGCTCAAGAAGAGGCCGCTGGCCGCGACGGGATAATAGTAGAGGGACGCGGTGACGTTGCCGATCGTCTCGGTTGCGCCGCCGCTCGCATGTGACCAGCCGTTGATCGCGCCACCGATCAGCAGGTTGCGGCTGGGCGTTCCACCCAGCTTCAGAAACGCCGTGACACCGCCGGTGCGCGGGCCGCTGCCACAGCTGTCGCAGGTGATGTTGGCTGAGCCGTAGCCCAGCCCGAATCCGATCCAGAACCCTTCGCGCCGCTGCGGATACTGGGCCCGGGCCGCGGGTGCGACGGCCAAGAGCGCGCCCCCAAGCGCGATGACGCGCGCCACGATACGCATGGAAACCCCCTGTGAGATCAGGTGTTAGCGGCTAGCGACGGCTGCCACCCCGCCGGGGGCGAATTCTGTGCCGCATTGGCGCAGCAGGAGCGGCGCCGCCGCACTGTCCCCTCGTGGTGTCAGGTGCGCGGCCGGGGCGCCTGACGGGCGCCGGGCACCAAAATGTGCTGTTGCGCATGTCGGACTCAGACGGCACATTCTCCCCGGCGGCACACCGATTGCCATGCACGGTACCGGCTGCAGTGTCGGTGAAATCGTGCATCAAATGCAAAAATCGATTGACGGTGAGAAAGGGGCGCGCTAGCTTCGACCCATGAAACTCATCACCACTATCGTGCGGCCCGAGCGCCTCCCAGAGGTCAAGGCGGCGTTGTTTCGGGCCGGCGTCACCGGGATCACGCTGACCCGCGTCAGCGGCCACGGGGGCGAGCAGGAGATCGTCGAGCAGTATCGTGGCACCACCATCGTCATGGAATTCCAGGAAAAGGTGAAGATCGAGATGGTCTGCTCCGAGCCCTTCGTGGAGCCGTGCATCAAGGCGATCCTGTCGTCCGCGCGCACCGGTGAAGTCGGCGACGGCAAGATCTTCGTGCAGCCGATCGAGCGCGTGATCCGGATTCGCACCGGCGAGCTCGACAACGCGGCGCTCACCGCGGTGAACGCGGACGCAGTCCAGCGTGCCGCGCTCGAGACGGCCCAGCATGCCGGCGCGACTGCCGGGGAGGAAACATGAGACTGCCCTTACTCGCGATCGACGCTGCGGCCATCTCGGCGGGCGACACCGCCTGGGTGCTCGCCTCCACGGCGCTCGTGATGGTGATGACCGTCGGCCTGGCGTTCTTCTACGGCGGGCTGGTGCGGCCCAAGAACGCCCTCAACACCATGATGATGAGCGTCGTCGCGCTCGGTCTCATCAGCGTGCAGTGGGTCCTTGTCGGCTACTCGATCGCGTTCGGGCACGGCTCGCCTTTGTGGGGCGGCCTCGCCTGGCTGGGCTTCCGCGGTGTGGGAGGGGATCCCGACCCCGCGTACGCGGCCACGATCCCGTTGCAGGCGCACGCGATGTTCCAGCTGATGTTCGCGATCATTACGCCGGCGCTGATCTCGGGGGCGATCGTGGAGCGGATGCGGTTCCGCGCCTACGTCGTGTTCCTGCTGTTGTGGGCGACGTTCATCTACGACCCGCTCGCCCACTGGGTGTGGGGCGCGGGAGGGTGGCTACAGAAGCTGGGGGCGCTCGACTTCGCGGGCGGCACGGTGGTGCACATCAGCGCCGGCGTGTCGGCGCTGGTCGCGGCGCGCATGCTGGGCCCGCGGCGCGACTTCAAGCGCACCGCCATTGTCCCGCACAACGTGCCGCTCGTACTGCTCGGCGCCGGGCTCTTATGGTTCGGATGGTTCGGCTTCAACGCCGGCTCTGCCCTTGCCGCCAACGGCCTCGCCGCGCTCGCGTTCACCAACACCAACACCGCGGCCGCCATGGCGCTCGTCACCTGGGCGTGCCTGGATCTGGCCCGGTCCGGCAAGGTGACGGCGGTCGGAGCCGCAACCGGCCTCGTCGTCGGGCTCGTGGGCATCACCCCCGCGGCGGGATACATCACGGCGCCTGCCTCCCTCGCGGTCGGAGCGCTGAGCGCGCTGGTGAGCTACACCGCGATCCAAATCCGCGCGAAAACGCGGCTCGATGACTCGCTCGACGTGTTCTCCTGCCACGGGCTCGCGGGAATGGCTGGAGCGATGCTGACCGGCGTGTTCGCGACGAAGCTGGCCAACCCGGCGGGCGGCGACGGCTGGCTGGCCGGCAACTTTGCGCAGATGGGGATCCAGCTGCTCGCGGTGCTGGCGACTGTCGTGCTGGCCGCGACGGGGACGGCCGTGATCATGATGATCGTCAAGGCCACGGTCGGGGTCAAAGCCGATGTGCGCGCCCAGCTGCGGGGCCTCGACCTGAGCGAGCACGGCGAAGAGGCATACTTCGGTGAGCAGGGGGCGATCGCTGGGTCGGGGACGGCGCTGGGTGAGAGCGTCATCGTTTCGTCCGTCCCTGCGACGCCCTTGGAGGCGCCGGCCGTCAGCTAGCGTTTTTCGCCTCCTCGAGCGCTGCGGCGTACTCGCGGCCCATCCGCTCGAGCGAGAACAGCTCCACCGCCCGCCGCCGCGCCGCGCTGCCGAGCGCGCTGCGGCGCGGCGGATTGGCGAGCAGCTCGGCGAGCGCCAGCGCGTACTGCTCCGGATCGTCGGAGGTGAGGACGCCGGCGTCCCCCAGCACTTCCGCGAGCGCGGCGCCGGTCACGGCCACGACCGGACGGCCACACGCCATCGCCTCGGCGAGCGCGAGCCCGAACGTCTCCACCGGGCAGGCGTGGACCACGCACGTAGCAGCGTTGTACGCCGTCGCCAGCTCGACCGGCGCCAGGAACCCCAGCAAGCGGACATCGAGCCCGAGCCGCGCCGCTTGGTCGCGGATCAACCCGGCGAACCCGCCCTCGCCACACACCAGGAGCGGCGGCCCGTGCGGCCCGAGCCGAGCGAGCGCGTCGAGCAGCCAGTCATAGCGCTTCTCGCGCTCCAGCGCCCCCACCGCCAGCAGGAACGGGCGGTCCCCCAGGCCGCGCCGCTCACGGAACTCGCGTCCCGCGGCCGCGTCGGGCCGGAACCGCTCCGCATCCACGGCCTCGTAGATCACTCGTGCTGGTCGCCGCACCATAAACGGCGCCACCGAGCGCGCCTGCGCTGCGGCCGCACGTGTGAGGAAGACGGTCAGGGCCACGCGCCGGTATGCGAGCCTCACGACCGCGTCGCGCGGCGGCGTCGCCTGGCCGACGTTGTGGCGATACACCAGCGCGAAGCGCCGCGCCAGCGACGCCAGCGCCCCCAACCGGAGATCGCGCGGCTTCTCGGCCAGTACCACATCGCTCTGGAGCTCCCGCAGCGCGCTCAGCAGAATGCGAGCCTCCCGGAGACCCGTGTCGCGGATCGGCAGCTCGCGCACCGCAAGCCCCTGCGCGGCGAAACCGGCGGTCACGGCCGGCGTCGTGGCGAGCAGTTCGACGGTGTGTCCGTGTCCGGCCAGCCCGCGAGCGATGTTGGCGAGACTCGTCCCCGAACCGCGCCACGTCCGCGCCGACGTCAGCAGCGCTACGCGCACACTTGGTGTCCGGTGTCCGGTGTCCGCCCGGGCCCCGGGTCCCGCCGTTCACGACCCATGAAACCACCGCAGCCTGAACAAATCCCACGCGAACCGTCCGGGCGAGGTGAGGCAGGTGACTGGGATACGCCGCAGCTCGAGCAGATCCGTCGCGTCGGTGTTCATGCGACGCCGCATGATGACCCCGGCCTCGTAACCCGCGTCGCGAGCCAATTGCAGCGTCTGACGGTTGTAGTCGCCGTACGGGTAGCCCAGCACGGTCACGGGCTTTCCCAGCAGCGCCCCCAGCTGCTCGCGCGAGGTGCGCAGCTCGCGCTGCGCTTCGACCGGCGGTAGCCTCGTCAGGCGGGGGTGCGTCGCCGTATGCGAGCCGAACTCGATCCCCCCCTCCGACTGCAGCGCCCGGATGTCAGCAACGTCGAGCAGCGGCTCTTGGATCTCGTCTCGATCCCAGGCGTTGGTCTTTCCCACGTAGGCCGCCACGAGGAAAATCGTGGCGCCGAAGCCGTACTGGCGCAGCAGCGGGAGCGCGATGGTGCGGTTCGAGTGGTAACCGTCGTCGAAGGTGATGATGATGGCGCGCGGGGGTAGGAGCCGCTCACCCTGGCGGTAGGCAAGGTAGTCGGCGAAGCTGACGCTCCTGTAGCGGTGGCGCGCGAGGAACACGAGCTGCGCCGCGAACTGCTCGGGCGTCACGTAGTTCTTCGGGTAGCGTGAGCCCGGCGGAATGCGGTCGATCTTGTGGTACACGAGGATCGGCAGCTTCATGCGTGCACATGATAACCCGTGGTCGGCGTTTTCACCGCCCCGCGACCTCGATCTCGCGCGTCGCGACCGCCTGGCGCCCGCTCGCGCCGTGCACAGCGATCTCCATGCGGTAGCGCCCGGGCGAGAGGCCCGACAGGTCGACCGCCAGCGGCCGGCCGGCCACGGCGCCCCGCAGCTGGGGCAGCTCCTGCCACTCGAGCCGCACGGAGGCGCGCCGTCCCGCGATGTGCAGCGACTGCGCGGCGCGGCGCAGCCACCCCGTGCCGACCGGCAATACGGTGACCACGGTAGTCGTTGCTTCCGCCGAGTCGAGCCCAGCGATCTCCCAGAACAGCCCGACACGCGCGCTCCCCCGCACCACCGTCGAGCCGCGCACATAAGGGAGCACCGCCGCGAGCTCCGTGGGCAGGGTGTCGGGAGGATCGAACAGCAGGATGTCGGAGACGGAGAACCCGGCCAGGGCGTCGTGTGGGCGCACACCGTAGCGCGCCCGCGCGACGTGCCGCCGAGCGGCTGCGACCAGCTCCAAGCTCAAGAGCTGGGGCCCCCCGTCCACTTTGGCGACGATGACGTCCGAGGCGCCCGCGGCCGGGCGGCGCTCGATCACCGGTACGCTCCGTTCGTCGCGGGCGAGCACGAGCGCCACGTCGCGAGCCGTCCCCACGAACAGGGTGTCTTCGCTCACGTCATAAGCAGCGACGACCAGGCACGAATCGCCGCGCCGGAACAGGGCCACCTGGTGCACGAGCGGCGCGAATGCGGTCGCGTACGCCGGCGCGTAGCGCTCGCGGGGCCGGGGAGCGGCGGGCGTCCAATTCTCCCCTTGCGAGCTTGCCGGATCGTCGAACGCCCGGGCGCCGGCCAGGAAATGAAACGCCGGCTCGGGCTCGTGGCTCGTGACCCGCGGCTCCACCGATCCGATCGAGCCGGACGGTTGCTCGGTCCAGTACGCAGGCCAACCGTACCGCAACATGGTCTCGCGCATGTCGTCACCCCAGGACATGGCGAAGGGCGAGCGCGCGTCCTGCTCGATGCGGGCCATCGTGGCGCGGGCGAGGTGCTCGGTGCGGCGGTCGTTGCCGGGGAGCGAGTAGAGCGGCTGGGCCAGCCACCACAACCGCTCCTCGAACGCGCCGCGCTTGTCGCAGGGGAGCTGTCGATAGCGTCGGGCCAGCTCGCCGTCGAGCAGCACCGATACGTCGGTCCAGCGACACCGTTCGTCGCGCGGCATGTCCCGCAGGGCGGTCCGATACGCGGAGTCCGCCGCGGCGTAGTTCCCTGCGACGTGCTGCGCGAGGCCCGCCAGCGCCTCGCACCACCACGGCGCGGCGCCGCACGCCCGGGCGGCGGCGAGCGCGGCGGCGGTGCGGCCGCTTTGCAGCAGGTAGCGCACCCGCTGGCCTGCAATCCAGTCGTCACCCGGGGCGGCAGCCGCCGCCGTATCGAGCCTCGCGAGCAGCCGGTCGCGCGCCCGCCCGATGCGCTCGGGCTCGGGCGGTGGGGACCCGGGCGACGCGGCGCCGTCGTCGTACCAGAAGCAGAACCGGCCGATGTGCTCGTCGCAGTCGTAGCCGCCCTCTCCGAACTGAGTGGGCAGGTTGTGGCGTCGGATCGATTCGAACTCCGCCTGCGCCTCGCGGGCCGAGCGCACGATGTGCTGCGAGTCGCGCTGCTGGACAGCCGCCCTGGCTTGGTCCTCGGGCACGACTTGGCCGGCGAGTGCGAGAAAGATCGCGACCGCTATGGCAGCGCGGCGCTGCGTAATTATGCGCCGAGTGGCGCTTTCTCGATGCTGGATCCCGCACCTCGTCGCGTATTGTGGTTCCACGGGCGGCGGCATGTGTGGGGTTTCACGTCTCGGCCTTCTAGCTTGCCGGGGTTCGCAGCCGGAGAGGTGCTGGTGTGGCGAAACCGGTAAACGCAGAGACCCCACACATCTCTGGGCGCAAGCCCTTGTGGGTTCGAATCCCACCACCAGCACCCCCTCGTGGGGTCGACTATTGACTCGGCAACGCTAACCCATGATGTTGTCATTCGTGTGGGGTCTCTGCGTAGCTGGTTTGGCTACGCCACGAAGCCGGAAAGCGTTGCGCTCTCCGGCTTTGTCGTTTTCTCCAGCCGAGCTGTCGTAGCCGCTCCTTCCCCGCTAAGGCCTGCATACCGCTTGCTCGCGGAAGCAAACAGGCGGCGTTGATACTAAACGCCGCGGTGGCAGGTGCAACGTGGAGGGCAGACCGCGCTACCGTCGGCCCGGTGACCTCAGTCACCGTCACCACGCCGCTCAACGGTGTAGCATGCGTTCCATGGCGTACCGACACAAGCTGTCCCGCATGGTCGCCCTGTTGGTCTTCATCGTAGCCGTGGTCTCGTGCCAACAGCCCAGCGCGGCTCCGGCTGTCCCCCCACCCCCGCCTCCCCCGCCCGGAGCGACAATTCTCGTGCAAGAGACGTTCGAGGATCAAGCCTTCGCGGCGCGCGGCTGGTACGACAACGTGGCGATGACTACGACCACGGCTCAGCACATCCCCGGCAGCACGCGGGCGCTAGAGGTCCATTTCACGCTGGGCGCGACGACGCCCACCTGGGGCGGTGCGGCCCGGCACCTGTTCACCGCGACCGAGTCGGTGTACCTGAGCTACTGGGTCAAGTACAGTGCCAACTGGGTCGGGTCGGGCCAGCCCTACCACCCGCACGAGTTCCTGTTCCTGACGAACGAGGATGACGCGTACATCGGGCCGTCGGCCACCCATCTGACCACGTACGTCGAGCACAGCTACCAGAACGGCGGGATTCCGGTGCTCCAGCTGCAGGATGGGCTCAACATCGATCAGACGCGGATCTTGCAGGATCTCACGGCGCTCACCGAGAGTCGAGCGGCGGCCGGGTGTAATGGCAACGCCGACGGCTATGCGACCGGGTGCTACAACTCGGGCGGCGGCGTGTTCGACAACGAGAAGAAGTTCGCCGCGGCGCAGCCGTCGTTCCTCCCCAACCCCGGGCCGGGGTACAAGGGCGACTGGCACTTGGTGGAGGCGTATTTCCAGCTCAACTCGATCCAAAGTGGCAAGGGGGTGCCGGACGGCAGCGTGCGCTACTGGTTCGACGGGCAGCTAGTGATCGAGCACACCGACGTGCTGCTCCGGACCGGCGCGCACGCCAACATGAAGTTCAATCAGTTCATGATCGCGCCGTATATCGGGGACGGATCGCCGGTCGACCAGACGATGTGGGTGGACGATCTCACGGTGGCGACGGGGAGACCGTAGGGGGCTCCACTATCTCGCACAAGCAGCGAAGGCCCTGCGCAAGCGCACAGGGCCTCTTGCTTTCCTGGCACCGGTCCGGACTCAGCGCACGAACGTCACAGAGCCGGCTTCGTTGGCGACTGCGCCGATGTGGCCTTGCTGGCTGAAGCCGATCCGCCGCGGCCTCCCGCCGACGTCGACCGTGAAGGCCAGCCTGCGTGACTGCAGGTTGAACACCTGCACCAGTCCCTGATCGGGAAGGGATATGTAGGCCTGCCCGTCGTCGGGCGTCACGCCGATGCCGAACGCGGCGCCCGCGAGCGTGATCGTCGCCGTCTGCTGTCCCGACTGCAGGTCGATTTCGGTGAGGAAGCCCGATCCGTTGGCCACATAGAGCCGTTGTCCATCGCGGGTCACTGCCATGTCCTGAGCGACCCCGCCGACGGTGAACGTGCGGAGCACGGCACCCGTGAACATGTCGACCTCAGTCACCGAGCCGCCGAACGAGGCGCTGACGTAGATGATCCGCCCGTCGGGGTGCACCGCGAAACCATTCGGCGCGAAACCGACCTGCACGCTCCCGATGACCTGTCGGGTCTGCGTATCCACGATGTAGACCGTGGTGGTGTTGGTCGAGATGAACAGCCGGCTGCCGTCGGGGGAGACGCGCACCACGAACGGGCTCTCGCCGCCAGGCGTCGGGATCGTGGCCACCTGCTGGGCGGACGCGACGTCGATCACCCCGACGTTTTGGCTGCCCTGGTTCGTGACGTACGCAGTGTTGCCGTCGGGTGAGAAGTCGAGACCTGTGGGGATGCTCCCGGTCGGAATGAAGCCGTCTACCGTGCGGGTCTGAGTGCTGGTGATGCCGACGCCGCCGTTGAACAGCTCGGTGAAATACGTCAGGCCGTCCTCGCGCACCGCGACGCCGAAGGCCGGCGGGGTCGTGACGTTGTCGATCAACAGCCCGCTGGGGTGCGTGGGCGGCTGGCAGCTGGGCGCCGCCGTGGCCATCGACACCCCGGGCGTAGCCGGAGGGAACGCAGACTGGGCCGTGGGGGGCGACTTATCGGACGCGCAAGCGGAGAGTGAAGCGGCGGCGCAGCACAGGAACAGACCTGCGAGTGTAGTGCGATGCATGGTGGGCCTCGCTGGAGGTGAGGGAGGACGACCGGCCTACTGACCCAGCGTGTGTTGAAGCGCCTCGACGCCTCAGCCTGCAACCCTCATTCCCCCCAGTCCGTGTGCTAAGGCGTTCTGTTGCGTTGCAATGGCGAGCGACTCGGTCGACGCGCCTGCGGCACCGGCGCAGCGCGTGTAGCGGCAGGCCCCGAACGTTCACAAATGAAAAGGTCCACCACCTGTCGCGCGCGGGAACCTATTCGGGCATCTAGTTCATTCATGAACTGTATAGCGATGATCGATAACCACCCTTTCCTGTTTGGAGGATGTTATGCTGAAGCGCTCTCTCTCCCTCGCCACAGCGGCGCTGTTGGCGGCGCTCGTGCCGGCGGCGCTGCGCGCGCAAACCGCCGCCCGTCCCGTCTTCGACCAGGTGACCGTGGGCGGCGGGTTCGGCGGCCTGTCGGGCGCGGCCGATGCCGATCGGGCCGGGGCGAACAGCTGGCGGCTGGGCTGGGCCGCCTCGCTCGATGCCACGGGCTGGATCAACGACTACGTGGGCATCCGCGCCAGCGGCGCATGGGCCCAGGACAGCCTCGACGGCACCGCCGCGGGGCTGGTGGGCCGCGGCAGGTTTAACAAGTTCAGCTACGACGCCGACCTGGTGCTGCGCTATCCGATCAAAAGCGGGTCGGGTTGGATCCTGCCCTACGTGCTGGGTGGTGCTGGCGCCATCAGCATCCATCAGCTCGAGGCCAGTGACACCTGGACCAAGTTCGCCGGCAGTTTCGGCGCCGGGTTCGAGTACCGTTTCGGCCGGGCGGGCGTCCGCGCGGAAGCGCGCGACAACGTCTACAAGCTCGACCGCTACGGCTTCGACAAGACGCAGCACGACATCGCCTGGCAGGGCGGCGTCACGCTGTCCTTCTGACGCGGCGCGCCACTGGGCCGGCGCGCCGCTCGGGCGCCGGCCAAGTGGTGATGCCATACCACCAAGGGTGACCCTATGCGCTACATCGCATTAGCTGGACGCGTGCTCTACAGCGCGATCTTCCTGACGACCTTCACTCACTTCTCCCCTCAGGCGATCGGCTTTGCCGCGCAGCAAGGCGTGCCGGCAGCAGGACTCTTGGTCCCCCTGTCGGGCGTGATCGCACTGGCGGGCGCGCTGAGCATCCTGCTCGGCTATCGGGCCAGAATCGGCGCCTGGCTCATCGTGCTGTTTCTCGTCCCGGTCACGCTCATGCTCCACAACTTCTGGGCCGTTGCGGACCCGATGATGCACCAGATGCAGCAGGCGATGTTCCTGAAGAACGTCTCCATGCTGGGCGCGGCGCTGCTCATCTCCCAGCTGGGCGCGGGCCCGCTGAGCCTGGACGCTCGGCGCCGCGCGGCCCGCGCGTGAGCCAGGATGCGGCGACCGCAGCGCTTGACCCTCCCGACGGACGGCCCGTATGATGAGGCCGTGAACAAACGTCCGCGCAAGCCCGCGCCGCGTCGGGCCAGCGGAGAGTCGCTGGTGCGCTCCCTGTTGGAGGCGGCGGGGGTCGTGGAGGCGCGGCTCGAAGCGGCCGTAGGCCCCTTGTCTCTCGCGAAGCTGGGAGTGCTACGGCCGTTGGTGGAAGCGAAGCAACCGCTGCCGCTCTCCGAGCTGGCCGAGCGGCAGCATTGCGTCCGGTCCAACATCACCCAGCTGGTGGACCGGCTGGAGAAAGAGGGGCTAGTCCGCCGGCGCGCCGACCCGACCGACCGCCGCAGCGTGCTCGCCGCGCTCACGCCGGCGGGGGAGCGGGCCTACGCGAAGGCGATGCGGGCGCTCGCCGAAGAGCAGCGGGCCATCGTGCAGTCGCTCAGCGCGGGAGACGCGGCCCATCTCAAGGGCGTCCTGGAGCTGCTGGCAGACTGAGGAGAGGCGCCGGCCTCAACTCTCGCTTTCGCTAGTGTAGCCACGTGAGCCGAATCACGGCGTAAAGCAAGATGACGACCAGGAGGGCTAATTGAACCTGCGCTAACCGCACCCATCTCGACCTCACCATCCTGAGCACCCGGACCGCTGCCCTGCCCTTGGATTGAGTGACTGACGGCTCTTCCGCGACGCGGGGACCCCAGGCGAGCACTCTCACGGATTCACCCGGTCGCACCTTCCCTATGACCGCCCGATCCCGGAGGACCACCCATTCCTCCGCGACGCCGTCCCCCATGCTGCCGCGCCGCACCTCAATTTGGACGGCCTCAGGCACATGCAACTCGACCGCCTCGGCGGGCGCCCGACCGCGATTCCTGAGCATGATCTTCCAGAAGATTCCGAGCCTCGGCCCGACACGTATGCCAAAGACCTTGAGGACGGCTTCCACGCCCCCCGCCAGGTCGTCGTCGATTCCAACTAGTGGCTCGTCACTCCAGGGGGAAATGCGCTCGGCGAGTTTCGCGAATGCCTGCTGCGCAGTCGCGGGTAACTCGAACTCGTACTGCCTCACCGATACCAGCAGGTTGGAGCCGGAACGAGCGTATTGGAACACGCCAAGTACCGCCACAACGACGGCGGCCGCAGCGCCTGCACCCAGCCAGAAGGTGGTCATTGGTAGAGGACTCGTCGATTGCTCTTCTGTGTGTTGGTGTTACCGAGGCGCGGGCGTCTTGATCGCGTCGGGGAGCCTGGCCCACTGGCGGGGCGTGAGTACTCCCTGCGCCGCTTCCAGCGCATGGCGGATGTGCCGCCGCCCCTCGGCCAGCTTGGGGCGCAGCCGGTCATACACCGTGGTCGGATCGGCATGCTCTCCGGCCCGCCGGCTCTCCGCGATGAGCGAATCGGACACGTCCCGGGTCGCGGCATCGAGCGAGTCTGAGATCGCCTGCAGCCGCGCGATCTGGTCGGCCGTCATCTGGAGCGAGTCTCGATAGCCGAGGATCGCGGGTATCGGGTTGGCGAGGATCTGCGCGAGTCGCGCGGCGAAATCCGATGGCACGGCCCCGCCCCCCCCGCGCGCCCCGGGCTCGCCGAGCAGCGTGCGGACGCGGCGGCTCGGGGCAACGGGGCCGACGATAAGATGGGCCTGAATGGCGAGCTGGAACGGCACCGTCACGCCGCCATTCGCGGCAACCGTCGCCCCGAACCGCCCGTTCACGCCGTAGCCGAACCGCTGGCCGACCGGATCGAAGCCGCGGACGTACAGCAGGACGGGATCGGGCGCCGCGGCGAAACCCCAGCCGCGCAGGTTGGCCGCCCCGTGCAGCCACAGGTCGACCCCGCCGAGCAAGTTGACCGTGAGCAGGGACACCGTAAGGCGCCGCGCGAGTCCGAAGTACGCGGGGCGCCAGTTGATCTGGAAGTCGAGCGCGGGCTGCCAGGGTCCGGTGCAGGAATTGCGCCCGGCCACGTGTCCGAGCTGGCGCCGCAGGCAGTCGCGCACGGCCGGCGGTGCCGTCGCGAGCAGCGCGCGCATCGCGGTCGCGACGGAGGGGTCGGCCGCCGTCGCCGGGTCGAACACGAACGCCCGATCGTTGCGCGCGCCGTCCCCGTTGATGTCGGAGCCGACGAGCGGTGTGAACGGGGCCCCCGAGGTGAGCCGGCCGAGGGCGGTCACCTCGAGCGCTCCACTCACGGGATACGTGACGGTGGCGAGCAGGGAGTGCCGCCGCTCGAGGGCGCTCGTCGCCCACTCGCGCGCGTTGGGGTCACCGGCGGTGGTCGGCGCCGCGAATCCCTGGCTGACGGCGCAGCAGGAAAACGACGACTGGTCACGCGCCCGGGTGAAGGTGTACGACATCTGCAAGGCCGCACCGCGCGGCGGCAGGCGGCTCACGGCGACCGCGAGCTGTCTCGTATCCGACTGGAGGTCCGAGCCGATCGCGGTCACCTGGCCGAACTGCGGATGCACGCGGGAGTCCAGCGAGGTGAGCGCGCCCGTCGTTGCGACGATCGAATCGGCGGGCACATAGACCGGGCGATCAGCTTCGTCAGGGAGCGTGAACCGCGGCGTCGCCACCAGGTTGAGATCGCGGAACCCGTACTGCTGCACCCCCCGTGAGTAGCTCGCGTCCACGGTGAGCGTGTACGCCCCCGGTAACTGCTGCTGCAGGCCGAGGGAGGCCCGCCAGGCGCGCGGCGCGGCGTAGCCGGGATCGAACACCGTCGCGCTGGGGCGCGGGCTGATCGTCACGGCGCTTGCCGCGTCGACGCACTGCGAGGGGATGGTCAGCGGGTCCTGGGCGTACTGCGCCCAATTGGGTGTCGGCACCGCCGACCCGATACACTCGAGCTGCGTCTCGGCGGTCGCGAGCCCGGGCGCGCCCAGCGCCGCCGCGTACAGCGCCGTGGGCGGCAGGCTGCGGAAATCCCCCACGCCGCCGCGCAGGGTGCCCCGCGGCAGTGCCGGCCCCTCTCCCCCGGATTCGGCGGCGTACGTCCAGGTGAAGCCGATGCGCGGCGAAGCGTGCACCTCTCGCGGGATGCGGTCGGTGCGGACGCCGAACAGCGAATCGAGCGTGCGGTTGTAGGCTGGGGTGCCGCGGAACTGCGCCGCCTCGAGGCGGGTACCGTAGGTGAGCTGCAGCCGGTGGCCCGCGCGCCACGTGTCGCCCAGGTACAGCGCCTCGTTCCACGACGTCCCCGCCTGGTAGAGCGGCGCGAGGGTTCGGGTGAACGACGATGGCCTTCCCGCCGCTAACGCGTCGAGTGAGTGGAACACGAAGGTGCCAAGCTGGTTGGGCGTCTGGTTCGCGCGCAGCCGCACGGAGTTGAAATAGCCGCCGAGCTTGATGCGGTGCGTCGCGTCTTGCGTCAACCAGGACACCTCCTCGCGGACCTCGGCGGTCGTATTGTCCGTGTGTTGCGGAAAGCCGTGGTTGCCCCCGAACGTGAGCGTCGCGATGCCCCGGATGCTGTCTGGCAGGTCCGACGTGACGTGCACCCGCGCCTCCGGGACCGCGAGGAACCCCCCAGCGTCGGTGTGCTCGGCCGAGACGTAGCCACGCACTTCGTTGATGAGTTGCTCGCCGAAGTGGGACGTCAATGACGCCATCACGCCCCCAGCCCGCTCCCAGCGCCTCCCCCCGGTGGACGGGAGAGCCAGTGACCTGACGCGCGTGGGGTCGTCAGAATTCCACCGTCCGTCCAAACGCACCATCAGTGTGTGCGCCTCCGCCAGGTTCCAGTCCATCCGCAGCAGGGCGGCGGTGTTGTCGGTGCCCCGGTCGCCCCGCGCAGCGGGCACACTCACGGGGACGCCGGTGGCTGCCAGCAGCGTGAGGAAGCGCGCAGCGGAGTCGGGACTCACGCCCAGCCGTTCGAGCGTCGCCGGATCCGCCGTGGCGAGCGACGGCAGGGCCTGGTCCTTCGAACGTACCTGCAGCGCGCCGAACGCGAACAGCCGATCGCGTACGACGGGGCCGCCCATCCCCTCGCCGATCTGGGTCTGCGTGTACCCCTGGCTGAACGGCGATGCTGTCACGCCCCCCCAGGCGAGCGCGCGGTCGCGCCCGTTGTAGGTAAAGGCCCCCTGGGGGACGTTGGTGCCGCTGCGCGTGGTCGAGGCGACGAGCCCGCCTGAGAACTGGCCGCGCGCCACATCGTAGGTGTTCGTGATGACGCGCGTCGCGCGGATGGCATCCTGCGGCACCATCGCCCCACCGAACGACAGGCCGTCCAGCGTGATACGGTTGGCGGTGGGGCGTTGTCCCGCGACCGAAAAGGCCGGAAGCGTGCTGTCGGTCTCGGCGATCCCGACCACGCCGGGAGCGAGCGTCGCGAGTGCGGTAAGATCCGACGCCGCGATCGGGAGACGGCTCATCGCCTCGGACCTGAGGTCGCGTCCGGTCGCGCCCGGCCCCAGTCGCTCCAGCCCGCGCGGCGGAGCCGCCGCTTGTACCGTGACCGGCTCCAAAGCGACGATGGCCAGGTCCATCTGGACGTTGGCCACGAGGCGGTCCTCGTCCGCCTGGCGCGCGATGGTCGCCCGTGCCGGTGCCATGCCGACGTAGCGGACGGTGAGCTGGTACTGCCCACCGCCCTCGGGGAAGACGATGGTGAACCGGCCGCGCGCGTCGGTAGTCCGCTGGCGCGACACCTGGGTCTCGAGGGACGTCGCTTGCACGAGCGCCCCGGCGAGGGGCTGGCTGTCGCGTCCCGTCACCGTACCAGTGATGATGTCCGTGGTCGTGCCGACTTGGGCCGCAGCAGCTCGCGGCACGGCGAACGCCAATACCATCGCGACCGCGAGTGTCCCCCCCCTCTCCCCCGTCCCGCGCGGGAGCCGCATCAAGCGTTGACAGCGTCGTAGCGCTCGGGGCCCCCACCGGTCAGCCGGAGGCGGTACAGGTTGGCGTACGGCCCCTCCGCTCGTAGCAGCTCGGCGTGCGTGCCTCGCTCCCGCACGCGGCCGGCCTCGAGGTACAGGATCAGGTTCGCGCGAGTGGTAAGCTGCAGGTCGTGGGTGATGAGGAACGTCGTCCGCCCCTCCGTCAGCCGCTCCAGCGCTTCGAGGACGGCTCGTTCGTTTTCGCCGTCCAGGCCCGTGGTGGGCTCGTCCAGGAGCAGGAGCGGTGCGTGCCGAATCGCGGCGCGGGCAATAGCGATCCGCTGGCGCTGGCCGTTGGACAGGGTCACGCCGCGCTCGCCCACGACGGTGTCGTAGCCCTGCGGCTGCGACATGATGAACCCGTGAGCGTTGGCAAGCCGGGCGGCCGCCTCGATCGCCTCAGGCGACGCGCCGGACGCGTCCTGAGCGATCGCGCCCTGAGCGATATTGTCGCGGATCGTCCCCACAAACAGGATGCTGTCCTGCAACACGACGCTGATCTGCGTGCGCAGCGACGCCAGCGTGTACTCGCGCAGGTCGCGCCCGTCGATCAGCACCCGCCCCGCGGTCGGGTCGTACAGCCGCAGGATCAAGCTGGCAAAGGTGGACTTCCCGCTCCCCGAGGGGCCCACCAGGGCGACGTGCTGGCCGGGTTCGACCGTGCAATCGATCGCCTCGAGCGCGGCGTGGCCCGGGTCGTAGGCGAAGCTCACGCCCTCAAAGCGCACGTGCCCGCGCAAGGGCGGGGCCGGCACGGCACCCGGCAGATCTCGCACGTCGGGCGTGCGGTCCAGCAGATCGACCACGCGCTCGCCCGCCGCCGACGCCTTGGCGAGCCGGCCGGTATACTTGGCGAAGTCCTTCGCCGGCCGAAAGGCGGTGCGCAAGTAGGCGAGGAAGATGACCAGGTCGCCCAGCGTCATCGCGCCGCGCAGCACGAAGCGCGCGCCGCTCCAGAGCACGAGCGCCGTGGCGACGGCGATGAGTAGGTCCACCGTGCGCTCGAGCGCCGCCTCCAGTCGCGTGGCGGCCGCGCCCGTCGCGAGATTCTTGCGGCTCTGCTTGGTGAAGGCCTGCGCGAACGTCCCCTCCAACGACAATGCGTGGATCACCTTCACCGCCCCGATCGACTCGGCCGCGGTCGCGGCCATCGCCCCCTGCTGCTGGCGCTGCCGCCGCGCGTTGTCGCGGATCCGCCGGCTGAGGCGCACCGTGCTCAGCAAGAACAGCGGCCCCGTCGCGAACGCCAACAGCGCCAACGGTGCGTTGAGCCAGAGCATCACCGCCGCCATCCCGACGAAGGTGAGCCCGCTCGCCAGGAGCGGCAGGAACGCCGTCACCACGACGTCCTGCAGGAACCCCACGTCCCCCGTCACGCGCACGATGAGATCGCCGGTGCGGGCCCGCGTGTGAAACGAGAGGGAGAGGCGCTGCAGCTGTGCGTACAGCTCGTTGCGCACGGCGGTCAGCACCCGGTTACCAGCGAGCGCGAGGCCGACGGTGTTGTAGTAGGCGGCCAGAGCCCGCAGGCCCGCGAACGCGACCACCGCCACCGCCGCAAGCGCGAGCAGCGTCCCCGGGTCGAGGGCGGCTAAGACACGGTCCACCCAGCGATCGTGGTGGCCGGCGCCCACGACGTGATCCAGGACGACCTTCAGCGGCCACGGCTCGAGCAGGCGCAGGCCGATCTCGGCATAGAGCGCCAGCAGCGACACGACAATCAGCGGCCGCTCGCGCCGCACGTACGGCCAGAGCCGCCGCACCAGCCGCCCCAGGCCGGGCAGCGCCGCGCGCAGCGTCACGGGCTGTCCCACCTAGACTTCCACCGCGGTAGCGAGTTCCAGCACGCGGGCCGCGACCGCGTCCCACGTGTGGTTGCCGAGCACCGTCGCCCGCGCGGCTCGCCCCAGGCGCGCGCGCACCGGCGGCTCGCACCGCAGTCGTTCGAGCGCCGCGGCCAGGGCTGCGGCATCCCCCGGCGGGCACAGCAACCCGTTGACATCATGCCGAATCACAGTCTCCAGCTGTCCCACGCGACTTGCCACCACCGCTCGACCCGCCGCCATGTACTCGTACACCTTGAGCGGCGAGAAATAGAAGCCGCTCGCGAGAGCGTAGGGGGCAACTGCAGCGTCGACCGAGGTCAGGAGCCCAGGAACCTCTAGCGGGGCCACCGCCTCGGTGCAGTGCACGACCCCGGCCAGCCCGCGGGCCGATAGGTTGGCGCAGACGCCGGCCCGCGCCGGCCCGTCGCCCACGAGCAGCAACCGGGCGTCGGGGGCGCGCTCGTGCAGGCGCGCGAACGCCTCGACCAGGACGTCCAGTCCATGCCACGGCTTCATCGAGCCGACGAAACCCACGGTAAAGCTTCCGGGCATTCCGGGGGCGGCCGGCCGCACATCGGGCCGGAACCGGTCCGCATCCACCCCGTTGGGGATCACATGCACGCGACCCCGCACGACGCCGCGGCGCTCGAGCCAGGCGGCGACCTCCGCGGACACGGCGATCAGCACGCTGGCCGCCCGGAACACGCGCGCGGCCACGCGTTCGGCACCCCCGGCGTCGCGCAGCCCGCGGTACTGTGCTTGCTCCTCGATCAGCGGCGCGTTCACTTCGAGCAGCCCCGGGACGCCGGCGGTGGCCGCGTGCTCCATAGCGGCGAAGCTCCAGAGCGAGTAGCGCTCGTACACGAGGTCATACGGCCCGGCACGATCGAGCAGGGCGGCGAGCTCGTCGTTCAGCGCAGCGATCGCAGCTGCGTGGCTGGACGGGTCGCCATCGCCTAAGGGTGTCAGGTGGTGAATCTGCAGCGACTCGAGTCCGGACAGCGGCGCCTCGTCCACGCGGGCGGCAAACAGGTCCACGCTGGCGCCGTGCCCTTGCAAGGCGCGGAGCATCTCCTGCACGTGGACTGAACAGCCCTTGCGCCCGAAGGCCGGGACGCCGGGGTCGGCACAGACGTACGCGATCCGCATCAGCCCGTGGCCTCGTGCACGGCGACTTCCGCTCCGATGAAGATCTCTGACGTCATGCAGCCTGCACCGCTTGAAACAGCGCCAGCAATCGGGCGGAACAGTGGTCCAGTGAGAAATGCGCTGCGAGCTTGGCGCGGGCGGCTTTGGTCAGGCGCGCCCGCAGCTCCGGGCTTGTAAGAATCCTATCGAGCGCGTCGGCGAGCATGCCGGGATGGTTCGGCTCCACGAGCAAACCGCTCCGGTCGCATTCGATCAGCTCGGGAATCCCTGATATCGGGGTAGAGACCACGGGCACGCCGCTGGCCACCGCCTCCAGCAGCACGTTGGGGATCCCGTCGCGATCACCGTCCGCGGCGACCCTGCAGGGGAGCGCAAACACCGCCGCTCGCCGATAGGCGAGGCACACCGCCTCGTACGGTTGAGCGCCCAGCAGCCGCACCCGATCCCCCAGACCGAGCTGCCTGGCCTGGGCCGTGAGCGTCTCTCGCAGGGGGCCCGTGCCAATGATCTCCAGCCTAAGTCGGCGCCCCCGGCGCCGCAGGATCTCGACCGCCGCAAGCAGGTCGTCCAAACCCTTCTTCTCGACCAACCGGGCGACGGACAGAATCACCTGTTCCTGCGGCTCGGGCAGGTGCGAAGGGGCGCAGCGGAATGGCGAAAGGTCGAGTCCGTGATACACGCGGAGCACCTTGCCGCCGCATTCCCGCGGGTATCGGCTCAGCAGATGTTGCCGGTTGTACTCGGTGCAGGTGACCACCGCGCGAGCCTCGCGGAGCTTGGCACGGAGATCGTCGGGATGGCTCACGTAAATATCCTTGGCGTGCGCCGTGACCGTATAGGGCAAACCGGTGATGCGCGACGTGAGCAGCGCCACCAGCGCCGGTGACGAAGCGAAATGTGCGTGGAGATGCGTCGCCGGCTGGCCGAACAGCGCATCTGCTAGGTAGCCGGCTTCCAGCAGATGGCGTAGGGCGGCCAGTGCGCGCAGCCCGAGCGGCGACGAGTTGGGATGCCGGCGACGATGGCTCAAGACCTTCACGATGGCCATGAACAACGTCCGAAGGTACCTGCCGGGTCGCCGCCGCAGGGAGCGGAAGTTCGCCGGCAAGGCGGACTTCCAGTGGCTCCGCGGCGACAGGTACGTCACCTTCGCCCGCACCAGGGCAACCCCGTCGTGGATCGGACCAGGATTCGGGTCCTTCACGGAAAAAATGCAGATGGAAACGCCGCGGCGCTCCAGGCCGACGATCTCGTTGAGAATGAATGTCTCGGAAAGCCGGGGCCAGGCTTTGACGATGTAGGCGATCGCAAGCCGACCAACCGCCTCCCCGACGCGCAGCGGCGCGTCACGCTGCATGGTGGACCTCGGCGCGGACGCGGCGGCGGGGCCGCGGCGGCGGTCGGATGCCGAGCAGTTCCTCTAGCAGCTGCGGGACGCGGCTGAGACCGTTGAAATCGATGTGCTCCCTCGCCGATCGGACCGGGGCCCGCTCGCGAGCGAGCCAAGTGCTCAGGGCCGCGGCGCTCAAGGCTTCCGGATGCAGCACGTCCACGAGCCCCAGCGCTTGTAGGCGCTGGGCGCGGATCAGTTGCTCCTGTCGGGGCGTGACACGGGGCACGATGAGCGCGGGCTTTTCGAACGACAGGACCTCGTAGACGGTGTTGTACCCGCCCATAGCGACGACGCGGTCCGCGCGACGCACCAGGCGCGTCGGCTCGTGCGCGAAGGAGACCACGCGCCGGCAGGGATCGCTCGCGACGCTGCGAACTAACCGTCGCCGCACGCCGGCCGGCATGCATGGGCCGGTGACGAGCAAGCCGTTGGTGTCCGGCGGGAGGTCCGTTGCCACGAAGGCCTCCGCCAGCTCCGCGCCGTCCTGTCCGCCGCCCACCAGACAGAGCGCGAGCCGGCCGCCCGGCCATCCCAGCGCCGTAACCGGGTCCTTGACGCTGCGTCGACCGAACTCGAGCCGCGCTCGCTGATCGAGATATCCCGTGTAGCGCACCTTCGCCGCCACGTCGGGAGCGAAGCCGTATTCACGCACCGGGTCATAGACTGCGGGGTCGCCGTAGACCCACACGGCGTCATAATAGGTCCGCACGGCTTCCTGGTTCTGGGCGCGGGCCCACTCGCGCTGTAGCCTGGCCGGCTCGTCGAGCACGTCCCGCAGTCCGAGCACGAGCCGGGTCCGTCCTCGCGCGCGCAGCGATTCCAGGACGGGGTCCAGCTCCCGCAAGGCTCCCCGCGGGACGGTGTCAACGATCAGGACGTCCGGCGCGAACGCCTCCAGCGCGGCGCCGGCGGTTCTCCCCCGCAGGGCCAAGAGCTCTTCCAAAGACACCGCAAGGTGGCGCGGGTGATACTGCCCGCCGCCGTCCTTCCATAGCGAGGGCAGCGCCACGCAGTCTACGCCGGCGGTCGACGTGAGGAGGCTCGCTTCGCGCGCCCCGGCGATCATCAGCACGACGGCCTGCAGCCGGGAATGCCGGAGCGCCTGGGCCAACAGCAGGTTGCGGCGCATGTGGCCCAGCCCCATGGTGTCGTGCGAGTAGAGGGCTACGCGGTACGGCACACACGCTCCATAGCGTCCCACCTAGCTCGGGGCGAGTCAGGTTGCCTCAATCGGGGTCATGCTCCTGGGGCGCTATGGTTCGGCAACTGCGGTATTCCGTCCGCGAGCGGCGCTTGGGTTGGATCCGCGCGCACGGACGTCGGCTCTAGGTCCCGCCTACATAACCGACGGCAATAGCCTCGGTCCGTGACAGTGCTCACCGGCTGTCGGGCTAGGTACCGATGCGTTTCAGCCTGCACGTCGTTGGGGCGCTGCTGGCAGACTGAAACGCCCGGTCAGCAGGCACGCGCTGCGTCCCGTATTCAATAATCGAGACGGAACGGGCTCCCTGACCGCGGAGCCCGTCTGCGTTTGGGGTGCGCGGTCTGGACGCCGTCGTTGTGATCTTGTAGCGAAGGGAGACGTTATGCTGCTGCCAATGCTCTTACTTCATTCCCTGGCCGTGCCTGCTGCACCCGCGGCCGCCCGCGGCGTTGCCGCGGATCCCCCAGTGAAGGTGTGGTTCAGCTCCGACGGCAAGTATCGATTCGGCGACCGAGCGAAGGTGTATGCAAAAACCGCCGAGGACGGCTATCTGGTCGTGCTCCGCGCCGACGCCGGACGGGTGCGCGCATCGTCCAACGGATGCACGGTGACGGGCAGCACTTCGATTACGACGTGGCGACCTGTGCCGTCGCACCCCAGCCGCGTTACCTCGGGTGGGCCTATGCGCCCTATCCCTGGGCGGGTTGGTGGGACCCCTGGTACGGTTCGCGGATAACGCTTGGCTTCGGGTTCCGGACGCCGTACTACTACCGGCCGTTCTTCGGTCCGGGGCGGTGGCGGTAGTCGCGTAACGACGACGGGATGGAAGGGGAGAGGCTGGCCGGAAAAGATACTCAGTCGGGCAACCCCGGGGCGAGCGTCGCCGTCATCCGGTCCGCATTGACGATCCGGTGCGTCGTCATCCAGGTGTTCGCCTGGTTCACGAGCGCGCGCCCCTCGTCCCCGCCCACCAGCTCGCCGAGCCGCCGCTGGGTGACGGCCAGGAACAGCTTCATGTGGCAGGCTTCGAACCCCGCGAGCGCCACGCGCAGCGCGCGCGCCGCGGCGGCCTCGTCCCCGCGCCGTGCGGCGACCCCGGCCGTGAGGAGCGCCGCGGTCGGGGCGCTATAGGGGGCGCGCTCTGCTGCGATGGCAGCCGCGTCGCGCTCCGCAGCCGCAAGCAGCGGCGCCGAGCCCGAGGGCGCCGTGTGGCTCGCCGCGACGCCACAGCTCGCGCGAATCTGGCGAGCGGTGATTCGCACCGACTGGATCCGGAACAGCCCTGTGCGCTTGAGGGCCGGCCACGACCGCTCGACCGCTTCCCAGCCGGTGCGCGGAGTGCCGGCATACAGCTCGATCCGCCCCTGCGCCGTCAGCGCCATGTAGTGTGGGCTCCCAAACGGCTGCTCAGGCCACTCGGCGAGGGCTTCCGTGAGTGCTCCCCGGGCGCCCGCGACGTCGTCTGCGAAGAGCCACGTCGCGTTCGTAGGACCGGTGCGGAACATGAGGGCGGCGAACCGGTTGCCGCGCTCCGCGGCATCTTTGAGATACGCCGCCGCGCAGCGGCCGAGCTCCTCCACCTCACCCAAGTAATAGAGCGACACCGTGTGGTAGAAGCGCGCCGTGACGAGCTCCCAGGCGATGCCGATCCCGTGCTCGAGCAACAACCGCTCCGCCTGTTTCGTCGCGTCGCGGGCGCGCTCGAACTCGCCCGCGAAGTAGGCCGCCGCCCCGGTCATGACAGCGCACAGGCCCAAGACGTGGGGAGATTGAATGCGGCCGCCCAGCCCCTCCGCCTCGGCCAACAATCGGTCGTACCACCGGCTCCGGCCCCCGAGTGCTGCCGAGAACCCGCCTTCGAGCGCGAGGGCTCGGGCGAGACGATCCGGCTCGCCCGCGCGGAGCGCGAGCAACAGGTGCCGCGTCTGGAAATCGGCGGCGCGAATCGTATCGAGGTGACCGAGCCCTTCGGCCACGGTGCGACACACGTCCACCCGTGCGAGCTGGGCGGACGGGATCGCAGCGGCGCGGCGCTCGACGAAGCGCAGCCCGCGCAGCCGCAACCAGGCGCGGTGCCACAAGAGGGACACCACGGCCCGGCCCTTCGACTTCGAGAGACCCAGGCCCGTCGCCTCCAGGACCGACTTGAGCATGTCGAGCCCCTCCTGGATCCGTCCGCCGATCAGGAACTGCTCCCCCGCGAGCCGTCGCAGCTCCAGCGCGTCCGAGGGGCTCGACAGCGCCGCGGCGCGACTGTACGCCTCAGCCGCGTCGCGCACGCCGCCCGCGTTCGCGAGCGCCTCGCCCAGCTGGGCGTAGAGAGCGGCGGCTTCCGCCCCGCCCTCTGGCGTCAGGGCGAGCGCCCGGCGGTAAAACAGCGCCGCCCGCTCGAACGCGAGCGCCCGGGCCGCTTTCACCGCCGCCTGCGTGGCGCAGCGCTGCGCCCGCTCCCGCTGCCCCGCCTCGAGGTAATGCTCGTACAGCGTCTCAGCATCGTCAGCGCGGCGCGCTTCCATCGCGTTGGCGAGACTCAAGTGCATCAGCTGCACCCGTGATGGATCGATGCGCGCCAACAGGGCACGGCGGATCCCGTCGTGGTACAGCTCGAGCCGCTCGGCGCTTCTGGTGTCCTTGAGCCACCGCTCGGCCTGCAATAGCGCTACGAGCTGCCGCTCGTCCTCCTGGAGCCCCGCCACGTCGCGCGCCACCGCGGCGTCGAGCGGCTGTCCCGCGAGCGCCAGCGTCTCGAGTAGCATGCGCGCCCCGCTCGGGAGCTGCGCCAGCCGGGCCTCGAGCACGTCGCCGAGGCTCACACCCGAGGTAGCCGCCTTCCCGTTCGGCGGCCGTAGCGCGACGTAGTGTACGAGCTGCTCCACCAGGAAGGGATTGCCCGCCGCCTCGCGCACGATCGCCTCCACGCCATCGCTCCCCTCGCGCGCGTCGGGCCCCGCGCGCCCCGTGCTCCCGCGCATCCGACCGCTCCCCTCGCGGCGCTCGTTCTCCAGGAGAGCGTGCGCCAGGCGCCGTGTGTCCTCCTCGGACAGGGCCGACAGCCGCAGCTCGCGACACGACTCGGTCCCGGTGCGGCCCAGCAGCGTGCGGAGGAAGGGTGGGGGCGAGGCCGTGTCCTCGCTCGAGAGGCTCGCGATCACGAGGAGCGCCGGTGGGTCGGGGGGGCCGAGGAGCGAATCGAGCAGCAAGATGCTGTCGGCGTCGCCCCATTGCAGGTCGTCGATGTGCACCACCACCGGCTTCTCCGCCGCGATGCGCCGGAACAGGCCTTGGAGGGCGCTGAACCGCTGGCGCCTCAGCTCCACCGGGTCCACCACGTCGCGCTCCGGGGTGGGGAGCTGCAACAGCTTCGGGACCCGCCCGAGCACCGGAAACAGGTGCAGCACCGTCGCGAGATCCCGGGTGATCAGGCGGTCGAGGTCTCGGTCCGCGAGCGTCCGCAGGAAGCGCGTGAGACTGTCGATCACGCCGTCCAGTCCCTTGTACGGCATCGACTCGCGCACGTAGCACCGGCCCGAAAGCACCACGGCGCGATCCTCGGCCACCAACTGCTCGACGAACGTGCGCACGAGCGCCGTCTTCCCGATCCCCGACGGCCCGCGCACGATCGTGAGCACGGCACGGCCGCTCCGCGCGAGCCCGAATGCCCGCTCGAGCTCGGCGAGCTGCGCATCGCGACCGATGAGCAGCGCACTCGCCGGAGAGGGGGCGGTCGCCACGGTGCCCGGCGCTGGCAACGCGACGCTAAGCCGCGAGAGGATCTCCTCGGCCCCAGGGCGCCGCTCGGAGCGCCGCGCCAGCAGGTCCCGACACAGCGCCACGAGATCCGCCGGCAGGCCGGGCTTGACCTTGCTCGGATCGGGAGGGTCCTGCTGCGCCTTTTCCAACAGGACCCGCAGCGCCGCTCCCGCGAATGGCAGCCGGCCGGTGAGGGCCTCGTACAACATGCAGCCCATCGCGTACCAGTCGCTCGCCGCGCTCGCTTCTCCTCGCCCTTGCTCGGGCGACATGTATTCCGCGGTCCCCCAGATCCCATCCTCCGCGGTGCGGAGTGGGTCCTCGCCGGCCACCAGGTCCGCCGCAATGCCGAAATCGAGGATCACGGGCCGGCCTTCCGGCGTCACTAGCACATTCGATGGCTTCAGGTCGCGATGCAGCTTGCCCGCGCTGTGGAGTGCGACGAGACCGGTCGCCAGCTGGGCGAGCGCCGAGCGGAGCCGCTCGACCGACAGGACGTCGGGTCGGACGAACTCGAGAAAGCGACTGCCCTTCACGAGCTCCATGGTGAAGTACCATTCGTCCGCTTCCCCGAACAACTCGTACAGCGCCACGAGGTTGGGATGGACAATGCCGACCAGCGTGCGGAATTCCCGCTTCAGGCGATAGATCGCGGAAGGATCGGTCCAGCGCAGGGTCTTGAGGGCCACGACCGCGTTCCGATCGCGGTCGAGGGCCTCGTACACCACCCCCATGCCGCCGGAGCCGAGGCAGCGCTGGATCTGGAATCGCTCGTTACCGGGGAACCCGCGCGGGTCTGACATCATGGCCCGCTTGGGTGGTGGCTGTCGAAGAAGGCTGCCCTCACGATCCGCACCTCGAATGGTCGCGCCAGCGCGCCTCAGCTGCCTTGCGCAGGCCTCTTGCGTCTGACCATGGCTCCAAGTCTACGTGATTTGCCCGCACGAGCAAGCAATTGCTCGTGAAGCAGCACAAATTTGGTCACAGAGAGCTGTGGTCGGGTTGGATGCGCCGAGCCCTGCGACCCCAGCGTCACCCGTGCGGTGGGCCTAGGCGCTCGGCGACTCGCTCCTTCGCCAACACCCGCTCGGCGAAGTCCATACGCTCCTCGAGTTCGCCGAGCCTGCGCTGCACGTCGTCGAGCGCCTGCGTGAGACGCGTGACATCTGGCTCGGTAGGACTCTGCCCGGCGCTGCGGTCCGCGCGCCCGACGAGCCGTCGCACAACAACTTGCGCGGCCGCGACCACGACGATGATGAAGGCAAAGCCGATGGCCCAGCTCGGAATCATCAACACGCTCCACCTCCTCCCCCGTCTCTCCCCGTGTTATGTCCCCATTCTTGTGCCCAAGATTTCAGACCGGCAGCGCGCAAGTCGTTGCGGTGCAAAGAGGCGCCGGTCGGAATCGAACCGACGAATAGAGGTTTTGCAGACCTCTGCCTTACCACTTGGCTACGGCGCCGGAGGAGAACTAACCTCGCAAGTCGCTTGCAGTTCTGCAAGGCGTCTACCGTGTCGATCGCGGGGACAATCGCGATGGTGGCAGAAATGGTGGCACTGGCCGCGCCGTGTGCAGCCGTCTTTTTCGCCTTTCGGAAGGCGGCTCAGCGCCCGATTACTCGCCTGCTCAGCCGTGTCCTGATCGCTCTGGAGAGACTTGCCGTGTCGATCATTTTCGTGGGGCGACAATAATCGCACTTCTCCTGCGAAAATGGTCCCTTACGGCATCGGTCTTCGTGCCAATCACATGCGCGTGCCATGCGCAGTCGGACAACGGCGCCCGGGGAGCGCCGTTGCAGTGGACGTAACCGTGCAGCATGTCCTACAGCCGGCCCGCGAGGCCCCGGGCCATCGCGCGTTATGCCGCCGTTAGGGCCGTTGGCCAGCCGGCGTGTACTGCTCGGCGTGCATGAATCGGCGCAGCTCGGAGAACCGCACGGTCGCGTCGCTCCAAGACTTGTGGAACACCGCCTGCGTGGCTGCCTCGAGTTCCCGTTGGAAAGTGCCCTCCGCGGCCGACGGTGATGCGACCTCCACAATGACGACATTCGTGTACTCCCCGGAGCCGGCAGTCTTGGTGAGCAACAGATACGACACCACCGCCTTGCGCTTCACCAACTCGTCGAATACCGGAGTCACGACACTGACGAGCGCCGAATCGTATGCCTTTTCCTCGCCGGGCCGGACCTGATAGAAATTGACGTGATAGACGTGGCCTCGTCTCGCTTGACCGACGAGCGGGGCGGCGAGCGCAAGGAGGCCGACGAGAATGGGAAGCGTGCAGCGCGCAGAGCGCGGGCCGTGCACCAGCACGACGTTCGTATCCGATGACATGTTCGGCTCCGAGGCGAAAGGTGATGCAGGGGCTGCGGGGCGGATGTCAGGACGGTGCCTAGGATAACCGCTGTGTGGCGCCGGACAGCGGCCGGCGGCATGTTCACTCCCCACGGAGGAGTTGCGGGGACTGTCTGCACCATCGATCCTGATCTCCCTCGTCAATTGAGGTCAGCGAACGACTTTTCGGTCGAACGGACCTCGGAGTATAAGACTCGGAGAGGTCTAGTGGTATAGGCGATTGAGACGCGCTGGAGTAGGCCAACTAGATTACTTCGAGTCCTCGGTGGACGCGCATATGAGTCCAACGTCTCTACTCGGTTTCACAAGAGCGAAGACGATTGCCGGGTTCGCTATCAAGGAATTCTGGCAACCGCCTTATCGTCGGCTTCCCTGGCACGAGCACCAGGAGGCAAGCATTTGTTATGTCGTTGCCGGCTCTTATGTCGTTGCCGGCTCTTATATGGAAAGAGTTCGCGGTCTGGACCGGGAGTGCTCCCCCCCTACGATGGTCTTCAAGCCTCCCCGCGAGCGCCATGCCGATCAGTTTGGCCGCCTCGGCGGCACGTGCCTTCTCATTGAGATCGATCCCCGGCGCCGGAAGTGTATCGAACCATTCTCGGACATCACTAGGAAACCGAGTGTCATTCAGAATGCGAAACTCGCGAGTCTTGGCCACCACATCTACCGGGAATTCTCCAACGGAGACCCCTTCTCGCCGCTTGCTATTGAAGGACTGATTCTGGAGGTTCTTGCCGAGGAATCGCGCGCCAGCGTTCACGATGCGGCGAGCGACCTACCTGGGTGGCTCAGACAAGCACGTGATCTGGTACACGACGGCTTTTGCGGACCGCTCACGCTGTCATCGCTTGCCCAAACTGTCGGCGTCCACCCGTCTCATCTCGCGCGAACATTCAGACAGCACTTTCACCGGTCGATTGGAGCGTACGTTCGTCACCTCCGAATCGAGCGCGCATCCCGAGAAATCGCCGACACCAATGCTCCACTATCGGCGATAGGCCTCAGGACTGGCTTCTTCGACCAGAGCCATTTCTCGAAAGTATTCAAGCAGCATATGGGCATGACCCCCACGCAATTCCGCTCCGCTACAGGCGCGCGCAAGTCCCGTACAAATTCGCACCGGGCATCCTCGAACTGCACAGCCACTCCGCATAAGCTTGCCCCGCCTAGGCACACGCGTGTGCCTTCTTGTCGAGTCCGCCGGGGGCCACCAAGGTTCTGCATCGTTTCGCACCTCAAGTTTCTCGTGGACTTGTATTTCTGATGTACCCGCAGTTGCGCCAAGCTGTACGGAGGAATGCGCGTGTCGTCGCAGTTGCTTGCCTGGCTGGTAGTAGTCCCAATGGCGGCCGTCGTGGTCGCGGTGTTCGCGGTCATGTGGCGCGAACGAACCTCGACGCGCACCGCGTTGGTTGCAGTTATCGCTGGAGCGGTGCTCGCGGCTTGGGCCGCGCTAACTGTGGTGCTCGCCTTACGGGGCTTCTACAAGCCGCCGGACACGCGCAGCCCTCCACCGGTCGGCATCCAGTTGGCAATCGCATTAGTGGGGCTTGCGCTGTTTCTCGCGATATCGCCGTCGCTGCGCAGCCTTCTCACGAACCAGAAGAACCTAATCCGACTCAACGTGTGGCGGCTTGTGGGCGCCGTGTTCTTGGTCCTGATGTTGGCTGGACAGATGCCGGCGCTCTGGGCGCTCCCATCTGGCATCGGCGACGTCATCGTCGGCCTGGCCGCCTTCAGCGTAGCTAATCGACTGGACCGTCCGGGCGGTCGCAGGCTCGCGATCATCTTCAATCTCTTCGGTCTGGCAGACCTCGTGGTAGCCATCGGGCTCGGCATCATGACTAACACCGGGCCAGCGCAGGTCTTCCACACGACCCCGACGTCCGAGTTGGCCACGCAATTCCCGCTCGCTCTCGTGCCGACGTTCCTGGTGCCGCTCGCATTCGTCCTGCACTTCGTCTCACTCTGGCAGCTGTTTGGTCTCACGTGGGTGCGTGAAGTCGGGGTGCGCGAAGCGGAAGCAAGCAGGTAGGTCCCTGTGACGACGCGCCCGACGGCCCTGATCACAGGAGCATCGAGCGGCATCGGAGCGGAGTTGGCGAGATTGTTCGCCGCGGACTCGCATGATCTCGTGTTAGTCGCGCGCCGCGCACGGCAGCTTGAGGACCTCAGTGCCGAGTTGCGGGAGCGCCATGGTATAAGCGTTCGCGTGCTCGCCCGAGATCTATCGGAGCCCGCGAGCGTCGGTGACCTGTGGAACGAGCTGATGGCCGCCCGAGTGCAGCTCGATGTTCTCGTCAACAATGCCGGTGTCGGGCTCCACGGCCCTGTATGGGAGCAGGACGCAGATGCGCTCGACCGCATGGTTCGCCTGAACGTCGCTGCCTTAACAAACCTCACCCGTCTCGTGCTCCCGGGCATGGTGAGTCGTCAGCGCGGCAAGATTCTCAACCTCGCGTCGGTAGTTGGCTACCAACCGGCTGGCCCCGGGATGGCCGCGTATTACGCGACCAAGGCGTATGTCCTTTCCTTTTCGAAAGGCCTCGCGCTGGAACTCAAGGGCAGCGGTGTAACCGTCACAGCCTTGAGTCCGGGCGTGACGGCGTCGTCGTTCGAAGCGCGCTCAGGGGCAAGCGGGACGCGGCTCTACCGGTGGGTCCCCGCGATGAGCCCGAAGGCGGTCGCGCTCGCCGGTTATCGCGGGATGATGCGGAAGAAAACCGTCGTGATACCAGGAATAATCGCCAAGCTCTTTTCCCTGGCCGGTGAGCTCCCGCCTCGCCGCATCGCAATCGAGGTAAACCGTTGGCTCCTGAAGCGGGCGGGAAGCCACAGTTCCTCTACCTCATGAAGTTTGACCGCAAGAATCGGATGGTTTTCCTGGAGCGGTTCGGCGACACTGCCATCATCAAGACTGACAGCGTACACGCTCAGGAGGTTGGTCTCATGCGAAGGATCACGTCGGTAATTCTCGTCCTCGCGGCCGCGCCACGTCTACTCGTAGCGCAAAAGGCGCCCGATTCGACACCGCCAGCAGCGGCGTGGAACGAGCGAGCCATCGTGTGGCCAGCCGCGGACACGGACGGCACCAAGTTCGTCTTCCTCGAAGGCCGCAATGACAGACCGGGCCGGACGTTCAGCTACGCCTACTTCATGCCTGCGGGCTATTGGGAGCACCACTGGCACAGCGGCGAGGTCAGGGTCTTCGTGATGTCAGGGGCGCTGCGCGTGAGTTATGGCGACAAGCTCGATTCCGCGAGTGCCCGAACCTACCCGGCGGGGGCGTTCCTCTACGTGCCGGCCGGCAAAGCACACACGATGGGCGCCGACGTAAACACCATCATCATTGGCATCGCCACCGGACCGTGGAAACCACACTACGAGCACGCGGCTTCGTCGAGTGAACACCATCACCATTAACGCCCTGCAGCGCCGCGCAATGAAGGCGCGTTCGCCGTGAAGTCGCTGCTCGGTGTTCCCGGCGCGGGCCGAGTGATCAAGCTGCTCTCCGACAAATGGGCGATCCCGCTGTTAGCTCTGCTCCAAAGGCGAACGATGCGCCACGCGGAGCTGCGGCGTGGCATGCCCGGAGTGTCGCAGAGAATGCTTACCAAGACGCTCCGGTCGTTGCAGCGTCGCGGGTTGGTCGTCCGGCGCGTTCATCAACTGACGCCTCCTAGGGTCGAGTACAGCCTCACTCCCCTTGCCCGTTCGCTGATGCGGGCGATGGGTCCGGTCTGCCGCTGGATCGAGCGGTACGGGAGTGAACTCGAGCGCTTTGAGCAAACCTCGACATAGCAGGAGGGTCGATCGACGACCGGCACACGCGTGTGCCTTCTTGTCGGCACGACCCGGGGCAACGTAGACTGCGCGCCGAATTCGGGCGGTCGCGGCGCGAGACATACCTCGGAGGTCTCATGCTTTTCCTGGTCGAAGTCGACCATGTGGAATCCGGCACTGTGTCGTCGCCGGACGCAGGCCGGGCATTCATTGAGCAGGTCATCTTTCCGACGCTCGCGCGGCTCGACCAGCTCGTCGCCGAAAAGACGCTCGTGAGCGGCGGGCCCGTCGCTGGGCGCGTAGCTCTGCGACTCATCGTTGAGGCGGAATCGTCTGAGCACCTCGATCGGATCGTCACGAGTCTGCCGCTTTGGGCTGTCGCTGAAACGCGCATCACGCCCCTCGTAACCGTGGGCGAGCGTCGCGACCATGTGAAGAAACTGCTGGAGCGCCTAGCCGCCATGCGGTCCTAGGAAGGAGTGAGACGCGGTATGAACGCACCAAACATCGCTGCGAAGTGGTCGTCGTGGGCGCCGCAGTTGCAGAGTGTTCTCCGTATCCTCGCGGCATTCATATTCGTGCTGGCCGGCACGATGAAGCTCTTCGCTTTTCCTGCCGGCATACCCCCCAACGGCGCCACGGCACCGTTCCTGTCTGAATTTTGGCTTGCGGGAATCCTTGGGACGTTTGGCGGTACCTTGCTACTCCTTGGCCTGTTTACTCGCCCGGTCGCGTTCCTCCTGTCTGGGGAAATGGCGGTGGCCTATTTCCAGTTCTCATTCCCAGTGAGCTTCTGGCCCATCCTGAACAACGGCGTGCCACCCGCGCTCTATTGCTTCCTTTGGCTCTACTTCTCCGCCGCCGGCCCCGGACCGTGGAGCCTGGATGCGATCCGGGGCAAGAGGAGGCTCCAATGGGAAAACTAGTTGCAGCCGAATATCTGACATTGGATGGGGTAACCGAAGACCCGGGCCCATCGGGAGACTTCGAGAAGCGCGGCTGGACGGTCCCGTATTGGGATGATGAGCTCTCGAAGTCTCAATCCGATCTCCTCTTTGCGAGCGACGCGCTTCTGCTCGGGCGGGTGACCTATGAGGAATTCGTCGCGGCCTGGCCACTGCGGTCGGGCGACCCGTTCACCGACAGAATGAACAGTCTGCCGAAGTTTGTCGCCTCAAAGACCTTGCAAGGGCCGCTCAAGTGGAACGCCACCCTCCTAAAGGGAGATGTCGCCGATGAGGTCGCGAAGCTGAAGAGGCAGTCAGGCCAGAATCTCCTGATCTACGGCAGCGGTGCGCTCGTCAACACGCTCATGCAGCGCAACCTGATCGATATCTACCGGCTCATGCTGTATCCGGTGGTCCTGCAAAGCGGAGAGCGATTCTTCAGAGACGGTATAAGCACGACGACGCTGAAACTGAGCGACGTCAAGACGACCACGGCGGGCGTCGTGGTACTCACCTATTTACCGGGGGCAAAGGACCACCGATGAATGTCTTCAGGCGCCTTCCATACCTAGTTGTAGTCACGCTCACGCTCGTTCTCGTGCCCCGCGACACGCCGGCACAACAGCCGATCGCGTCGCGCGATGGTCAACACGACTTCGACTTCGAGATCGGAAGCTGGAAGGTTCACAACTCAAGGCTCCTGCACCCGTTGACTGGATCCACAACCTGGATCGAGTTCGAAGGGACGTCGGTCGCCCGGCAGGTGTGGGCCGGCCGTGCCGATCTGTTGGAACTCGAGTCGGAGACGCCCAACGGTCACGCCGAAGGCCTGATCCTGCGCCTCTATCACCCACAGTCGCATCAGTGGAGCGTCACCTTCGCCAGCGGCACGGACGGCTCTCTTGGCCAGCCCGCCGTGGGGGAATTCAAGAATGGGCGCGGCGAATTCTACGGCCAGGAGGTCGTTAATGGGAGAACTGTTCTGGCGCGCGATGTCGTGTCAGACATCACCCCGAACTCATACCGGGTGGAGTTCGCGTTTTCGGATGACGGCGGTAAGACGTGGGAGGTCAATTGGATTTCGGTCCACACTCGCAAAGGGAACTCATAATGCGCGCGCTTCGGTCACTCGTCGTCTTCGCATTCGTTCTCACCCCTGCGCTCAGCACGGCCCAAGGCAATCCGGTCTCGAACACGGCACGCGCACTGGCCAAGGAAGCCAGCGCGAACCTGTTGGCGGCGGCGCAAGCCATGCCGGCCGATAAGTACGGATTCAAGCCCACGCCGGCGCTTCGGGCTCGGTTGCGGCGCGCGGAGCGCATTCGTTGACATTGACGCAGCAGGGCTTCGATGTGGCATGCGGAAAAGACGCAACCGACACCTGCCATCGCGACGTCTTGGCCGCGATGCCCTGCACGTGCATCAGGCGGTCGTCTCATGGAACGAACCGACACCCTGACCGCCGCTCAGGGGGTAGCGCGAGTTCAGATGAAGCAGACGCCGACATGGCTTTACGCCCGCGCCGCCGTCCCCCGCCGGGCTGTCGTCGGCGTGCTCTGCGCCT
>Ga0209159_1000349_pt1 | contig 43401 bp, 50 predicted proteins | sample GraSoiAngelo_144_FD_185901 | JGI IMG/M metagenome (GOLD analysis project Ga0209159, IMG submission 185901) | Grasslands soil microbial communities from the Angelo Coastal Reserve, California, USA - 14_1009_02_40cm (SPAdes) (version 2) | ecosystem: Environmental > Terrestrial > Soil > Grasslands ...
ATTCGATTCGCGAAACCTAAGGCGAGTATGAATGAGATTGTTACAGCTGCAAAAGCAGCCCATGTGCACGAGTTCATCACTAGCCTCCCTGATGGGTACGATACATTGGTGGGCGAACGTGGAATGAAACTCTCAGGGGGAGAGCGACAACGCGTCTCCATTGCCAGAGCCTTTCTCAAGGATGCGCCAATCTTGATACTTGACGAGCCTACGAGCGCCCTCGACATTAACACTGAGACTGCCATTCTAGATTCAATGCATGATCTGATGAGGGGAAGGACAACCCTCATGATTGCCCATCGTCCAAGCACGCTGAGAAACTGTGACACAATTGTCACTCTGAAGAATGGAAGCATTGGCAGAATGACCACTAATGTTCCCGAAGCCTTGGAGCGCATGAAAGTAGGCAATGCCTGAGAATCAGAAAACGCGTGCAAATAGGTTGGGAATCCAGGGAATTCCAAGTCTAGACATGTGCATGAGAGAGGTACGCGCAATCGGCCGGAGGATCTTTGAACCGGACGGTCAGCGGGCGGGCGACGCACAGGTAGCGAGCGGACAGGTGATCAGCCAGACAGAAATTGGCAGCGGCGCGATGAAGCAGAGTCTTGGGTGGAATCGTCTTTCGGATGAGTATCCTGACTCAGCGAATGCCCTAATCTCCTCTGTTCAAGAGATGGAAAAGAATCCATGATTGAAGGTCTGGACAAGGTGCTTGACGGTAGCGGGCAACCCGGTCTACACGAACTTCGCGACCTGTTGGGGGAGCTGCTTGACGGCCCATCGGTAGACGGATCCTTCATCGAGCATCAGAATCTGCAGCGACGGTCGATGCGGGTGTTCCGCCTGCGCTTCTCCATTAATGGCAGCATTCGCACTTGGATCGTGAAGCGCTTAGCGCCGGAGATAGCCCAACGAAACGAGCTCGTCGCTAAACGCTGGCTGCCCGCGGTAGGCCTGAACGACCTCGGCCCCCCGTTGGCCGGCAGTGTGGCCGAGCGAAGCGGTGCCTGGGTCTGGCATGTGTACCACGACCTCGGTCCACACGAGCTGGATCCGCAAGATGCAAGCGTTGACGCAGTTAGGACTGCCATAGAACAAATTGCGCGAATGCATACGCGGTTTGAGAGGCATGCTCTCTTGGGTGAAGTCCGCCTCCACGGGGGTGACCTGGGCGTGCACTTCGTCGAATCGAACGTGCGAGACGCTATTTACGCACTCGAAGCCTGCCAAGAGAGTCCACCACGCCAAGAGCTGCGCGACCGCCTTCTACGGCGGCTCTACACACTTCGGAGTGAGTTGCCTCAGAGGGAAGAGGTACTGAAGAAGTGGGGAGGACCCGAAACGTTGCTTCACGGCGACCTGTGGACCATCAACGTGTTCGTTATGCAATCTGCAAACGGGCTGCGTGCTCGGCTCATAGACTGGGACCATGCTGCTGTAGGCCCCTTTAGTTACGACCTTTCGACATTTCTCCTACGCTTCCCACGCGAACGTCGACTATCGATCCTGAAACTCTACACCGAAGAAGTGGAACGCGGCGGCTGGCACCTGCCTACGCAGGCTGAGCTGAATGCTCTTTTCGAAACGGCTGAGTATGCACGGCTCGCGAACTCCGTTATTTGGCCGGCGATCGCGTTGGTGATGGACCACGCTGAGTGGGGATTCGAAATGTTCGCGGAGATCGACAGATGGTTTGAGAGCTTTGAACCTGTGCTCCCCATGTAGTGCACCGTCGCTTGGAGCGAAGCAGCTGCAGGTCGCGCCCTCCATCGGAGGGAAGTGATGACAACGCCGACGGTAGTTATTGGGGGCTACAAAGTCGCCTCCTTCCCTGAAATTGGAGGGCATTTCTGGGTTTACCTTCAATACGCCCTCGGACTGCGCCAACTCGGTTGCGACGTGTACTGGCTGGAGGCCTTCCGCACCAAGGGTCACGCAGAACCGGACGCCAACGCGCTTGCCACATTCCGCGCACGGATGCAACGATACGGGCTATCCCGTAAGTGCATCATTTATGTTACGCACAGCAATAGGCCCTCGCCAAAAGCGCCGACTAAGTACCTTGACATTAACCGTGATGAGGCCGAAGCCATCTTTGAGAAGGCCGATCTCCTCCTGAACTTCCACTACTCACTCAGCCCTGCGCTGCTGAGACGCTTCCGGCGCACCGCGCTGGTGGATATCGATCCAGGGCTTTTCCAGTTCTGGATCAGCCGTGGGCAACTGCAAGTCTCCCCACATGACTTGTACTTCACCACTGGCGAGAATGTGGGCAGACAAGGCAGCAAGATTCCCGATTGCGGTTTGAACTGGATAAATATCCGGCCGCCCGTCAGCTTGGAACATTGGCCTTATCGCTTCGATCCAAGTTGCGAAGCGTTCACCACGGTTTCCACGTGGGATTCTCCCGATTGGGTCTTGGACGGGACGGAAAAGTACGAGAACACGAAGCGGGTCGCGTTCCTCGAGTTTGCCGATCTGCCTCGGCTGACGCGGCAACCTCTTGAACTGGCGCTGTTCATGAAAAATCCACGAGACCTGAAGGAATGGAAGGACTTGGAAGAGCGCGGCTGGCGAATCCGTCACTCTCGCGAGGTAGCGGCCACCCCCGAACAATATCAGGCGCACATCCAGCACTCGCGCGGCGAATTTAGTTGCGCCAAACCTTCGTGTATGAAGTTTCAGAATGCATGGGTGAGTGACCGCTCCTTATGCTACTTGGCCAGCGGCAAACCCATCGTGGTGCAAGACACCGGACCAAGCGTGTTCCTGCCCAATGGCGAGGGCATGTTCCGCTTCACGACGCTGGAGCAAGCGGCCAAAGCGTTCGACGTCATAAATGCCGATTACGAACGCCATTGTCGCGCAGCACGAATGCTAGCGGAAACTCAATTCGACGCCAGACGTGTCATGGCGAAGGTCCTCAGCTTCGCATTGAATGGTGAAGCGCCAGGGAGAGACAGCGTTGAACCACTCTTTCCCGCCAGCTGATGTCGTCATGAAATACCTTATCGTCAACGGAGACGACTTCGGTGCCAGCCCTGGCATCAATCGGGGTATCATGGAGGCCCATCTGCACGGGATTCTGACGAGCACGAGCTTGCTCGTAAAGACGGAATGGGCTAAGGAGGCAGCGGCGCTAAGCAGCGCTGCACCGGATTTGAGCGTGGGCTTGCACGCGGATCTGCGCAGCGAGTTGAGGGAACCTGCTCTCGACTCACAGCGGTTGCGAGAGTCGTTACAGTGGCAATTCTGCCGGTTTGAGAAGCTGACGGGCCGTCCGCCCACGCACCTAGACTCACACCACAATGATCATCGTGACCCACGGGCCTTGCCGCATCTTCTCGAATTGGCGAGGAAGCATGGGCTGCCGTTGCGCGAACATTCGCCGGTCCAATACTTCTCGAAGTTTTACGGTCAATGGGCTGGCCAGACGCACTTTGAACAAATTAGCGCTGAGAAACTCACCATGATGATTAAGATGGAGATCGGTGACGGTGTCACGGAATTGAGCTGTCATCCAGGTTATGTAGATGCGAATCACCCCACTAGCTATCACATCGAGCGCGAAGCAGAGTTGCGCACCCTGTGCGATCCGCGTATCCGCCGCGTGCTGGTGGAACAAGCGATCAGGCTCATCAGTTATCACGATTTCGCCAAACTATGCTGAATACGCGGCCACCAGGTGGATAACGGGGCGACCAGGCGACTAGGGCAACGGATTCGTCAAACTGTAAAGCGATGACCCATCTCGTTCGTCCCCCCTATTCAGGACACCCTATGCTTATGCTGGGCGAGCCAACGTTCCCTACGCATCAAAACCGACGCTAGAGCTGGCCGCCATTAATCCGCTAATAAGAGAAGGAGCTCATAGAAGGACGAAACTTGCCGACCCAAGAATTCCCTGATCTAGAGAGACTCACTGCCGGGCTCTCAGCTGTATTTCATCACGAAGTGTCTGCCAACAGAAACGTTAGGGTATTGGATCGGAAGCCCAACCCGGAAGGGAGCACGTTTCCGACAGAAATCGTGACGTGCAGTCTTGATGGCAGAGGCAGCAGGCTACGCCTCTTTGTCAAGTACGGGACTAGAGAGTTTGACAGCCTCTACCGTCACAGAGGGGATATTTCCTACGAGGCCAAAGTCTATCGTAACATCCTCCAACCTTTGCGGATCTCGACACCCACCTTCTACGGCGTGTATAGAGACGAGATAACAAGGGTTCCATGGCTTGTGATCGAGTACCTTGAAGGAAGCCGGGGACACTGGTCTCGTAACCCTGAGGCGATGATCAGCGCAGCGATATGGATTGGAAAGTTTCATGCCGTCAACGAGGAACGCCTCTTAAGCCCAGGGTTGAAATTTCTCCACAGGTATGACAGGAAGTACTACATGGGATGGGCACGACGTACCAATCGACTATTCAGCAATTTACAGACCCGGTTTCCCTGGCTCCCTACTGTCTGCGAAGAGTTTGGGACGCTACTCCCAATCCTACTGGAGAGGGCGGCGCTGACCGTGATCCATGGCGAATACTTCTCGCCCAATACCCTCTACCAGGATGGGATTTGTTCACCGGTGGACTGGCAGTCCGCCGCCATCGCTGCAGGCGAAATTGATCTCGCCTCACTGACCCATTCGCGGCCGAGGCGGATGGTGCAGAAGTGTGAAAGGGAGTACTGCGAGTCGCGATGGCCTAAGGGAGCCCCCGACGACTTCGAGGAGAGACTGGAGGCTGCCCGGGTCTACATGAACCTTCGCTGGCTGGGTGACCCGAGTTTGATGTCTCGCTTGTTCAGTCCACACGGGGAATTCATCCCTTCAGATAAATTCAAGAGAATGATTGAGGGACTCTATTCAGCGGGAAGAAGAACAGGACTGGTCTAGCGAATTCGGGTGGAACTTCCCAATCTCCTCAGGTTCCGGCTTACTCACGAATCCTCATTTCTCGATTCGCGGCTCGCAGAATCACCTCAATTTTCAGAAGACTTCTTGGATTCGAGCGCCGAACAAACGTCCTAGTTGTGTTTATCAAAGCGGGTTTTGGCAAGATTCTGAGCGAGACGCTGTCATGAGAAGACCGCGCATCGGATTCTTGCTACCGCACTACGGGAGCCATAGTAGGAGCTACATGCCGAGCGTAGTGCGCGCGGTCGCGGACGCCGGGGCGGAGGTCGATGTCATCCACCCTCTTGAGCGCGCGGTTGACCTGTCACAGGTCCGCGTCCAGCATGATGTGTACGTTCTGAGGCAGATGAGCCGCCTTTCCCTAAGCCTGGCGGGAGCGCTGCACGAGCAGGGCGCGGTCATCGTGAATCCCTACCCCGTAACCGCGGCGCTGCGTGACAGAGTCATCAAGTCCCGAGTCCTCCAGCTCGCAGGCGTGCCAACGCCCACCACCTACGTGGCCTCGACCCCCAGCCAACTCGCTCCACTGCTCGAGGAAGGCCCGCTCGTGATCAAGCCCTACCAGGAAGGAGGCCAGATCAAAATCGTCCGGACTCCCGCCGAACTCGCGCAGGTGGAGCTGGGTCGTGACCCCGTCTTCGCCCAGCGTTACCATCCCCCCCAAGGCCACGATTGCAAGATCTACGTGATCGGCGGGCAGCTCTTCGGGGTCAAGAAGGTGTTTCCACGCCGGACCGAGGAGGAGAAGCTGGGCGAGCCCTTCACACTTACGCCGGAGCTGAGCGATATCGCCAGGCGATGCGGCCGGGCTTTCGAGATCGACCTTTATGGCGTGGACGTGATCGAGAGCGACGGGAAGGCGTACGTCGTGGACATGGACAGTATCCCCGGGTACAAGGGGGTCCCGGATGCACCCCTTCTCCTGGCGCGCTACTTTTACGACGCGGCGGAGCGCGCCGTCGAAGGAAGGCCCCCATCGAGCGGGAGCAGAAGGGATTCGGGATACTTTCACTGACGAGGAAGAGGGCATTACACACATCAACCGAAGCACCATCTAGAACGAAGTCACCAGCAGCTAGCCACACCGTCCACGATCATGGCTGGCAGCCCGTCGACGGCGACTGAGCTTTACAGCTTCAGAGACGTAGACGGCGGGTGCAGGGATATCGGCCAACAATCCCTTCGCATTCGTGACCGATTTGTAATCTGCACGCACGCAGGTTGGGATTACGAAAGGTAAGGACAGACATCATAGACACAGCCGAAAATCTGTTGTCCAAATTGGTTTTCCACTGTTAAGCGGGTCGAGTCGAGGATCGATGGTCGACCCGGTACGGCCTCGCAACGCTGGATATGAGTGACCCCGAAATCAAAATCTTCTAACCTCCTCCAAGCATTCACCAAGCCACTGCCCATAGAGTCGCAAACGCCACATGTCCACCTTCGATTTGGCCTTTGCTTGGCTGGATTCACGAGGAATCGGTGATTTCCCGAAAGAGAATTCCCATGCGAAAGCTGATATTGCCCTGAATGTTTTGCCGACAGTCTCAAACCTCTTCATTGTATCCATGCTTGGAAGCGTCCAAAGTTTCCGCGCGACCGACCAGTAGGTGTAGATATCCGGCTCGCTGGAACGGGATACTCCGTGGCCGAATCTTCCTAGTATGTCAACAGGCGGTACGCCCCTGCCAGCCTCCGCCCAGTCAAACGCGACGAGGATAGGTACCCCTCTATCATGTGCCGCCGCTCGGATCCTGATGTTGCGTTCCTTAAAGTCTCCATGAACCAGACTTAGGGGTAGCTTGTCGCAGAACTCTAGCAACTCACTCCATTGCCCCTCAAGGCGATCAAAGTCCGAGATAATCATCTCTAGGGAGTGCAAGTCCTCCAATCCGAGTTCAAGGTTGAGGCTCCTCTCTATCCATTGACGCGCAAATCGTAGAGCTTCCAAGTAATGCCCCGGGCCTCGTTCAGGTAATCTGGAAAGCATATCGACCTGGGAAGCTGAGGATGTGTGCAGAATCCCGAGCCAACGTCCGGCCGCGATGCGGTGCGCTTTCAAACGTGAGGTGTATGCGCGACCGTTTGCGTCCTCAATGAACAACCATTCATAATTGGGGTCATCGTCTTCGGTTGACCCATAGTACCTTAACGAGGTCGCTGGCAGAGAAGGTAGTATCTCTGCGTAGATTATACGCTCCACCCCTATGTAGTGCCGGAAGGAGCGCTTTGCGATTACGTTCTCCATCTCCGTTCCCGAGCCAGACAGCCGGCAGACCATTGTCTTTCTTTTTGTCTGTTTAAGCACCTCAATCTTCGTGGGGGCGGCTTGGCTGCCGTGGACTCGAGCCCATGCTCTGAAGGCTGGGTGCTCTGCTACGTGATCGCTACGTATCTCTCTTGGCTCAGTCATCCGGATCGAGGGTTCCAGCGGGAGGTTGAGGCTATTCTACTTTTTTCGCCTCGGCTGCGAAGACATAGGGTGACGTACTCAGAAAAAGATAGCTGAAAAGTAACTTTTGCAGGATTCACCTTCGGCCCCAACGATTCAGCAACCATGGCGAGAAGAATCGTGAAGTGATTGTGTTCGATTGTGATGTATTGAAATCGAAAGTCTAATTTACTAAACGCGTCCGCAAGTCTGATGTTAGTGTTATCCATGAGGCTGGCATCATTGCCCCTCTGTCTACTCCTCACACTCTTGGCCGGAATGACAGTTGCGACCCTAGTATCTGCTCCATCACAGGTCATATCGACCACGCCAGACTTCACCATGTCCGCTAACCCTGACACTCTCTCGATTCCCGCAGGCGCCTCGGGCACGTCAACGATTACTCTCGTCAGCATAGATGGTTTCAACGGGTCCGTCAGCCTCTCCGCACCATCACCACTCTGCCCAAGCCCTTACTGCACCACCTGGGAAATCAGCCCATCCAATGTAGTTGTCGCCCCTAACTCGACGGCGACTGCAACTCTCACAATCTTTGCTGGGGGCGAAGGAGCCGCCGGCAACATCACAGTGTACGGAAATAGCGGGAGCCTCTCCCACTCTGTCAGCGTAGCTTTCAAAATTGTCTCCTCTGGCAGGACTCCCGACTTCACCATGTCGGCCAACCCGAACATGCTCACGATTGTGCAAGGGTCCGCCGGAAAATCGCTCATAATACTCACCAGTATCAACGGGTTCCAAGGGAACGTAAGCCTCACATCCCCGGTCTCCTGTCTTGCGATCGGATGCCCAACCTATTCGGTAAGCCCGATGCGTGTATTCTTGAGTTCGAGCCAGAACGCCACTGCCGGCTTCACCATACAGACGTACCCACAGACACCGCTTGCCACCTACAATGTGGCCGTAACGGGCACAAGCGGCAGCCTCTCCCATAATGCGCCAGTAACGTTTACAGTCGTGTCTTCAAGCCCGTCAGACTTTACAATTTCTGCTAATCCTACGAACCAGACCGTCCGAGCAGGCTCCACAGCAAAATCCCAGATCGTCCTGTCAAGCGTTAACGGATTCGGTGGCACGATAAGCCTGACAACCTCAGCTCCACCTCTCTGCGTGTCATGCCCCGGCTGGACCATCAACCCATCCAGCGTCACACTCTCGCCCGGTGGAACAGCCGCCTCAACTCTCACCTTCTACACTTACGCGGGCAGTCCAGGCAGCACCTGGGTCGTCAGCGTAACGGGGACGAGCGGAAGCCTGTCACACTCCGCCAGTGTAACCTTCACAATTGTCCCGTCCGGTTCAACATCCGATTTTGCAATGACAGCCAATCCAAATAGTCTGGCTATTCCTGCCGGCTCCTCCGGCACGTCAAGCATAGTTGTGACGAGCCTGAACGGGTTCAACGGGACCGTCAACCTCTATACATCACCTTCTCCTCTCTGCCCCAGCCCTCAATGCAGCCATTGGACGATAAATCCGACTAGCGTAGATCTCACACCCAACTCGACGGCCAAAGCGACACTAACAATATACGCGGGGACCCTTGGCCAATCCGGCAATGTCACTGTCTACGGAACTAGCGGCAACTTGTCTCACTCAGTGGTCCTATCATTCAAAGTGTCCCAGCCTCCCGACTTCACGCTCACCGTGAGCCCGTCCTCAAGTTCAGTCAGCAGAGGCGGCTCCACTACGTTCACGGTGACAATAAATGGGACCAACGGATTCAACGAAACTGTCAGCCTCTCCGCATCAGTATCCCCGCTACTCCGCCATGGTCCTACGACATCGCTGCCTTCGACGGTTGGCCCGTATTCCAGATCTACCCTCGCCGTCTCAACGTCTCGGTCCACCCCGCTGGGTTCATATGCAATCACGATAACTGCAACCAGCAGCAGCATAGCACACACGTACACGGTAACTGTAACAGTTACACGCTAGCGATGGTGCAGAATTTCCGATTCCTATCGCAAGGCGAAGGTCATCAACCATCAGGTCTGCACACTAACCTAATTCATCCAACAGCGAATTTTGACATGATCGCCGTTTCGTAGATGGCGGGATACTGAGCGGCGGTAGAAAGGAGAAGAGGTTGGATTTCCCTCTTCACGATTTTGGTCAGTCGATCACCGGAGGCCTTGAAGCTGTCTGCGGTAAATGCGGCCAAAGTAGCTCCCAGCTCTTTCTGCAGGATGGCCGGAATCGATGCTTCGAGCCTTACACCTTCGGGATGGTGGGCGGGCTGGTAGACGAGCTTGAGAAGATTGAAGGCCCTCGCATGGAGGAGAGTGAAAGTTCAGCAGACCAGAGATGATTTCTTGCACACGACGTGAGCAGCTGACCGTACCAATACCAGTACCACCGCAGCTGTCGTTCCACATAGTCTCGGAGGTTTTTCCCTGTCAATGGGGGTGGAAGAGGGAACTCCACATTGTCCATAACTCCAGTCTTGTCAACAAGCACCTTGAACGGGCCTCTATGCATGTTCTTCAGGTTCTGTGTTGTTCCTAGCCCCAGCTCACCTTTCACATTGTTCTTGAACATGAACAGAACCAGGTCGAACCCGAAATCGTTGTGTTGGTCGAAGTAGACCAGAGGGCCGAAGGTGTTGAGGAGTGAGGCAACATCCGAGTGGAAGCTGTCGTACTCGGAGGGGTCGACCACGAAGTAGATGTCGATATCCGAGTACGTGTCAGCGGTTCCGGCTGCCAGAGATCCTCCGAGGAATGAGGCGAGGACTCGGGAGTCCGTCTCGGCAATGTGACGAAAACGTTCGATGACATCTGAACGTTCTCTCTCCGTCATAGGATATGCCTGCCTGGTCGGAAAGGTAATTGCTTGCCCACAAGTCTTGCAAGTCGTTGGAGGACTTGGGGGGCCCCGAGATTGTGCTGAACGAAAACCCTGGAGGAAGCGTTTAGCACCTGCGATTGTTATAGACGTTAGAGTGATCTTTGTCATGTTTAGTGTCGAGGAGCGTGAACGCGTTCGTGCCCGCCTAGTGCAAGCGAGCCGGGAGGACGATCGATTGGTCGCAGGCGCACTGATCGGATCTACTGCGAGAGGTGGTGGAGACCAATGGTCGGATTTGGACCTAACGTTCGGGCTGGCCGAGAATGCGTCGATGGACGATGTGATGGCAGATTGGAAAGCTCGTCTTGAGAACGAGTTTGGAGCTGTCCATCTATTCGATCTTCCACACTTATCCACTACTTACAGAGTCTTTCTACTCCCAAACAACCTGCAAGTAGATTTGTCGTTCACTCGCGCGAAAAAGTTTCTGGGTAAAGGTCTAAAGTATGACTTGCTGTTTGGGAACGCTCTTGAAAGGAAACAAGGCCGGCCCTCCCCAGAGCAGTTCTTCGGGCTTGCGGTCGTCTATTTGCTACATGCGCGTGCTTGCATTGCCCGTGGGAGGATGTGGGAAGCTGAGTATTCGATCAGTGCGGCGCGTGATCAGACACTTGCCCTCGCGTGTCTTCATCACAATCTGAAGACCAGCTACGGGAGGGGGTTCGATGATTTACCCCCGGAAACCCTGAAACCGTTTGCGCAAACACTCGTGGGGTCGCTTGACAAAAGTCAGCTTCAACGGGCGCTGAGTACGACCATTGATGAGCTTCTGCACGACTCGCAGGACGTCAGTGAGATGGCCTCGAGACTCGATTCACAGCTGCAGGAACTCAAGCTTGAGCTAACCCCATGAGAGGGTTAGAAGAATCGACACGGCAGTAGAGATTCCAATCAAATGTTTTGGTTACTCTTGTTTCTCAAACAGCCTTATTTTCCGAGTGACCCTCTGGGTGACAATTGTACTAGAGTGGGATTGAAAACGTCGTGCGCCAACCCCGCCCGAGGTTTACCTCCTCCACCAGGCCTCTTCATCGAGAGTGTATAGCATTGACACTGTCTGCTCAACAGCCATCTTTCTTGGACACGCCAGCTAGGAAGGAGAAATTATTGAACAGATGGGGGCTTGGCTCGGAGCCGTAGTGCTAGTGCTGGATGGAGCTAAGACTTCGTCGAGACAACGAAAGAGGGCGTCGTCTAGCCGGGAAAATTGCCAAAAAAAAATTGGGGGTGTTTGGAGGCGGTGTCTAGTGGATTTGGATGTTGCCTCCTTGCAGGACTCCGGATTTTGAATATCCTGTTTGGAGGTTTATGCTGAAAGTATCCTGTCCGGCACCCGGTTCGGCGTTGTCTTGTACGCCGATGGAGAAGTTTGTCGAGACATTGTTTGCTACGCCGTTGCCTGATATTGTAGCAGCGTTGCGGTTGAATGTGGCGCTAGCGATGAGGATGGTTCTAAAGTCTAGGCCCGCTGCAGGGTCATTGTAGGCGGCCTTTCCGTGTATTCTTCCTGTGGGGTCGACTGTCACCTCTATCGTAAAGGTTCCGTGGTCTTGTTGTTGGTCGACGAAGATGTAGCCGCCGCCTGTGACTCTGCACATCGAGCCCTGCGGGCAGGTTGGCTGTGGGCCTTTTCCTAGCACGTAGTCGAAGACTCGTGTCGTGTCCGCGTCAGTCAAGATCTTGTTGGGTGTTGTGAAGGCAAAGGTGAGTGCTGTTACGCTGTAGAGTATGTCGCCTCTGATAGGGTTGCCGATGTCAGTTAGAGGTGCGGTTATAGTGATAGTGTTCTTGGCTGCGTTGATGCTGCCTGTTTCTGATATTTCGTTCGGGTAGAGGATCACCTTGCAGTTTTGGGGTGTGTTGGTGATGCAGCCGTTACCCATTACTCCGGTGGATGTGGCGGAGGTTCCTGTGCCGGCGAAGAAGACGGGTGGTTGGCCTGCTGTCGAGTTGGCTCCCAGGTAGAAGATTCTGTAGGATTCTTCTCCGGTGTCGCCAGTTGACAGGAATTGCCAGCGTGTGAGCCAGAGTAGTCCTGTGGTGCCTGGTGGTGGTAGGAGGCTTGAGAGGCTCTGGAGGGTGAGAGTTACTGTTAGGTGTGCTTGGTTGGGTTGGGAGAGTTGGAGTGATACTAGGTCGAGGGCGGGTTGGTTGGCGCCTGCTCCGGCTGGTGAGTAGTGTAGGACCTGGGCGTCACCTGATGGATCTGTGACTCCCGTGGCAGTGTTTGATGTCGAGGGTGTAAGGGTTGTTCCGAGGGCTGATGGGCCGGCGGTTTGTGTGAGCTGGAAGAGTGCTGCGCCGTGGTGCTGGTTTGTCAGGTCGTTGATGACTATCCGTGCTACGCCGTTTGCGTCAATTGTTAGTGTGAAGAAGTCGGCGAGTGTTCTGTCTCCGCCGCTGGTTGTGCAGCCCAGGCCTCCGGTGCAGATTTGGCCGTAGTCTGTGGGGTGCTCGCTTGCTTTGACCTGGTTGATTGTGGGCGTGTTTGTTGTTGCGTTGCGTACTTGGACAAGATAGGTGTACCATTTGACCGTGGTGGCTGCTATGCGGTTGTTGTACCATGACGGGAAGGTGTTGGGGTCGCCGCGGATATCAGTGCCGTAGAATGCAATGTCGAGTATTCCAGCGCTTCCAGCCACGGCCCAGGGCATGACGTTGCTGTTGGCAGGGTCGCCGTTGATCTGGACTGGTGTAGTCCAAGAGTAAGTGCTGCCCGTGTTTGTCCCGGCGCTTGGCGATGCGCTGTAGTATACGTTGTTGTTGCGGATGTCCACCCAGACGGCGTAGATGTTGCCGGCCATGTCCACTGCTACATCCGAGAAGAGGCGTCCGAGTCCGATTTGGCCGCCGGGGCTGGCGGGTGTTGTGCCGAGGCTGAACTGTAGTCCTGTTCTCTGGCCAGGGTCGACGTGGGCTTTCCAGATGTCTACGTGGTCGCCGTTGTTGCAGGGAAGATAGACCATTCTGTTGAACGGGTCGAAGAGAAGTCTTCCGCAGCGGTCATCCGTTGTGACGGCCGCTGTGGGGGTGCCAGCAGCATTTGTGTACAGGAAGCCGCCGGTCGGGTCGGTAGAACCTGTGGACCCAGGGGAGGAGAGGACTTGCCAGCCGAAGGCCAGTTGGTTGAGTGCGAGGAAGACCGTGTTGTCGGACGCGGAGTTGGTGGGGCCGTTGTCGATGGCGAGCCACTGCCTGTCTGCTCCTGGAAGCACCGATAGAGAATTCTCTCTTCAGTTGTTTCCGCCATCGTTCGAAACCGCGACGCCGACATCTGCCAAGGCTTCCAGGTCCGCAAAATACGTGAAGCCTTGGTCATCCGTGATAATGTCAGTGTCGCCACCACCGGATGCCGCAGGGTTAGGCCTCAATCCGTTGGGTGAGACTATGTGGAAGCTGTCGCCGTTGTCCGTGGACCGTGCAACGAATCCCTGGGCGGTGCTGAAACCCCAGGGTCCTGTCTCCCAAATGTTGCCATATTTGTCGATGTGGTTCAGCGGTTCTCCTTCAGTGCGTTGTGGGTCGACGATTGTTGCAGGGCTGAAGGCTAAGCCGCCGGTTGGAAAAGTTGGGTTTTGAGTGGGCGGTTGGTTAACGGAGAAAAGTTGTGCGGTGCCAGCATAGTCTGAGAGAGTGACTAGGAAGGGTACTACTCTGACCTCATACGTGCCTGGCAGCGGACTCTGGAGTGCTACTTGTTCGCTTACTGTTCCGCCCGAAGCGGAGCTGGCGACTTGTTGTCCGTCGCTCTGACGGTAAATGTAGAGGTCGAAGTCGTTGTCGCTGCTGGTCCACTGGATTGTTATGACCACGGAGCCTACGTGTGTCTGCCAGAAGGAGGCTCCTCCGGGCAGGCTGAGGGTGAGGAAGAAGTGGTCGCAGATCAGGTTCAACGGATCGAGGCTGGGTGGGCACTGGTCGGGGAGGGCCACGGAACTGGCCGCGTAGAATTGGCCCGTCCAGCTGGTGCTTGTGGAGGTGTCGGTGATCGTTCCGCTGGAGGGGGACGCAGCCCGTCCGCTAGGGATGAGTAATGTGCTGGCGCCTAGGAGTATAGCGGTTAGGAGGATTGTGGCTTCGAGAACTGGCCGTGGTGATACGTGTTGCTTTGACAATGATAATCACTAGGAGTTGAGGCTGCTTGTTTTGCATAAAAGGGATGTTTAGCCCGGGAATATTTTCGAGGTTCGAAAATATTGGGCTCCGATATATCGCCGCGCGACAACAGGAGATATGGTCCCACCCGGATTCGTTTGAAAATCTAAGCGAATCCATTCTCCTGTTTCGAAACCATTGCGGATTTGCGTAAATTAGGAGGCTTCTCGGGCTATGGTTGGAAATATGCTAATCTTGATTATCGTCGATCTTGCTTTGATTCAAAGGTGGAATTGTGGGTATGGACTCTTGGGCACCTTCGACGAAGAGGTCTGGGTCAAAAGCACGCGGCGGGAGCATGGTGCCGATAGGCGGATGCATCCTACTGCGGAGGGGAGATCTGTGACCGTCGTCGACTGGCTGTTCCACTCGGACCCGTCGATTCGCTGGCAGGTGATGCGGGACCTGACCGGTGCGCCCGCGGGTGAGGTGGCGGCTGAACGCGCACGGGTTGCGACCGAGGGCTGGGGCGCGCGGCTGCTCGGCCTGCAGGACGCCGATGGCCGGTGGGGAGGCGCGGCTTGGAATCGCGGGTGGAACTCGACGATGCACGTGCTGTGGTTGCTGCGCCACCTGGGTCTCGACCCCGCGAGCCCGGAGGCACGGCGGGCGGTGGGCCTCGTCCGCGACCACGTGACGTGGCAGGGTTGCGGTCCGCAGGAGTGCGACGGGAACCCCTTCTTTGCCGGCGAGCTGGAGCCCTGCATCAACGGGCAGGTCGCGACTGCCGGCGCCTACTTCGGCCAGGACGTGCGGAGTATCGTCAACGGGCTGCTCGGCGAGCAGCTGTCCGACGGCGGCTGGAACTGCGAGGCGCCGAACAGGTCGACGCGTTCGTCGTTCAACACCACGATCTGCGTGCTGGAAGCGCTGCTCGAGCACGAGCGGGCGGGCGAAGGGACCCCGGTCGTGACCGCGGCTCGTCTCCGCGGGGAGGAGTACCTGCTCGAGCGCCGGCTCTTCCGGCGGCGATCGACTGGCGAGGTGATCGAGCGGGATCGCAAGGGCGACGCCATGTGGACGCGTTTCGCCTTCCCGACGTGGTGGCACTACGACGTGTTGCGGGGGCTCGAGTACATGCGCAGCACGGGCGCCGCGCCCGACGAACGGGTGGCCGAGGCGATCGAGCTGGTCGCGTCGAAGCGCGACGCCGACGGGCGGTGGCCTCTCGAGACCCAGTACCCCGGCGTGATGCCGGTCGAGATGGACGAGGGCGAGGGCCGGCCGAGCCGGTGGAACACCCTACGCGCTCTGCGGGTGCTCCGCTGGTACGATCGGGCTGGTTCGTAAGGGTGGCGACGTTCGGACCACTGCCAGCGACGCGCATTCGTTACTGAGCGTGTCTACTCATGCTATCACTGCAGCTTGAGTAGTCTCTTTCCCAGAGCATAGATTGAAAGAATGAGAGCCGAAAGTGAGGCAACTTCCCCGACTAGGACAGCGAAGACGAAGAAGACACCCGTAGCCCTACCAATCTCCACAAGGTTCGGGGGAGTCAAGCCAGTAGTGTGGCCCAAGAAGCCCCAAGTGCTTAGGGATGACAAGATCAGAACTACAACGTATCCTATGCGCTTCTGGTTCCAGCTGGCAGCGACCCCTCCGAGGAAAACGACCGCGTAGAGCGGGTTGATCGTAGCATCCAGAGTTTCCCCAGAAATGCTTCCAGTCTCCAACCGAACGATGGCGTCAGAAACATGAATCAGGCCAAAAAGAATCGACATCAGGGACGCGACTACAAGGGCGATGAGCCAAGCAGGCTTCTGAACAGGGTTCATAACTCGACTTTCTATTCCAGTCTAGCTAAAAAGATGTCAGAGAGTGGGGCGGAACAAAAAGCATCTTTGCAAACCATCGTAAGACGGGGTCGGACTCTTTCCTAGCCTGGGCCGCGATATCCAGATAGGTCTTGGTATGCTGGGAGGGACCCGTTTCAGAGACATGCTCTTCCGCTACCTGAGGGTCCTGAGAGGCGCAAGGGATGTTTAGCTTCGTGTAACTTATCAGTCTGGCAGAGGTATGACCTTTCACGGAATAACCCTGTGCCAGCTATCGGCGTTGGGAGACAGAGATCTATTGTTGCTATCGTTCTCATTTGTCTGATCGTCTTCTTTCTTGCCCCAGTGATTCCAAGACAGGTCCCTGTTCCATGTCACGGAAGCCCGACCACATATGAGCAAGAAACCGAATGGCAGTCGCCAAGCTATGCTCTCTTCGGAATCGGGTTCGCCATCCCTCCTCAAATTCTTTGCACAGTAAACCTACCAGCATCTGCCTGATGTCCAAGGCTCTCAGCGAGCTACACGAGTCACGGCTGCGCCTGAAACTCTCGACCAGCCTGCGGCAAGGATTCTCGTCTCAGAACTGACCGTCTACGTCCGACGACTCGAGTCTTGCACTTATTGATTCCCCTGGTCTTCGCCATAGGTACATGGTGGGCCCGCCCGGACTCACGTAAAAATCAAAGAGAGTCGATTTCCCTATTCGAGACCCTTCTGGACTCGCCTTAATCGTGAAGGTTCTGGCTCATGGTCTTATGAGGATGGATTCAATCTCCATCTTCCGGATGGCCTACGGCGTACGCGACCGTTTTTCTCCGCTGATCTTTTGAGTTAGGCCTTAGCCTTGGCGTATTCGTAGAGTTGCAGTTCGTTTCCTTCTGGGTCCAGAAGGCTTATGATACGGTAACCTTCGTCTCCACCGCGGATGTCGCCCGGGAAGCTGACCCCACGGCTTCGCAACTCCTTGACCGCAGACTCAAGGTTGTCCACTTGGATATCGGGTATGCAACGGTTCCGAATTTTCGAGTCAAGTCCATCCCGGTGGTACAGCGCGAGACGGGTCTCCCCTTTCGGAAAGGCCAGTTGACACCACTGGTCGTCATCCTCCTTGTACAACAACCTTAGTCCAAGCTTCTGGGTATACCACCTTACCGCGCCGGGCCAGTCGGACACCAGCACGACAACAGTATCCAGTTTGCCAGGCAATTCCGCTGCCCCCAGTCCTCATATCACTCTGCTAATCAGCATCCATCTACGACCAAGTATGGTGTGACAGCCCGTTGCACTTAGGAATGGGGTCACATTATTCGTAACTGGCTGCATAGCTCGTCCTCATCTGTTATCCATTCGTGAAGATAACGATTTTGGATAAGCAGCTCTGATATTCCCAGACCTACGGTGGTTCACGTCTAGACTGATGGGCCCGCCTGGCCTAGAACCCGTTCGGGTTCGATTCCGACTGATGCCGTGTAGCATTCTTGACTAATGAGTTTAGCAAGGGTCCTACGCTGGGCCCAAGGGTCGTTGGGACCTGGAAAGCCAACTGAAGCCTATTCGGTCTTCGAGTTTCGACTTGAACGTCCATGGTTATGAAGCTATCAAGGGTCGGGCTCTGGTAGTATTCTGCGATGCCGCACGCTGGCTTTTTTGATTGTGGCGATTATGGTTCTGCGGCGGGTGCGAGCATGATGTTTAGTATACAGTACATTATACATGTCTGCGTATGGCAACGAAGAACCTTGCTATTAGGGAGGAGGTTTACAAGAAATTGTTGGAGGCGAAGAAGGAGGGCGAGAGCTTTAGCGATGTCATCGAGAAGCTGCTCGCGAAGCGTGAAGACTTGTTGTCTTTGTGGGGAGCATGGGGGGATGAGGGAGAGGTCGTGTTCATAGAAAACAGTGTCAAAGAGATGAGGAAGAGAAGCGTGATGCGAACACGATAGTCCTAGATACTTCTAGCCATAATCGACTTTCTTCGCAAGGGAGAGAAGATCGGGCGAATCATTGAAGGAACGAAAAATCGGGGAGACACGGTCGGAATGACAAGCATATCACTCTTCGAGCTTCTAAGCCCGATCTATCACAGGAGACTCTTGAAAAGAGAAAAGGTGGTTAGGGCTTTCGCAAGAGAAAGCGTATTCCTCGGGGTTGGACGCTGCCGCAACCGAAGAAGCTTCCAGGATAATGCTATCTCTGCTTAGAATTGGAAAAGCCGTCAACGCGCTGGACGTTCTGATATCGGGCATCGCTGTTGCAAACGGTGCAGACGAAATAGTCAATTCAGACAAGGACTTTCAGACAATACAGAAAGTCGCGAACTTTAGCCTGACGTTCGTCTGAAGATGAACCTGGGACTAGTATGAGTCCATGGGCCCCGACGGAATAGGAGATACGCCGTACATGTTCAGCTACAACGAAGACCATTACCCTCTCATGAACCCCTCTTCCTAGTCAAGCAAGAACTCCCCCTGGAACTTTCGCGCACAGACAAGCCATGATTCTGGCCAGCTTCAACCAAGATTCGAAGAGGCCGGCTTCTCCAACGTAGGTGGCTCTTCAAGAAAATGTGGACCCTAAACAATCTAGATCTAGCTCAGTCGTCTCTTAGGTAGTCAGCAATCTGCTTGCAACCGCACTATATCCCTAGTAGGGAAACTGTTACGGTCTGTGAGGTCGTGGCTGTCTGACCGTTTGCAGTGACAGTAAGTGTGACCGTGTAGGTTCCCGGAAGTAGATACGAGTGGCTGGCTGATTGTCCTGTGGCCGTTGTCCCGTCACCGAAGCTCCAGCTGAATGTGTATGGCTGTGTTCCTCCTGTGGCACTGCCATAGAATGTTACGGGAGAGAGGATCGTTGGGTTTGAGGGGCTGTAGGTGAAGCTCGCGCTGAGAGGCGGAGATGCACTGGACACGGCGATGGACTGTACCGACGATGCGGTCTGCTGGGGCGACCCGCTATCCTTGACTGTTAGCGTGACGGTGTAGGTTCCTGCTGACGAATATGCGTGAGTTACCGAAGCTCCTGTTCCAGTAGATCCGTCACCAAAGCTCCACGAGTATGTATAGGGCGATGTCCCTCCAGAAGCGGATCCGGTGAACGAAATAGACTGTCCGACCTGGGGCGACGATGGACTATACGTGAAACTTGCAGTAAGCGTTGGGGGCGGGGTCGGTGCAGAAACCGTGATTGTCTGCTGGGACGAGGCCGTCTGCTGTGGTGACCCGCTATCCGTGACGGTTAGAGTGACAGTGTAGGATCCTGGTGACGAGTAGCTGTGCGTTACAGTGGCGCCTGTTCCAGTCGAACCGTCACCGAGACTCCAACTGTAACTGTACGGGCTGGTTCCACCGCTGGCTGTAGCAGTGAAAGTTATTGATTGGCCGGTCGATGGTGAGGTTGGACTATAGGTGAAGCTGGCCGATAGCGGGGGCGGACCCGAGCCTGAGCCACTCACGACACTGGCTAGCGAGTGGAACTCGTGTATCCCGGCTGCGTCTATGAAGAAAAACCCTTGTCCGTTGACGGTCTCCCCTTTCGTCACACACACGTTTGACTGAACGGTTCCGTTAGTGCATCCGGTTGGATACGTATAGCCTGCAGCTGACCAGGTTGCGGCTATCTCGAAGAGACAGCCAGCGGAGACGGAGCAGTTGAACGGTAGGTGAACATCACAGTAGCCCTGGGCATAGGCGTTGCAGTCTCCCGTGTATGGGTTAGAACTGATTGTCTGACCATCCAACTCGTAGTAGCTGTTGCATGGTGGATTTAGGCTGTTCTTATCCGGGTTAAGGTTGAGATTGCCAGCCTCGAATTGTGACAGGGTTATCATGGTTGGTGGGCCGCAGTTTGGATAATTCGTCCCAGTTGCAGCGTTCGCGGGTGAGAATGTGATGGCCGTGAAGAGGCTTAGAGAGCCAAGGCATATGATGACAGCGACAAACACGGCCAAGAGAGCTCGCCGAAGTCTCATTGATGGGAATCGCATTCTGGTCTCCATCCAGCGTCCAGCCCTATGTGGATGATCATGAGAGAGGCATTATTTGGGCAGGATGTCTACACTAGGTCCCGAGAACCCGTTTCTGAGCCAAGAAAAATCGATGGGATTCCAAATGGAGCGTTCTCCATCACCTGTGTGCGAAGAAGTGACTGAGTGAATCTGATGTGGTCGTATGTGTTCATTTGCCACTAGCGGTAGGAAGCCCCGAGCATGTTCCGGTGGCTTGAGGCTTCCTTTCAATCATTCAATTTGTGAATCTACCCGGCTCGTACCAAGCAGACCGACCCAAATCCGGGCCCTTTAATCCAGGTGCTATCCCAACTATCATCGATCTGAGAATACTGGCAGTGGCTGGGGCTAGAGTTACTCCCAGCCTACAGTTTCCGGATGCTATGTAGGCGTTCCCGTATCCAGGGACGAGTCCGATAACAGGTCTCTGGTCTGGAGTGCAAGGCCTGAAGCCAACACCTTCCTCGACAATCCTCACTTGGTCCGACTTTGTAACGTGTTTGTTGAACCTGTCAAGAAGCCACTTCTTTCGAGCCTCCGAGAAACCCGTTCGAAAGCCGACTATTTCGAAAAAGCCGGTAAGCCTGAGCGTAGTCTCGTTGTGTTGTGCCAGCCCGATACCGTAGTCCTCAAGTAGCGCTGGGGTCGTGACAATTTCTTTCCCGCCAGTATCAAACAAGACAGTGAGTCCTCTGGCAGGCAAAATCTGCGGGTCATAGCCGAGCTGTTTGCAGAGTTCGCGGGACCAAGAGCCTGCTGTCAACGCTATGGCATCACACTCGAACTTCTTCCCATCAACATAGACAACAGCAATCCCACTCCTCTCTCGCGCGACAATTCTAACATCCTCTCCGACTACCAGCTCCGCACTACCACGCTTGAAGACGGCGTCCCAAAGAGACTTGTACAACTTGGCCGGGTTGATTGAGAGTTCTTCCTCAAACGTGACTCCCCCACGGAAACCTCGAAAACCCATCTGGCTTACAGACGCCTCGTCGAGAAGCTTCCCACCCAACGAAGCGTGTGCGATTCTAGCGTCCGCTTCCTCAGAATAGACAGCAACGACTCCCTCGACTACGTCCGGGCGAAAGCCGACTTCCGCGAAGAACTCTTTGTACAGTTTAAGACTGGCATGTCCCATTTCCACGATCTTATCCTCGTACCCTCTGAGACCTTTCCTGAGCGCGATCCTAAACCATCTAGGGTTCGCGAGAACTTCTCTGGGGGAAATGTAGACTGGCCCTTCTCTGCCGAGGTAGGTCGAAAGAATCTTTCCGAGCGCCATTCGTGGAGTTGGTGCGAGTGATGGGGTAAGGAGCCCCGCGTTGTAGATTGAAGTTGCAGATCCCGTTCCGCTCTTTTCGATCACAGTAACCTTGTGCTTGTCTCTCATCAAATAGTGGGCGCAGAAGAGTCCGGTTATTCCACCGCCAATTATCACAATATTCATGCGACTGACAACATCCATGCTAACAGTTGAAGGTTATATCCCGAGCCGCCTCCGTCAGGCTTGAGCTTCCCCATATACCAAAAATCATAAATACGCTACAGCGCGCGAATGCAAATCTCTCTAGGGTTCTCAGAATGGGCTTGAAACCGAATATAAATCACGATCGGCTCCTTCAACTTTTCGCAGTGCTGGCACTAGTCGGCATGATTGGCGCATCACCCGCCACGGCAGTTGCGGCACAATACGCTCAAACGCCGGACGTTTCGAACCTGCTCGTGCCAGGCAACGTTTCCGTATTTGTCGACCCCGAACTTAGCCAAACCACTGGACCCATACAAGTAGTGGTTCAACTCACGACCGCTCCATTAGCGGTTGCCTATGGCGTAAACGCCAAACAGCTGGGGGGCAAGCTAAGCCCATCCCAAGAACGCGATTATCTCCACCAGCTGGCCAAGTCGCAAGATACGGTGATGAGCCAAATTCGCAGCCTCGGTGGCCAGGAACTCGGCCGGCTGAGCAAAGTCCTTGACGCTCTTATCATAAACATCGACTCGTCCCAGGTCAACGCCCTGGCCTCATTACCAAACGTAGCCTCGATACGCCCAGTCCAAACCTATCAGATCGAACTGAGTGATGTTGTCCCATACATCGGGGCAACGGCCGTCCATAACCTCGGCTTCGACGGCACAGGCGTCAGAGTCGCGGTACTAGACTCTGGAATAGATTACACTCATGCTGACCTTGGCGGGCCTGGCACAGCGGCTGCCTACACGGCCGCCTACGGCACCAGCGTCGATGACGCACGCAACAAGAATACTGACGGGCTATTTCCCACGGCCAAGGTAATCGGAGGCTATGATCTTGTCGGAGAACGATGGCCAGGTCCCGATCTTGCATGCGGAGTAGACAGCCATGGCAACCCGCTCGTCTGCCTCCGGCCCGACCCAGACCCGATTGACTGCGGACCCGCGACCATTCCTCCGCCCTGCGCAGGTGGACATGGAACCCACACCTCTAGCATCATTGGCGGAGCCGGCTCAGTAGCGCCAGGCGTCAGCCTCTACGCGGTGAAAGTGTGCAGCGCAGTTTCAACCAGTTGCAGCGGCGTCGCCCTTCTACAAGGGATGGAGTTCGCCCTTGATCCCAACGGCGACGGCAACATCTCCGATGCAGTAGACGTCATCAACATGTCGCTGGGGTCCTCGTATGGGCAGAAGGAAGACGACCTCAGCGCAGCGAGCGCTAACGCTGTCAAGCTAGGCGTAGTGGTAGTATCATCGGCCGGCAACAGCGCAGACCGACCCTACATCGTAGGGTCACCCTCAACAACACCAGAAGTCATCAGCGTAGCAGCCACTTTTCATCCCACGGCAAAAATGTACCTCGTCCAAACCCCCACACTCGCTCCAGTCGGAGCGGTCTGGCAATCCTGGTCGGCAGCCCCCTCCCTCGTATCCGGCCAACTCGTGTACGACACAACTAGCGCAAGCACCAGACGCGGCTGCGTTAACGCAGCAGGTACCAGCCCGTGGACCGGGACGCCATTCCTAGGACAGATTCTGCTGATTGACCGCGGCGTCTGCGCAGTGAGCATGAAAGTGGCAAACGCAGGAGCCGCAGGAGCAATAGCGGCAATAGTGGCCAACAATGTGGCGCAGTCACCCTGCGATCTCCCGCCCACCTTCTCCTTCGGAGGAGGCACGCAGACCATCGCGGGCTACACAATAACACTTGCCGACGGAAGCACCCTTAAAGCCAGTGCGCTTGGACAGACTGCGACGATAAACCCTGCTAACGCTGTCAGCCTGGTGGGGAACATGGCCTCCTTCTCATCACGCGGTCCCAGCTATAGCTACAACTCCATCAAACCCGACATCGGAGCAGTAGGAACCGACATCATCAGCGCAGAAGCGGGCACAGCCACGGGCCGAACACCATTCGCCGGAACTTCTGCGTCAGCACCAGTGGTCACCGGTACAGCAGCACTACTAGTCGACGCCTTTCCTGCACGGACACCCAGCGAGATCAAACAGATGCTGATGAACACGGCTGACGCGAACATCGGTCTAAACCCAGCAAAGTGCCCGGGCGTAGGAGCCCCGATATCACGCATAGGAAGCGGTGAAGTCCGGGTCGATCGGGCCGTCAACACCAAGACCACTGCATGGGATAACGCAGCACCCATAGCTGTCAGCCTGTCTTTCGGCTACCAGGCACTGACGAGTTCTGCCCAGTTCGTAAAGACAGTGGCCGTCCACAACTACGGCTCCACCACAAGAACCTATTCGATCGCACCCACCTTCCGGTACCCGGCTGATGCCGCCAGCGGTGCGGTCACGATCAGCGCTCCATCAACTGTCAAAGTCGCGGCGGGTGCAACTGCCACATTCAAAGTGAAACTCGCTGTAGACGTGACGAGACTGCCCGTATGGGACCTTAACGGAGGCAGCAGAGGCGGAGACGGCTTCCGCTTGGACGGCTTCGAATTCGACGGCTACATCAACATATCAGACAACACCGACAACGTCCACTTGGCATGGCAGATACTGCCCCATCGAGCAGCAGCAGTAACAACATCTGCAGACACACTCACACTCTCCGGAGGCACAGGCACCGTACAGCTAACCAACCCTAGCTCACTGAACGGCCGCGTGGAACTCTTCTCCCTGACAGGGTCCAGCGGCAAAATGCCGCAGAGCATGCTACCCCAGCCTGGCGACAACCGTGCAGTCATCGACCTAAGATCGGTCGGACTTCGATCAGTCACAGTAAGCGGGCAACCCGCAGTCCAGTTCGCCATCACCACATTCGGCATACGCTCCCACCCCAACTACCCAGCCGAATTCGACATCCTCATAGACACCAACCACGACGGGACAGACGACTTCGCCATATTCAACCTCGAAAACGGAGGCTTCGCCGCAACTGGCCAAAATGTAGTCGCAGCTGGCCCTCTCCCTAACGGACCATTCACAGTCCGCTTCTTCACTGACGCAGACCTCGACTCCGGCAACGTCATCCTGACCGCACTGCTATCAGATATCGGGCTTACGCCAAGCACCCAGTTCAGATTCTCGGTCCTAGCGGTCGACAACTACTTCACAGGCGCGGTCACCGACGCCATAGTCGGAATGACCTACACGCTCAACACGCCGCGCTATATCGGCTCAGGCATCCCCACCACCGGCGTCCCTGCGGGCGGCAGCAGCACACTGACAATCAACAGTGTCGCAGGTGGAGCAGCAGCTTCACCGTCACAAAACGGACTACTGTTATGGTACCGCGACGCGCTTCCTGACCACGAGAAGGACTCGGTCCTCGTCACCAGCGGCTAGCCGCGTCCAACTCGACACGCAACCCCCTCTCTTCTTCTTACGAAAACTTACGAGAGTTCGTCCATAACTCCGGACTCTGGTCTTGAGGCGAATTAGTGGAGGTTCGGCTTGGGCTTCGTCAAGGCCGCAGTAGTACTATCCCATGTCTAGCCAAAAAGGATTCGCTGAATTTTTTTGGTGGGCCCGCCCGGATTCGAACCGGGGACCGTCAGGTGTCTTAGACCTGTTATGAGCCTGCCGCTCTCTCAGTCCCGATCAGGAAACCTGGCTGAGCTACGGGCCCCGAGCAGGACGCGTAACAATTCGAGTTTTAATGCTTTAGCGGAATAATCGGTGAAGAAGAGTGGCCAAGCAGACGTGATGTCGCTGGGTGTAACCGTGCAGAATCTCTCATGGTAACGATACGAGCTTGAACGAAGAGTCTCCCCACCCTCTAGTGAGACTCGAAGGCGGGACCAGTTTGCGAGAGCGGAGATTCCTCAAGAACAGACGGGGCATAGACACGATCATCGCCTCACTTATGATGGTCGTCATCGTGGTAATAGCGTCCGTGATGGTCTTCACCTACGCCACCGGTCTATTCGGAGCCCTGCTAATCGCGCCAAAGACTGCGACGGAGAATATCAGCCTCGAGTATGCCTCCTTTCCCTCAAGCAACAGCGCCGTAAACCTGTACGTTAGAAACACTGGAAGCACCCCGATTACTCTGACCTCCTACTATGTCAAAGATGACTCAGGAAATCAGTACGCAAGGACGAGCTGGTCGTCAGCACCAGGGCCGTTCTCGCCTACCGGATGGGCGAATGCTACTGTTCTGATTTCTTCGGCGTGCGGTTCAAGTTGCACGAGTACCGGCACAGCCTTCACCTTCTCCCAGGGACAAGTATACACCGTGGTTCTGGTTTCCGCGAGGAACACTCAGTTCTCTCTCAGCGTTACCCGCTAGGACCCTTTTTCAATCTTTTAATAAACGAACTTGGCTCGGTTGCCGATGCCGCCGGCCGTCCGTCGGGCCGCCGTTCTCCAGAAATGGAGGGTGCGAGCTCAGTGGTAGAGCAGCGGGCTCAGCAGAAAGCTGAGGCTGAAGCTGTTAAAGAATCCACTGCAGCGACCCGTTGGTCAGAGCGCCAAATAGAAAAGGCGCGGCTAGAGGTTCGAACCCTCTCGGCGGCGCCACCTTCTGTTCGAACGGAGAATGTCCCTCCCGGCTACATTTCGTGCTAATCTTGTTCCGAAAAGCGAACCGGTTCAGCTAAACAAAAATAGGTGCTCGGAGTAGCTTGAAACCACGGTCCTGTGCTAAACATGATTTCGAACGAGCGTAAAGTGGGACTGATTCCTCGACTATTCGTCCAGGGAAAGTGGGGCCCCAAGGAGTACGCGCTTCTAGTTACCGACAAACGTTCCATTCTGGTGCTGGAGAAGGAGTCCAAAGCCGGCATAGGCGGCGCGTTAGGCGGTGCCGCGGGCGCTCTCATCGCTGGGGCGGCGGCGAAGAGCAGGTCTTTTGATTATGGACAAGCAGACCCCCAGTCCCTTGCAATGGACCGCAAGAATTTGACGATTTCCCACGAAGCCTTGCAGGGGATTCGAATGAAGAAGAGGTTCATAGGCCCCGTCTACTGGCTCGAGTTTCTCTACCAGACAGATCAGGGCAAGGGCAAGAAGCTGAAAGGCCAGCTTATCCCTCCGGGAGTTCATCTGAAACAGCGGAAGCAGGAGGGCGCAGGCAGGAAGCAGATTCACTATGACTACGCAAAGAAGGTCCGGGACGTCTACCAGAACGCCCTCTCGCCGCCGCGTTTTCAATCAGTCATGGCCGGAGCTAGCCTCTGAAAATATTCAGAGTTCTCATCGCGCTAGGAGGAATCATGTTCATCATCGGAGTCTACATCGTCCTCCCAGCCACTGCGGTCTCGGGAGACCAAGCCGCCAGCATCAACATAGGAGCGAACTATTACTATCGAATTACCTTCAACATCCTCAAGGCAGGTCGAATATCAGGGACTTTTTCGGAAACGAGTGGAAACTCCATCACCCTTTACATATTCAACGAACAGCAGCAGACTGGTTACCAGTCCGGCCAGACTACCGATAACATGTTCAGCACGTCAGGAAGCACCGGCAGCTTCTCCGCCTCGGTTCTCTCACCCGGCAACTATTACCTAGTCTTAGAGCACGGAGCTAGCTTCACAGATCAGGTCCAGAATGTTCAAGTGTCTTGGGTCCTGGACGGTTCTAACATTGCCCTCCTCGGAACAGGCCTAGCAATTCTGGCGACTGGGCTAGTCTTTCTGTTCATCGGCTATCGCAAGATGCACAGAGCCTCACCTCCACCCTCGGCGACCGATGTGGTCATGTTCGACCAGCCTGGAACGACGTCGCTCAGCAAATGAGCACCGAAACGGACTGATAGGATCTAAGACACTCGGTGTGAAGTTCCGTCAACGGAAGTTTAGTGTCTGATGGATACTCCACTTGTCGGACGCGTGTAGCGATACGGATTATAAGCCGGAAAGCACCTTCTAGTACCGAGGATCAGCGCGAAGTCAAAGGCTCGGCTGGTTGAGACATGAGGCTTAACCAAGGTCCTACAGGCGAATTGCGAGTTTTGGACTCTGGATATACAGATCAGGTCCAGTTGGACACTGTCAGCGAGGAGGTTCTCCGCATCAAAGCACTCGTCTGCAACAGCCTCAGCGACTTCAACAGGCTCTACATGGTCGACCGCGCACTCTACACCAACACGCCCGGCCTACCCTTCTACATGGAATTCACGCCTCAAAACATGCGGTCCATGAAGACTCCCCTCATAATCAGCGAGGTCAAACTCTACACCGTCGAAAGAGTCTGGGGCATGCGAACACTGAGAATCACCCGGTAACCAAGGACCAGCCACGCTATTCGTCGTTACAGTAGGTTCTTGGGTTTTCACGCACTGTTCGACTCCATGCAGCCGGAAAAAATGGCGTTAATGATTCTCGTCGCTATGGCCGTTCTCTTCATCATCGTCGCAGTTATCTTCCAGTCCCAAGACATCGGGTCTTGTCCACTGTTCATTCCTGGACAACAATACTAAACCTGTACCATCTCCTATCCTGGGACAAATATCCCGATAGAACCGACAGTCCGCATTCTCGTAACTCTTAGCGTCATTGCCTTTGGAACGGGAGCCTCGACATATCTGATCTCTCGCAATTACAAGCGAAAAACCTCTCCGGCAACCCCCAACACAGTCAGATAGAGAAAGCGGAACACGGGAAAATAATGTCCTAGTCACTTCTCAGAGGCAATCTTGAACCGAGACGAAACTCGCCTGGTTCCTGAGCCGATCTTCACGTGGAAGATGTCAGTGGCTGCTCCGGTCAGAACCCTGAAGCTAAATCAGGATATAGCTTCGAACACCAGCCCCCGAGGCTGACGGCTTTGGATCAAATCCAAGTTTATGCAATCTCTCAACCCAGTTGTATATTCAGAGCTGAAACATCTTGCCAAGGAGAGGGGCATATCAGTCCAAGAAATGAGAAGGCGAACATGGTCGACTGGGACGCAGGCTGGGAGAATTCCTCGGGGCCAAGGAAGTCGTGTACACAGCTCGCGTCCCGAAGGCATGGAGGAATTATCTTCGCTGAGTCATTCTCCCAAATTTGACAAGGCCTGGATATCCGAATGAAGAAGTCGAGTTCGCCACGCTTGGACTCTGAGGGCGACCTGTCGCCTGAAAAGACGCGCGGGAAACAGCCTAAGGCGCGACTCTCTGTCCGTGAGCTCGGGTCCTCGACATGGCCCGACTTTGAGCGGGTGGTCGAGAAACACAATGGGGTCTGGGGTGGCTGCTGGTGCACCGCCTTCCACCTCAAGCGTAGCGAGGAGAAAGAGTGGGCTGGAAAACGCAGGGCACTCAAAGAGAAGCTTGTTCGAGCGGATAGGTCCCATGCTGCCCTTGTTTATAATGAGTCGGATGTTGTTGGGTGGTGTCAGTTCGGACCGCCTCTCGAGCTCCCTGGCCGTATGAGCGGCTATGGCAAGTTGGATCTGGCTCCTCCTGACTGGAGGATTACATGCTTCTTCGTCGACCGCGACCATAGGCGAGAGGGAGTTTCGAAGGTAGCGTTGCAAGGCGCGTTGCGGATGATCGCGAGCGAAGGAGGCGGGACGGTCGACGGATATCCAATCGACACACGAGGGAAACCATACTCGAGCTCATTCTTGTGGGGTGGAACTCACTCAATGTTCACCGAGTTCGGATTCCATCCGCTCGGTGCTCTCGGAGCAAGCAAATGGATCATGCGAAAAGTGGTTCGAAGTCAATGAAGCCGTCTCAGCGCTCTTCGTTCCAAACAGGCGGAGAGTCGGCCAAGTTCTCTGTCTAAGCGCTGTAGATTTGGAGGTGTCTATGTAGAATCGCCGCAAAGGTCAGTATAGAACGTATCGGGTCTTTGAGCGACCACGATGAGTTTCAAGAGGTTGGAGGAAGTATTTGAGAATCAGCCGGAAGACTTTGGGTCGTAAGACGCACTTTCTTGTATCGGACCTAGACCCGGCATACCACAAAGCGGCTAAGGACCTAGGTTTTGTCGAGAGGGACGAAGGCTTCGTTCGAGTCTTCGAAGCCGACACGCCTCATCTGAGTCAGATCTTTGCACGTTTCGTCTTCTGTGCAGAAGAGATGATTCTACAAGCCGCAGACGCAAAGCCTGTGCCCTGGGACAAAGCTCTGCTGAGTTTTCTCGAACGAGCCTCTGGAAATAATATTGATTGGTGGCTCGCGGGCAGCGGAGCGTTAGCTGTGCAGGGGATCGACTTGGTCCCAAGGGATCTCGACGTAATCACTGACAGTAGCGGGGCCCAGCAGCTTGGACGAGCGATGTCCGACTGGCTTGTTGAGCCAGTTCAGAAGAGTCATGACTGGATAGCCCGATGGTTCGGCAGAGCCTTCGCCCACGCAAGGATAGAATGGGTTGGAGACGTGGAAAAGTGGGTGGACGAGCGGGGACCGAGCGACTTCGGCCCTATGGCAAGAACTAGGCTTCAAACAGTTCGTTGGGGAGGATACACTATTCGTGTCCCACCCTTGGACATGCAGCTAGCAGTTTGTGAACGGCGCGGCCTCAAAGACCGAGCCCAAAAGATACAACGAGCACTCGGGATTAATTCTGTTAATACTCTAAGGCTAAAGGAGGGCTGATGAGAAGTTATTCCGCTTTTATACCGGGTCCCATTGCGTGCCATAACAGGATGAGCTGATATGACGATGCAACCGGAGCAGGGTATCAGCCGCGAGCTGGGTCTCGGCGAGGTTATCTCGAAACCTTCGAGGTGTACCGACGAGACTTCGCCAAGTATTTCGTTCTCTTTGCGATAGTGGGAGTGATCGTCCAGGTCGTCACTACACTGGCGCGGCAAGCGTTCGTCCTTCCGACTCTTCCTCTCAATCCCACGCCTCAGCAGTTCTCCAGCTGGTTCTCCGCATGGCTTGCAGCGTTTTTCCTGCTCATCGGCGTGATCTTCGTTGTGAGTATCGTATTCTCTACGATTGCCGAGGGCAGCGCAATCAAACTGGCCTCTGAACAGATCACGAAGGGAGAGGCTAACTTCGGAACATCCATAAGATTCGCTGTCTCAAAACTTCTCTCGATCTGGGCGCTCAACATAATCGTCGGGATCATCGTCTTCCTAGGCTTCATCGCTCTAATCGTCCCCGGGATCATACTGGCGATAATGTTCTCCCTCGCGCTCCCCGTCCTCCTGATCGAGAACAAAGGAGTAACGGAGAGCATGGGGAGGAGCCGTGTCCTCGTAGGCCAGAGGTGGCTCAAGACTTTCGCGACGCTCCTCGTCCTAGGAATAATCGTCATCATAGCATCGGTCATCATAGGCGCGATCAGCGGGCTCTTCGGTATCGTCAGCCCGGTGGTCAACGGCATCCTTTCAGCGTTCTACCAGCCATTGTTCCCAATACTACTGGCTGTCTACTATTATTCCAACCTCGCGAGAATCTCCCAGCCTCCCCCAAGCCCGATGTGGACGGGACCCACAACGACAGCTCCGCCAGGAGTGAAGCTCTGCCCCACCTGCGGCACACAGAATGTGTCCTCCGCCACCTTCTGCACAAAGTGCGGGTCCAGGCTGAGTTGAGCGCAGCGACCTTGACGCAAGGGCAAGGACGCCCTTGCGTTTGAGGTTTCGACTGATAGACGCGAGAATCCAGGAGCTAGGCGACCAGCGCGGAGAGATGCTTTCCCGCCTCCACGCTTTGATCAAGCAAACCGACCCTAAAGTCGTCGACGAGTGGAAGTGGGGGACAGCTGTGTGGTCCCACGACGGGTTGTTCTGCACCGGCGAGACCTACAAGAATGTCGTAAAGATGACACTCTCTGGGGGCGCCTCCTTGGATGACCCCTCAGGTCTCTTCAATTCTAGTCGTAATCGGACGGCAAACGGATGCAAAAACGAGAAATCGGCGATGGGATCGCAGTGCCATTCAGACCCCTTTCAAAACGAAACGTGGGGTTTTGGGGTTCCATTGCACCGATCCTCAAGCCAGGCAGCCCGGACAAACGAGGAGAGATATGAAGAGAAAGAATAGCACCACAATCCCAAGCACGATCAAGCCCGCTATCTTCCTCAACACCTTCTTAGCAATCATCATTCTCGGAAGCTTTTCCCCATTGGTCCAATTCATCCAAGAAATACCGAGCAACAGTCCTCCCAAAACCGTAAGCAGTGTTGACCTGAAAGCTAGTGTGCCTGTGCATTTGAGCCCGCCGAGAGGACTGCACCCAACGACGAAGAAGAAGATCCCAGCAAACAGAAACACCCAACCGGCTAGACTAGTCACTCCTCTCCAAGTGATGACAGGTTCTGGCTCAATCGCGGCTGTGCCCTCCAAATTTCCCGTGAAACCAAATGTCCCATAGGCTCCCGGCTCCAAAAAGCCGCTCAGGTCGTAAGCCATTGAAAATCATACTGTGACTGTACCGGGTTAGGAGGCTGAAGGCGACCTACGATACAAGTTGGTTCTCATGGCTGATAGGATTGGCGGCATGGCCCCACAAGCGAGAGGACACTCACCCGAACAGAATCCGATTAATCTGTTCTTGGTCCATGAGTGCAAGATGGTCCCGCAACACAAGTCTTGCACTCGTATGGTCCTCACACCGAAAATCCGATTGGACAGCAACGAGACCGCGCGTCTTGCGACGACAACGCGGGCACTCCCAATCCCAGAATCCGGTCCGAGCATCAGCAATCAGACTCTTTTGATATTCCGTAAGACCGTTCATAAATGTCGCCACACCAGCATCGAGTTTGGGCAACAATAATAGAGGTTGACGCGACTTATGAACACACCGGCGCGGGTCCCATGGACACGCAGTCACTGCGTTTTGGGGTTTCACGCGAAAAGGTCCGCGATTATCTTTGGGGTTGGGTTTTGCGGGGCGGCAGTGCGTGGACCGGCAAATCCTTTTTGTCTTGGGCTGACGACGGAAATGATCGGTGCTCGCTTTTGGCTATCTGATAATCTGTCCCGTCACGCGGGATCACCTCGTCCCGACCGACGATCCTGGTTAGGGCGGGTCCTAGTGGAGCTCGGTCGTTAGCCTACCGCTTTCTTCACGAGCGCGGCGATCCTTGCCTCTTCGGCGGCAGTCAACCCCTTCAGCGCATAGGCGGCTGGCCACATGTTGCCCTCGTCGAGGTTCGCCTTGTCGCTAAAGCCGAACGTCGCGTACCTCGTCTTGAACTTCTGCGCTGATTGGAAGAAGCAGACGACCTTGCCGTCCTTGGCATACGCGGGCATCCCGTACCAGAGTCTCGGCGAGAGGCCCGGCGCGCTCTCTTTGATTATAGCATGGAGCCGTTTGGCCATGGTGCGATCCGGTTCCCGCATTTCGGCGACCTTCGCCAGCACGGCGGTCTCCCCCTCCCCCTTTCCAGCCTTCATCTCCTGGACGCGATCCCTTATCGCGCCTCGTTCCTCCTCCGTGAACGCCTTGCGGGTCGCGGTGGTGCTCTTGGCAGACTTCTGTATGCCCTTCTGTACAGAATTCATGGAATTCGATTCGATTTCAGAGCTTAATTACTTTTCACGAGTTCAGCTCTTGCGTTTTCAATCAGCTTCGTTGAGCCCTTGTTGCAGGGACTGCTAGCAACCGTAAGAGCGAGGTCTACCTGAAGAGCGACCAAAGTCTTCACAATTTGACTGAACAGTAACGTTCATCACATATCCAGCGATTAGACGCTCGAGAGGATGCGTGTAGAATGGGGTCTAGAGCTTCCTTGGCTCGAATGCCAGTCTTCCTCCTGATTGGGATCATCTTGTCGAGCACCCCGCTTGCCTCTAACACGTTTCCTTCGTTCCAATTCTCCCCCGCGGCCAGCCCGATAAATCCTCCAACCTTCAACACTGCCGCCTTCAACGGGTCAATGAGACAGGTCCTCACCTGGGCCGAGTCAAGGGTTCTTCCTAATGGCACCGCGACACTTCAAGGCACCTCGAACAATCTCTGGGCAACATCCTTAGTTGGTAGAACCATGACTTACCTACAACTAGAAATCGGCAACACGACGACCAGGACAATTGTCCAGAACATGACCAAGGCAGAACACGTTCTGCTTCAGAATCCTTCCTTTATCAGCTACGGGATATGGTCCCCTGCAAACCTCAATACACAATTCCAAGTACACCTCGACGCGCAGAAATTCCTGTCAAGAGCCTACGGGCTAACCCTCGACCCGACCGCGAGGTCAGACATGATCAACGTCACCCAGAACATGCATCTCAACCTGCCTGCCAGAAGCGACTATTTCGACACGGTCGCCTGGACCCTCTCGAACGCCGTCTGGTTCGCATACTATAGCGGATCTACGCTACCCCCGGCTTCGGACTACACCACAGCAGTCCAAGACCTGAGTACCAACTACAACCAGACAGGGGCCATATCAGCAGCCGGAGACCCGGTCATCGACTTTGCCAAGCTTCTCCGCTTTCTCAAGCCAATCACTTACACTGACAGCTACTTCAGGCTCCAAGGCGATGCTCTCAGCCAATCCTATCAGACACTAGAGACAGGCCTTGCGAACCAGCTTGTCAAACGACAAGGGTCAGACGGTAACATCGTCACGCCCAACCCCTACAAATCCTATCTTGTAGAGGATTTCGCGAGAGATCTAGACGCGAGCGTCTACCTCCACAACAATCTGACCTACGCATACTCCGCGTACCGGGCCGAGTCTGACCTCACTAGCCTGTATCTCCAGTCTAACGGGAACTTTTCCCTCCCGGACAATGGAGATGGGCTGTACCCGACGGGTGCTTATCACATGCTCTCGATCGCAAACGATCTCAGATCATGCTCGAGCAACGCTTGGTACAACATTCTCACATCCTCATCAAAACTACTAAACTACACGCTGACGACACAGTATCCCGATGGGACTTTCAGATTCTTCCTCAACATAAGTAACCCCGACAACGCGATAACGACAGTAAACACCGTAAGCGGCATCGTCGACTCGTACCTAACAATTCATAACACGAACGTACTCTCCCCCGAGACCCCAGTCAACCTTGCCAACTGCCAAACCATATCGTCTCCCTCCCTACAACAGAACCCATCCTGGCTCTACATCGTCATCCCCCTCGCCGTAGTCATCGCAGTCGCCATCGCATACGAGAGAAAACACCGAGCCAAGTATCGTGGACTGGTGGAAAAGTGAATTGTGGAAACTCTCCCTCCAGAGACTCGTCGAGACCGCGTTTCTCATCACGTTCTTTTTGATCTGGCTACCCCGAGCGATCCCAGCCCAGTCAATAATCGCATTTTTCTGGCCCATCTACCACTGGTACGGAGTGGACTACTACATTCCACTAGTCAAGGCGCCCAGTATACTCATTGGCTCCGTCCTGGCCTGCTTCGTTGCAGTTTTCGTAAGGGAGTATGTGGCGGACTCCAGGGCTATCGCCAAGATCCCGACGAGAATTCACGTGGCCGGAACAAGAGGAAAGACAACTACTACGAGACTCATCGGAGCCGCCCTTAGACACCACGGCTGGCGGGTAGTGACGAAGACCACGGGAAAGGAGGCGAGGCTAATCGACCCTGAAGGAACAGAGCGTGGAATCCGGGGTCCCCGTGAACTGCCTAATCTCAGAGAACAGCCTAGAATAATTGAGAGTGTAGCCGACGCCGGCGGTGCAGACGCGATCGTGTTCGAATGCATGGCCATTCGGCCAAAGAACATAATCGCAGAAAGCAAGTTCGTTAGATCAACAATCTCAGTGATCACAAACGTCCGTGCCGATCACCTAGACGTCCTGGGACCGTCATTGGAAGATGTTGCTTGGAACCTTTCCGGAATAGTCCCGAACAACGGGGTCGTTGTGACTGCGGAGAAGAAGTACATGCCGATAATCAGAAGGAGAGCTGAAGAGATGAGTGCGAAAGTCGTAGAGGTCGACCCTGACACAGTCCCGGACGAATATCTCGCCAAATTCTCTTACATGATCTTCAAGGAAAACATCGCTCTAGCACTCAAAGTCTGCGAACTACTCAAAGTCCCACCAGATGAAGCACTGAAGGGAATGTTCGACGCCCGACCCGACCCGGGTGTAACGCGGATCTTCAACGGTGTGATCGCCAATCACAACGTGAGACTCATTGCAGCCTTCGGCGTCAACGACATCGACTCGACGAGACTCGTATTCCAAGAACTCAGCCTGCGAGGAGCCATAGGAGAACAGAGAATGCTTGTCGGGATGTTCCACGCGAGAGAGGACAGAGTTACGAGAACTTTAGAATTTGCCCAAGTCATGGCGCGAATGCCGTTTGAGAAAATACTCGTCGTGGGAGAAATGACCAACCTGTTCGTAGGCCAGGCAACCCGAGAGGGCTACGCGAAGGAGAAGATTGCGAATCTAGGGACAGTCGACCCTCCAGCAATCATGGACTTCCTCTCGAAGATGCCTCTCGAATCAGGTCAAAGCCTAACCTTGTTCGGCTGTGGGAATATGGTCGGAGTCGAGGGTTTCATCGACGCGTTCGAGAAACTGTCTGAGAAGCAAGACTCACACCCCATGGAGTCCAGGAATTAGATGGTAGTCTACGGAGTTACCCTCGACACCGCCGAGGTCGCTATCGCGTTAGGAATCGCGGTCAGCATGCTGTTCTATGAAAAACAGAACCTCGTTCCGGGCGGAGTCATCGTCCCCGGCTACGTGGCCCTAACCCTCGACAGACCCTACCTACTACTCTCGACATTTGCGGTCGCAATCGTCACAATGTTCGCTCTCAAAAAAGTCGCAGAATACGTTGTCCTCTTCGGAAGAAGAAAATTCTCGTTCATGATGCTGATGAGCTTCGTGATAGCCTGGGGAATCCAGTCCCTCGTAGCACTCGCACTCACCTACGGCCAAGTAGCAACCGTCGGACCAACCGGAGTCTTCCAGGTCATCGGATTCATCATACCCGGGCTAGTCGCGAACAGCATGGAGAGACAGGGAATCACCAAAACAATCTATGCTCTGACAATCGTCTCCGTCATCACGTACGTAATACTCTACGCCATCACCGGAAAGTGATCATTCGCCTTGTCCACTCTGGCGAAAAGGAGACCTAGAAGATTCGTACCAGCGATTCCCGCAATACTTCTGCTCATGATCCTCTCGACTTCTTCCTTGCCGGTTCACCATCCGTCAGTCAATACCACTCAGCTCCCGCCGACTGTTATCGCGTGGGTTACGGAGCCACTGCAGCAGGTCTACAATCTGATACAGAGCAGGTTCATCGGGCTCATACCTGGGAATTACACTGAGCCATCTTCTTCGGACTATTCGACGATGAGCACAATTTTCGGACTGGTTGGGACGGGGGTATCCCAGAACGACGCGGGCTCAATCCTTAGCGCATCGAACGTAGCAATCCAACTGGAGTACCAGCTGATCCCGGTGAACGATTCGGGAACCGGCAACAAATACTACGTCTTAATGGAGAACCCAACGGTAAACCGAGGATGGGGTTCATACCTATTCGCAGCAGAAAAGAGTCCCTCGACAACCCAGGTCATCATAGAAGCCCCACATCCAGTCACAGACTTCAATAGCCAACAGATAGCTTACACAATCTTCACCAGCGTCTATCCGCACGTTGCCGCTCTCTTGGTATCAGGTGTAGAGAGAACGTTCGATCCAAACGGTCAGACCGACATGGCTCACAGAACAGAGAGCATCTTCGAGACCGCCCATGAAGCCTTCACCAAGTTTGGTTCAGTGGTTATACAGATCCATGGCTTTGACGCGTCCCATCATCCCGCAGAACCCTTGGTTGTTCTCAGCGATGGGGACGGGGGTATCAACGGAGCTCTTCAAGCGATCGCATCCAACCTCGAAGCTGCTAGCCTCTCAGTGGGAATCTTTGACGGTTTCACCCATGAAAAACTGGGAGCCCAAATGAACATCCAAGGTCGCTACGCAAGAGCATTCGGCGCAGGCTTCGTACACTCCGAGATCTCATCCATCGTAGTCTACAATGCGACTCTAATCGTGGGATACGAGAACGCTCTCACCAAGTCGATCTTGGACGATTTTAGTTTTCCTGCTTACCAGATCGATATCAGGATTCCAATCATAGCGTTCGGAATCATGAGCCTATTCATGGTTGCAAGCTACAGATTCTCAAAAACCAGCCCTGACTAGCCAACGGATTTATTGCAGGAACCCCGTGAAGGTCTGACTCGACGAGCTTGTCCTGAGGGCGGCGGAGGCTGGGCCCTGAACGCGTCCTCGGCCCCTGATGGCTGAGCGAATTCTACCTCCGGTTACTTGTCGTTATGTTCACGTGTGAACCTTGATAACGCACCGGGGTCGAAGGCTGAAACATCATGTCTGGATCTGAGTCTGAACTGCAGAAGCGCTTGAAGGGTATACAGTGGCAGAACGGAAACTGTCTATCCTGCATCTGGTTTGCAACAAAGGATCCGCTTAACGCTGATCTGTTTGACAGGGCAAAGTGCATTCATCCGAAGCTCAAGATCTACCAGCTCGTCGTCTCTGGCCGCGACTGGTGCAACCTCTACGAGGAGATAAAACAGAAACAGATCGAACACAAACAAGAACTCGCTCTGAAGACAGAAGAAAAATCCGGATAAGCCGCATTAGTCCGATGCCAGAATATTCACTTGGTCCCAGAGACCCGTGGGTTCTTCCATTCGTCCACTCTTGAGTGAGCCCATTGGTTTATCGGGCGGAGACTAGAAGCCCGATGCTGAAGGTCGCTTGGCAGACCAGGAAGCCAGCAGAGTCCCCCCAACCGCCACGATGCTCATTCTATCGTTCGTTCCAGTCTTCCTCGGACTTGGCTTCCTCTACATCGTCCTAGGAGCCTGGATCGTCACCGTCGGGTTCACAGCGGAACAAGCAGGACTACTAATCGCAGCGCAAGGCATCGCCGTCGTTCTCACATCCATTCCTCTCGGAATCGTCTCCGATGTCTACGGTCGAAAACACCTACTGATCCTTGGAAATCTAGCCGGTGCCGCAGCGCTACTAGTCTTCGCGATAACAACGAATTTTCTGTATCTCATCTCCGCGAGCGTCGTCATGGGATTCGCCGAAGGAGCCAGCGTGACAACTTGGAATGCCCTCCTAGCGGATCTGACTGACAATTCCAACAGGAACAGAGTCTTCTCCCTATCCTTCATCATGATCAATGTCACAACCGGAATCGGCCTCGTCCTCCCCGGAGCATTTCCAGCCCTGGAATCCCTGACTGGCCTCACAAACTATACGATTCATAGGGAGACACTCCTGATACTCGGCCTGGCGAGCTTCATCAGTCCCCTGATGTTCTACATTCTACTCCGAAACCACCGCGAGACCCACAACCCTGAACGCAGATGGTCCGGACTGGCCAACAAAGGAACACTCGCAAGGCTCGGCTTCGTCGCGAGCACGATAGGATTCGGAGCAGGATTCATCATCCCGCTCGTAGGCGCCTGGTTCTACTACCGGTTCAACGTCTCCGACAGCTACAGCGGGCCAATCCTCGCCTTCTCCAACATACTCATCGGATTCTCCGGGTACGCCAGCCCCCGACTCGCCACCAGATTCGGACAGATGCGCGCCATCATCCTCACCACGGGCTCGTCCATGCTCTTCATGCTGAGCATGGCCTTCATCCCCATCTTCGCGTTGGCAGCAGGAGTCTACATTGTCAGGGCAGCGCTCATGAACATGGCAGGCCCGCTCATCGACTCGTTCTCCATGAGCATATTCCCCGCGGAACAGAGAGGCTTGGTCAGCGCTCTGAGCAATATTACGTTTCGACTGCCCAACAGTCTGAGCACCTACTTCGGCGGACTCATACTCGGACTGGGACTACTCCAGCTGCCCTTCTTCATCGCCAGCGCATTCTACATAGTCGGACTCGCAGGCTTCTACATCTTCTTCGTGGCGACCAGGCGATACAGGGCGCAAATAGCCTCCCTAAGTTAGGGATAGACTCATCGCGACCAGCCAGGGCGTCGGCTGTGATACGTCTCTCTTGTGAACCCACGCGTCTAATTTCAGAACGTCACGTGGGTCCAACCATAGCCAGCAACCTCGGGATTGACTCTGGAGGTGAAAAGGGTCCCGGTCGGCTTATGACCGGACCGCTTTGTCCTGCTCCTCTTCGAGCGATGAGAGTCGAACGTCAAACAAGAACTCTCGAAGCTCGTCCTCATGCTCAGGATTTTCCGGGAGCGTTGACTCCTTCAGTGCCAAGTCGAGTTCATCGATGAATTTCGGAATGTCCTTGGGGGAGGTCCCTGTTATGGGCCTGTACTCGATGATGCCCTCGCGGAGTAGTTTGGCGCCCATAATGATTGTTCGTGCGATCGTGTTGCACCGTTTTACGCTGTCATCTCTTTCCTTGATGATGTACTTTTGATAATTATGTTCTGCCAGGCCCTTGATGCTATGGTAAGCTCTCTTGCTATAGTTCATCGTCGCAAGACTACGTAGTTCTGTGAGCCTCGGCCAGTCTTTGACGATTATCGGGCTCATGACGCCACTGAGATAGTTCCAGTTGTTCCTCAAAACTTGGTCAACGATGCGGCCAAGCTCATGGTATTGCCTGTCAGTCGGACCTGAGTACTCAACCTTGGATTGATCGTTAAACTCTCCGCGGAGGATCGACTTTGTCGGAGCGAGAACCGCGACGAAGAGGTCCACGTCCGAACCTGGATGGTTCATCTGCCACATATGCGACCCCACGTTCGTAACGAACAGTTCCATCATCTGGTCGAGACCTTGGGCAGACAGATTACTCACCTTGTCGGAGGTTTTGTTATCCTTCTGAACCAATGTTTTGCTGTTTTTCTGAACCAACGTTTGTTCATTTCGACTAGGAAGTCCTTGGTCAAAGGGTATCCTGACAGGGACCCGAGTACTGAATCAATATCGCAGTAAGGACACAAAACGGTCCCGTCGGCTAGCCATTCCGTGACTTCGAACGAGGCGAATACCTTTAGACAGCTAAAACACCCGGACCAGGGGCTGCTCTGAACCTCTCCAATGTTGTGTGAAGAATGAGAGTGAGCCTTGACAAGGTCGTCTTCGGAAAAGGGGGAGGTCATTGTGGCAATGACGTTCCCTTGGCTGTCCTTTCTGCCGGAAACATCTCTGTCTCAGATTTTCGAACTGGAGATTCATGCATATACTATTGACGTACACAAGCCCATCATAATGAGCTTCGGGTTAGCGCAGCTGCGAGAGGCAGCTGAGAAGTACACCTTTCATGAAGGGAGGCTTTTCGGTTCCTGGCCTTGCTCTTGGAGCTTCCGGAGAAAGAAAGTCCAGCCTTCGATGTGTTCGTCCCTTGTCTTCTTCGCTTCCGAGTTCTTCGAGTATCCTTCGTGCAGAAGTGTGAGTTTTGTACCTCCGTTTGGCATTGGGTGGAAGAGTAATGTGACCCTTGTTACGTTGATGGATTCATGGTCCCACTTCCACGTGAAGCCGAGCCTCTTCCCTCTGTCGAATATGGTGAACTTGCCCCGAAGGTGCCAGTCTTGTTTGGGCCAGGAAAAATGATATGTCCCACCTAACTCGGGTTGCAACTCCGCCGCTGGAGGCCACCATTTCTTGAGCAGATCAATACTTGTCCAGTAGTCGAAGAGTAGGGCCGGACTCAGCTGGGGAAAGTCTGCCACAATCGTGATTCTGTCTCTCGCCGTTTCGACTAGTTCCAAGTTGGGCCTGCTCATTGCCATGTCGAGAAACCGCCTAGGACTCCGATTAGCGTTGGGAGTATTTCTCTGCATGGAGTACAATCGGAATAGGCGGTTCAACTTCGTAGGCAAAGGGGGTACCACTGGTCGGTAGTAGGCACAGGCAAGCTGACTGTTATTCGGATAGCTCTGCTGGTACCTTCCACAGCCGGCCACAAGGCTTTGGTCTCCGTCATGTAACCTCCAGCCTTGTTCGAGAACCTGAACATCACTTGACATCGTCTTGGAACCTTGCTCAGGAGGGTGCCTCAGTGGAAAAATACAATGCTCAGTTTTTCTAGACAGCCTTGGAGAATAGGCCACAGCAAGGTGTAGCTCAGTTGTCAGAGTTCTTCAGATGCCCTATGTAAGGGTCGAAGTTGGAAACAGGAGTATTCTTGAAGAAGCCACCGTTTTCCGCTCTGGCTAGCGGGGGTCTCCCCAAGTATACGGAAGAAAGCTCTTGGGAAGCCGCGCTATTTGCCGAACCCCGGCCGGTGGCTGTTGGTCCGGGGAATCGGTTTTAGAGTGAGCTTGAGCTGATGGGCTTCTCGCACAAAAGCGGGCATTCTCTCAGAAAATCGAGGATGGTGGATCAGCCCCGGGCTAACGGTCGGGAAACTCATGTTGGTCCGCATTGTTTGTTTTGCCTCTTTGTTACTAACATGTAATAGGTGTTACTCGCTTATAAGCCTTCTTTAAAAATAGCCCATACGTCACATCAGGAGAATAGGAAGTCAGACTAGGATCGTCAGTTCATAAGGAGTGGGGCCAGCGTCCCCGAACCAGTAAGGCAGATTCTGATCAGGAACCATTCCATTGAAGATGAGGCTACTGCCGATTTTGCGTCCTTTTCCTTTAGGTCTTGAGCTGTCCACCAATTTCGACGAAAGGTTTCTTCACAGCCTCCAAGAACCCACTCTCCTTTTTTCTCTACTACTATTAGCATCGCTTAAATCTCAGATCCACGCCATCTTTGTTCGAAAATGGGAGACGAGATTTCCCCCGTGTCTTGCGTGCCATGCGGCATCGACCTAGGCTCGGCTCCGCCAGGTACACTTGTCAGGTGCTGGAAATGTAGCCAGTGGATTCAGGTGCGGGCACGAACTATTGAGCTTGGTGAAGCGTTGTGGCGGCAGTAGGCATCAGCATATTGGCCGGCGTTGCAAGTAGACCGTGCACGCAAAACACTACGTGACTTGTCCGCAAGGATTTTCACAACAGTCCAGGAATTGCCCATTCGACGGGGCAGGGTGAAGTCTTTACAACGTTAATGTTTTGGTTTTCTTTTCAGCCCTGGGCTCTAGCTTGGGGAGTGTTATTGCAAGTATGCCTTCAGACATGCGTGCTGACGCTTTTTCAGCGTCTATGCTTTCGGCGAACCCTATGTTTCTACGGAATGTGGAGAAGGCTCTTTCCCGATGCAAGTAGGTTTTACCCTTCTCCTCCTTCTCCACGTCAGATTCAGCACTCAGTGACAACTCGTTCGGCCCTACATCAATTTTCAAAGTTTGCTTCTTTAACCCCGGAACCTCCGCCTTTACCACATACTCGTTGCCTGAGTCGATGACGTCGACGTAGGGTACTCGCGTCGGCAGCTCATATTCAACAGGCCACTCGAATCCTCTGAAGGGATCCCATGGAATTAGGCGAAATGGTTCTGACAGTTTGTTGAACTCTTCGATCCAACTAGGTTGAGGCTCTCTAACGGCAAGAGCAGGCTTCTTCTTTCTAGCGGCATGAGCTGGTTTCTTCCTTGTCTTCTTGATGGATAGTGTCTGAGCTTTCTTTTTTGACATGCTATAACTTCAAGATTCCGGGTGCTGGAGGTTCTTATATGATTTCATGCCCTTCACTATCGACACGATCGACGAGTAAGATGGAATGCCGAGTGTTTACAAGAGTTTCTTCGCCGTAATTCCCTCTTGCCGGCAATGTTGTAGGTGTCAGTCTTCCCCGTCGATCAGGCTTGTGTGCAGGATACATCGGGTCAGGGGTCCCCTGAATACCAGTTTGACCTGGCAATCGTTTGTTCCGCACGCGTCATTGGAGAAATCAACGAGAAAAGCGAGTAATCTGACGTGAGGATGCACTTCAAGGGTCAGGACTTCCATTCTTCCAGTTGATTAGAGCCGTGGATTTCTCGTTGTAGAACATCATAGCCGAGGGGTCCGTCCTTGTAGTCAACGACCATTATGATGTCGCCGTAACCTAGGAACG
>Ga0209159_1000350_pt1 | contig 43399 bp, 37 predicted proteins | sample GraSoiAngelo_144_FD_185901 | JGI IMG/M metagenome (GOLD analysis project Ga0209159, IMG submission 185901) | Grasslands soil microbial communities from the Angelo Coastal Reserve, California, USA - 14_1009_02_40cm (SPAdes) (version 2) | ecosystem: Environmental > Terrestrial > Soil > Grasslands ...
CGCCTACAAATTGATGCGCGAAAGGATACATTTTCACTAACCTACAAGACTCCTGCCGGCCACGACCCCAAGTTGGGCGGGGGCTTGGCTCCTGGTAATTGCCTTCTCAACTCCCGATTAACGCACTTACCGTAGAAGTGGTTCAGTGAACATCCGGATCCTGAGAGGTCTCGACGAAGTCGAAGAAACCCCAACCGCTTGGGAACAACTTGGGAACAAACATTGACGAATACCATGCAAAACCGTGATACATGACATAGGAAAATGCTAGACGAACCAACTACTTAGCGTTCCTGCTCTTACCTTGGGCGCAGGAGGCCCCGAGTTCAAATCTCGGCGCCCCGACCAAAAATATCTCGCGTGTTTTCTTCTGCTTATTGAAAGCGCCGTTCACCTCAAACCCCATCTGTGGAATTCTGGCAGACAGGAGGTCTGGATTCGCAAGTCATTTACTTTCTGAGAGTTCGCCACATGACGAATTTTCAAAAACATGAGGAGGCAGGCGGGCTATACAGAAAGTATTGAACGGAGGGAAGTTAAGCGCGCTGTATTTGGCAAGTATGGTGAAAATTCAGGGGACCCTGTGCATTTCTTATCTCCTTGATCATCGGAAATGCGATTCAGTAATCACGCGCCAGGCTCAGCTCGCGCTTCGCCGTGTGCCTCTCAATTGTCTCCGCACTAGTTGGTTGAATTTGGGGCGCGAGATCTTGGCGGCGGATTGCTAATTCACTCTGACCCGTTCGCACTGATCGACTTTCGTTTGTTTTGTTAGCGTTACAACCTTCTCATTTGCACCAAACTCCCTCGTTTGCAGTCAAATGCTTACCAAGTGCTTACCAACTTTCTTTCCGTGCTATTGTTCGACCCCTATTCACAAATCGATGACGACATCGCGGGCCGGTTGCGAGCAGCAAATGAGAAGGTTGCCGGTGGCAGGCTTTTCGAGTGGCTCGGGTCCGTAGACGACTGTCCCGGAAACCAAGCCGCTCTCACAGTTGTGACAAACGCCAGTGCGGCAGGACCAAAGAGCGGGGACGTCGCACGCTTCGGCCAACTCCAAAATGCTTTGATATTTAGAGGCGTTCCAATGTGCGGCGATGCCGCTGCGGGCAAACGACACAAGGGGGCCGGCGTGGTTTTCGTCCGCGGGAAGATGGGGAGCCTTGTGCGTGGCGCGGATACCTCCAGGGGTCCTGGAATTGTCGCCGCTGAAAATTTCGGCGTGAATTCGCTCCGGTGCGACACCGACCGCCGCGAGGGTTTCTTTCATGTCCTCCATGAACTGGTATGGGCCGCAGAGATAAGCGTCGGCGTCTCGCGGGATGCCGATTTCGTCGAAGACGGAGCGAGACAGGCGACCGGCAAAGTCGAAATGCTCTCCCATTTTGTCGTCCGCGCTTGGTCTGCTGTAGCAGACATGCGCGCGAGCATTCGGGAGCTTCCCCACCAGGCTGCGGGCTTCGCTGGCGAACGGATGATGCTGGCGATCGCGAGCCGAATGGAGCCAGAAGATTTGACGTGTTGAGCGATTGCCCGCCAGCGCGTGCAGCATGGCCAAGACTGGAGTCGCGCCGATTCCCGCGCTGAGCAGCACGGCGGGTTGATCTCCCGGTTCCAGAATGAAGGTCCCGCGGGGCGAACTGACATCGAGAATATCGCCCTCGCGGGCTTGCTCTTTCAAATAGGTTCCGGCTGCGCCATGCGGTTCGATCTTTACGCTGATGCGGTAGCGCTCGGTTGAAGCGGGACCCGAAAGTGAGTAGCTGCGAAAAAGTGGAGGGCGATCTGCGCCAGGCTGGAGACGCAGGACTACGTATTGACCTGGCAAAGCCATCGGCAACTGTTGTCCATCATTGCTCAGCATGGAAAACGAGAGGACGTCCGCGGACTCGTGATCGATTGCCGAAATTTGGAGCGGGCGAAATCCCGGCGCGACCGGATGTGCCGCGGTGGCGGGCGCGAGGCCTGCGTTTCCGCTCGCCGATCCCGTCGTTTGGCTCTTCAGCAGGGCTTCAAAGGACGAGCGCCATCCGGAGGGTAGCGCTTCGATTCGCAGAGCGCGCTCAAGCAGTTCGCGAGGGTGACTCGAGGAATAGAGAAGCGCGTTGATTTCAGCGACGGTCATGCGCTCACTCGCCTCTCCAACTTTGGTGATTTCGTCACCGGCGCCGACGTCACCTTCCTGCAAAACGCGAAAGTAGAACCCAGGCCGGCCGCTCCCCGTTAGCAGTGCTGGCATGCGAGACTCATTCATCCGGATGCCAACGCGATAACAGGTAACGCGGGGCTGAGAAACCTCGAACATCGCGCTGCCAATCTGGAAACGGTCCCCGATGCAGACAGCGTCGTCGGGCAAGCCGGTGACGGTGAAGTTTTCGCCGAACTGCCCGTGGATGAAGTCGCTCCGACTCAGCTGCTCCTGCCAATAGCGGTACGATTCGATTTGATAGACAAAGACAGCACGGTTCTCGCCGCCGTGCCCTGCCAAGTCCGCTTGGCCATCCCCATCAAGATTGAGTCGGCGGACGCGACAGCGACCCTGGACTGGATATTTCCAAATCGCGCTGCGCACGATGCGACCTTTCCACTCGACTTCGTGCGGTAAACCGACGTTCACTGATAGAAGCTGAGCCATGATGCGTGGAAATCACTCGTGGAACGAGGTTCGCAAGAGACGCTAACAATGTCACGCGTTGCGGTAGCCGCGTTCCTGCAGCACCCAGCTATTGCCATCCGGATCGGAGAAGCTGGCGAAGCTGGCATAGTCGCCGCGCGCGGGATCAAGTCCGGGCGCGAAACCTCCGTCCCAAGCGCCGATGGGCGTCTTGTGGCGGATCTCGCTGACCGCGGTGCCGCGCTCAAGGAGTTGGGTGCGCGTGGCATCCAGGTCGGTAACCACTAGATAGACGTTGCGGAGTGAACCGACGCGTGCGTCGGTGAGTCCTTTGCCAATCTGGATGGAGCAGGCGGAGCCCGACGGAGTGAGCTGAACGACGCGAAAGGCGTGGTTGGGCGAATAGTCCACGTCGAGGTGGAAGCCGAGCTGATCCTTGTAGAACCGCAACGCGCGATCAACGTCGCTTACCGGTATGGTAATCACTTCGACGGAAAAGGTTAGTGCTGTCATGGAGGATTTCCTTCTGGCAGAGCTTTCTATTGTCGAGGTGTCGCCTCGACAATGCTGAGCTCGCGGTCGGGGCCATGTGGAATCACCGCCTGGCCCGGCTCAAGGTGGAGTTGGGTGCCGTCCAGAAAGACCGAAACAACGTCCGGTTCGAACGAGATCAAGCCGGAAATCCGACCAACTTCAGGATAGGCTTCGCGATACGACCATCCCGCAAACCGCGCGTCGCCGATGTCGTAGTAGCTGCAGAGGCCTTTGTAGGGACAAAAGGTTTGATGTTCCACGAAGGTAAGAGCGGACTCATCGATGTCGGCACGCGGAACGTACCAGCGCGGAGCAAAACCGGACTCGTAGAGGACCAGAGGCCGCTTACTGTCCGCGACGACGCGGTCGCGATAACGAACCACGAGATGGCGCGAAGTTTGGCGGATGTCAATTCGATGGTAACTGTCGGCAGCATGGCCCAAGATCCGTTCCTCTTCCTCGTAGAAGGCATCCATGGCCCGCCAAGCAAACGCGATCCGCGCACCAAGATCGCTCGCAAAGGCGGGGAGGTCCACATGTTGCCACGCTCCTCGTAGTGCACGCTGACCACCGGCTTTAACGAGATACCAGGAAGTGTGCCCAAGATCAGGGTGCTTTGTGGTGTGCTCGCTGCGCTCTAGAACTTCTGGAGACACATCGGCTTCTGGAAAATAAGCCACGGGATAACGGCCAGGTTCAAACAATAGAAGAACGTTTTCACTGTCGGCGATCCAAGCTCTGCCGAACCGCACCCGCATGCGCCGGCGCAACGGCTCGATGTACAGCAGTCGTTCAGGTAGCGGCTCGGGCACCAGGAAACGGCCGATGGCTCCCGGTGCGAGTGGACCTTGTTGCCAAGACAGTCCCATGATTTTTTTCAGCCTGCTTTCTTTGCAAAGTCGGTCTCGAGTTCCGTAAGAATTCGTTTGTAATTCTTGATGACGCGCGTCAATTTTCTTCAACCACTTCCGCCGAAGGACTCGGGATGCTCGGCGAGCATTTTATTTGCGTAACTTCAACATCCAGCTAGCGATCGCCTTTCCGATTTCGTCCAGCGAATCTTCCTGAACGAAATGGACTCCCGCGACTGTGAGTTCGGTTTGAGCTGGCCACGCGCGGACGGTTTCAAGATTCGCACCACTGCCTAGAAGCGCACCGGGCTCGGCCTTTATGAACAGCTTGGGCACATCACTCGTCGCAAGCCATTCCGCATACGAACTCACGATTGCATTCACGTCGGGGGGCTCGCCCTCGACAGGAATTTCCCGAGGCCACGTCAGCGTAGGCCGTCGACCTTCGCCAGGTTCTGCAAACGGCCGCCGGTACTGCGCCATCTCTTCGGCGGCAAAGGTGCGCAGAATCGCACCTGGCAGAATCTTCTCGATGAAGAAGCTTCCTTCGAGAACAATTTTCTCGCCAGCCTGGGAGTGCAGGGCCTCCAAAAATGGACGCATGTTCATCACGTCCCAGTGATCCCAGCCTTGCGGCCGATCGATTGCCTCCATAAATGCGATACCCTTCACGACCTTACGATGGCGGTTCGCCCAGTCAAAGCCGAGGGCTGAACCCCAGTCGTGAATGACTAGGGTGACCCGCTCGCGCACATCCAGCGCATCGAGCAGCGCGTCAGCCGGGGCCACTGTTAGGTAGCTTGTCGGAGTCGCCCATACCGATCAGGTCAGGAGCGATGCAGCGGCCTAGTGGCTGCAAATGGGGCAACACATTTCGCCAGAGGTACGACGACGTGGGATTGCCGTGCAACAGCACAATGGGATCGCCCTGTCCCACATCCACGTAAGCCATCTCGCTGCCGAGGACTCGCCGCCACTGCTTTTGATACGGAAATGCCGCAGAGATCATGTTCGCTTCTCCTGTAGTAGCCAATAATCATGCAGTAGCCAAATCTTCGGAACGCAACCGCCGCCCAGAATCGCGAGGTCGTATTGTTCGAGGCCAACCCTGGTGCTCACGATGTGAGCCTATTGATTTTGCGACGTCTGTGCCGGTCTCAGAGCAGCGGCTCCGAAATTCACGCTGAATCGTTTGCACCAGATGGACACTGCGCGGTATTTCGCCAAGTCCAAATCGCTGCCAAGTGTGTAGTTTTGGTCGCCGATATTTCCCTTGATCACTCCAAGATCAACAAAGCCGGCTTTTTCCACCGTTGCCACGTCCTTGGCATCGTCAGCGGCGACCACATAAACGTGCACGTCCGGGCCGTTTGATGTGCTGAAGCTCGTAAGGCGAAGAATACGAGTGCCATCTCCCATCTGGTATATGGTTGCGGTGCCTTGCGTAGGGTGCAAAATGCTGTAGAACTGTCCGGATTCCAGAGGCTGTGGCGACGAGCCGCCTTGGGCGGCCGGCATTGTTTCGTTAACTTGGCGGTTGACCACAAGCCGCTCCGGCCGAAACGCATACCAGGCCACCACAGCCGCGACCGCGGCAACAGGAATTGCAATTTTTATCCATGTTTTCATTTTCCCTCTCTTTCACTTAGGCGTCAGGCGCTTAGCCCCTCTCGAAAAAAAATGACCCGGCCGAAACGCACGAATACTATCGGGGGAGGCTCTCGCGCGCTGCTTCCAAAATCGCGTTAACCACTAGATCAGTCGCGGTATACATCGGACTGTGGTCCACGCGGCTCGAGTGAATCTTCGCGCCCATTCGCCGAGCCATGAATTGTTGCGTCTTTGGATTGATCATGCGGTCTTCTTCCGCGACCAGAAACCAGGATGGCTTCGTCTTCCATCCCGATGCAGGTGCTTTCTCTTGAATGCGCTGCACAGAAATTGAGCGCTGCACTGCGGCCAGGACTTTGGTTTGTTCAGTCGAAGCCTTGTGGGCGACTGCACGGCTAAACCCGTCTTCCGGCATCCAGATAAAGCCGTGCATATCCGGGGCTAACTTAGGTGCCTCTGGATGGGCTTCGTCGCGATAGAACACTTCTGCAACGGTCTCGCCCTGGTCAGGCGCGAGCGCTGCGATATAAACGAACGATTTAACTCGCTCCTCGCGCGTCGCTCCTATTACGGCGCCTCCGTAAGCGTGACCGGCTAAGACTACGGGACCACTCGTTCGTTCGAGCGCACGAGTCAACGCTGCCATGTCGTCGGTCAACGACGTGAGTGGAATCGGAGCGCAAATAACTTCAAAACCCTTGCGTTCTAATGGAAGAACCACGTCCTTCCAGCAGGAGCCGTCGGCCCATGCTCCATGGACTAAAACGATTGCGGAGTTCTGAGGAAAGGAATTCATCGTGTAACGACACCTTTTCCGCTCTGGCACGCAATGCTATTCCTCTCGAAGAAGTCCTTCATCGCGGCTGAAATTTCTACAACGTGTGTTTCCAGCGCGAAGTGTCCGGTGTCGAGGAGCTGAATCTTCGCGCCAGGTATGTCTTTGCGAAACGCTTCGGCTCCTGCGGGAATGAAGAACGGATCGTTCTTGCCCCAGACCGCAAGTAAAGGTGGTTTCGACTTGCGGAAGTATTCCTGGAATTTGGGATAGAGTCTTACGTTCGAGGCATAGTCCAGAAACAAATCGAGCTGAATCTCTTTATTTCCAGCACGTTCAAGCAACGCCGTATCTAGTGTGTAAGATTCAGGCGGAACGCTCTCGGGATTTGTGACCCCGTGTGTGTACTGCCAGCGCGTTCCTCCCTCTGTCAAAATGCTTTTGCGGAGTATGTCCCTATTCTCTGCCGTAGGTGCCGACCAATACTTTCGGATCGGACTCCATGCTTCGCCCAAGCCTTCCTCGTACGCGTTGCCGTTCTGCGAAACGATCGCTGTGACCCGGCCGGGGTGAGCCATGGCCAGTCGGAAACCAGTCGGGGCGCCATAGTCAAACACGTAGATCGCATAGCGGTCGATTTTGAGTGCGCGCGTTAAGGCGTCGATCGTGACGGCCAATTGGTCGAAGGAATATACGTATTTTCGCTCCGCAGGGACGTGCGTGAACCCGAAGCCTGGAAGGTCCGGCGCGATCACTCGGTAATCGCTCGCCATGCGGGGAATAAGTTCGCGGAACATGAACGATGAAGTTGGGAATCCGTGCAACAAGAGAACTACGGGCGCGGATACTTCGCCGGCTGCCCGGTAGAAGACCTCCACGCCATCAGCCGCAACCCTATGGATGGATGTGTGAGGCACGCTGAATCTGCCAATGTCCTGGCTCGACGGTGCGCGTTTTGAAGCTGCAGGTGGCGTCGCTTCACTCACGAAGGTTCCCTCACTTCATTGGTTTTCGCAGGTCGGCTGCCAAAGAAGCGAAGGGCACTCGAACAGAGAACAACCGATGCAAATCATTCTGGCGGTTGAAGTTTCGTAAGGAAGAAGCACGACAATCCTCTAACTGTAGCTGAGAAAACTCCGACGGATATCCGCCACTGACGGCTTTCCGTCGAATGCATTGCCACGAGAAGGTGGTTGCTAAACAGCTTCGAGGCTCAGTCGTCGCCAGCCGCGCCGCCGACGCTGTGCGTTTTGGAGACCGTGGCAGGTCGATTGATACGAAGCTTCTTCATCCTGTAGACCAACGATGTTCGCTTCATTCCCAAGCGCGCGGCAGCGCCACTCTGTCCCCCGATGACCCAGTTGCTGGCCTGCAGCGCTCGAAGGATATGATCTCGTTCTACCTCTGCGAGACCGTTCATAGGGGCATTTGATTCTTCGTAAGGCTGGAACGGCTCCAGTTCGGAAACTGGAGCGCGCAATATCGACTGCGGCGAGAGAATTACTGCGCGTTCAATAAAGTTCTGCAATTCTCGAACGTTCCCGGGCCATTCGTATCGCACCAGCGCCTCCATCGTTTCCGGAGGGATGCCGTCTATTCGCTTATTCATGCGTTGGGCGTAGAGTGTCGCGAAATGCCGCACCAACCTCGGAATATCCTCGGTGCGTTGTCGGAGCGCTGGAACCTGGATCGGAAATACTTTCAGACGATAGTACAGATCGTCGCGAAAAGCCCCTTGTCTTACCATCGCCGGCAAATCCCGATGCGTGGCCGCGATCAAGCGTACGTCAACCTTATGTGTACGGTTGCTTCCGAGCCTCTCGAATTCCTGCTCCTGTAAAACACGGAGTAGTTTCGCTTGGAGCTCCAAAGGTATATCACCGACCTCATCAAGAAAGAGCGTGCCTTTGTCAGCGAGTTCGAAACGTCCCGTTTTTTGGGCGATGGCACCAGTAAATGCGCCCTTTTCGTGGCCGAACAGCTCGCTCTCAAGAAGTCCAAGAGGGATTGCAGCGCAATTCAATTTCACGAATGCCTTTTCGCTGCGACTGCTCAGCTTGTGTATCGCGCGCGCGACAAGTTCTTTGCCGGTCCCGGTCTCTCCTTGGATCAGCACGGTCGAATCCGTAGGCGCCACAACAGATGCTAGGCTCAACGCAGTCTTCAACGTCCGGCTCTCTCCGACGATCTCCCCTAACTCAGCGCGAATTTCCTCCTCGAGATAAAGCCGCTGCTTCGTTTCCTTGTCTCGATCCTTTGTAGCCTTCTGGTACTCCAATGTGTTCTCGACTGCAATCGCTACCTGACAGGCCACCTGTTCGAGCAGGATGACGTCGTCTTTTTGAAAGATATTGTCCGAACGCCTACAGAGCATCAGAACGCCTAGCGCGCCGTTGCGGCCAATGAGCGGAAGATAACAGCCCGTCCTGAGGCCTTCCTTGACCACACTCGCATAAATAAGTTGGCCCTCGGGATATCCATAAATATCAGGATCGTCGCGAACCTGTTCAAAGCTATCGACCCGAATGGTCTTGGCCTTCCGCATTACCTGGCCCGAGATCGAACCCTTCATCGGAACCAACGATCCCTCGCGGAATGGTCCTCTCGCGCCGGGATTGTACAGGGTATGGACGCGCAACGCGCCGCTCTCGCAGTCGAGTAGCAGCAAGACGGACACGTCACATTGCATTACCCTGAATAGGTTCGTAGTAAGCCCCTCGACGACTTGCCGGAGGTCCAACCTCGACGTCACGCTGCTTGAGATTTCCAGAAGCAAACGCAGCCGATCACGTTCACGCTGCAATGCTTGTTCATTCCTGTGGCGCTCAATCGCGATCCCCGTGACATGGCTCGCATTCTCGACCAGCTGTAAATCCGCCGTATTCGGACTGCGCGATTCACGATAGAGGATGGCGAAAGTACCTAGGACTGTGCCCTCACTCGTGAACAAGGGTCGCGACCACACGGAGCGAATCCCGTAAGGCGACATCAGGTGACGATAGTCATCCCAACGGGGATCCGTGAGAATGTCAGTTACATATACCGGTTCCCTACGATAAACAGCGGTGCCGCAAGACGCGCCTTTCGGGCTAACTTCCATACGTCCCACGTGAGCGCTAAATCCAGGGAGGCTCGGGGCGGCGGCACAATGCAGATAATTCCCTTGCTCGTCCGGAAGCCAGATCGTACAGAACAGGCCTTCCCCTTGAGACTCAACCAGCCGAGCAATGACTTTAAGAGTTTCAGGCAGCGGCGACCCGGCGGAAATCAGCCGCAGAATGTTAGGCACCGACTCACTGGAAGAAAGCCCCGACTCCCTCTGCGTGCCGTCACCTTGTGACGGGACTTGCGCCGGACGTGGTATTGCTTTGTCCAAGAAGGGTCCCTTTCAACGAGCGCTAGATTCGGCTGCCAAGCCGTTCGCTCCAATGCAGTGGAACTGGAAGGAGGTCAGATCAGATCGACAATCTTTCGCCGTTTCTCACGAAAGTCTGAGGATACGTTGACTGCGGCGGCTGATTTCATAGCCCCGACCTCCGACTGGGTTCCACCCGTTACTTTAAGCCTGAACATGTCGACTGTCACGGTTTAGAGGCCGATTTTATGATGTCGCTAAGCGGTGCGCGTTTAGTGAATCGTTAGCGTCCATCCGCTCCGGTACATGGCGCCTGCTTTTGGACGCTCGACGACTGATGTTGCGTGCATCGGACGGAAAGACATTTGTTCATGATTGAAGTCATTGGCAGCTCGCCTGAAAGCAGAGTGTTTGGCCAAAAAACGGGAGCACATGATTTTGAAAACGGTCAGCCACCTTGCTCGTGTGAGTGCCAGAATACACTTCGAAACTATTCGCGATCGCATACTTATCAAGGACTTCGTGGAGCTTTACGGTATCGGCTCGCAGACCGTCCTGGTCACCTACATCGATGGAGATCGCACGATACCGCCCGAGACTTCCGATGTACTGATCAACGAAAGCGAGCGGAGCATTTGCAGCCCATTTTGCAAAAACGTCGGGCTGCGGCGTTCCATCCTTCGTGGGCAGGTCGAGATAAAACGGAGGATTCTTCGGGTTGGGTGACCAAGCGGCGGCCGAGGCCAACGTGGCGCGCGCAAAAAACGGCAAGCCTTCCGAGTCCGCTGGTGTTTTCAGAGCCTCAAGACTCTTCGCGATTTCCGGATTCATAGACCCGGCGGGCCGGGCAGATAAGCAACACGGACTCATGATGTACAAACTCCCGAACACGTCGGAATGCTTCATGCCAATGCGGGTAGCGCCGTAACCCCCCATCGAGTGACCGACGATTCCGCGACTTTGGCGCTCAGGAATCGTACGGTAATGCGCATCAATGTATGCGACCAGGTCGTGCGCGATGAACAGCTCGAAATCACCGGTGGTCACAGAACTCGAATACATGGAGCCGTTGTGCAACGTCTTCGAATCGGGCAGGACTACGATCATTTCTTTCGCACCTTGCGCGAAGGCGCCCTCGATCGTCTCGGGGACATGGATTTCATGGGTCCATTGCTCGGCGCCGATGGAGTAACCATGCAGGGCGTAAACGACTGGATAGCGCCGGGACTTTTCTTGGGCATAGCTGGGAGGAAGGAACACAAACACGTCCCGATCAGCCGCGTCGCCTTCCAAATTGCCTTCGAGAGCAGTTCCGTGAACCTTGATATGTTCGACCATTACCGATTTTGCACCGGCAACGAGCGGAGGCACATCCGTTTGCACTTGCGCGGCGAGCTGAGAAGCTAGTCCTGCCGCAATCGCAAGTAAAATCCCCCCGAACCATTTCGCGCTTGTCATGGTGAACCTTTCTTGAAACAGCATCGGTCTGGGAGAGCCATCTAGCTTTACTGCTCGAGTGCGATTGCCGTTACGGACTTTGGCTCCAATTTCAGAGTCAGCTTGCCGTCTTGCGCTTTCGCGGAAAACGGCTTGGGAACAACCGTATTGGGCGCGTCGAAGGTATTTACGCTGTCGACCTTGGATGCAGACAGCGTTTCTCCTGCCGCGGATTTGGCATTCATACCGGCCAGAGTAACTTCGATTTCAGCGGACTGATTTGGATCAACGTTAGTTATTGCGAGCCACAATTTTCCGGCCTTATCCTTCGCTGCGATGGCGTCGATTCGCGGCAGGGTGATGCCGTCGTGTGTGAATGTACCAGCGTCTAAAGTGGCTGGTACGAAAGTAGCGTCCTGAAACGGCACGTACATTTTGTATACATAGTAGGTAGGTGTGAGAACCATTTTCTCTTTGTCGGTCAGGATCATGGCCTGGAGCACGTTGATCATCTGCGCGATATTGGCCATGCGAACGCGGTCAGCATGCCGCGCAAAAATGTTGAGGTTCAGCGCCGCTAGCACCGCGTCGCGCAAACTATTTTGCTGTGCCAGGAAGCCGGGATTGCTGCCGGGAAGCGGCGCGTACCAGCCGCCCCACTCATCCACAACAAGCGCCACCTTTTTTTCCGGATCATATTTGTCCATGATTGCCGAGTGCTTCTCAACAAGAGAGTTCATCTCCAGCGTGGACTTTAGAATCTGCGCGTACTCGGTCTCTCCGAAACCCACCGAGGCAAACGAAGGCGGCCATTTCACAACGGTGTAGGAGTGCATCGAAAGCCCATTCATGTCCCAACTCCAGGTGTGGTTCTGATACGCCTTCATGATAGCGTCGGTCCACTCAGTCCAGCGGGATTCACTGCCGCCAGGGCCCACAGCGATCTTGAGCATCTGCTGCTTGTCCTGCTGAGCCGGATTGAAGTTGCGGACGAAGCGGCTGTAAATCTTGAGCTGGCTTAGATAGTAGCCGGGCGTCATGTTGCCGCCGCAGTCCCAGCTTTCGTTCCCGATACCGAGAAACGCAACCTTATAGGGAGCAGGGTGCCCGTTGGCCGCGCGCTCCTTGGCCAGCGTCGTCGGCTGAGCCGTGGTTAGATATTCCAACCATTCAGCTGCTTCTTGTGGAGTGCCGGAGCCGACGTTGACGGAAAGGTAGGCCTCGGCGCCAATCTGGTCGAGGAAGTCCATGAATTCGTTCGTTCCGAAGGTATTCGGCTCGATTACGCCGCCCCAGTTGGGATTGAGTGTTACCGTTCGCTGCGGACCGATGCCTTTGCGCCAGTGGTATTCGTCTGCGAAGCACCCGCCGGGCCAGCGCACGTTCGGCACTTTTATCGCTTTGAGCGCAGCGACGACATCATTGCGAATCCCGCGCGTGTTCGGAATTTTGGAGTCCGGGCCGACCCAGATTCCTTCGTAAACACCGTGGCCGAGGTGCTCTGCAAATTGGCCGAAGAGATTGCGGTCAATCTTCGGACCGGGCTTGGAAACGTCAATAAACAATGCAACTTTCTGTGCAGCCGCCACCGGCGCAGCCATAGCCACAGCGAGCAGGGTCAAGCTGGCAAGAAGTGAGCGCACGAGCGGAGATCCCGCTTTAAGCGCAAACAGGAATGTCCGACGGAACTGAGATCGGCGCAGGATTCGGTACTGAATTGCTCGGAGATGTCTGAAAGCAAGTTTTTGGGCCATTTTTATTGTTCTCTCTGAGGTTCGGCTAGGTTGCACCGGATTGATATCCAACATTTTTGGCAAGTCAACGGACAAGCTCGTAATTCGGTCGCACGTAAAGCCGAATTGGCCGGACTCAGGACGTCTAACTCGATTCATTGCGCTATTTCATTCGCGTGGTGGGTTCCGCCGTCCAGTCGACGCGCGGACGATCAAGTCAGGCTGGAGCACAACGGTTTCGGGCTTGGGCCGGAGTTTGGAGCCGAGCGCTGCGAGCGCAACGCGGGCAGCTTCCTGGCCAATGCGCTCACTGTGTTGGTCGATGCTGGAAAGAGGAACGCGCAGCGAGTCGTCGTAGTGAAGGTTCCCGCAACCGATGAGCGCAATGTCCTCAGGGATCCGCAGGCCCTGATTCAGCGTGAAATTCATTGCACCCATCGCGAGGGGATCATTGAAACAGAACACCCCATCAGGGCGCGGATCAAGACTCAAAAGTCGGCGCATGGCATCGGCGCCGCGCTGCCGTGTTTCTACGTCGCCTTTGGCTTCGGTAATGACGTAGTCATTCGTGATTCTCAAACCGGCTTCGCCGAGGGCCCGCTTGTAGCCGTCCAGACGACGCAGGCCAGGGCTGGTTTCCGGGCCGCGAATGTGCGCGATTTTCCTGCATCCCACGTCGATCAAGTGCTTGGTGGCGAGCATGCCCACAGCTTCATCATCGACGCCTACGAAGTTTGCGGACAAACCGGGCAGTGTACGGTCGATCAAAATATAAGGCGTGTTGTGTTTCTCGATTCGGACGAAGAGTTCAACAGACGAATGACAGGAGGCGATGATCAGCGCGTCCAGCCGGCGCGCCAGCAATTGGTTGATCTCCTCTTCCTCAAGGACCGTATCTTCGTCGGACGACGACACGATCAGGCAGTAGCCGCCCTTTCTGAGGACATCGGAAAGGGATTTGGCAATTTCCGCGAAAAAAGGGTGGAGGAGGTCTGGAACGACCAGGCCAATGAGATGGGTTCGTCCTGTGACGAGGCCGCGTGCAGCCAGGTTAGGGCGGTAGTCGAGCTCTTTTACGCGGGCCAGGACTCGTTCGCGCGTCTCATCGCCCACATCGGGGTGGTTGCGCAAGACCTTCGAAATCGTAACGACCGATACACTCAGGTCACGCGCGATATCCTTCATCCGGACCGTCATAAGAAATCCCGAAATGGGCGTTCAATAAGCTGACGAAAGAACGCATGGGGCGTTCCCGAAGATGTGGACACGACGGGCCCATTTAAATTCCTTCAAATTGACATCGTTAACTTTATCGATTATTGTACCAGAAAAATTCGAACTCGAAAATAGTAGGTTGGCAGCGACTGGCGTTTTCAAGATGAAAGCTTTCGTTCTTCAGGCACCCGGGCGGGCATGCATCGAGACCGTCCCTGATCCCGTGGCTAGGCCGGGAGATTTACTGCTGCAAGTTCGGATGGTGGGATTTTGCGGTAGCGACCTAAATTCGTTCCGAGGATTGAGTCCGCTGGTTTCCTATCCCCGAATCCTGGGGCATGAGGTTTGCGCAACGGTGGTGCAGGGCGACAGCGAGATGGCAGCCGGGACGGACGTGGCCCTACTTCCCTACTCGAATTGTGGCCGATGCGCGGCTTGCCTTAGAGGCCGACCGAATGCTTGCCAATACAACGAGACGCTGGGGGTGCAGAGGGACGGCGCGCTTGCCGAGTATATTGCGGTGCCGCGAGAAAAATTGTACCGGGCGCGACTGACGCCAAAAGAGTTATGCCTGGTCGAGCCACTGACGGTGGGGTTTCATGCGGTCGCTCGCGGAAGCGTTTCGGCCGAAGACACCGTAACGATTTTTGGGTGTGGCGGAGTCGGGCTGGGCGCAGTAGCGGCTGCAAGTCTCCGGGGAGCGCGCACGATTTGCGTTGACGTGGACGACAAGAAGCTGGAGTTAGCGCAAATGACGGGCGGCGGTCAAATCATCAACAGCGCGCGGGAGCCGCTGAGCCAGCGATTGCTGGAACTGACGGACGGACGCGGTCCGGATGTGGTGATTGAAGCGGTTGGAACTCCGGGGACATTCAGGGCGGCGGTCGAAGAGGTCGCCTTCACCGGCCGAGTTGTCTACATCGGATACGCGAAAGAGCCGGTGAGCTATGAGACGCGGCTGTTCGTGCAAAAGGAGTTGGAGGTCCTCGGGTCAAGGAATGCTCAGCCGGAGGATTTTCGCGCGGTGATCGGGCTTCTGGAGGCGCGGAAGTTTCCCGTGGATCAGGTGGTGAGCCTGATTGTCGGGCTCGACGAAGCGCCGGACGCGTTGCGGTCATGGAGCGAGAATCCGTCGCGCTTTCAGAAAATTCAAGTTTGCCTGGATTGAGAGGATTGCTTCATGTTTTCAGCCCGTATAGTGCAGTTGCGTTCGATATCAAAACTCGCCTTGGGGTTAGCGCTGGCGCTATGCGCGCACAGCAGCTCCTACGGACAAAGCGCGACGGCGCCAACTTCATCGGAAGCGCCAGAAAGGATCGATGAGGTCTGGCAGAAGGCAAGCAGCAAGTATGACGGGCAGCGAGCGATGATCTTGAAGGACGTTGAAAACGCGGATCGCGAGGGGCGCTATCGCGCGGACTGGGAATCGCTGAAGAACTATGAAGCGCCGGAGTGGTACAAGGACGCCAAGTTCGGAATTTTTATTCACTGGGGAGCGTATTCGGTTCCTGCTTACGGCAGCGAATGGTATCCGCGAATGATGTACGTCGAGGGATCCCCAGAATACCGGCATCACATCGAGACTTACGGTAAGCAAGATAAATTAGGCTACAAAGATCTAATCCCCATGTTCAAGGCCGAGCATTTCGATCCAGCGGCCTGGGCGGAGTTATTCAAAAAAGCCGGCGCGAAATACGTAGTGCCCGTGGCCGAGCATCACGACGGATTCGCGATGTACGACAGCGGGTTGAGCGATTGGACGGTGGCCAAAATAGGACCGCATCGCGATACCACCGGAGAATTGGCGAAGGCAGTGCGGGCCGCAGGGTTGCATTTTGGCGTGTCGTCGCACCGCGTGGAACATAATTTCTTCCTTGGGCCGGGCCGCGCAATTACTTCGGATGTGAACGACCCGCAATATGCGATGCTGTACGGCCCTGCCCATAACTGGCTTTTGAACCCGTCGGGCACACCTCTCAATAATGACTTCACTTATGTTTCCGCCGCGTGGGCCAACGATTGGCTGGCGCGGTCTGCGGAACTGGTCGAGAAATACCATCCCGATATCGTGTATTTCGACTGGTGGATCGGCCAGGCGGCGATCCGGACGAATCTCGCGCGGTTCGCTGCGTTCTATTACAACAGCTCTCTAAAATATGGTGACCACGTTGGCGTGATTAACTACAAAGACTACGCGATGCAAGAGCATTCCGGCGTGCTCGATTTGGAGCGTGGTCAGCTGGGAGACATTCGCCCGCTTTATTGGCAGACGGACACGTCGGTCAGCAACAAATCGTGGGGCTACATTGAGAACGACACATTCAAGTCGCCGCAGTTCGTGGTGGATCAGCTCATCGACATCGTGAGTAAGAACGGGAATTTGCTGATGAACATTGGGCCGCGGTCGGATGGCACGATTCCGGAACAGGTGCAGCAGGTTCTGCTGGATGTAGGAGCTTGGCTCAGTGTCAACGGCGAGGCCATCTACGGTACCCAACCGTGGCGGACCTACGGCGAAGGGCCGACCAAAGTGACCGCCGGGTCATTTCACGACACCGACGTGGCGAATTACAAGCCGGAGGATTTTCGATTTACAGCTAAGGGCGACGCGCTTTACATCATCGGACTTGCGTGGCCAGCAAGTGGCGAAGCTGTGGTGCGTTCGCTGGCAACAATCGTGGGAAGCGAACCAGTGGCGTCAGTAGATTTGCTGGGTGGCGACCCGAGCTTGCACTTCGAGCAGCGTGGAGACGGTTTGCACGTGCATTTACCTGCGCAGCCGCCGGCAAAGTACGCTTACGTCCTTCGCGTGAAGTTTCAGCACGCGGGCCGCTGAAACGAACAAGCACAGATTCTTCTCGCGAAAAACGCTGCCGCGATGCAGGGTTTCGAGGTGAAACCATGAAGCCAGTGGCAATTGCACTGCTCCTGTTTGCAAGCCTGTGTTGCACGAGGGAGTGCTACGCGCAAGATGCTGGAGATTTTTATCCGGCCACAACAAATGTGTGGGGAGCTGAATACCCGCGAGTTGACAGCGCGGGAAGGGCGCAGATCCGTCTCAAAGCTCCCGACGCTACGAAGGTCAAGGTGAATTTCTGGAGCGGGCCGAAGGTGGATATGGAGAAACAGTCGGACGGCTACTGGATGGTCACGACGCCGCCCCTTGTTCCGGGATTGCACTACTACACCGTAATCATCGATGGAGCGGAGGTGAGCGACCTCGGCAGTCAGGCTTTTTTTGGTGGAAGCAAGTACGCGAGCGCAATCGAGGTGCCTGAGCTTGGTTCGACCTACTACTCGGCACAGGACGTGCCACATGGGCAAGTGCGCGAAGTCTGGTACAGCTCGAAGGTCACAGGTACGTGGCGGCACGCGCTAGTCTACGCTCCTCCCAATTATGACTCACAGACGAATGTCAGATACCCAGTGCTGTATCTTCAGCACGGCGGAGGCGAGGATGAGACGGGCTGGATCAGACAGGGAAACGCGAACTTCATACTCGACAATTTGATCGCGGCGAAGAATTGCAAGCCGATGATTGTGGTAATGGCTTATGGTTACGCGCGGCGCGCCGGCCAGCCTGCTCCCGACCTGACGGGAAAGCCCTTCGGTTCTCCTGAAATGCTAAAGACCATGCGGGACATGGCCGCCGCGTTTGAAGATGACGTGACGCAAGTTCTGATCCCGTACATCGATTCCCACTTTCGCACACTGACGGATCGCGATCATCGCGCCATGGCCGGTCTTTCCATGGGCGGAATGCAAACTTTCCAGGTCACACTTAATCATTTGGATCTCTTTTCCTACATCGGAGGATTCAGCGGAGCAGGCGGCATGCTCGTGCTTGGAGACCGGAAGCTGAATCCCAAAACCGACTACAACGGCGTGTTTGCAGATCCGGCCGCGTTCGCAAAGAAAGTGCATTTGCTGTGGATCGGAGCGGGGACAACCGAGCCGGAGCGAATGCGCGCAGGCCTTCAGAGGTTGCACACCTCGCTGCTCGAAGCAAACATTCAGCACGTCTTCTACGAATCCCCCGGAACCGACCACGAGTGGCAAACGTGGCGCCGCGACCTTAAGGACTTTGCGCCAAGGCTCTTTCAATGAGCGCGCAAACCAGCAACTCAAGCGCAATCGATCTTTAGACCGGCGAATTGGAGAAAACAAATGGAGGCACATTCGTACATGCGATCATCGAACTTCAAGATTCTTGCTGCGATTGTTGTCCTCCTGATTGCGAGCCGCGCACATGCCCAGAACTCCGAGCCGCCGCCATATCTGAACCCGGCTTTGCCTGCGGAACAGCGGGCCGCCGACCTGGTACATCGCATGACTGTAGAAGAAAAAGTCACCCAGCTGACCAACCAGTCGCGTGCCATCGAGAGGCTGCACATACCCGCCTACAATTGGTGGAGCGAAGCGCTGCACGGCGTCGCCTCAAGCGGCACCACGGAGTTTCCCGAGCCGGTCGGCCTGGCGTCTACATTTGACACAGACGCCATCCATCGCATGGCCATCGCCATCGGTATTGAAGCGCGCATCAAGCGCGCACAGTTTGAGCGCGCCGGCCACAGCCGTGCCCAGGAGGGTTTGGACTTCTGGGCACCGAACATCAACATTTTTCGCGATCCGCGATGGGGACGCGGGCAAGAAACTTACGGCGAGGACCCGTTCCTGACTGCGCGTCTCGGCGTGGCCTATGTCACCGGAATGCAGGGCGATGATCCGAAATACTATCGTGCCATTTCTACGCCCAAGCACTACGCCGTCCACAGCGGGCCGGAGCCCACGCGCCACACCGCCGACGTGAAAGTCAGCAAGCACGATGAGTTGGATACTTACCTTCCTGCGTTCCGTGCCACCGTCACGGAAGGCAAGGCTGGCTCGGTTATGTGCGCCTACAACAGCATCAACGGGCAACCCGCATGCGCCAGCGAGTTCCTGTTACAGGATCAGTTGCGCGGCAAGTGGAATTTTCAGGGCTACGTGGTCTCCGATTGCGCCGCTATCGTCAATATCTTTCGCGATCACCACTTCACCAAGACGCAACCAGAAGCCTCCGCATTAGCCATCCAGCGTGGGATGGATAACGAGTGCCTGAATTACGGGGACATCAAGGATGATCGCGACTACAAGCCTTACCTGGACGCTTACCAACAGGGGTTCCTGAAAGAAAGTGACATTGATACCGCACTGATCCGGCTATTCACGGCACGCATCAAGCTGGGCATGTTCGACCCGCCGGAGATTGTTCCATATACAAAGATCGACGAAAAGGAACTCGACAGTACTGCGCACCGCGAATTAGCCCGGACGGTCGCCAACGAATCGATGGTCCTGCTCAAGAATGACGGCATTCTGCCGCTCAAGAAAAGGGGAATCAAGATCGCGGTGGTAAGCCCCCTCGCTGACCAGACCCGGTATCAGCTCGGCAATTACAACGGTAGGCCTACACACACGGTTTCCGTGCTGGACGGAATCAAAGCGGAATTTCCTGACGCACAAGTCACGTTTGTACCTGGAACGCAGTTCTTGCGTTATGAAGGTGATGTCGTACCGGCATCGTTCCTCACTACTCTGGATGGTCGACCGGGGCTCACGGCTGAGTTTTCCACCGGAGAAATGTGGGGGCCGCAACGAACGGTCCTGGCGGAGCGGCCGGTGAACAAGCTCGATTTGAAGGCAGAGGACATCCCTCAGGACGCTTCCGGCAAATATCCGTTGCGCATCGAGTGGAGCGGCTTCCTCACCCCAACGGAAACGGGAGAGTACACCGTCGGCGTACGTATGCAAGGCGGGTTCGCGCGAGTCGAGGTCGATGGAAAACCACTGGCCCACGGCTGGGTCGGCGATGAGGCGCCACAGGTGCGAGCCGGGCACATTCACCTCGAGCAGGGGAAGAAGGTCCACGTCAAGGTTGGTTACGGGCAAGGCAGCGCTGGGCCAGTGAAGGCGCAGTTGATTTGGTCGAAATATGATCCGCAGCCCAGTCCCGAAGCCATTCAAGCGGCGAAGAACGCGGATGTCGTCGTGGCGGTTCTGGGCATCACTAGCGAATTGGAAGGCGAAGAAATGCCGGTTAGCGAGGAAGGGTTTAAGGGCGGCGACCGCACCAGCATCGATCTTCCCAAGCCAGAAGAGGATCTACTCGAAGCTGTCGCCGCAGCTGGCAAACCCGTGGTGCTTGTGCTGGCCAACGGCAGCGCGCTCGCGGTGAATTGGGCCAATCAACACGTCAATGCCATTCTCGAATCCTGGTATCCCGGCGAAGAGGGCGGCACGGCGATCGCGCAAACACTCTCCGGCGCGAACAATCCCGCGGGCCGGCTTCCGGTCACCTTCTACACCGGAGTCGACCAGTTGCCACCGTTTGAAAACTACGCCATGAAGGGCCGCACGTACCGCTACTTCGCAGGCAAGCCGCTCTACACTTTCGGCTACGGCTTGAGCTACACCACATTCTCCTATCGCGGGCTTCGTGTCCCGAAAAAGGCAATCAACGCGGGCGATCCTCTCATCGCGGAAGTCACCGTTGCCAACACCGGCATGCGCGACGGCGACGAAGTAGTGCAACTTTACCTTAGCTTCCCCGATGTGCCGGGCGCGCCGCTGCATGCTTTGCGTGGATTCAAACGCGTGCACCTGAAATCTGGCGAGTCCCAGAATATGCGATTCGAATTGAAGGACCGCGATCTGAGCATGGTCACTGAAGCTGGCGAACCGATCATCGCCGAAGGTAAGTACTCGCTCTCGATCGGTGGCGGTCAGCCCGCCACCAGCGCTCCCACCGTGTCGGCAACGTTCCAGGTCAAGGGAAGGAAGACTCTGCCGGAATAGGGAGCAACGGTATCGTGAATTCGAAAATAAGGCGTTTAGCCGTCGCCAAGCGAGTTTCGCTGATGACAGCTATCTAAAGCCCGGCTGTCTTAAAGAAAGCGTCATCATGACAAGCTCGAAATGGTTCGGCTAGATTTTACTTGCGATTGCGGCTCGGCCCGCTCGGAGCCGCCGGGCGCTTAGTACTGGCTCTACTTCGCTTCCTTAATGATCGCCTCCGCAGCGTTCCCTGCCACCACCCAGCTTGCCGACCCAGCCACCACGGCTTCATCTTCAAACCACAAGAACCCGAAGTCATCGATGCACTCCGGAAAATCCGGCTTGATAATGATATATCCCGGAATCACAGCGCCCGGAATGTACGAATTGTCCGCGCGATTGTTGCTGTAGGTCTTTGTCTTCGACACCGTTCCCACTCCAGCCACATACGAAGTGCTGGATACTGGGTGTGTGCCGAGGATGTAGTTCACCGCACGAAGTGTGTATTCGGGACTCACCAGATCCGGAAATGCCTTGTGCAGGAAATACATTCGGATGGCCATGTCCACCACGGCGCCCGATCCGCCCCACGTGCCGAGACTTGGCGGCACGCCGAACGGCGTGGCGTCCAGCCGCTCATCCAACCCCACCATATATTTCTTCACCGCTTCGCGCATTTGATCCTTCGCGCCGGCGTCCAGGTAAGGCAACGCCCGCACCGCGCTCCAGCCACGCGAGTCCATCTGTTGCGGCGTGATTATCTGCGGGAACAATTCCTTCAGCCGGGACTTGTAAGGCTCGGCGCCATTCGTAGCGATGGTCAATTCCAGCGCCGCTGCCCACTCCAGTCCGGCGCTATATCCTCCACGACCGGAGCCGGTCGGGGGAGTTGGTTGTGCGCCAGTCGTGCCCGTGTTTGTCGGAGCACCCCCGCTGCTCGCTGCGTTACCACCGCTTTGAGCACCAGAGACCACGCCCTGCGACGCGGCCAGCACACCGCCTCCCGGCGCGCCTGCCGGAGCCGCTCCCCCTAAGCCGCCGCCCGCCGAATTCTGCGTTGGATGAGCCTTCTCCTCGTTCCAAGCTTTGATCGCGGTATCTAGGCAGTCTCTCGCTAATGCATCGTCCCAGCCTTTCAGCGTATCCGCCGCTGCAGCCAGCGCTGCAATGGCGTTCCACTGGAAAAACGGGTTGTTCGTAGTGAAGATCCAGCGATCGTCCGGCCTGCCGGAGTAGTCACCCTTCGTTTCATTCGGGCCGAGCTTCGGGTCGTAATTGCGACCGTCCGTTTTCGAGGCGCCGTCGCCCACCTGCGTGTATTGCCGCAGATCTGGCTCGTGAGTGCCACGGATCGCGTGGCCGATGTTGTGGAACTGCGCCAGGATGAGCAGTGCACCGTGCTTCACCTGCTGCACCGTATCCGGCACGCCATCGGGCCGGTGCATCTCCACTTCACGCGCGGCTTCATCCACCGTCAGCTCGTCGTACGTGAGATGGAATTCGCGATACGCCAGCGCCAGGCTCTGCATGACGCTCAGTTGCGCCGGCTCCTCCAAGTCGAAATCCCCGGCGTCATACCACCCGCCCACGTTCATCCCAGGGATGTGATCGCCGCCTTTGTACTTCCCGTCCGTCGCTGCGGCCTGGTTCCAGCCGTCAAATTGCTCCCCAACCACCGGCGCCATGCGCCCATCATCAAGGTGCGAAGCGCCATGCCACACCCGGTATCCTTCGCGAACCGCAACGTGATCCATCTGCGCCGCAAGGTGACGGTCCAGGCTGTCCTGCCAGATCTTTGCATAGACGTCCTGGGAAATCGGGAAAGGGGCTGTGCGCTGGTCTGCATACTCGATTACATACAAACCGGGCTCCTTCACGGGCGTGAAATCGAATTTCGAATACACGTAGCGCAGCCACGACGTCGCAAGCGTGATCGGACCCTCGAACACTTGTTGGTAAGCTCCGTTTTCCGTCAGGCGCAACACTCGGGCCGTCTTCGGGCCGTTATATTTCGGGTCGAGTTCGAGCACCGCCACCTTGGAGATGCCCGGCGCATAACCCACCTGGCTGTGCGCGATCATCGGCGGCCGTGTCCAGTTCGGGATCACGTCCGGACGGATGTGCCACACGATGGCGCCTGTAGTTTTTCCCGAAGGGATCAGCGAACGCAACACGAACCAGCCGTTCTGTGCGCGGTCGCGCCCATCTAGCAGCATCAGGTTGGCCGCATCCGATACCACGTTCACTCGGGCCAGCGCGTCGTCCACGCCCAGCGTGATGCTCTTGCCTTCGGCGAACGGCAGTGGTTGCGTGTATCCCTTCGCCTTGTCCCAGTCCTCCAGGTAGTACGCCTTTTTCGGCTCATCCGCCAATGGCAAAACCTTCGTCATCGCGTCGTTCGGCGTTCGCGGGAAAATGCCGGCTTTGGTTCCGTCCACCACGTAAGCCTTGCCCATGTAGATAGATGGCAGAAACTCCAAATTAAAGCCCGCCCGCCCCTCCAGTTTCTGCGGTAGCGGCTTATCGAGATTTATGCTGACCTTCACCCCGCCCGGCTCCGCTGCCACTTCCAATGTGTAACTGAAATCGAACGTCGGGAAACTGAGGTCGGCAATCAGCCGGTCGTTCGCCTTGTCCGCATGGCGGCCCTTAAGCGTTGCCACCAAGTCCCACTGCTCCGGCGTTGGCATCAGGCGAACGTCTCCGTTCGTGGCGATGCGCTGGCCGTGCAGAATCATCTCCATGGCCGTATTCTTTTGGTCCACAAAAACGGGGTGGTACGTGCTGTCGTAGAGAAAAACGCTGAAACCTTGAGTGTCGAGGTAACTCTTGTCGGTCACCTTCATGGAAAAATCCGTGCCGGACAAGCCTGAGGCCGAGATCAGGACCAAGAGGATACAAACGATTCGCGTAAGCATAAATTGGGATTGATACTGCTCCTTTGCCCCAACATGATATGACATGCAGACCGTCTGTGCGCCCTTTGTCCCGCAGGCTGCCGCGACCCATGGCAAGAATTTGCCTGCGGTGGTTTTCCAAACCGCCGCCGAGGGGTACTCGGGACAACGGTTCCCTAGACCGTTGTAGCAAATCTTCGAACAGCAGCACAATCGTTCGGCGAGATTAGCTTTAATCTGTGTGACATTGTCGTGACAGCACTACACCAAACGATCCAAATTGAGCCTAGTGCGAGCACGTCCCTTCGGCTTTCAACCGAATGCTTGCTCGTCATGATCGCGAACACGAGAAGTTTCGCTGGCCGACCAAGAAAGCGCCCATAGTCGACAGTTTCTTAGACGGCTGTAGATAGCGCACCTGCCTGGCAGACAGGCGGCCCCTCTCGAAGAACTGCATGCTACATACTCTAGGTACTTATTTACATCTGCCGAGGATTTGGTACACTGTTCCAGAGGGCATCATGCAAAACTCAAAAGCCGAAAAGCTCCGCAAGCTGGCCTCGAAACGCCAGATCGTAAGGGCCAAAGATACCAGGGAACTCGGCATTCCCCGAACCTATCTCCCGCGGCTGGCGCGCCAAGGGGACCTCGAAAAGGTCGGCCGCGGTCTCTATTCCTCTCGGGATTTCTCCGGAACTGAGAACACCTCCCTAATCGAAGCGGCTTACCAAATCCCCAAGGGGATCGTCTGCCTGCTCTCCGCGCTCCGGTTTCATAATTTCACAACGCAGTCTCCCCACGAGGTCTGGATGGCGATCGGTCACAAAGCCTGGGCACCCAAAGTTTCCTCTCCACCCGTTCGCATCTTGCGCATGTCCGGGCCAGCCCTTCACTTTGGACTGAAAGAATATTCTATTTCCGGCGCAACTCTTCGAGTGTTTTCCCCGGCAAAGACGGTGGCCGACTGCTTCAAGTTTCGCAGCAAGGTTGGCCTCGATGTCGCCATCGAAGCCCTCAAGGAATGCCGCCGGCGGAAGAAAGCCTCGATTGACGAACTCGCTGCCGCCGCCAAAGTTTGCCGCGTCGCCAACGTCATGCGCCCGTATCTGGAGTCACTCTAGTTGACCAAGCCAGCCCTAAAGAACCTCCCCGCTTCAGTTCGCCAGAAGCTCGCGAACCTAGCGCGCGAGCGCAACGTGGATTTTGGATTGATCCTCGTCAAGTACGGGCTTGAGCGCATTCTCTTCCGGCTGAGCCGCTCCCGTCACCGCGACGATTTCATTCTGAAAGGCGCGCTGCTCTTCGAGCTGTGGACGGAACAACGCTATCGCCCGACACGGGATGCTGATTTCCTCGCTCGCGGTGACAATGCCCCGGAGCGCTTCGCCCATATTTTCCGGGAACTCTGCTTTTTGGAAGTCGACGAGGACGGCCTGCGCTTCGATGCCGAGACCGTCGAAGCGGGACGCATATCCGAGGATGCCGACTACGAAGGCGTCCGGGTGACCTTGGTTGCACATCTCGACCGCGCAAAGATTCCCATTCAGATTGACATCGGCTTCGGAGACATCGTCACACCCGCACCTTCCGAGATCGGCTATCCCACGCTCCTGGAATTTCCTGGCCCGCGTTTGCTGGCCTATCCGAAAGAAACGGTCGTTGCCGAAAAACTCCAAGCACTTGTGAAACTCGGAATCGCCAATACCCGCATGAAGGATTTCTACGATCTGGAGATCCTGTCTCGCACGTTCGCTTTCGAAGGAAAAACTCTCTCCAAGGCGATTCAAAGTACCTTTCAAAAACGTGGAACTGACCTTCCGATGGAAGGTCTGCCCGTCGCCTTCACGTCCGAGTTTTATGACGACCTAAACAAGAAACACCAATGGACCGCGTTTTGCGCGAAGTACAAGTCCTACGTCGAAAAGACTGAATTCAAGGCGGTGATGGAAGGCATCCGAACTTTTCTCGCTCTCCCTGTCCGCACCGTCCGGGAAGGACATTCGTTCACGAAGACGTGGGAGCCCGGCGGACCCTGGCGTTGACACGGTCATCAATGCACTTCGTTCAAGAAGTTCTCAAGACTCGGAACGATGCGAACTACCGGATTTAGTCTTCTGTTCTCTCCTCCTCGCTGTGGGCCAACTCCTCCAGGTGACTTCCAGAAAAATGTACCAGTACCAAGATTTTTTCTCCTTTTTCCCTTCTGAATGTTCCTTAAATAAGTATGGGGCTGTGATGTGGGGATACTTCTCTGACAGCCTGGGGCTTTTTCGCAAGATTTAGATTCTTTCTTACTTTTTCCCGTTTGGATGTTCCTTATATAAGTAGGGGCTGTTGAAGGGAGTTCTCTGCCGGCATGGGAATCCTCCGCCGGGTTAAAGTTTTTTCTCACTTTTCCCCGACTGGATGTTCCCTAGTAAGTACAGGGGACTCAGTGGACTTTCTGCCATGCAGATACTCACTGCAGTTTCTTGTAGATCGGGAGGACAGAATTTTTTCTTACTTTCTCCGTTGTCAAAGCCTCTTTATTAGTAGAGGAGTCGACGATGTTGAAGAGCATCCATCACTTTCAGGAGCGCGGGAAGGTGAAGTGTGCATGAAATACAAAGATCACCATATGCGTCACCCTCGCGGTCACCTTGGCGATCGAGCAAGTGCCCAAGGAGCAAGAGGTTGCGCATGGCGCGACGATCAATTTGGACGCGGGCAAAACCCTGTGTTGGGCTGGAGCGACCCCACTTTTGCACACGGTTCCGTGGCCAAAGTGGTGCTTGGGGTCGCTCCAGCCCACGAGGAGATTCCTTCCGATGTTTTGCCCGCGTGTGTCGCCGAAGTCTTAGACGAAACATGTGTAGGAAAAGGGTGAATAAGGTGAAAACGGTAAGAATCACCCCCTGCACTTTCAAAACTGCCACTTCTTCACCTAACGCTCGGCCCACGGAATTCATTCTGAAGCGCTTTCCAACCGCCACCTCTGCGAAAGTTACTGCGCACAAAAGGGTACTTCGCCACAACCTCACCTGCTACTTCACCCTTGATCGAGGACGGCATTACGAAAATCAATCAGATGAATCGTCCCGAAGAACGAAATTGTGCGCGGCCCAGACCGCGCCTGGGGCGGGAGCACCCCACCCTTTGACGCACGGTGCGTCACGGTTGCCGTGTGGTCGCTCCCGCCCTCACAGGAACTTCGGGGCCGCGTTTTGCGCGCTTGCATACACAGACCCGAGAATTTGTCAGACAAGAAGTGTGACAATTTGCATGAAAACGAAAGGAGAAGCCCGTTGTCTATATTGAAGTCACCACCAAAACAGCCCAAAGCAGTCACTATTCAAGCACGTGTCGAAGAATCGGTAAAGACCCAGCTTGAGCTCTATGCTGAGTTCATCGATGCTTCGCCATCTTACGTGATCACCGAAGCCCCCTCCGTGCTCTTCCGCAAGGACGACGACTTCAGACGCTGGGCAGACCAACACGCAAACAATCACGACACTGGAAAAGCTAAGGGAGACATTCTTGCGAAGACTGTCTAACAAACATGAAGTCCCGTCCAATCCAATTCGGTGTGCGCGAGAACACAGCGTCCCCAAGGCAGCATGCCCCGCGCTTTGCAGAAAATGTTCGCTCGAATGCAATTAGTATTGAAGAGGAGAACTCAGAAGTGGCGGAAGATTCTCTTCTAGCCGACGCGTTCCCCAAAGGTAGCAAAAGCCGTCTGCATGCCACGTCACAACACGCGGCCACAGATGGAGAAGGCGGGGTATGTGCTGAGCACTCGGCCCAAGCATCCACACTCAACCCCCCACAAGCATCCAAGCCCGCCTTCGAAACCTTGATTGGCAGTCCCGAAGCGGCGAAATTGCTGGGCAACATTCACGTCAAGACCCTGCAGCGCTATGCGCGGACGGGAAGTCTTCCCGGATACCAAATTGGCGGCCACTGGTATTTTCGCGTATCAGAGCTGGACGCATGGCTGCAATCTCGGATAAATTCAAATTGCCAACCCGCTGACCGCGTGGATTTCACACAGGAGAAGACACAGTGAAATTCACACGGCAACGCTATCAGTCAGGAAGTTTGTCACGCGAAATGCGGAAGGCCGGCCCCGCAGTTTGGATCTTTCGTTGGCGCGAGAACGCAACGGAAGCAAGGGTCTACCGGAAGGTGGTTGTGGGTACCATCGAACAGTTCCCAACCAAGACAGCGGCAAAACGTGCCGTTGAAACATTTCGCTCCACGATCAACGCGGTCAATCCCGCAGTGCCCGTGACCTTAAGGCAATTGGTCAAGCACTATGGAGAGAACGAATTGCCAAGCAAGGCCTTCTCAACACAACGAACCTTCCAGACGTCGCTGAAGACTTGGGTTCTTCCGAAGTGGGGCGAACACAGGCTTTCAGACGTGCGCACAGTGGAAGTGGAGGGCTGGCTTCACAGCCTGCCACTTGCGAACGCGACAAAGGCGAAGATCAGAAACACCATGCACGTCATCTTTGCCCATGCTGGCCGCCACGAGTGGATTGCGACGAACCCTATGACGCTCGTGCGCCAGAGTGCGAAGCGTGAGAAGTTGCCCGACGTCCTGGATCTGGATGAACTGAAGAAGTTGCTGGCAGAGCTTGAGAACCCGGCGCGTGCGTTGGTCTTTCTGACCGCTGCCACGGGATTAAGGGTATCTGAAGCCCTGGGGTTGAAGTGGTCTGACATTGACTTCGCCGCTGGTGAAATCCGGCTCAGCAGAGCAGTAGTTCATCAGCATGTTGGCGACATGAAGACCGAGGCTTCCCAGAAGCCCGTGCCTATGGATGACGCACTGCTTGACGCTCTCCACGATTGGAGCAGACAGGCACCGTACCGGCAGAAGGATGACTGGGTGTTTGCTAGCCCGGATATGGATGGCAAACAACCGTACTGGCCAGAAACGCCGCTAAAGTGCTACGTGCATCCCGCTGCGAAGCGCGTAGGCATCACCAAGGCTCTGGGATGGCATTCCTTCCGCAGAACGTTCGCAACGCTTCTGAAAGGCGGCGGTGAGGACGTGAAGACGGTCCAGGAACTGATGCGGCACGCAAGCAGCAGACTGACGCTGGACGTGTACGCGCAGGCTCTGACCCCGGCTAAACGAGCAGCACATCTGAAGTTGGTTGGATTGATTCATCCAGCGGCAGAAACAGCAATTGGTCCTTCGTGGTCCCACGCCGAAGCTGCAGTCGCTGTAAGTAGTTGAAATTATGGAGCGGCCTATCGGAATCGAACCGACACCTGAACCTTGGCAAGGTTCCGTACTACCACTATACTAAGGCCGCTCAACGACTCTCTTTTTATAACATGCCCGCACGGCAGCCACAAGCCTTCCCCACCCCTACCGGCGTAGGGCCAAACGCTGCAAAGGCCAGACTGGTCAGGAAACCTGGGTTATCCGGGCGGACTTCACCACCGGCGAGCGGCGCTGGCGCTCTGCGAAGCGGGTAGCCTTATCCTTGTCCGTGTAAACGCGGCCGAACTTTTCCCCGTCGGCGTAAAACACACTGACAAGAAAATGGTGATGTTTGCGCCGGCGATCCTTGTCAAAGGAAGTCTTGCCCTGTGTCCCCGTTTTTTTCGTTTCCGCTTTTGTCACGTTGGCCACCCTGTCGGAAGAAGTTCCGTAATTCACTATCTCAAGGGACCCCGCTAGACACAAGTACCAGAGAAGATAGTAACACGCGCTTTATTACGCAGAAAAGCGAGCAAAGGCATAGCAGGAACTTGCCGGAAAGCGGCAAAGATCCGGCTGTATCCCAGGTTCCCTGAGTATTCATTCCCGCCGCCTTTGTTAAGAGAGTGTTTCAGGCCATTAAAATGGAGAAACTGCAGGCCAATTTGTCTGGAAAATTGTTGTGGGCTACGAAACATTTTTCGGTTTTCAACGTCTTTACCAATGAGGAGAAGATAAGCTGAATGTGGCGGAGAAACGTAATGATGATAAACGCCCCAAAACAACCGCCTGTCGTGGAAGATCTGCGGAACCATTCCCAGGAACAGATCGCTGAATTGCGTCAACTTCTGGCTGTGGGCGCGCCTTCGCGGCCAGATCCGCGCCGGCCTGGCTTTTATGAAGTGGAGGGTCTCTCTAGCACGTACTACGTGTTCAAGTATCCGACAGGCACAAAAGTGTTGCTGCTTGGCGTATGGGATCGCGAGAGCGATCCAGTAGCCGCTATGGTGTCGTGTTCCTGCCCCGCAGCATAATTCCTTTTTTCGCCGCGCCCCTGAAAAACGAGCAACTGAAAAGAGCGCCCGACCGAGTCGGGGCGCTCTTTTAGTCTTCCTCCAGTTCCAGCGCAGCCGAGTTGATGCAATACCGCATTCCGGTAGGTTGCGGTCCATCATCGAAGACGTGGCCGAGGTGGGCGTCGCACCGGCTGCACTTCACTTCCGTCCGCTGCATGCCACGACTCGTGTCGCTCTCTGCCTCGACGGCCTCATCGGTGGCGGGAGCGTAGAAACTGGGCCACCCGGAGCCTGAGTGGTATTTCGTCTCAGAACGAAATAAAGGCTGGCCGCAGCAAACGCATTTGTAGATCCCGGGAGTCTCAGTGCCTTCGTATTCGCCCGTGAAAGGAGGCTCCGTGCCCTTCTGCCTGGTCACATAGTACTGATTTGGTGTGAGTTGCTTCCTCCAAGCCTGCACATCTTTCCGAATCTTTTCTTCCATCGTCAATCCCCCCAAGCACGTTTTTCATTGCTCCGCACACTATCAGATTCTGTCTATCCGTCGAAAGGTTCAGCTGCTTCGTCCCATGCGCTTGACGTTCCGCAAAGCTCTCGTTTCGAACGGGATACAGGTATAGAAAGAGAGACATTTCCCGCTCCCGGCCGTCTATGCAAAAACGGAGGCTTCCTTGATGAAACAGTTTCATACCAGAGGGCAGGTTATCTCTTCGCCGGTCGTTGCCGACGGTCAGCTCTATTTTGGAAGCAGCGATCATTGCCTCTATGCCCTCGACCCAGCCACAGGTTCACAAAAGTGGAAATTCAAGTCCGATGGCCGTATCACCTCAACGCCAGCGGTTTCGGGCGGCGTTGTTTACTTTGGTAGCTATGACGGCAACTTTTACGCCGTCGACGCCGCCACCGGGCAGTTGAGGTGGAAATTCAAGACACAGGGAGAGCGCCGGTTCTCTGCAACGCACCTGCATGGTGCGGAACCTGGGTGGTGTCTACTTTGGCAGCGGCGATAGCAACATTTACGCGTTGGACGCCGCTTCCGGCAGTTTGAAATGGAAATTCAAAACCGGCGATGTGGTTCATGCGTCTCCGGCTATTTCAGGCGGAATTCTTTTTGTGGGAAGCTGGGACAGTTATTTCTATGCGCTGGACGCTGGGAGCGGAAGGGAGGTCTGGCGCTTCAAAACCGGCGAGGATCCGGTGATTCACAACCAAGTCGGCATCCAGTCTTCGGTAGCGGTTGCGGATGGTGTGGTGTACTTTGGCTGCCGCGATTCCAAGTTTTACGCCGTGGATGCGGCCACCGGAAAGGAAAGGTGGTCCTATCCGAACAAAGGATCATGGGTCATCTCTTCGCCGGCAGTATCGGAGGGCAAGGTTTACTTCGCTACCTCGGATTCAGGCTTATTTCATGTGCTGGATGCCAAGTCCGGCACTCCTCTCTATTCCCTCGATTTCAAGCACTGGGCGTTCTTTTCCTCACCCGCGATTGCCGGCGGAACTCTTTATATCGGCTCACATCAGGGGAGGCTCAACGCCATCGACTTAGAAGAACAAAAAGTCGCCTGGACGTTTGAAACCGATGGCTCTAAAAAGAACGGTCCCGCTTACACAAAGGATGGCACTCCCAACTACAAAGCAGCATTCTTCGATTTTTTTTACGATGACATGGTTAGCGGCGTCCAGAAAATGCTATCCGTCGGGGCTATACTTTCTTCCCCCGTCGCAGCCGGGAACACCGTTTATGTGGGCAGCACAGATGGCAACGTCTATGCGCTGATGTAGTCGGCTTTGCTCCCGGCCCAATACCTGGCGGACCGCCTCGACAACCGAAGAATCTTCGTTGACTTGCCGCCGCGTTTCCTTTATTTTGGTATTTCGCAATGGACTGCATGCACACAGATCGCGCGGATCGTCATCATCATCACGGCCACACGCCGCGCCCGCTGAGGTGTGCATAGCGATTCGCTAAACAAAGCACTCTTTGGCCCGCTGGCGCAGCAAGCCCCAGCGGGATTTTTATTTTCAGGAGACGACATCGTGGAGATCGATTTTCAAAAGGGCGGCGGGCTAATACCGGCCATCATTCAGGACGATCGCAATGGCGACGTATTGATGCTTGGCTTTATGAATGCGGAATCACTTGAGGAAACGCGGCGCACGGGTGAAGTCGTGTTTTTCAGCCGTTCGCGGAGCAAGTTATGGAAAAAAGGCGAATCCAGCGGCCACGTCTTGCGGGTTCGCGAGATGCGCGTGGATTGCGATGCCGACGCGCTCCTCGTTCGCGTCGAAGCCGTCGGCCCGGGCGTCTGTCACGAGGGTTACCGAAGCTGCTTCTTCCGCGCAATCGAGACGGATGGAAAGTCAAAAATCATCGCCGAGCGCACCTTCTCGCCGGAGAAAGTCTACAGCAAGGAGAAATCTCGATGAGCCGGCTGAAGCTGGGAATCCCTAAAGGCAGCCTGCAGGACGCGACGCTTGACCTTTTTTCGCGCGCCGGATGGAAAATCACGATGAGTTCGCGCAGCTACGTTCCGACGATTGACGACCCGGAAATCGAATGCCTCATGGTGCGCGCGCAGGAAATGGCGCGCTACGTCGAATCCGGCGCCCTGGACGCGGGAATCACGGGACACGACTGGGTGGTGGAGACGAGCGCGGCCGTGGAAGAACTTTCGGAGCTGGTTTACGCCAAACAACGTCTTGCGCGCGTGCGCTGGGTCCTCGCGGTGCCGGAGGACTCCGCGATTCGCCATCCACGCGACCTGGAAGGTAAAGTCATCGCCACGGAAGTCGTGCACATTACGCAAAACTATCTTGCCAAACACGGCGTGAGGGCCCACGTGGAGTTTTCTTGGGGAGCCACGGAAGTGAAAGTTCCGCAGCTCGCGGATGCCATCGTCGAAGTTACTGAGACCGGCTCATCCCTGCGCGCCAATCGCCTGCGTATCGTGGACACGGTGCTCGAATCCGCGACCGTCTTCATCATGAATCGCGTCAGCGCTGCAGATTCCTGGAAGCTCGAAAAGGCAGAGAACCTGATTCTGATGCTGCAGGGCGCTATTGCGGCGGCGAGCAAAGTCGGCTTGCTTCTCAATGTCCATCGCAATGACCTGCAAGGTGTGCTGGGCGTGCTTCCGGCGCTCAAGAACCCCACCATTTCGGCTCTCAGCGACCCCGAGTGGGTAGCCATCAACACCATCGTCGAAGAGGCCGTTGTGCGGCAGATCTTGCCAAAGCTTAAAGCCGCTAAAGCCCAGGGCATCGTCGAATATCCCTTGAACAAAATCGTACTCTGATGCGCATCCTCAAACTCACCCCGCGAACCGAAAGGTGGCTGCTCGCGCGCCGCGCCCAGCGCGACAACGAAGCGCAATCCGTGGCCGCTGAAATCGTCGCCGATGTCCGCAAGCGTGGCGATTCCGCTCTCTTCGCCTGGAGCAAAAAACTGGACGACCTGGACCTCACGCGCGCCGGAGTTTGGATTTCGCGAGAAGAAATCCGGTCTGCCAAATCACAGGTGAGCCCCGATTTCTTGAAGTCCGTCCAGAGAGCTGCGAAAAACGTCCGCCTGGTCGCCGAACGGCAGCTTCCACGGCCGTGGACCGTCGAAACTGAACCTGGCGTCAAAATCAGCCAGCGCGTTTCGCCTATCGAATCCATCGGCTGCTACGTCCCCGGCGGCCGATTTTCGCTTGTATCCACGCTGGTCATGACCGTGGTACCAGCAAGAGTTGCCGGCGTTTCACGCATTATTGCGGTTTGCCCGAAGCCAAATGCCGAGTTGCTGGCGACGGCGAACTTGCTCGGCGTCGAAAAGATCGCGCGCGTGGGCGGAGCGCAAGCGATCGCCGCTCTCGCTTATGGAACAAATTCGATTCCGCGCGTGGAAAAAATTTTTGGTCCGGGCAACAAATATGTCACCGCTGCCAAACAACTTGTCAGCAGCGATTGCGCCATCGATCTGCCGGCTGGCCCCACTGAGGCAGTCGTCCTGGCTGCCGAAGGAAATGCGCGCTGGATCGCCGCCGATCTCCTCGCCCAAGCGGAGCACGCCAAAGACGCAGCAAGTTTCTTCGTTACCACCTCACGCTCATTTGCAAAAAAAGTGCAACGCGAGATTAAATGGCAGCTCGCCGAACTTCCTCCAGGAATGGCCGGCGTCTCCACGGAAACCGCCGGCGCAATTCTCCTGGCGGATTCGCTTGAGCAAGCTTGCGAATTTATCAATCGCTTCGCGCCGGAGCACCTCAGCCTGCCGGAAAGCGCTGAGCGGCTCCTGCAAAAAACCCGATCGGCGGGCACTATCTTTCTCGGTCCCTGGGGGGCACAGCCGCTTGGGGACTACGCGACGGGCAGCAATCACGTCCTCCCGACCGGGGGCTGGGCGCGCCGGCGCGGCGGGCTTTCAGCGGCTGACTTTGTGAAATGTATCAGCGTGCAAGCCATTCGCCGCAACGGGTTCCTTCGCCTCGCCGATGCCGTCGAAACTTTGGCAGAATCCGAGGGCTTGATGGCTCACCGTAACGCCGTGAGGGTTCGCCGATGAAGGTTCAGTTGCCAGTGCGAAAGGCCATTCTGAATCGCCGCACCTATGAAGCGCCCGCCGAGGGGCGCGCGGATAAGCTGCGGCTGGACTTCAATGAGAACACGACGGGCTGCTCCCCGGCCGTGCGGCGCGCGCTGGCAAGACTGACGGCCAAAGAACTGGCGATGTACCCGGAATATCAGGCGTCAACAGCGCGCCTGGCTCGCTACTTCGGCGTTCACCCAGAAGAACTCTTGCTCGCGAACGGCGGGGACGACGCGCTGCGGGTTTTCTTCGACACCTTCGTCGAAGCCGGAAGCAGCGTTTTGATTTGCGAACCTACGTTTCCCATGTACCGCTACTACGCTGAAATTTACGGCGCCAGAATTTCCGCAATGCGCTACGGGAACGAAATGGAGTTTCCGCTGGACGGTGTCATCGCCGAGCTGAGCGAAAATCCGCGCCTCCTTTTTCTTGCCAATCCCAACAACCCAACGGGAACTCTCTTTGGCTTCAACGAATTGAGAAAAATCCTTTGTGCAGCCACCCACACCGCTGTCGTGATGGACGAAGCGTACGCGGAGTTTTCGGACTTCTCGGCAGTTTCCTGGATTCGGAAATTTCCTAATCTATTTGTCGCGAGAACTTTTTCCAAAGTCGCTGGACTCGCTTCGCTCCGCCTTGGCGCGGTCATCGCCTGCAAAGAATCCCTTGCCTTTGTGCGGCGGGCCATGCCGCCATTTCCGGTGAATCTTGCCGCGCTCGTGGCCGCCGAAGCCGCTGTGAAAGACCGCGCAACGATGCAAGCGTACGTCAACGAGGTGAAGCATTTGCGTGTGTGGCTAGCCGCTGAATTGCGGAAGCTCGGCGTACCCTCCTTTCCAAGCGCAGGAAATTTTCTGCTGGCCAACTTCGGACCAAAGGGACCCGCGCTCTTTCGAAAGCTTGAGAAGCAAGGAATTCTTCTGCGCGAGCGCACCAAGGACATGGGCCCGGGATTCGTCCGCATCTCCATCGGAACGTCAGCCGAAATGAATAGGCTTGTGAAGACTATTCGAAAGGAATGGAAAGCGCTCGCCTGAATTCTGGGATCGCAAAAACAAATGCCACGAACCGCCGCGATTCATCGCAAAACAAACGAGACGGACATCCGCTTGAAGCTTAATCTGGATGGCCGTGGAAGCGCCCACGTCGCCACGGGAATCCGCTTCTTCGATCACATGCTCGAATTGGTCGCGCGGCACGGCGCATTTGACTTACGCGTGGACGCTCGCGGCGATCTTGACGTGGACCAGCATCATACCGTCGAAGACGTGGGCATCACCCTGGGCGAAGCCGTTCAGAAAGCGCTCGGCTCCAAGCGAGGGATTTTGCGTGCAGGTTATTTTCTGATGCCCATGGACGAAACGCTCGCCGCCGCTGCGATTGATCTGGGCGGCCGGCCCTACTGCGTCGTAAAAGCAACGATCGCCGCAAATCGCGTCGGCGATTTTCAAGTTGAGCTGGTGGAGGATTTTTTCCAGGGTTTCGCGCAGTCGGCAAAAGCCAACGTTCATCTCCGCGCCCTGTACGGCCGTTCCTCGCATCATCAAGTCGAAGCCATCTTCAAGGCATTTGCGCGTGCGCTGCGTTTCGCGGTGTCTCGCGACAGGCGCCTTCGCCAGGTTTTGCCCAGCACCAAGGGGCTGCTATGAAAATAACAATTCTCGATTACGGCGCCGGCAATGTGCCCTCCGTCGAACGCGCTCTCCAGCGTCTCGGCGTTGAATCGCAGCGCACATCGTCGCCTGAAAGCATTTCAAGGGCGGAAGCGTTGCTTCTTCCCGGCGTCGGTCATTACGCCGCGCTGGTTCGCGCCCTCGATGAAAAACAGTTCCGCGCACCTTTGCTCGACGCCATCGGCCGGGGCGTGCCTTTTCTGGGAATCTGCCTCGGGCTGCAGGTTCTCTTTAACTCGAGTGAAGAGGCTTCTGAGCTCCGGGGCCTGAGTCTTCTATCGGGAGTCGTCTCCGCCTTGCCCCCCAACGTGAAGCTCCCGCACATGGGTTGGAACCAGATTGAGAAGAAGCGCGAGTCTTCCCTTCTCACAGGTATTGATCTCGGAGCGTATTTCTATTTTGCGCACTCCTACGCGGCGCTTGATTCCGGTGCGGCCGCAGCCACCTGCTCCCACGGCACGGAATTCGCAGCAGTCATCGAGCAACGAAATGTTCTTGCGGTGCAATTTCATCCCGAAAAAAGCGGCGACTCTGGCGCTCGCGTTCTCCAGAATTTCCTGAGGCTTGCGGCATGAGCCTCGCGCACCGCATCATTCCGTGCCTAGATACGGACGGCGAACGCGTCGTGAAAGGGGTGAATTTTGTGGGTCTGCGAGATGCCGGCGACCCCGTTGCGCTCGCCAGCCGATACGATACGGAAGGTGCAGACGAATTGGTCGTACTCGACATCGCGGCGTCGCGCGATCGCCGCCCTACTTTTCTCGAAACAATTCGCCGCGTCGCCGCTGAATTGGCAATCCCTCTCACCGCCGGCGGGGGCATTCGAACGCTGGAAGATGGCCGTGCCGTGGTACGTGCCGGCGCGGACAAAGTCACCGTGAACACCGCTGCGGTCGAGCGGCCGGCGCTGATTTCCGAACTGTCGCGCGAATTCGGCGCGCAAGCGGTGGTCCTGGCAATTGATGCAAAGCGCGTTGGCGATCACTGGGACGTCATGGTCCGCGGCGGACGCGAATCCGCATCACGCGATGCCCTCGAATGGGCGCGGATGGGCGTCGCGGCAGGCGCCGGTGAAATTCTGCTGACGTCTGTGGATCGCGACGGCACGCAAAGCGGCTTCGACGTGACGCTGACCGCGGCAGTTTCCGCCGCCGTAAGCGTTCCGGTGATCGCATCCGGCGGGGCGAAATCGCCGGGTCATTTTGTCGAAATCTTCCGAGATGGTGCAGCCGACGCGGCTTTGGCCGCCTCCATCTTTCACGATGAAGTGCAATCCATTCGAGCTCTGAAGCAATTTCTCGCCTCAAGCGGCATTGAGGTTCGCTTGCCGTGCTGATTCCCTGCATCGACTTGCAAGGCGGGCAAGCCGTTCAATTGGTGCATGGTCGGAAGCGCGAGCTTGCCGTCGCGGATGTCTTTGGCCAGCTGGAGAAATTCAAGAAGTATCCCTGGCTGCACGTCATTGATCTGAACGCCGCCATGGGCAAGGGCGCGAACGACGAACTCGTTCAAGGCCTATGCCTGAAAGCGCGGAAGGATTTTGGGATGAAAGTTCGCGTCGGCGGCGGCATTCGAAGCATTTCCCGCGCGCTAGAGGTTGCCGCGTGGGGCGCGACCCAAATCATTGTCGGAAGCGCAGCGTTCCGTGGCGAAAAAGTGAATAAAGACTTTCTGGAGCAGCTCGTGAGAAATATCCCCTGCGAGAAAATCGTCATCGCCCTGGACACCGCCCGCGGAAAAATCGCGATTCGGGGCTGGCGGAAGAGGCTGACGTTGCAGGCCGAAAGGGTGATGACGCTACTCGAACCTTACTGCGCAGGGTTTCTCTGCACGGATGTGGATCGCGAAGGCACCATGAGCGGAGTGAACCTCGAGTGGTTTCGAATGCTGCGTGACGCGACGTCGCATCCGATTATCGCCGCCGGTGGCATCAAAACGCGGAGCGAAATTGCCGCATTAGAAGAAATCGGCATGGACGCCGCCGTCGGCATGGCCATGTACAGGGACCAATTGCGCTGAGAAAAGGCAGTGTGCTTCATCGGAGATAGGCATCCGTGATGTACTGCTGCACCATGCGTTGGGTGTTGAAGAATGATCCGTTGATGGCGACGGCATGTTGCATGACTTCCAAAAATTTTCCGCGATCGTTGTAGTACATGGGGAGAATCACGGTTTCGAGCTTGCTATAGAGCGATTCCACTTCAGCGCTGTTGTCGGTGGGAGTATTGCCGGCCGCGGTGCGCCGCGACTCGCCGATCGACCAGCCGGTGACGCCTTCGATATGACCCTCCACCCACCAGCCGTCGAGAATGCTCAGGCTCGGCACGCCGTTCAGCGCGGCCTTCATGCCGCTGGTGCCGGAGGCCTCCAGAGGGAACTGCGGCGTGTTGAGCCAAAGGTCCACGCCGGAAGTTAATTTTCCACCGAGCTCGAGATTGTAGTCGTCAAGGAAGACCACCGGCACGGCTTTCCGCAGCGCTTTCTTCGCGTGGAAAATCCGGCGTATGATGTCCTTCCCGCCGGCATCGTTCGGATGCGCCTTGCCGGCATAAATGATCTGAAAGGGGCCGGCATTCTTGGCAATCTGCCGGAGACGATCAAGATCAGCTAGGATCAGGTCGGCGCGCTTGTATCCCGTCGCGCGCCGCGCGAAGCCAATCGTGAAAACCTCAGGATCGAACTTGAGGCCCGTCTTCTGGCGAACCGTCTCGAGCAAATCGTGCTTGGCGATCAGGTGCGCCGCCCATACTTCCTCCGCGGGCAAGCCCAGCGCGCTCCGCAGACTGTAATTGTCCTCGCGCCACGACGGAATGTAGCGGTCAAACAGTTGTTGAAATGGCGCCGAGGTCCAACTACCGGCGTGCACGCCGTTGGTAATGGCCTCGATGGGCACTTCCGGAAACATCTGCCGTGAAGTTTCACCGTGCTGCTTGGCGACGCCGTTAACGTAGGTGCTCAGGCCCAGCGCCAGTTGCGTCATGTTGAGCGATGCTCCACGGCGCGCGGCTTCTTGCAAATCCAGAAAATTTTGCTCTGCCTGCAAAACGCGCTTCATCAAATCCGCCGAAGAGGCATCCTTCAAATCGAGAAACCCGGTCTGCCCGGGAAACACTCGCGTAAAGTATTCCATCGGAAAACGATCGTGCCCGGCCGGCACTGGAGTGTGGGTCGTGAAGACGCATTTACTGCGGACCTTTTCGATGTCCTCGCTACGGATGGATTTCCGTCCCGCCTTGGTAGCTTCTTCGTCGAGCAATTGCAGCGTAAGCAGCGCGGCGTGGCCTTCGTTCATGTGGTAGCGCGTGAGGTCGTTGTAGCCCAGCGCGTGGAGAATGCGCACGCCTCCGATTCCTAAGATGACTTCCTGGCACAAACGGTAATAGGAATCGCCGCCATACAAACTGCCGGTGAGATTGCGATCGGCTTCCGTGTTGGAGGGAAGATCGGCGTCGAGAAAATAGATGGGCACTTCAAAACCGCGCACGCCCTTTGCAGAATAGCGCCAGCATCGCAGCTCAACACGGCGGGTTTCAATGGAGACGCTGGCTCGCGCGGGCTCCTCTGTCAGGAAGTCTTCCACGCGCCACTCGACTGGTTCTTCGGTCTGGGAACCATCTTCGGCGAGGCGTTGCGTGAAGTATCCCTTGCGGTAAAGTAAGGAGACAGCCACCATCGGGAGGCGCAGGTCCGCGGCGGCGCGAATGGTGTCGCCCGCAAGAACGCCGAGCCCGCCGCTGTAACTCGGCATGGCGTTCTCCAAAGCAATCTCCATCGAAAAGTAGGCGACCAATCGCCTTATGGAATTCGGCTGACTTGCCATTTCACTCGCTTTTCATTTCCGTGCGGACAACCGCTACCGTGCGGAAAATCACGCATATATAAACCTTAGATTGTCAGGGATTCGTGACGCGCAAGCAAGCGCCACGGGAATTGCGTGTGTCCATGCGTCCTATTCTGTGTTGCGCCGCTACCATAAAAACAAAGAGGGCGCCGTAGCGCCCCCTTCTGGAGATTTGCTCTCAGTGACTCGTAGCCTCTTCGTTAGAACTCGAAGCGCAGGGAGAGTTGCGCCTGGCGCGGATCGCCGACGCCAAGGCGGAGGAACCCGTCAAAGTTGAACAGTGCCGGTGTGACAAGGGGATTCACGTTGTTCTTGTTGTTGAAGGTGTTAAACATTTCGATCGCTGGAATGAGTCTGTATCGCTCTCCAAGCTTGAAAGGGCGCATCGCCCGCCAATCGAATGAAGTATATTCATTGTTTTTCCATGTCGAATTGCGTTTGCAGCCTGCAGTAGCCGCACAGTTTGCGGGAGTGATGGGCTGTGGCGTATGTGCTTGAAGGCGGGCGTCCAAGTTAAACCCGCCGGGAAGCTCGAAATAGCTGAAGAGATTGAACTTGTGACGTTCATCACGATCGGAAAAACCGTAATCCCGCGCCGGATTGCGCGGGTCAAGCCGACGATCCGTAAAAGGGTCGCGCTCGTTCGAGTCGCTATCCAAATCTTCCGAAAGCACGTAGTTCCACTCCAACTGGAAACGCTGACTAAAGCGTTTTCTCATTCCGAGAGTGAGCCCGCGATAGAGTGATTTTGCAGTGCTTCCGGTTATCATCATGCCACCAAGCTGCGGGCCAAAAGTATTTGGCGCCACAAACGTCCCGTTGTCAGCAAAATAGCCATTGGCATTGCCGTCGATAAACGTCGTCAGATGAACGCCTTTGGACAAAGTGAAATCGGCATATGCCGTCCAACCCGGGTAAATCTCCTGCTCGTACGCTACGTTTGTTGTGTAAATTCGCGGATTCGCATAGTGCTTGCTGAAAAGACGAACACCCGTAAAGCACGGAAATGGGTTCACGGGAGTGCCCAACGCGCAGGAAGCATTGCCGGGAGTGACCGGAAAGTCGCCCGGCCAAGCAGGTCCGCCGCCGAATGCCGACGTGGTGAAAATCGTGCTCTGCTGCACACCATTGGTGGTGATCGAACCCACCTGCGAAAGCATGTTTTGGCGCCCGTTGAAGATACCGTAACTCGCCCGGAACAGAGACTTGTGGTTATTCAGAACATCCCAGGCCAATCCGACTCTCGGTTGGAACTCCTTCTTCTGGCTATGAAGCGTACCATCCGATGGGAACAAGGGGTTACTCAGGAAGATGCCATACGCAGTCTTGCTGGGAGGCGTAATCACGTTCGGGAAAATCTCGGCTTCCCATCGCAGACCATAGCTCAAGCTGAGATTCGGCAGGATTTGCCACTTGTCCTGAGCGAAGAGTGCGTAGTCCTCATTGTTGATGCTCGAAGCCCCAGGCTTTATGTTAATCAGGCCCGTCGGCACGCCATCCTGAAGGTAGAAGATAAGCGGCCCGCCCACACTACTACCGGCTGCGCACGTTTGTCCCTTGTCCTGGGTGATCCAACCGGTGAACGTTCCGGTGCTCGTGAGACACTCGCCCACCGTCGGACCAAACCCACCTGCGGCGTCGGGGGACGCGTACCGCAGAAACCCGACTACGCTGTCGAAGATGTAGCGTCCGGTAAAGAACCCGCGGAATACCTGGGTGTTGTTCGTGTGAAGCCAGTCGCCGCCAAACTTGAAACTATGTTTGCCGTGAACGACTGAAAAATTGTCCCGGAGCTGTGTGCGCCAAATGGTTTCGTCGACGGTAGGTTCAAGAAAGAAGGGATTGCCGAAACGGAAGGTCGTGCCGAACCCCATGGCGGTGTCCGCCGGTATCTTGGATGGAGTAGCTGCTCGCGGCCTGATCTCGCGCTGGTAGCTGAAGTGCGCTTCGTTCAGCTTGTTCGAGGAGACGGTGGTGTAGTGATTAGCATTGATGACATTGATTTTCGACGGTCCCTCGATTCCGTTCGCAGAATCTCCGTACGTCGGCACGTCGAAGGTTTGGTTCGTGTTTTTCGAGTAGTCGAAATTGTAAGACAGGGCAAACTGATTTTTCTGATTTACGTTCCAGTCGAATCGGCCAAGCGCGGCTGAGTTTCGGATGGGATGCTTGACGGGTTGGCCATCGTCCTGGCCTACTCCAGCCTTCAGAAAATTCAGGAGCGCAACTCTCTGGCATTCAGCGCTGGCGTTTATCACGGCGTCATTGACTCCCACGATCGGGGCCGTCACGGAACATGCCGGTCCGAGCGGCGCGCTCAGATTGGGGCGCGTCAGCTCTGCGATAATTTGTTCAAATGCACCAAAAATGAACATTTTGTCTTTTACAATGGGTCCACCCATCGTTCCGCCAAACTGGTTGCGGCGAAAATCCTGGAGTGGTTTGCCATCAGAAGTTGCCGCTGTAAGCGCTTCGGTGCGGAAGTATTCAAAACCGCTCCCGTGGACATCATTCGTTCCGGACTTAGTAATGACGTTGACAACGCCGCCTGCCGTCCGACCAAATTCGGCGTTGGCCCCGCTGGCGACTACTTGAAATTCCTTGACCGCATCGAGAGTGATGTCAATTGCAGCGCGTTGTCCGCCGAGCTGCTCGCCGAAGAAGCCGTTGTTGTAGTCACCCCCATCGAGGCTTATGTTATTGAACACGCCGCGCTGGCCGTTGAAGTTGATCTCGTCTCCATCCGGCCCCTGGGTAATTGCCACACCGGGTGTCAATGTCAACAAATCTTCAAACTTGCGCCCAAGGACTGGCGTCGCGCTGACCGTGAGTTCGCTCAAGGTCGAGGACGATTCAGTTTTTGTCGTTTCGATGACTGGTACGTCTGTGACGACGATCTGTTGCGCAACCGAAGATACCTTCATGGTTACAGGCAACGTAATGGTCTGGCCTACAGTGAGGTTCACATTTTCCTGAACGATGGTCGCGAACCCGGATTTGCTTATTGTGAGGGTGTAGCGCCCCGGGGCAAGACTCAAGAAGGCAAAGTGACCGTCCGCATTTGTGGTGTCCGTCTGCACGAAATTGGTCGCCAGGTTTTTTGCTTCAACGGTCGTACCCGCGACGCTCCCGCCTCTTTCATCGAGCACGTCTCCCTGCACGGTCCCTGCGGTGATCTGCGATTGGCCCCACCCGAACGAGGCAAGCCCTAGCGCGAGTGTCAACACGAAAAACGAGCACAATAGTTTTCTCATTTTCTCTC
>Ga0209159_1000355_pt1 | contig 43135 bp, 29 predicted proteins | sample GraSoiAngelo_144_FD_185901 | JGI IMG/M metagenome (GOLD analysis project Ga0209159, IMG submission 185901) | Grasslands soil microbial communities from the Angelo Coastal Reserve, California, USA - 14_1009_02_40cm (SPAdes) (version 2) | ecosystem: Environmental > Terrestrial > Soil > Grasslands ...
AAATGGGGGTCCTGCGAAATCATGCCTCTGTGGCGCGGAGGTTAGACGCGCCGCAAGCGCGCCCGAGTGCACCACCGCGTCTCCCTAGTCTACCTGGTCTACTTAGTCTGCTTGGTCTCACTGCGGGGCCGACGGAACTAGGCATGTAGACCGGGAAGACCAAGTAGACCAAGAAGACCAAGTAGACGCAGTTGTCGTGTCAAAAGCCCCGCCGTCTCTCTCCCGTGCGGGCGGCCTTGCAGCGTCCCCCCTGAGGTTCGCCTGCACCCGGTTCCCGCGTTCAGAAGAGCGGACGGCGGGGAGTTCTATCGATCCATTAATTCAGGCGGGCCTGCGCCCGTGAGGTGGTCGCCGACGCGACAGCCGCCAGGGCCGGGGTCAGGACCCGCTGTGCCCACAGGGCGCGGTTCGCGCGTTCCACCGCACCGAGCCCCCGGAGGAGCGTGCCGATCTGACGGGTGAACGCGGCCACATCCGGGACGCTGGTCGAGGTTTTGTGGCGCACCTGGCGACGCCTGGCTTCAAGATCCCGCAGGGTGACGATGTAGGCCGCCTCCAGGACAACCAGGTCTGCGGCTTCGTCAAAACGCCCCTGCTTCAGCAAGAGGTGCCGGGCCCGAGCCAGCCGCAGCAGTTCACGGTGCACGGCCAGCTCACGTTCGAGAATCTGGCGAAGTTGTCCGGCTGTGGAGCCCATCGCATCACACCTCGACACGTCACCAGGGAAGTCTAGCCGGATGAAGAGCAATTCCCATGCCACCTACCGGGGCCGCTGGCGGGACAGCGCTAACACCTCGAGCTTTTGGGTATGTAGCCGATAGACAGGGTGAAGGACAGTTACGCGTTCGTTGACAGCATGAAGAGGCTGTGGTAGAGTCAGCGAGCCATGAGTATGGAGACCGGCTCACATCTCGATTCGGAAGGCCGCAGGCACTTAGTTCCTTGCCGGCGAGATGACGGGTCTATCTCAGCAGGAAGAGGGAGCAAATCAATGCGCAAGGCGATCGCTGTATTCTTGTTCGCGTCCCTGATGTTTGTGGCGGCATCCGTGTCGTGGGGCCAGTCGGCCTCGACGGAGGCCACGTGGGAGTCGGCCACCTGGGAGACTCTCGACGCCGTCCCCGCAGTCTGGGAGTAGTTTCGGCCGTATCCAGACATCAGGACTGTTCGTGACGAGGGGGTCCCACCGGACCCCCTCGTTGTTGTTCTTCTGGAGTTGATCCCCGCATCTAACCCTCCCTCAGGCCGGGCATGACTCTTTTAGGATCCCTCCAGGGAATCTGCGCACCGAAGGGGTTTGGTACGAAAATTGCTCTATTTAGACGGTAGAAACGTTTCATCACACGGGAGGGAATCACAATGAAAAAGGTCCTGACTGTCGCGGTCATGCTGATCCTGGCAGTGTGCCTGGGGGCGTCGGTGTCATGGGGCCAGACGGCCTCGACGGAGGCGACATGGGAGTCGGCCACCTGGGAGACTCTCGACGCGGTGCCCTCAGTCTGGGAGTAGCAACGAACTGCGCCTGGTGGAGGATTCCGCCGGGCGGTAGTCTAACAGGGGTTGCCCGGGAGGCCGCCTGCACACGCGGGGTGGCCCCGGGCCATTTGCCTTCTCTCGCGGCGGGAATATGAAGAACCTCTCAACGCCAGCCCGCGTCTACGTCCTAGGGGTCATCATCGCCGGCGGCATCCTGGCGGCCCTTGTGCCGCAGCTTCCGGGTGCTGCCCCGCGGCTGGATCTGCCATTTGCGGTCTTCGTCGCGGCGGCGCTGCTGACGCAGCTGGTCGGCGTCCGGGTGATCATGCCCGGCCGGGAGGGCATCGCCTGGTCGCTGATCAACGCGGTAATCGTCGCCACCGTATTGCTCTTCCCCGCCGGCAACAGCATCCTGCTCGTCCTCATCACCTTTACCGCCTACGGGTTCAAGCGCCGCGAACTGCCCTGGTACCAGGGGGCGTTCAACGTGGCGCAGCATGTGCTGTCGGTCAGCCTGGCTGAGACGTTGTGGGCGATCGCGCGGCCGGAAAGCCTGGTCGGCGCAATGGCGGTGCAGTGGTACGCGGCGGCGTTCTCTGCCGGCGTCGTGTTCTACGTCGCCAACGGCGCCCTGGTCACGCTGGCCATCACCCTGGTGGCCGGCAAGCCGTTCCGGCAGGTCGGCGTGATCTCACGGTCCAGCTTCTACCGCGAGATGGTCCTGATCTGGCTTGGCGCCGCGGTGGCCGACTTCTGGATCGTGAACCCGTGGCGCACGGTGCTGCTGACCCTTCCGCTGGTGGGACTGTCCCAGATGCTGCGCTTGCAGATCGAGGACGCGGAGCGCATCCGCCGCAGCCAGCAGGAGGCGGAGGGCCGCGCCCAGCAGCTGGCCAGCTTGAACGAGCTGGCCCGGGCCCTGACCAGCAGTCTGGAGCTGGAACAGGTTTGTGACGCGCTCTATGCCCAGATCCGCAAGGTCGTGCCGGCCGACGCCTTCGGCGCCGGCGTGTACGAACCACACGCCGACCTGATCAGGTTCAGCGTGTGGCGGACGGAGGACGAAACGTTCCCGGCGTTCACCCGCAACGCATCCGAGCCGATCTTCCGGCGCGTCCTGCAGGCCCGGACGCCGCTCGCGCTCGAACAGGGGCGCGATCATGAAGACATCGCCCAGCTCAGCCAGTACGGCCGGCTTCCTCGCGACGCGATGGTGGTCGCGATTCCGATGACCGTTGGCGATCGCGCCGTGGGCATGATCATCGTCGGCACACGCCGGGCGCTCACCCCGCAGGAGATGGACCTGCTCTCTACCATGGCCAGCCAGACGGCCGTGGCCATGGAGAAGGCCCAGCTCTTCGACCGGGAGCGCCGGAAGAGCGCGCAGCTGAGTGCCATCACACAGGTCAGCAAGAAGATCGTCACGATCCACAGCGTGGACGTGCTGCTGCAGCAAACCTCGCGCCTGATTGAGGAAACATTTGCCTTCGAACGCGTGCAGGTGCTGCTGGCGGATGAGGCGGAGACCGCGCAGGCCGACCCCGCGGCGACCGACATCCCTGTCCTCTACCGCGGGGAGTCCATCGGCGACCTGCGGGTGTGGCTGCGTCCGGGCACCGGATTTTCTCCGGATGACCTCTCGATGCTGCAGACGCTGGCGGACGAGATCGCCGTGGCCATCGAGAATGCGCGCCTCTATGAAAACCTGCAACGCCAGATGGCCATGCTGGAGCAAACGCAGTTCCAGCTCATGCAGTCGGCCAAGCTGGCCACGATTGGCGAACTGGCCGCGTTCGTCGCCCACGAGATCAACAACCCGTTGACCAGCGTCCTGGGTTACGCCTCGCTGATCCTGAGCGAAACGCCCCCAGACGACAGCAAGCGGGGCGACCTGGAGGTCATTGAGAAGGAGGCGTTGCGAGCGCGCGCCATCGTGCGAGATCTGCTGGGCTACGCGCGGCAGACCGACTCCGCGATGGAACAGACGCGCATCAACGAGGCGCTGGAGAGCGTCCTGCCGCTGATCCGCCGCCGCGCCGAGGCGCAGCATGTCAGCATCACCGCGAACTTCGATCCATCGGTCCCCCCGATCCTGGGGGATGTCAACCAGCTCAAGCAGGTCTTCATCAACATTCTGAACAATGCGATCGACGCCATGCCCACGGGCGGCGTCGTGGAGGTCAGCACGCGAGAGGTCAGAGGGAACGGCACCGGGCCGCAGGTGGAGATCGCATTCCAGGATGGCGGCGTGGGGATTCCCGAGGACAAGCTCGAACGTATTTTTGACCCCTTCTTCACGACGAAGGAGGACGGCAAAGGCACCGGGCTTGGGCTCCCGATCAGCAAACGCATCGTGGAGCGCCACGGCGGATCCATTTCGGTGAAGAGCGTCGTTGGGGCAGGGACCCGGTTCACAGTCGCGCTCCCGGTCGCGGTCACCTATTCATGACATCAGTCCAACCTGCCCAGCCGCAGCCCTCCGCCTCCCGCGTCCTTGTGGTCGACGACGAGGAGTCCATTCGCGACCTGTGCGCCCGCGTGCTGAGCCGCGCCGGCTACAGCGTCAGCACCGCCCCCAACGGCGAAGACGCCGTCGCCCTGCTGACCCGGGAGGCCTTCGCCCTGGTGATCTCCGACATCCGCATGCCGGGAATCTCCGGATTGGAGGTGCTGGAGCGTGCCAAGGCGACGCATCCGGCGATCCGGGTGGTGCTGATTACCGGTTTCGGCACTCCACAGATGTTGACGCGCGCCCAGCAATCCGGCGCCGACCGCATTCTCACCAAACCCTTCAACCCCATGGAGTTGCTGGCGGCCGTCCGAGAGATCCTCCCGAGCGGAAACGCGGAACCGCGGTAAGCTGCATTGCGCATTGTGGATTGATCCTGTCTGCATTTCAATCCGCAATCCACAATCCGAAATCCGCGATTTCGTAGTACGATGGGGGCGTGACCGCCGTCGACGCCCTGAAGGCGTTTTTCTCCCGCGAACGAGACGTCGCCGCCGCGTACCTGTATGGGAGGTATGCGGACGACCGCACCTGGCCCGACAGCGATATCGAGATCGCCATCTTGTTTCCGGATCGGGTCGGCGAAGAGGACATGAGCGGCTACCTGGAGCGCCTGTCGGCGGCCAACCCTCTGGCAGACGCTCCGGGAATCCTGATGCCCTCCGCGCTGAACACGCACATCCTGCCGGTGATCCACGAGATCCTCAGTGGCGCGGACGTCCTTGTCGTCAATGATCCTGAAACCAGGGATGCCTTTGCCCGACGAGCCGCGGCGCGGCTGGACGACGAACGGACGGCGTTGCTCGACGACGCCAAAGAGTCGATCCTGCAGGCCCGCAATCTCGGGCTGGGGCTCCTCGGCAGTCCCGGGTTTGTCCTGCCGCAACCCCCACGCTTCCTCGATCCCATCCGGATTGGTTGGCGCCTGGCCAGGATTCTCGGATCTTCCGCCGTGCTCGAGGCCTCGACGCGTGACGCCGACGCTGCGGGCAGAGACCCGGAGTCGCTGGGCCAGTTGATCGGATGGTTCAGCAACGGGACCGGCGCGGCAACCGGCATCGCCAAAGCCATGCTGAACATCTTCGGCATGCCGCGCCCCAGCCGCCGGTGGGAGGTGTTTCTGCCGCTGGCGGATGCCAAGATGATAACAATGGATCTGGCCCTGCAGCTCGGGGCGGCGGTGGAAGCCCGGTGGCAACTTCTGACCGGAAGCGGACTGGCTGCTCCGGAGCGGATCGTCACGTCCATCCGCGCGTCGCTGCCGCCGATCCTGTCGTTCGCGCGCTTGGCCGCGTGGTATTGCGAGGTGCCCGGGGTCCGCGACCAGAAACTGCACTAACGGAAACGCGGAAGCAGGGAAACACGGAAACGCGACGAGAACTGCGGCGAACTGTGACCTCGCGATTCCGCGCTTCCGTGTTTCCGCGTTTCCGTTGTTTCTAAAGGAGCCCTCGTTCCAGCAGTTTGGCCACCATCGCGGCCCGCGACCCTACCCCCCAGCGGGCATAGATGCGACGCAGGTGCGTGCAGACCGTCCATCCGCTAATGCAGAGCGCTGCGGCGATGGCCTTCGTCGGCAGCCCCTGCGCTACAAGCGCGGCAATCTCCCGCTCCCGCGGACTGAGTCCTCCTGCTGGCGGAGCCGCCCGGACGCGAGAAAGCGTATAGCGCGCCCCGTCCAGGTCGATCTCGCACAAGACCTCCTCCAGCCGCCCGCCGTCGACGCGCACGCGCACGGCCGCGCTCCCGGCCGCCTCCCCTACCACCGACCGCAGCAACGACGCAACATCCGCGCCCCGCATTCTGCGTGCCGTCATGGCGCGCGGTCCATGGACAGGACCGTTGTGGGGCTCTGGTGTGAAAACGCGAGCGCAAACCAGCGCGCGGCCTCCTCGCCCTTTTCCTGTTGCATCAGCAGGAAACCGAGGTCGCGGCAGACCCGGATCAGGTCGCCGGTCATGCCCAGGGCCTGGAAGCCGGCCACCGCCTCCTGGTAACGGACGGCCGCCTCGTCGCGCCGGCCTGCGACGGCCAGCGCGTCGGCCAGCGCCGCCCTGGCCCGAGCCAGCTCGGCCTCGTCACCAATCCGCGTTGCCAGCGACGCGGCATCCTCCGCCGCACGCAGGGCGCCGCCCGCATCGCCCGCGCGAGCCCGGAGCCGCGCCAGTTCCACGAGCGTCTGCGCCACCCCCTCGTCGTCGCCGCACTGGCCGGCCAGCCGCAGGCTGGCGTCCAGATCTTCTTGCGCGGCAGCCAGCGCGCCCTCTTCAATATGCAGCATCCCCAGGCTGCGCTTCACCATTCCCAGCAGCCGGATGTTCTCGTGGACGGCGAATAACTCTGCCGCTCTCTGCAGGAACTCGCGGGCGCGCTCAAACGAGTGCTGCCGCTCCCAGGCGACGCCGACGTGAAAGTACAGCAGGCCGAGGTGAAATGGGTCGGCCGCGGCGGCCAGCGTCTCTGCCGCCTGCCGGAGGTAGTCCAGCGCCTGCGCCGGCAGCCCCAGTTCCACACAGACGCGACCGAGGTTGGCGAGCAGCTTCCCATAGACTTCCGTCTGCTGCAGCCCCGCGGCGGCGAGGCGTTGTAGCGCCTCGTGAAAAATCTCGTGCGCCTGGGCAAACCGGCGCTGGCGGAATGCCAGAAATCCCATCGCGTTCGCCGCCGCCGCCATCAACTCTGCATCACCTGAGGTAGCGGCGCGGCGCGCGGCGGCTTCCAGGTGGGCCCCAGCCTCCTCGAACCGGCGGAGACCGGCCAGCGCCTGGCCCGCACCGAGGGCCCATCGCGCCTGGTCGGCGGTGTGAGGAGGCGCCGAGGCAGCGGTGAACGCTTCCAGAGCCTCGGCGAACCGGTGCTGGCGCAGGAGCGCCTCTGCATGGTGCAGTTGCACTTGTGCAGAGGGCGCAGCCTCGTCGTCAAGAAAATGGCTGAGCGGCTTGCCCAGCCGCTCAGCCAGGACCTTCAGCGTCGCCAGAGATGGACGCACCAGATCGTGCTCGACCATGCTGACAAAACTGATCGAGCAGGCCCCCCTGGCCAGTTCGTGCTGCGTCATCCCACGCGATTGACGCGCCGCCCTGATCCGCCGGCCTAGGGAGACGGTATTCTTCCCCGCCAGGGCTGACCGCCGGCGCCGCTTCTGTGAACGCATGCCGCCCTCCACGACCCCACCCCAGAAAATTCGCAGACGAATTTCTGGGGACCCCCGGGGCCCACCCTGTCATGCGGGACACCGGAAGCGTGATCTACAGGAGTTCCCCTCCTCCGTGTCCCGCGATCTTGACCTGCGCCTTCGCTGACTCTGCCAGCCATCCTACCGGCAGCGCCGCGAACAGGATCACCAGTGCCAGCACCACAACCGCAACCTTCCCCATGGGAAAGCCTCCTCTTGCCCTCCCATGCGCACAGTTCGACTCCTGCACTGAATATCCTGTGAGTGTATTTCAGTAGGAGTGAATTGAAATGACGAGTAGCTCAAATCGGTCACCGAACGCCTGTGCGGAGACGGAAAACCCCGCGGCAGGATCACGACCTGGTCGCGGGGCGGAGACGACCTAGAAGCCGGGGAAGAGGCTAGCCGGCGACGCGGACCTTTGTGGCCTGGGGACCCTTCTGTCCCTGCGTGGCCTCGTACTCGACCTTCTGCCCTTCGCTGAGGGTCCGGTAGCCGGTCCCCTCAATACCGGTATAATGCACGAACAAATCCCGACCGCCGTCGTCGGGTGTGATAAAGCCGTAACCCTTCTCTGCGTTGAACCATTTGACTGTACCGGTTGCCATCGACCACTCCCCTGCCCTTCCCGCTATACTATCCGTGGTTGCCCCCCGGACGCGATTACGCCCATCCCCATTCCCCGGCTCCTTCCGGCAGTCCTGCTCGTAACAATCGGAGCGGAAAGGCGAATCCTTCCCCCTCCGATCGATCTATCTGAAAAGCTGGGGTTGCCCCGCCACGAGTGTCGAGTAGTCGATCCGCCAGTGACCAGACCCGTTTTTCTCGGCCTGCGCCTCCATCGAGGACCGGAGGGTAGACTGCCCGCCGTCGGTGCGCATGGCGACCGTCGCGGTGAATGTCGCCCGCGCGCGATCGGCATTCACCTGTACGCGGAGATCCTCCAGCGTGAACCCTGCCAGCCGGCTGCGCTGCAGCGGCTGCGGCCATTGTGTCGGCGTGTTGGTCAAGAACCACTCCGCCCATCCCCGCGCGGCCGGATGGCCCGCGTGCGCAAACGCCTCGTACACTTGAACCAGGGCGTTGGCCACGAGTTCACCGTCAGCGGTGGGGTATCCGGTGAAGATCCCCGCGGTCGACCCCTGTTGCACCGCATCAAACGCCCAATGCCAGGGCGGCACATCCACAAAAGCCGACGGACCCTGCGCCCAGGCCGCGCTGCCGGCCAGGACCACCAGCGCCAACCCTATCGCACACCACCGCATGGATCTCGCCTCCTCATCTTCTAATATACTCCTGCCCGAGAGAACCGGACCTAGGCGAACCTGGGAGCAGCGAACATTATCCCCGGGCCCCGGCCCGTGGATCGAGCGCGTCGCGCAGACCGTCGCCGACCAGGTTGAACGCCATGACCACGAGAAAGATGGCCAGACCGGGAAACGTGGCGATGAACCAGTAGGACAGCAGGTAGGTTTGCCCCTCGCCGAGCATCGTTCCCCACTCCGGGGTGGGCGGCCGGACACCCAACCCGAGGAACCCCAGGCCGGCGGCGGTCAGGATCGCCGCCCCCAGTTGCAGCGTCGACTGCACGATCACCGGCGTCAGGCAGTTGGGGAGCACATGGCGCAGGATGATGGCCCTGTCGCCCGCCCCCAGGGCTCGTGCGGCCTCGATGTACGTCTGCTCGCGGATCACCAGCGTCGCCCCCCGGACCAGCCGGACGTACACCGGTATCGCGGCCACCGCTACCGACACGACCACATTGGTCACACCCACGCCCAGCACCGCGATCAGGGTGAGCGCCAGCAGGAATCCTGGAAAGGCCAGCAACAGGTCCACCCCGCGCTGGACGAGGAGATCTACCGTGCCCCCAGCGTAGCCGGAAATCACCCCCACGGGGATCCCCGCGGCCAGCGCCAGCAGCACCGCCAGGGCTCCGATGAGAAAGGAAATCCGGCCGCCGTAGATCACGCGCGTCAGCAGGTCGCGGCCCAGTTGGTCGGTCCCCAGCGGGTGCGCCGGCGACGGGGACTGCAGGACCGCCGCGAAATCAACGGCATCGGGATCGCCCATGAGCAGCGGCGCGGCCAGAGAGGAGGCCAGCAGCATGCCCAGGACGACCAGGCCGGCTGCGGCGGTCCGCCGCCGCCGCAGGCGATCCCAGGCCGATCTCCCGGCGGAGGGAATCGTGGATCTGACCCCTTTATCCGTATCGGATGCGCGGGTCGACGGCGACATACAGCAGGTCGGTGACCAGGTTGACCACCACAAACATCGCGGCAAAGACGATCACAATGCCCTGGATGACCGGATAGTCCCGGGCGGTGATGGCTGAAACGAGCAGCCGTCCCAGTCCCGGCCAGGCGAACGTCGTCTCGGTCAACACCGCGCCGCCCAACAGCGCGCCAAACTGCAGGCCGACCACCGTGACAACCGGAATCAACGCGTTGCGCAGGGCGTGGCGGATGATCACCGCCCCCTCGCCGATCCCCTTCGCCCGCGCGGTGCGCACGAAGTCCAGATTCAACGTCTCCAGCAGGCTCCCGCGGGTCATGCGGGCGACGATGGCCGTGGAGAACGCCGCCAGGGTCACCGCCGGCAGGATGAGGTGGGCCGGTGTGCCGCTCCCGCCGGCCGGCACCCAGTGCAGGTGCACGGCGAAGAGCAGCATGAGCATGATCCCCAGCCAGAACACCGGGACCGATACGCCGCCCAGGGCAGCCATCATCACCGCGTAGTCTACGGCGGTATTGTGATACGCGGCGGCCAGCACGCCGGCGCTGAGACCGGCCGCCACCGCGAGGGCCGTACTGGTGACCGCCAGCGTCAGGGTGGCCCGCATCCGGATGCCGATCTCCTCGATCACCGGGGTGCGGGTCACCGCCGAAAGTCCAAAGTTGCCGGCCAGCACGCTGGCCAGGAATCGCGCGTACTGCTCGGGCATCGGACGATCCAGGCCCAACTCCACCCGCAACCGCTGCACCTCATCGTCAGACGCCAGCAGGCCCGCGATGAGGCGGGCAGGATCGCCGGGAATCAGGCGCACCAGCAGGAAGACGGCCAGGGTGACCCCCAGCAGCGTCGGCAGCGCGTAGAGAAGCCGCCGCACCACATAACGGCCCAGAGGAGCGCGCATCAGAGGAGATTGCTTCGCGGAGTCCCGCGCTCCGCGCGGGGCTCCGCTCGCAATGACTCGCCGCCAGTTAGTCCATGCACGTGCCTGACGTCATCACCAGGCGGCGAGTCACTTCCACGTCGCGTAGATCGCGTCCCACTTCTCGATGGGCGTAATGGATACACCGACCAGGCTCTTTACCGTGGCCACGTACCAGTTCTGCGCCCAGAGGAAGATCCATGGAGCGTCGGTCCAGATTCGCTGCTGGGCCTGGCGATAGAGGGTCTTCCGCTTCTCGACGTCCACCGTCGTGCGGGCTTCATCCAGCCAGGAATCCACCTCCGCGTTCGTGTAGAACGCGGGCGCCAGCCCGCGCGGCGGGTGCTGGGATGAGTGAAACTGGCCGAACAGCACGCCGTCGCAATCCAACACCACCCACGCCCACCCCAGCACGAACATCTGCAGGCGGGTGCGCTCAGGCGGCGCGGTGATCTCGGCGACGTAGCTGGGCCACTCCATCGTGCTGACCGACGCGCGGATGCCCACGTTACGCAGCTGGGCGGCGACAGCCTGCGCGACCTGGAAGTCCTGGATGTAGCGGCCGGTCGGGGTGAAAAAGGTGACCTCGAAGCCGCTGGGATACCCGGCTTCGGCCAGCAACTGCTTGGCTTTGATCGGGTTAAACGGCCACCCGCCGGCCTGCACCGGGCCGTACCCGAACATCCCCGCCGGACACGGCGAGTCCACCACCGTGCCCAGGTCGAACAGGACGCTGCTGAGGATGGCTCCTTTGTTGACCGCATAATTGAAGGCCTGCCGGACGCGCGCATCGCGGAGCGGACCCCATTGAGTATTCAGCCCGATGAAGATGACGCGGTCGGTGGGGGCCTGCACCAGCGTGACATTCGGATTCTCCCGCAGCCGGCGGACATCGGGCGCCGGGGGGAGCATCGCCATGTGCACGTCGCCGGCCAGCAACATCGTTTCCCGCGTCCCAGCATCGGGCACAACGCGGAACATCACCTCGTCAAACGCCGGAGCCTTCCCCCAATACCCGGGGTTGCGGGTCACTAGAATGGACGTGCCGCGGACCCACTCCTTGAACTGGTACGGACCGGTTCCGGCTGCCGTGGCGTCGCGAACGAGATTCGCCGGACCGATTTTCGCCGCGGCGGCCGGCGAGATAATGGCGGTGGTGGTGTAGGTTAGGTTGCTGAGCAGCATCGGACTGGGCCTGCTCAACACGAAGCGCACCGTCAACGCATCGAGCACCTGCACCTCTTTGATGGCATCGACCAGGAACCGCAACGGCACTCGCGTTTTGGGATCCAGCAGCCGTTCGAACGTGAACTTCACGGCGTCGGCGTCAAACGAGGTGCCGTCCTGAAACGTCACGCCCCTCCTGAGCCGGAACGTATACATCAGACCGTCCCGACTGACCGTCCAGCTCGTGGCCAGCTGAGGCGCGACCGTGCCCCCCGCGTAGTCGGGGCGCAGCAGTGTTTCGTAGATGTAATCCACCATGTTGGCCACGGTTGTCGTCGTCTGACCGGCGGGATCCAACGTATCGGCATCAATCCCCACGGCGATGTGCAGCGTCTTGGGGGGAGGCTGCGCCTGCACCGCCGCTCCGGGGACCGCGACTAGCACAGATGCGGCCAGCAGCACCCATGCAGAAATCCGTCCCATGGCTTTCCCTCCCCGTGCAGTCGGACCCGGTGTGAGTTGTCGGTCCTTCGTGGGAACGTACGGGCTCTTCATACGGGATGCCCGGCACCCGTCCCTGCCGCCGACACGAAACGGCCACAGCGCACGGGCTCCCCCCGGAGCGGGAACGATGGGGTTGGGGGCCCCCTCAGATGGCTGGGCGCTGCCGCGCCCTCACGACCGGAACTGCTGCAGCGCCTCGTCCAGCGTCCGGCAGAGGGGAACGGTCTTGTCCACCTGTGTCAGCAACAGGACGCGACGAATCACCGAGCGCTCCGGCAGGACCAGGGCCATCTGTTGCTGGCTGGTCCGCAGGCGTTCGGCCAACTCCAGAATGAGGTGGACACCGCGGCTGTCCAGGTACGTCGTCTGCGACAGATCGAGAATCAGGCCGGGCGCGGTGTTGGGGACGACCGAGATGAGCTGAGCCCGGCAATCCGCCACATTGGCCAGGTCGATCTCGCCCTCCGGTGCCGCGACCGGCACCCCGTTCCGTTCGATCACCTTGACCATTGCCGTCACCGTCATGTCGTCACCTGCCTTCGTGTTCGTTGCATGTGGACCGTGGTGCCGTCGGGCCGTGGCGTCACCGTCACATGGCGCATCAGTTCCTCGATCAGCCGCAAACCGCGGCCGCGGTTCATCCCGCGTGGCGGGCGCCAACGTCCCCAGTCGCGCACGGTCATTTCCACCTCATGCTCGGTCATGTGGCCACGAACTTCGACGTCGCCATCTGCGGCTCCATAGGCGTGCTCGATCACGTTGCTGCACGCTTCGCAGCAGGCCACCAGGATCTCATAGGCATCCTCGTCGTTCGTCTGCGCCGCCTCCATCCACCGGCGCAACGTATGCCGCAGCATCGGCAGCGACGAGGGCACCGCCGGGAGCCGGACATGGAACCGGGTCGGGTCGGGGATTTCCGCACGCAGGGCCAGGAGCGCGATGTCGTCCCCGCCGGGACGACCGCGGGTCACCTCGCCCAGCACGCGGTCCACCAGCTCGTCCAGATCCTCATTGGGATCTGCGGCGGCGGCGCGATGCAGGCGCGCCAGACCATCGTCGATCGACGCGCCGCGCACCTCGATCAGTCCGTCAGTGTAGAGGAGGAGTGTACTGCCGGGCCATAGCTGCGCTGATTGCTCATGGTACGACGGCATCCGCAGCGCCCCCAGCGGCGGCGCCCCACCCTCCAGGTACGCCGCGCGGCCGTCAGGGGCCACGGCCAGCGGCGGGGGGTGGCCGGCGTTGGTGAAACGCACCGTCTGGGTGGCCGGATCGAAGATGAGGTAGACCAGCGTCGCCATCTCCCCTGGCTCGATCAACATGGCCAGCCGCTGCACCACCTCGGCAGGGCTGTATCCTTCCACCGCGTACGCCCGTAGGGCGCTGCGGAGCTCGGCCATCAAGGCGGCCACGCGCACCCCCCGCCCGGCGACGTCACCCATGACCAGCCCGACCGTGCCACGCGGCAGCACGAAGAGATCGTACCAGTCGCCGCCCACCGCCTCCGGGCTCGCCGCCAGATACCGGGCGGCGGAGGCGAGGCCGGGAATCGGCGGAAGGCGTTGCGGCAGCAGGCTGCGCTGCAGCGTTTCGGCGATGCGCCGCTCCTGCTCGTACAACCGGGCGTTATCGATCGCCAGCGCCGCCCGGCGCGCCAGTTCCTCCACCAGGGCCAGGTCGTCGCGCGTGTACTGGCGGTTGGACTCGGCGGTGAGAAACGCGATGACACCCAGCGTGCGGCCGCGCGCCACGAGCGGGACAATGATCAGCGAGACCGAGCCCAGCGTGCGAGCCACACTGAGCTCCTCGGTGTGGGGCCCCAATCCGCGGGCCCATTCCTCAGAAATCTCCGGCACGAGTAACGCCTGGCCGGTCCGCAGCACCGTGGCCGTGGGCTCGGAGACGACCGCGTTGAATGGATACCGCTCCAACAGCTTGCGCAGCCGCTGTTCTTTGGCAGGATCCGAATGCACAACCTCCACGCGGCGCACCTGACCGTCGGATTCGGCCAGGAAGGTCATACACATGTCGGCGAGCCGCGGGACCGCCAGCCGCGCGATGCTCTTCAGCGTGGCCTCAGAATCCAGCGAGGCGGTGAGGATGCGGCTGGCATCGGCCAGGAACTGCAGTTCGCGGGTGCGCTCCTGGATGGTCCGTTCCAGATCGCTGGCGTGCCGCTCCAGCGTGTGCTGCTGGTCATCCAGCTGGCGCTTGTACTGCCTGGCCTGCATGGCCCGGATGAGCGAGGCCACAAAGTACTCGCGGTCAATGGGCTTCTGGATGAAGTCGTAGGCGCCGCCGCGCAACGCCTGCACGGCCAGATCGTGCTCGCCGTGCCCGGTGATCAGCAGCGTCGGCGTGTCCGGCCGCAAGGCCTTGATCTGCGCCAGCAGGGCCAAGCCGTCGGTCCCGGGCATCTTGATGTCCGTGACGATAGCCTCGTAGTCGACCTCTGTGATGCGCTGCAGCGCCCGCTCCGCGGAGTCGCAGGTCTCCACGTTCACCTCCTCCATCCGCAGCCGCAACGCCTCCGGCAGCGCCTGCAGCAGCACGGGGTCGTCGTCGACCAGGAGGATCAGTTTTGTGGAGACCCGTTCAGGAGCCACGATCATTGCCGCGCCAATGGCAACTGAATCATGAATGTGGCGCCCTCGCCTGGAGGGCTGCTCGCCTCGATGGTGCCTTGATGATCTTTGATGATCCCGTAGGCGATGGAGAGGCCCAACCCCGTCCCGTGCCCGACTTCCTTGGTCGTGAAGAACGGGTCGAAGATCCGCTGCTCCAACCCCTTCGGGATCCCCGGGCCGGTGTCGGAGAACGTGAGGTCCACGCGCTCCTGGCTGACCGCGCTGCGGATGCGGAGCACCTTGACGGGCGCGCTGGCCAGCGCATCCCGGGCGTTGGCGAGCACGTTCATGAACACCTGCTCGAGCTGGATGGGGCTGCCCGTGACCACGGGATTGGCAGTACTCAGGTCGAGGTCAATGGTAATATCCCGCAGCCGCAGCTGCTCGCGGAGGAGATCCAGCGCACGCAGCACAACCTCGTTGATCGCCACCTCTTCGTACCCGACCGGAGCGAGGCGGCCGAAGGTACGCAGGTGCGAGATGATCTCCGTGGCCTTGCGTACTTGTTGCACCGCGGCATGGAGGTCGGCCAGCACGCGCCCCTTGTCCAGCCGGCCCAGTTCCACGAGGTCGATGATGTTCCCCAGGAAGAGCCCGATGTTGTTCAGCGGGTTGTTCAGCTCGTGGGCAATGCCGGTGGTCAGTTCGCCGAGCGTGGCCAGCTTGCCGGCCTGGACCAGTTGCTCCTGTTTGTCACGCAGCTCCTGCTCGCGCCGGGCGATTTCCTCCGTGGTCTTGCGCAGATCGTCCATGATGTGGATCAACGCCTTGCGCGCGTGCTCCAGCCGGAGATTGGACTGGTGCTGGTCCTGCAGGATGTGCAGCATCGCGCGGCGGTGGTCCTCGCGCAGCCGCAGCCGCTGGTCCAGGGTCTGCACCAGCCGGCGCAGCCGATCGACCTCGAGCCGTAGCTCGGCGTCGCGCGGTTCAGCGGGGCCGGTCGCCGCCGCCCGGACAGACGGGGCCACCTGCGCGGTGGACATCAGGACGCGCCTCGCTCGGTTCGCAGGCGCGCGACGTCCGCCCGCACCTGCTCCAGCTCCTTCTCCAGCGCGATCATCTTCAGCTCACGGCCGACCACGACTTCCTCGAACTTTTCCAGCTCCAGGACCTTCTCTTGCAGCTCGGTGCGCGACTTCACCAGATCGCGCACCACCTGCTCGTACTCGCGCATATCCCGCAGGATGCCGATCGCGCCGATCACGCGGCCATCCAGGTCGCGTAGGTTGCTGGCGTTGAGGGTCGTGGGAATGACCTCGCCGCTGGCGCTGCGGGGGTTCAGGCGGACGTTGCGCGTGACCCCACGCTCCACGACCTCCCGCAGGGCGGCGACAAACTCCTGCGTCTCCTGAGGGGAGATAAACCGCGACAGCGACTGCTCGATCAGTTCATCCGGCCGGAACCCCAGCAGCTCGGAGCAGGCGTCGTTGACCTGGAGGATCTTGCCTTCCAGGTCGGACACGAACACCGGGTCTGGGGCGTTCTTGATCAGGCTCTCTGCGTAGGCGCGCGCCTTGTCCAGCTCGCGCATGTCCCGCAGGATGCCGATCGCGCCGATCGCCCTCCCCTCCACATCGCGCAGGGCGCTGGCGTTGAGGGTCGTAGGGATGACCTCGCCGGTCGCGCTGCGGGGGTTCAGACGGGCGTCGCGTGTAACCCCGCGCTCCACGACCTCCCGCAGGGCCACGACGAACTCTTTTGTCTCTTGGGGAGAGATGAACCGCGACAGCGACTGCTCGATCAGTTCATCCGGCCGGAACCCCAGCAGCTCGGAGCAGGCGTCGTTGACCTGGAGGATCTTGCCTTCCAGGTCGGAGACGAACACCGGGTCTGGGGCGTTTTTGATCAGGCTCTCTGCGTAGGCGCGCGCCTTGTCCAGCTCGCGCATGTCCCGCAGGATGCCGATCGCGCCGATCACGTTCCCATCACCGTCCCGCAGCGCGGACGCGTTCAGCGTCGTGGGGATGACCTCGCCCATCGCGCTGCGTGGGCTAAGCACGACGTTGCGCGTGACGCCACGCTCCACCACCTCTCGCAACGCCGCCAGGAACTCTTGCGTCTCATGAGCCGAGATGAAACGCGACAGCGACTGCTCAATGAGTTCGGCCGGCCGGAACCCCAGCAGTTCATACACCGCATCGTTGGCCTGCAGAATCTTCCCTTCGAGATCGGCGACGAACACCGGATCCGGGGCGTTGCGGATGATGATGTTTGCGTCTAGTTGCGCGTGCGACCTGATCCCATCCCTCTCTGCATCTGTCATCGTCTCCGGCACGCCGACAGACGTGCCGGCCTTGTCGATGACACCCTTACGTCTGGCCATCGCGGGATCCCCCTTTTCCCATCGCCGGAAGAGAATCCGGCGTCAGACCGGCGCCAAGATCAATAAATTTTTCCCCCCAGACACTGGGGGTTAACCCTCCAAGCGGACATGAAAAAGCCCTGGCGGGACGTCTTCCTAACTCGCGGCCATTGAACTGCTGTTTGTAGGTAATTCGAGGGATGTAAGAGAGGGAAAGACCCGATACGATTGGTCACGAGCCGCCTTTGAGACGACTCAAAAGGCTTGCGGAACGACCCCATCCGATAAAGGCAAACCCGTCGTGAGGCGGGGACGCAAAGCCGCGGGTCAGGTGGGAAACCTGACAGCCGGGCTGCCGAAGAAGGGGAAGTTCGGACTTGGCGGTCTTCCGCACCGAGGAGACCGCCATGTTTTGTGTTCGAGCATCTGGTATTCGCCGGTGCGTGCCTGCCGTGCTGATTCTGGTGATGGCTGCGGCGACGGTGTCTATCCCCGCGCCCGCCGTCGTCCGGGCCGCCACCCTCCCCGAACTCCCCCGCGTGTACCTCGACACCACTGTGATCCCGCCCACCGGACGCATTCTCACCGTCCCCGCCGGCGGTGATGTGCAGGGTGCGCTGAATGCAGCCCAATCGGGCGATGTCGTCGAACTGCAGGCCGGCGCGGCATTCCTCGGATCCTTCTCGCTGCCCCGCCGCACCGGGTGGGTGACCGTGCGCTCCTCAGCGTGGGCCAGCCTCCCCCCGCCCGGGACCCGCGCCACCCCTGCTCACGCGCCCCTCATGGCCAAGCTCGACGGCGGGGGAAGTGTCGTCCTGCAGGGTGGGTCGCATGTCCGCCTGATTGGCCTGGAGCTCACCAGCGCCACCACCGGCAGCATCGTGGAGCTGGGAGGCGCGGACAACATCGTCGTGGATCGATCCTGGATTCACGGCACTCCCACGGGCGACGTCCGGCATGGGATCCAGGCGAACGGCAGCAGGATTGCGGTTGTGGATTCTGCCATCACCGACATCCATCACCGCAGCGCCGACGCGCAGGCCATCGACGCCTACGATGGGTGGGGACCCTTCAAAATCGTGAATAACTACCTCCAGGCCTCCGGGGAGAACGTCCTCTTCGGCGGCTGGGATCCCAGCACGTCGGGGCTGGTGGCCTCCGACATCGAGGTCAGGGGCAACTACTTCACCAAGCCCCTGTCCTGGAAGGCCGACGATCCCTCCTATGCGGGCACCCGCTGGGTGGTCAAAAACCTCTTCGAGCTCAAGAACGCGCAGCGCGTCGTGATCGATGGCAACATCTTTGAGTACAACTGGACTCAGGCGGATCAGGGCGGCTTCGCGATCCTCTTCACCCCCCGCAATCAGACCGGAGCCGCCCCCTGGTCCACAGTGCAGGACGTCACCTTCATCCACAACATCGTGCGGCACTCCACCGCCGGCGTCCAACTCATGGGCTGGGACAACCTCTACCCCAGCCAGCAACTCCAACGTGTCCTTATCCAGCACAATCTCTTTCTCAACATCGGCGAGTTCCCCGATTCGGTGTATGGGGTCTACACGGGTATGCTCTTTAACGTCTGGGATGGACCCGCCGACCTGACCATCGACCATAACACGACCTTCCAGACTGCGCTTCCTCTCTACGCCATGACCCATATCGCCAGTTATTGGCCGGGCACTGGATTCCGGTATACCAACAGCATCACCAACAGCGCCGCCGGCAACTGGACCACGTGGTTGAATACCTACTTCCCCGGCGCGGTCTTTACCAACGATGCGATGATCGGGGGTACGGCGGGGAGCTACCCGGCAGGCAACTTTTTCCCGGCCTCGCTCGATTCGGTCGGCTTCGCCAACCTCGCCGGGGGGGACTACCACCTCGCCCCCACGAGCCCCTACAAGAACGCCGCTACCGACGGCAAAGATCCCGGCGCCGATATCGATGCCTTGACGGCGGCCACGGCCAGCGCCCTCAGCGGGGGTGGAACCGGGGGCGGCCCTGCTCCCTCCCCAGTCTCAGTCTCCCCAAGTAACGTCGCTTTCGGTCTAGTGACGGTAGGCACGACCAGCCCGGCGGCGGATATTCAGGCTTTCAATCCCAGCGCGGCCGGGGTGACGCTCAGCAGCGTCGCCATTACCGGCCCGTTCGTGATCACCCAGAACCATTGCCTGGCGACGAACACCTGGAACGGCGTCATCCCTCCAGGCACACACTGCGACATGTTCGTGGTCTTTGCCCCGGCGGTGGGCGGCGCGGCGACCGGCAGGCTGAACATCAGCGTGGCGGGCAGCGTGTATCCGGTGATGCTGTCCGGCACAGGCGCGGCTGCGGCGGACACCACGCCGCCGTCAATCCCATCCGGCCTGACCGCCACCGTCATCAGTTCCTCGCAAATCACCCTGGCCTGGTCGCCGTCGACCGACAATGTGGCGGTCTCCGGGTACAACGTCTTCAGAAATGGCACCCTCATCGGGATCGTCAGAAGCACGACTGGCTATCAGGATGCGGGACTGTCGGCAGCGACGACCTATGGCTACATGGTGGCAGCGTTTGATGCGGCCGGCAATACATCGGCACCGTCGTCGCCGGCATCGGCCACCACCATGCCGGCGGGGAGTCGGTCGCCTTATGGAGGGACGCCCTGGGCCATACCTGGGGTGGTCCAGGCCGAGAACTTCGACGTCGGAGGGGAGGGTGTGGCGTACCATGACACCACGCCGGGTAACCAGGGCGGGCAATACCGCATGGATGTCGACGTCGATATCATTGCCGACAGCGGCCGCTACGTTATCAATAATTTCCAGACTGGGGAATGGCTGGAGTACACAATCAACGTCACGGCGACGGGAGTATATCGGATCGAGGTGCTGGTCAGCAGCCAGTTCAGTGCAAGCCGGTTTCGCATGGCGCTCGACGGACAGAACGTGACTGGCTCGCTGTCTGTTCCGAATACGGGGAGTTGGCACACCTTCCAATGGGTGGGGGCGAGCGGGGTGGGGCTGACGATGGGTCTGCACGTCCTGCGGGTCTATGCGGACCAGCAGTACTTCAACCTCGATGCCATCCGCATCAGAAAATGACACCGCAGAAAAACCAGCGCTGACGAGGGAGGGTTATCCCCCAGGCAGCATACCAAACGCGTGTGCGGTTCGTAAGCATCCGCGTCGCTAATTTGAGCGAGATAAGAGAGAAGATCACCCGTATAGCGAACAACCGCTTCCCTTGACGTAAGGTAAGCCCCGTGGTCCAATATAGGAGAAACCCTTAAATATCGGCTGGAATTCACCTTACTTGAATCGTGAAGTTTCAGCTAGCATACCGCGGATAGACCCCATCCGATAAAGGCACCCCGCCTGTGAAGGCGGTCCGCAAAGCCACGGGTCAGGCGATGAACCTGACAGCCGGGCTGCCGAAGAAGGGGATATTCGGAGCTGGCGGTCTTCCGCACCGGGGAGACCGCCATGTTTGTTGCTGGCCAAGCCATACGCGTCCGCGCGCTACCCGCGCTGTTGATCGTCGCGGTCGCGATGCTTTCGCGACCCGCTCTCCTGCCCGCGGCGAACGCTTCCGTGCTTCCGGAGCGTCCACGCGTCATTCTCGATACGACCTACGTCCCCCCGACGGGCCGGACGCTGGCGGTGCCTGCCGGCGGCGATCTCCAGGCGGCCCTGAATGCCGCCGTCGGAGGGGATGTCATCACCCTGCAGGCCGGGGCGACGTTCTCGGGCCCGTTCACGCTCCCCAACAAGAGCGGCACCGGGTGGATCATCGTGCGCACCAGTGCCGCGGATAGCACCCTCCCGCCGCCGGGGACCCGCATTACCGGCGCCTATGCGGGGCCGGCGCTGCCCAAGATCGTCGTCGGGGCCGGCGTCGGCGGCGCGCTGCGGACCACCTCGGGCGCGCATCACTTCCGGTTCATCGGCATCGAGTTCGCTCCCACCCCGGGCGCTTTTGTCTATAGTCTGATCGAACTCGGGGCCGGCGAAACCTCTGCCGCGGCCCTCCCCCACGATCTGATCTTCGACCGCTGTTTCATCCACGGGGATCCCACCGTCGGCGGCCGCCGCGGCATCGCCATGAACTCCGCGGCCACCGCCGTGATCGATTCCGCGCTCTGGGGCTTCACGGAAGTCGGCGCCGACGCCCAGGCCATCGCCAGCTGGAGCGGCACCGGCCCCTTCAAAATCGTCAACAACTACCTGGAAGCGTCGGGCGAGAACGTGATGTTTGGCGGTGACGGCCCCTCCATCCTCAACCTCGTCCCCGCCGACATCGAGGTCCGCGGCAACTACTTCTTCAAACCCCTGACCTGGAAAGTCGGCGACCCCTCCTACGCTGGGGTCGCCTGGACCGTCAAGAACCTCTTCGAACTCAAAAACGCCCAGCGGGTCCTGCTGGACGGCAACATCTTTGAGCACAACTGGGTCGGCGCCGATCAGCATGGCGCCGCTGTCTTGTTCACCGTGCGCAACCAGACCGGGTCCTCCCCGTGGGCCATTGTCGCCGACGTCACCTTCACCCACAATATCGTCCGCCATGCCACCGGGGGCATCGAAATCCTGGGTCGGGACTATCTGTTCCTCAGCCAGCAAGCCCAGCGCCTGCTCATCCAGAACAACCTCTTCGACGACATCGGCGGTGCCCAGTGGGCCGGCGCCGACCGCACCGGGCGCCTCTTCCAGTTGAGCAACGGCGCCGCCGACGTCATCATCGACCATAACACCGCATTTCAAACTGAGAACCCGCTGGTCGCGTCAGAAACCACCGCCACCATCCAGCCGGATACCGGGTTTTCTTTCACCAACACCATCACCCCCAACGGCCCGGCTGGGGTCACCGGCCCCGGAACCTGGGGCAACGCTATCCTCACCCTCAACCTGTACGCCCCTGGCGCCGTCTTTGTCCGCAACGCCCCGGCCGGGGGGGCCGCGGCCACCTATCCGTCCGATAACTTCTTCCCCGCCTCCCTTGATCTGGTCGGGTTTCTCAACCTGGCCGGCGGCGACTACCACCTCGCCCCCTCCAGCCCCTACAAAAACACCGCCACCGACGGCCGGGACCTCGGCGCCGATATCGACGCCCTGACCGCGGCCACGGCCAGCGCCCTCAGCGGCGTCTCGAGTGCGACGCCCTCCCTTGCTGTTACCCCCCAGATCACCACCGACTTTGGATCCGTCTCAGTCGGCGCCTCGGCCGATCGCTCCTTCACCGTCACCAACACCGGCGGCGCCGCCCTCACCGGCACCGTCGCGAGCGCCACTCCCTTCAGCATCGTCTCCGGCGGCGCGTTCACCCTCTCCCCCGGGACCAGCCAGACTGTCGTCGCCCGCTTCAGTCCTCCCGCCGCCGGCAGTTTCGCCAACACCGTCCTCTTCAACTCCAACGCCAGTACCGCTGCGCGTTCCGTCACCGGCTCCGGCGCCGCCGCCGCCGATACCACCCCGCCGGTCATCTCCTCGGTCACGGTCTCTTCCCTGACCTCAACCACTGCCACCATCACCTGGACCACCAACGAGCCGGCCGACGCGCAGGCCGAGTACGGCCTCACCACCGCGTACGGTTCCAGCACGCCGCGCGATGCCACGCTGGTCACTACGCACGCGGCCAGCCTCAGCGGTCTGACGGCTGGGACGCTCTACCATTACCGGGTAATGTCCAGGGACGCCGCGGGCAATCTGGCTGCGACATCCGACTTGACTGTCACGACTCCATCCACCGGCGATGTCACGCCCCCTCTCGTCGGGCTGACCACACCGGCATCCGGGGCGACCGTTTCGGGTACCGTCCCCATCTCCGCCAACGCCTCTGACAATACCGGCGTCGTCGGAGTGCAGTTCATGCTGGATGGTGTTCCCCTTGCGGCCGAGGTTACCGCCGTCCCGTATGCCGTCTCCTGGAACACAACGAGCGCCACCAGTGGCAGCCACACCCTCACGGCAGTCGCACGCGATGGCGCAGGCAACCGGACTACCTCCGCTGCCGTCAGCGTCACCGTCAGCAACGCCGCTCCCGACACCACACCGCCGGTCATCTCCTCCGTGACGGCGGGGTCGATCACCTCGTCCGGCGCCACCATCATCTGGACGACAGACGAGGCGGCCGACTCGGTCGTCGAGTATGGTCGGACGGTAAGCTACGGGAGCGCAACGCCGCTCGATGCGAACAGGGTCACCATGCACACCGTGACACTGAACGGTCTCGCTGCTGGCGCACTCCACCACTACCGCGTCAAGTCTTCGGATGCGGCGGGGAATCAGACCCAATCCGCCGACTTCACCTTCACGACCCTCACGACTGCAGCGGTGCCCACCGACCCGTCCCCGCCCCAAGATCCGGGGACTCCGCCACCCACAACCGCGACCTCGACCCAAGGAGGCTCGGGAACTGCTTCAGGTGGTGGAGGGTCCTCGGGCGGCGGCTCCGGATTTGAGTCAGGCGGAGGATTTTCCCCTCCGAGCCAGAGTTCAGGAAGTGCTCCAGGTGGGACAGCTCCCGCCGAGGGCGCCGGCGTGGCCTCGGGAGGCCCAGTCGCCCCGGGTCCTGGCCCCGCAAGCACCTGGACCGCAGCAGTCCCGGCCCAGAGGCAGAGTGTCGTCTGGAGCAGCCTTGTGAATGTGACATCCAACGGCAGCTCGCTGCGAAAGATCTCCGGCTGCGACGGATGCGCCGACGCCGGTGCTGTCTCGCAGCAGCAGATCATCTCCGGTGATGGGTACCTCGAGTTCACTGCCTCCGAGACGAGCAGCGTGCGACTGATCGGCTGGCGCAGTGGACGCCCTGGTGCGAACCGGAACGAGATCCAGTTTGCCATCCGCCTACGGTCCGGTGGCGTCGCTCAGGTTCGAGAACTCGGGCTGACCCGTACCACTACCACCTATGTGCGCGGCGACGTCTTCCGCATTGCCGTGGTGGCGGGGACCGTCCGCTACTATAAGAACGGACGCCTGCTCTACATCAGCGGGCTCGCCCCCGCCTACCCGCTTACCGTCGGGACTGCGCTGATAAGCCGCGGCGCTACTGTGACCAACGTGATCATTTCAGGAAGGTTCTCCAAAGGAACCGCGATGCCCCTGGACAGCGTGGGCTCTGCGGTGAGTTGGAGTGACAACAGATTCGACGGATTCGAGGGAGTACAGAGAGCCGTGTAGAGATTCAGAAAGGTATACGTCGCGGAGACCCCTTTCCGACAAGGGCAAACCCGCCGTGAGGCGGGGACGCAAAGCCACGGGTCAGGTGATGAACCTGACAGCCGGGCTGCCGAAGAAGGGGATATTCGGAACTGGCGGTCTTCCGCACCGGGGAGATCGCCATGTTTCGAGTTCGGGGATATTTGAACCGCGCAGTCCTGGCCGTGCTGGTGCTTTCTCTCGCGGCCACGCTTGCTGGTCCCATGCCCACCACCGCACGGGCCGCTGCCCTTCCGGAGCGTCCACGCGTCATTCTCGATACGACCTACGTCCCCCCGACGGGCCGGACGCTGGCGGTGCCTGCCGGCGGCGATCTCCAGGCGGCCCTGAATGCCGCCGTCGGAGGGGATGTCATCACCCTGCAGGCCGGGGCGACGTTCTCGGGCCCGTTCACGCTCCCCAACAAGAGCGGCACCGGGTGGATCATCGTGCGCACCAGTGCCGCGGATAGCACCCTCCCGCCGCCGGGGACCCGCATTACCGGCGCCTATGCGGGGCCGGCGCTGCCCAAGATCGTCGTCGGGGCCGGCGTCGGCGGCGCGCTGCGGACCACCTCGGGCGCGCATCACTTCCGGTTCATCGGCATCGAGTTCGCTCCCACCCCGGGCGCTTTTGTCTATAGTCTGATCGAACTCGGGGCCGGCGAAACCTCTGCCGCGGCCCTCCCCCACGATCTGATCTTCGACCGCTGTTTCATCCACGGGGATCCCACCGTCGGCGGCCGCCGCGGCATCGCCATGAACTCCGCGGCCACCGCCGTGATCGATTCCGCGCTCTGGGGCTTCACGGAAGTCGGCGCCGACGCCCAGGCCATCGCCAGCTGGAGCGGCACCGGCCCCTTCAAAATCGTCAACAACTACCTGGAAGCGTCGGGCGAGAACGTGATGTTTGGCGGTGACGGCCCCTCCATCCTCAACCTCGTCCCCGCCGACATCGAGGTCCGCGGCAACTACTTCTTCAAACCCCTGACCTGGAAAGTCGGCGACCCCTCCTACGCTGGGGTCGCCTGGACCGTCAAGAACCTCTTCGAACTCAAAAACGCCCAGCGGGTCCTGCTGGACGGCAACATCTTTGAGCACAACTGGGTCGGCGCCGATCAGCATGGCGCCGCTGTCTTGTTCACCGTGCGCAACCAGACCGGGTCCTCCCCGTGGGCCATTGTCGCCGACGTCACCTTCACCCACAATATCGTCCGCCATGCCACCGGGGGCATCGAAATCCTGGGTCGGGACTATCTGTTCCTCAGCCAGCAAGCCCAGCGCCTGCTCATCCAGAACAACCTCTTCGACGACATCGGCGGTGCCCAGTGGGCCGGCGCCGACCGCACCGGGCGCCTCTTCCAGTTGAGCAACGGCGCCGCCGACGTCATCATCGACCATAACACCGCATTTCAAACTGAGAACCCGCTGGTCGCGTCAGAAACCACCGCCACCATCCAGCCGGATACCGGGTTTTCTTTCACCAACACCATCACCCCCAACGGCCCGGCTGGGGTCACCGGCCCCGGAACCTGGGGCAACGCTATCCTCACCCTCAACCTGTACGCCCCTGGCGCCGTCTTTGTCCGCAACGCCCCGGCCGGGGGGGCCGCGGCCACCTATCCGTCCGATAACTTCTTCCCCGCCTCCCTTGATCTGGTCGGGTTTCTCAACCTGGCCGGCGGCGACTACCACCTCGCCCCCTCCAGCCCCTACAAAAACACCGCCACCGACGGCCGGGACCTCGGCGCCGATATCGACGCCCTGACCGCGGCCACGGCCAGCGCCCTCAGCGGCGTCTCGAGTGCGACGCCCTCCCTTGCTGTTACCCCCCAGATCACCACCGACTTTGGATCCGTCTCAGTCGGCGCCTCGGCCGATCGCTCCTTCACCGTCACCAACACCGGCGGCGCCGCCCTCACCGGCACCGTCGCGAGCGCCACTCCCTTCAGCATCGTCTCCGGCGGCGCGTTCACCCTCTCCCCCGGGACCAGCCAGACTGTCGTCGCCCGCTTCAGTCCTCCCGCCGCCGGCAGTTTCGCCAACACCGTCCTCTTCAACTCCAACGCCAGTACCGCTGCGCGTTCCGTCACCGGCTCCGGCGCCGCCGCCGCCGATACCACCCCGCCGGTCATCTCCTCGGTCACGGTCTCTTCCCTGACCTCAACCACTGCCACCATCACCTGGACCACCAACGAGCCGGCCGACGCGCAGGCCGAGTACGGCCTCACCACCGCGTACGGAACCCTGAGCGCGCCCGACTCCAACCTGGTCACAGCGCATGTGCGGGCGCTCACCGGACTCAGCGCTGGCACACTCTATCACTACCGGGTGAGATCGCAGGATGCGAGCGGGAATCTCGCCGTGTCGGCAGATTCGACCTTTACTACGATCGCTGTGGACACCACCGCGCCGACCATATCGATCGCCTCTCCGGCCGCGTCGGCTGTCGTCTCCGGCACGATCACCGTTTCCGCCACCGCCTCCGACAACGTCGGCGTGGTTGGAGTGCAGTACAAACTCGACGGAGCCAACCTCAGCGCCGAGCAAACGATCGCGCCCTATGCCATCTCCTGGGACACCACCGCAGCTACCAATGCGGCGCACACCCTGACCGCGGTGGCCAGAGACGCGGCGGGCAACGCGGCGACATCGGCGCCGGTCACGATTACGGTGTCCAACCTCCCGTCTGTCTCGGTGTCGCCGACCAGCATTGCGTTCGACTCGGTGACGGTCGGAACCACCAGCGCTGCGCACAACGTCCAGGTCACCAACACGGGCTCCGTGGGCGCGTCGCTCAGCAGCGTCACCAGCATCGGCCCCTTTGCCATCTCCCAAAACTATTGCGTGGCCAATGGCAGCTGGAACGGTGTCATGGCCCCCGGCACGCACTGCGACCTCTACGTGGTCTTTGCTCCAGTAGCGGCGGACAGCGCGACGGGGACGCTGAGCATCAGCGGGGCAGGCAGCGTCTACCCAGTCACCCTGGCCGGTACCGGCGTCGCCCCGGTGACCTCTGTCTCGGTCTCCCTGGTCAGCCTTGCGTTCGGCTCGGTGACGATCGGGACCACCAGCGCGGGGCAAAACGTTCAGGTCACCAACACGGGCTCGGTGGGTGTGTCGGTCAGCAGCGTCACCAGCACCGGACCGTTTGCGATCTCCCAAAACTATTGCGTGGCCAACGGCAGCTGGAACGGGGTGATGGCCCCGGGCACGCATTGCGACGTGTTCGTGGCGTTTGCGCCGGTGGTGGGGGGCAATGCTACCGGGACGCTGAGCATCAGTGCGGCGGCAGTCGTGTATCCCATAACCCTTGCTGGAATGGGCGTGGCACCGGCCGACACCACCCCGCCCACCGTGTCGATCGCCTCACCGGGCAATGGCGCCACCGTTTCCGGTACCGTCCCTGTTTCGGCCAGTGCTGCTGACAACGTGAGTGTGGTCGGGGTGCAGTTTAAACTCGACGGCACGAACCTCGGCCTGGAGGAAACATCCAGCACCTATTCCATCGCGTGGGACACGACCACCGTCAGCAACGGCTCTCATGCCCTCACCGCCGTGGCCCGCGATGCCGCCGGGAATACCGCGACATCAGCCGCGGTCACCGTCACCGTGAACAACGACGTCACGCCCCCTGTGCTCTCCACCGTAACCGCGTCCTCCGTCGGTCCGAATGCCGCCACGATCACGTGGACGACGGACGAACCGGCCGACTCCCAGGTCGAATACGGCCTCACCACCGGTTACGGCAGCGCGATACCGGTCGTGTCCGGCCTAGTGACGGCGCACACCGTCACGCTGAACAGTCTGGCCGCCGGGACCCTTTATCACTATCGTGCAAAGTCCAAAGACGCCGCAGGCAATCTCGCGGTCTCGCCTGACGCGGTGTTGACCACCGCGCCGGCTCCAGACACCACTCCACCGGCAGTATCCATAAGCACCCCCGCGGCGAACAGCTCAGTCTCCGGCACCATCACGGTCATCGCGACTGCCACAGACAACGTCGGCGTGATGGGGGTGCAATTAAAACTCGACAACAGCAACATCGGATCTGAGCTCACGGCGTTCCCCTACGCATTCACCTGGGACACCACCGGAGTGCTCAACGGCTCTCACACCCTCACCGCCGTGGCCCGTGACGCCGCCGGGAACACATCGACCTCGCTGCCTGTGAGCGTAACGGTCTCCAATCCTGACACCCTTCCCCCGTCCCTACCCACCGGCCTGACCGCGACGGCGGACAGTGCATCACAGATCACTCTGGCCTGGTCACCTGCCGCCGACAACGTCGGAGTGACCGGATACCAGGTCTTCAGAAACGGCGTACAAATCGGGATCGCAAGCGGGAGTAGCTATCAGGATACAGGGCTCTCGCCGGTCACCGTCTACACGTACACCGTCGCGGCCTTCGATGCGGCCGGCAACACGTCCGGTAAGTCATTCCCGGCAGCGGCCACAACGCTGGCAGTGCAAGACACCACGCCGCCGACGGTCTCTATCACCGCGCCCACCGCCGGAACGGCACTGGCCGGCACGGTCACCGTGGCGGCCGGCGCCACAGACGACGTGGGCGTGGTGGGGGTGCAGTTCAAGCTGGACGGGGCCAGCCTCGGCTCCGAGAATACGACGGCGCCATATCGCCTCGCCTGGGACACCACCGGAGTGCCCAACGGTGCTCACACCCTCACCGCCGCGGCCCGTGACGCCGCCGGGAACACGGCCTCAGCCGCGGTCACTGTCACCGTGAACAACGACCTCACCCCGCCCGTGCTCTCCGGCGCGACCGCCTCCGCCCTCAGCGTGGATACGGCCGCGATCTCCTGGACCACGGACGAACTCGCCGACTCGCAGGTCGAGTACGGCCTCAGCACCGGCTACGGCAGCGCGTCAGTGCTGGACGCCAGCAGGGTGACGGCGCATACCGTCACGCTGAATGGTCTGACAGCCGGCACCCTCTATCACTACCGCGTAAAGTCCAAAGACGCCGCCGGCAATCTCGCGGTCTCGCCCGACGCGGTGTTTACTACCGCGCCGCCTCCAGACACCACCCTGCCGGCGGTCTCCATCACCACCCCGGCGGCGAATAGCTCGGTCTCCGGCACCATCACGGTCTCCGCAACCGCCACGGACAACGTGAGCGTGGTCGGCGTTCAGTTCAAGCTGGATAACGCCAACCTGGGCGCGGAGACTACCATCCCCCTCTACACCTTCACCTGGAACACCACCACCGTCGCCAACGGGACTCACACCTTGACGGCAGTGGCCAGAGACGCGGCGGGTAACGTCGCCATTTCCGCGCCTGTGAGCGTGATGGCGGCCAATGGAGATGTTCTACCGCCGTCCATGCCTACGGGGTTGACCGCAACCGCCGTCAGTTCCTCGCAGATCTTCCTGGTCTGGTCGCCGTCCACCGACAATGTGGGTGTGGTCGGCTACAAGATCTTTAGAGACGGCATGCAGGTCGCCACAAGCAGCACCTCTGCCTACCAGGACACCGGGCTGTCGCCGGTTACCACCTACAAATACACGGTCGCCGCCTTCGATGCGGTAGGGAATACCTCTGCGCCGTCGGCACCCGCGTCGGCGACCACGCTCTTCAAGAGCGCACAGGGTGTGGTGCCCGCCTCCGCAGGAGTCACCCCCTCCGTGACCATCGCAGGCGCCGGCCCGTCAACCGCCTCCCGGAGGTCGGTGTCGGCGGCATCTCCCTTCCTGCCAGCCGGTACGCGGCGTTGCGTTACCGCAGCATGAGACTCGCCCACGCCACTGGGCCCAGGGCGGCGCGCAACGCCCCGACATCGACGCCCGGATCGCTCCCTGCGTCGGATGCCTGACTGTACCGACTGGACGCAGCTAGCCGGTAGTCTCCCTGCAGAAGATTCACAAAGCCGATCGCATCGACGGACGGCGGGAAGAAGTTTTGGGGAGGATAGCGGCCATCGCGGCCAACGAGCACGTTTCCCTCGAATACGGCGCCCGGGAAATACGTGGCCAGCGTGCGCCCGGGGTCTCCGAGGGTGCCGTCCCCGCTCACCCCGTTTTGGTTGAGGCGCGCGATGTTATTGGTGAAGACGAACCCGCTCTGGGTCTTCCGCTCGGGGACAATCACGGACGCGACGATGGGGCTGCCGCTCTGCAGGGCCGTGTTATGGTCGATGACGACATCGGCCGCGCCGTCCATCATCCACACCAGCGTCCCGCTAAAATAATTGCCGTCCCCCTGCGGGCCGCCGATGTCTGTGAACAGGTTGTTGCGAATCACGATGCGGCGGGTCTGCTGGCTCGGGCGGAGATAATCCCAACCCAGGAGCTGGATGCCGGCGACAGAGTGACGAACGACGTTGTCGGTAAACGTGATGTCAGCGACTTCCGACCACGGCGCCCGACCCTGCTGGTTCCGCGGTGTGAACACAACTGCAAATCCGTGCTGATCGGCCTGGATCCAGTTGTGCTCGAAGATGTTGCCCCTGACGACGACGCGGCGAGCGTTCTTGAGCTCGAAGAGGTTCTTGACGGTCCAGGGAATCCCGGCGTACGCGGGATCTCCCACGCGCCACGACAGCGGTTTGTCGAAATGGTTGCCGCGGATCTCGATGTCGGCGGGTACGAGGTGGTCAATCGCCGGATCGGCCCCGCCAAACATGACGTTCTCCCCCGCCGCCTCGAGGTAGTTGTTGACGATCTGAAACGGGCCGGGCCCGTTCCAGCCCGTGATCGCCTGCGAATCCGCGCCGCGGTCGTGGAAGTCTGACAGATAGGAGCCGACGACGGCCAGGCGGGCCCCGTTCAGGACGATGCCCCGGCGGACGCTGCCCGCTGGCGTCCCGTGGATGTAGCAGCGGTCAATGAGGATGTCGGTGGGAATCCGGTCCAGCGAATTCTGCCGCGGGGCCTCCAGACGGACGAGGTTGGAATTCACCGGGCTGGTGGTAGTCACTTCGATCCCGATGATGCGGTAGCGAGCCGCCTTCGACGCCGTGGTGAGCGCGGGTGCCGCGTTCGGACTTACGATTTTCGGCATCAGCGTCGCGTCGCTCGGCGATACACGGGAGCCGGATGGAGGCAGGCGCTCGTGCGCGGAGGACCGGATCGTGATCCATTCGGATCCGGGCTTGCTTGGCAGGACGAAATTCCCGATGAACGTGGCGCCGGCGGGGAGCTCGAGGACATCGCCAGGATGCGCCGCGGCGAGGGCCGCCTGGAGATCGAAGGGGGACCCAGACAAGCCTGATGACGACCGGAGCAGTCGCAGGCCAGACGCGCCCAGCAGGAGCACGATGCCGGCCGCCATGAGGACCAGCCGGGCGTGCGTCCTCATGGGCGGCCGAGCCCGTCGTGATCGCGCCGGCATCGACCACCCGGCTCAGGGCCCCAGAAGGCGGAAGGCGGCAACGTTGAAGTACTCCTGGTCTGCGGTGATGCGGAGGACGTGTGTGCCGGCGGTAAGGGAGATGCTACCGAGACCGACCCACCAGAAGACGTCCCATGACCCGGTGTCGGGCACCACCACCGAGCCCGTGACCGGCTGGGTGTCGACGTCCACATGGACCCGGCTGGCTACGTCCCACCGCCGGCTCACCAGCAACTCGAGCCGATACATCCCCGTCTGCGGGACCTGGATGGTGTATTGCAGCCACTCCCCGGTCTGGAAGTTGTTGACCACATACGCGCCGTTCGAGTAGCGGCTGATATCAACATCCACGTCGGGGCGGTATTGCCCGCCCTGGTTGCCCGGCGTGAGGTCGTGGTAGGCGACGCCCTCCCCGCCGTGATCGAAGTCTTCCGCCTCGATCTGCCCCGGCACCGCCGCCGGGGTGCCCGCGAAGGGTGATTCGGCCGGCAGTATTCGCAGGGCCGCGAAGTTGAAGTACTCCTGGTCGGCGACAATCCGCAGGACATGGGGGCCTGCCGTCAGGGTGATCCCGCCGACACCGACCCACCAGAACGTATCCCACGACCCGGTGTCGGGCACCACCACCGAGCCTGTGACCGGCTGATTGTCGATCTCCGCGTGCCAGCGGCTGGTGAGGTCCCACCGGCGGCTCACCAGCAGGTCGAGCCGGTAGGTCCCCGTCTGCGCGACCTGGATGGTGTACTGCAGCCATTCTCCGGTCTGGAAGTTGTTGACCACATAGGCGCCGTTGGGGTAGCGGATGATATCGACGTCTTCAGCGGGACGGTACTGGCCGCCCTGATTCCCCGGCGTCAGGTCGTGGTAGGCAACGCCTTCGCCACCCTGGTCGAAGTCTTCCGCTTCGATCTGTCCCGGCACTGTGGCGGGGCTGCTGAACTTCGCGATGAAGGCATCCCCGGGACCGTCACTCCCTGTTTGCAAGGCCCCCGCAGTCGTCGGGAAGTTGGTTGAGGCTGTGCGGCCGGCGACAAGAATGTGCCCTGCAGCGTTGACGGCGATGCCATAGCCCAGGTCGTTGTTGCCGCCGCCGAGGAAGGTGGAGTAAAGCAGCCCTGTCCCGCCCGGATTTACCTTCGTCACAAAAGCATCGGCGTAGCCGCTCTGCACGGTCTGAAAAGCTCCAGTGGTGGTCGGAAAGTTCGACGAGGCGGTATAGCCGGTCACATAGGCGTTCCCGTCGGCATCGATCGCGATCTCGTAGCCAACGTCAACCACTCCCCCGCCGAGGTAGGTGGAGTAGATCAGTCCCGAACCCATCGGGTTCAACTTCGTCACGAAGGCATCGTAGGCGGCATCCGGATTGGCGGAGTTGTGAAAGGCCGCCTGAAAGGCGCCCGGGGTCGTGGGGAAGTCTGGTGAGCTCGTGTAACCCGTGACATAGGCGTTCCCCGCGCCGTCGACGGCGATGCCATAGCCCTCCTCGGCCGCCCCGCCACCGAGGTAGGTGGAGTAGACGAGTCCCGACCCGCCCGGATTTACCTTCGCGGCAAAGACATCGAGGGACCCGCTGCTGGCCGTCTGAAATGCCGTCGTGGTCGTGGGAAAGTTCGTTGAGTTCGTGTAGCCTGTGACATACGCGTTCCCCGCGGCGTCGGTGACGATGTCGTAGCCGACGTCAGCGGCTGTACCGCCGAGGTAGGTAGAGTAGGCCAGGCCTGACCCGCTCGGATTCACCTTCGTCACAAACACGTCGGTGGTGCCGGCGAAGTTCGTCTGGATCGCTCCGGGCGTCGTCGGGAAGTTCGCGGAGTCCGTGAAGCCGGTCACATACGCGTTCCCGGCTGCGTCGACCGCGATGCCGGGAGCCCGTTCGTAGCCGCTGCCGCCAAGGTACGTCGAGTAGGCCAGCGTTGACCCGTTCGCATTCACCTTCGTCACAAACGCGTCGATGTTGCCGCTGAACGACGTCCGAAAAGCCCCCGCGGTCGTCGGGAAATTCGTTGAGCTCGTGTAGCCCGTGACATAGGCGTTCCCGGCGCCGTCGACGGCGATGCCATAGCCCTCATCAGCCGCGGCGCCGCCGAGGTAGGTGGAGTAGATCAGTCCCGAACCCGTCGGGTCTACCTTGGCCACAATCGCGTCGGCTGAGCCCCCGGAGGCCGTCTGGACGGCCCCTGTCGTCGTCGGGAAATCCGTCAAGGTAGTGGAGCCGGCAACGTAGGCGTTCCCTGTGGCGTCGATGGCCACATCGTAGCAGACCTCAAATCCGCTGCCCCCAAGGTAGGTGGAATACAGGAGAACCGGGTCGATGATCAGCGGCCGGCTTCGGTCATACGCGGCTACCTGGAAGCCGACCCGCCGGGGCCCCAGCACCACGTAGTCCCCCGCAATCGCCCGGCGCACCCCATTCACATCCTGGTAGATCGCGGGTTTGCGCTGGCGCAGGTCGCCCACTGCGGTATGCAGCACCAGGTCGCCATGCGCATCGACCACAATGCCATCCGCCCCCTGGAACTCCACCCGTATCGCCCCGGGCTCTGCCCCCGGCCCGACGACGAAGTCGTACTCCAGGCGGCCCTGGGTGCCGTGGTGGATGAGGTCGATCCCAGGGTAGACGCCCTGGTAGACCACCTCCGCATAGGTGGGGATGTCCGCGTGCCACTGCGCGGGGTCGTTGCCGAGGAAGTAGTTCACGATGCCCGGCAGCTTCTCGACGCCCGCCACGCGTGGCTGCGCGGTTGCTCCGGCCAGGTGCATGCGCACTTCAGCCGTGCTGACCAACGCCTGTCCCGCCGCGGGCATTGCGTCAGGCGCGCGCAACACCAGCACCGCCTCGCTGGGCGTCAGAAACAGTGTGTAGCCGCTCCCCCGCGTCAGGAACTTCACCTGCGCATCGACCTGGCCGCGGTTGACTTCAAAGCCCGGGAGCAGCCGGCCGAACGACTTCACGACGCGTGCCGTGGCGGTCGGGTCCGCAGCGACCGCCAGCTTCGGCGCACCCGCATGCGGCCCCGCAGCCGACGGCCCCGGAGCGGGTACGCTCATCAGGACCGCCGCCGTGATGCCGGCCATGACGCGCGGAATAGCGGGGCGCCGCGACCTGCGCGTTCCTGTGAGCATCCCCATCACCTCCATGTTGACCATACGGATCCTCGCCCGGGGGCGGCAGGTGGACGCGCCTCCGCCTGGCGGCTCGACCAGACATTGCCGTCCGTGGAAACTCAGATTAGTCGCCAGAGGGGGGTACGTGCATCGCGGACACCTCGAGCGAGGGCCGCAGCCTCGCGGAGTGGGACCCGGCAGCGCCGCGGGTGAGATCGACGACGATGTGCTCGGGACGCGAGGCAGCGAGCGCGCGCCGCGCCTCCTCGCTGGCACTGCCGATCACGAGGACCTCCGCGTGGTCCAACATCGCTTCGACACTCTCGCACATCAGCGAGGCGATGTGCGGAATCTCCTCCTCGATATAGCGGCGGTTCGCGCCAACCAGCCTGGCCACCGCGACGTTGGGATCGATGACCCGCACGTCAAGACCCTTGCCGATCAACGCCTCCACCAGCGCCACCATCGGGCTCTCGCGGAGGTCGTCGGTGCCCGGCTTGAACGCCAGACCCACGACGCCGACACGCCGCTTGCGTGTGCCCAGCACGGCCTCGATGGCCCGGCGAACCTGGAGTTCGTTGGAGGGCAGGATTGCCGAGAGCACGGGGGACGGGAGGTCAGCGGCCCGCCCGGCGGAGACGAGCGCCCGCAGATCCTTGGGGAGACACGACCCTCCGAAGGCGAAGCCGGGGCGCAGGTACGCCTCGGAGATGTTGAGTTTATGGTCCATCAAGAACACCCGCATGACGTCGTGCGGGTTCACCTCCCACGCAGCGCACAGGTCACCGATCTCATTCGCAAAACACACCTTCAGCGCGTGGAACGCGTTGGAGACATATTTGATCATCTCCGCCGTGCGCACGGCGGTCTCGATGAACGGCGCGGCGACTCCGTCATAGAGTGACCGCACCACTGCGGCGGTCGCCGGATCGGCGCACCCCACGAGCACGAATGGCGGGTCCGCAAAGTCGTGCAGCGACGAGCCCTCGCGCATGAACTCCGGGTTCACTGCGACCCGCACCGGGCCATCCAGCAGACGCCCTGCCCCCGCCGACAAGGCTGGGATCAGCACGCCCTCGGTCGTGCCTGGCAGGGCCGTGCTGCGCAGCACCACCGTGTAGGCGCGATCCCGGCGGCGGAGGGCGGACCCGATCTCCCGCCCCACCTGCTCCACGGCGCTCACATCCGGCCGCCCGTTCGCGCGGCCGGGCGTGCCGACGCAGATCATCGCCAGGTCCGTCTCACCGACGGCGTCGTCGCTGGAGGTCGTGGCCCGCAGATACCCCTGCTGAGTCATCTCGGCCAGTACGGCTTCCAATCCGGGCTCAACGACCGGCGGCGTGCCGGCGTTGACCATGGCCACCTTCTCCGCATTGACATCCACGCCGATCACGCGGTGTCCGGCCCTCGCCAGCCCCGTCGCGGTCACACACCCCACATACCCCAGCCCAAAGATGCTAACGCGCATGACGAGTCACCAGCTCTTCGCACCGGGCTTCAAACTCCCGCGCTACCTGAGACCACGAGTACCGCTCCGTCACCAGACGCCGTCCCGCGTCGCCGAGCGCCTTCCTGCGCCCGGGATCGCGGAGGAGCGACACTGTGGCGGACGCGAAGGCGGCGGGATCATCCGCGGCCACGAAGTGCCGCCCGGCAGTGAGGGGGAGACCTTCTGCGCCGATCTTCGTCGAGACGACCGCCTTCCCCATGGCCAGCGCCTCGAACAATTTGAGGCGCGTGCCTCCGCCGATTCGCAGCGGGACCACATAGACGGCCGCCTCGGCGATATGGGGACGGATGTCATCGACCGTCCCCGTGACGCGCACGCCGGAGGCGGCGGCCGCGCTCCGCAATCGCGGTGTCGGGTTCCGTCCCGCCACGGTGAAGGACACTGCCGGGATCTCGCGACGAATCGCGGGCAGAATCTCATCCAGGAAGTATAGGATCGCATCTTCATTCGGGTACCAGTCCATCGACCCGGTGAAGACGAGATGCGCAGGGGACTCCACAACACCGTTTGGGGCGAAGTGCGCCGGGTCGACGCCGGTGGGAATCGCGAACACGCGCGCCCCTGGCGCCAGCGCGGCCAGCATGTCCCGATCGCGCGGGGAGACCGCGAGGGTCAGGCTGGCCTGAGCGCAGGCGTGGGCTTCCCACCGCCGCATCTTCCGCCACTCGAGCGCGAGCGCGGTGCGCCACCAGAGCCGGGGGTCGACCCGTCCCATCCGCTTCCAGATCACATGCTCGACGTTGTGGGCAAAGAACACGATCGGTGTGGGGCCCGCGGTGGGGATATTCGGCGTGGCATTGAGGAAGTCGGCTACGCAGAGATCCACCCCACCGCTCGCCAACATTGCCTCGACCTTGCGACGCAGCGCGGGGACCCGCCATCGCCAGAAATGCACCGGACGCACTGACAGCCAGGATCGGAGCAGCGCAGCCACGAACCGCGCCTCCCCCGGCTTGGGGGCGGCGTGGGGGACGGACATCACCTGTTCGCACCGGGACAGGGCGGCGGCAAGCGCATCCGGGTCGTCTCCCACCCCCCGGGTCGTCACCACGGTCACCTGGTGCCGGCGCGACAACTCACCGAGGATGTGAAAACTCCGCAGCCGGCCGCCCGCATTGGGCGGCCACAGCCCGCTCACGTTCACCCACAGGATGCGCACGGGGCTACGGCCCCCACCACTGGAGCAGCGCTCCGACAAGAGCGCCGACGTCTACCCCGATATCGCGCCCGTCGGTCCCCATGTTGGCGTACGGGCTCGTCGAGGCCAGCCGGTAGTCGCCGGCAGCGGCGTTGACAAAGCCCACGTCATCCAGCGACGCGGGAAAGAAGTTGTCCGGGGGATATTGGGCCGCATTCCCGCCCACCAGCACATTGCGGGCGAACACGGCGAACGGGAAATAGGTGTCGAGGGTGAGCATCGGGTTGCCATACGTGTTATCGCCGCCCACCCCGTAGAGGTTGTGCGGAGCGATATTGTTGGTGAAGACGAACCCGATGTGCGCCCGGCCGGCCGCCGCGATCACGCTGTCGGTCTGGAACGCCGTGTTGTGGTCGATGACCACGTCCGCCGCCCCGTCGATGAGCTGGAACAGCCGCCCGAGCCCTCCCCATCGTGGACCACCGACATCGTCGAACAGGTTGTTCTGAATCAGAATGCGCTTCGTCTGCTCGCTCGGATAGTTATTGTCCCAGCCCAGGAGATGGATCCCATTGGCGGTGTGTCGAACGACGTTGTTGACGAAGGCCACGTCTTCGACGACAGACCATGGTGCCCCGCCGTCTTGATTGCGCACCGTGAACAGGATGGCGAACCCCGGCTGCTGATCAAACCAGCTGTACTCAAAGCTGTTGCCTTCCACACGCACGCGCCGCGCGTTCTTTAGCTCAAAGAGGTTCTTGACGACCCATGGGATCCCGGCGTAGTCCGGCTCGTCTGCCTTCCAGGACAGCGGCTTCGCAAACCGATTGCCCCGCACCTCAATGTCAGCGGGGACCAGTCCCGGGATCGTGGGATCGGCCCCACCGAACATCACGTTCTCCCCCGCCGCTTCCAGGTAGTTGCCGATGATCGTAAACGGCCCCGGCCCATTCCAGCCCGCGATGGCCTGGGAGTCTGCGTCGCGGTCGTGAAAGTCCGACAGATACGAACCGATCACGGCGAGGCGGGCGCCGTTGAGCACGATCCCTCGGCGGATGTTCCCGCTGGCGGAGCCGTGGATATAGCAGCGATAGAAGACGATGTCCGTGGGAACTTGATCGACTGACGTCTGCGCGGGTGACTCCAGGTGAATCAGGTTGAGGCCGTCGGCGCTCGAGGTCGTGACTTCGATCCCGACGAACATGTAGTGATGGGCTCCGGCCGCCGTGCGGATCGCCGGGAGCGCGTTGGGGCTGATGATTTTCGGCATGAGTGTCGCCTGCGCGGGCTGCAGGAGGACGCCCGGCGGCGGCAGGCGCCAGAATGCGGATGAGTAAACTACGACCCAACCCGTTCCGGGCCTGCTGGCCAGGGTGAAGTTGCCAACGAACGTGGCCCCGGCCGGCAGTTCAATGAAATCCCCTGGCTGGGCTGCGTCAAGAGCGGCCTGTAAATCGCCGCCTGACGGAACCCTGACCACCCGGGGCAAGGATGGTGCCGTCGCACCGAGCGCGGCCGCGGGCGCGCGTAGTGGAACACCACACGCCATCACCGCGAGCAGGGAAAGCAGCAGAAGACGCGTCATACGCATGATCGTTCTCCCATGATGGTGGGGACGGGTTCTTCCCCGTCGAGAAAGATTCGTTGCCAGATTTCGAGGTTCACCAGCAGCCAGAGGCGGTCCCCATGCTCGGCTCGTCCTGCGCGATGCTCCTCGGCCAGGTGTCTGAGGCCCGCGGGCTGGAAGAACCCCCGCCCCAGCGCCCGCGGGCTGAGCACGAACTCGTCCACGATCGGCCAGAACGGTCCGCGCAGCCATCCCCCGACCGGCACTGGAAACCCCATCTTCCGACGCGTGAGAATCGCGCGCGGCACGAGGTCGCGCAGGGCCTCGCGCAGCACGACCTTGGTCTGCCATCCGCGGAGCTTGACGCGGGCCGGCAGGGCCGCCGCGTATTCCACGAGCTCGTGGTCCAGGTACGGCACACGGCTTTCGACTGACGCCGCCATGCTCATCTGGTCCTGCTTCATCAGGAGCTCAACGAGGTACGTCTGGAGGTCGGTGTGGCTCATCCGTTCCAGGGTTCCACCAGGAGCCTCTGCAAAGCAGCCGAGTTCGTCGGCGTACGGATCCCGCCCATCCAGCAGCCCGTCGGCCAGCAGCTGCTGCTGCATGGTGACAGGGAAGACGGCGAAATTTTCATAGACCAGCTCTCGGGGCGTCGGCTCGAGCGCGAGAAACGACCGCCGCGCGTAGCGACGCACCGGCGCGGGAAGCGAGGGAATCGCGACACGAATGCCGGTGCGCACCGCCCGGGGCGCCAGAGCCCGGTAGACCCGGCCCAGCCGTTCATTCCACGGCGTCACCTTGTACCACGGGTATCCCAGGAAGAGCTCGTCAGCCCCTTCCCCCGTCAGCACGACTTTCACGCGCTGCTCCGCCGCCAGGCGCGAGACAAAGTACAGGGGGACACTCGACGGAAACGCGATCGGTTCGTCCTCATGCCAGATCAATCTGGGGAGCGCGGCGAAGAACTGCGCCGGCGAGACCACGACCTCATGATGCCGGGCGCCCACGGAGCGGGCCAGGAGGCGCGCGTACGCCAGCTCGTTGGCGCCGGCGTCGTCGAACCCGACGGCGAACGTCTCGATCGGCTCCGGCACCATGCGCGCCATCAGCGCGGCGATCCCGCTCGAATCAAGTCCGCCGGACAGGAATACTCCCAGGGGCACATCGCTCATCAGATGGCTGCGCACCGCCGCCTCAAGCCGCTGGCGCAGCTCCCGGGCCCGGTCATCGAGGCGGAGCGGCGTGTGGTCGATCGCCATGGGCAGCCGCCAGTACCGCCGCAGCTGAGGCGCGTCCCCGGGGGACCAGGAGAGCGTGCGGCCAGGCATGAGTTTCCGGATCCCGCGGAACAACGTCTCCTCGCCGGCGATGAACCGCGTGGCCAGCAGCTCCGGGAGAACCGACTCGTTGAGGGCCACCCGCACCCCCGCCGCCAGGATCGCTTTGATCTCCGAGCCGAAGAGCAGTTCCTGATCCGTGACCGCGTAGTAGAGGGGTTTGATCCCGAGCCGATCCCGCGCCAACAGCAGCCGCCGCCGCCCCCGGTCCCAGATCGCGAAGGCGAACATCCCCCGCAGCTGCTCCACGCAGCGCTCGCCCTCCTCTTCGTAGAGGTGAAGAATGGTCTCTGTGTCGGATCGCGTCTGGTAGCGGTGCCCCCGCGCTTCCAGCTGGGGCCGGAGGACCGGGTGGTTGTACAGTTCACCGTTGTAGGTAATCCAGACGGAGCCGTCCTCGTTGGCCATGGGCTGATGGCCGCCAGCGACATCGATAATGGAGAGGCGCCGCGCGGCCAGCCCGACCGGCCCTGCGATCCACACCCCCTGATCATCCGGCCCGCGATGGCGCAGCGCGTCCCGCATACGCACGAGACGCGCTTCGGGCACGATCTCAGTTGGATCGAACCTCACGATGCCGGCGATGCCGCACATGCGAATGTTTTACCCGGATGCGGGGGGGTGGTGGTGCTCACGTGCCTAGCGTGGGATCAGTTCACACTGCACGATCGAGGTCAGGAATTCCCGGGTCAGCGAATTGAACAGGTACCGGAATCGCCTGATGGGGACTGCCTCAAATCTCGCGATCTTGAAGTCACTCTCTGCCAGCAATCTCATGAACCCACCGACGGTCATCTGGTTCAGTCCGCCCTCGATCTCAGAAAACCGCGTGGCGCCGTCGGATTTGTAGTCGGACCACCAGCGCATCAACGCGCGCTCTGTGAAGATGAGATGCGCCCACGGGAAGATGGAGAAGAGGTGGCCTCCCAACGGATGACACCAGGGTGGCCCGAACGACACGAGGACTCGACCATCGTCTTTGACCAGTCGCCGCATCACCTGCAACACTTCGGCGGGCCGGTCATAGTGCTCGAAGCTGTCGATGGAGACGATCAGATCGGCCTTCTCGTCCGCGTGCCTGGCAAAGACGCACCGGTCACCCACCCCGGCCTCTTCCGCAGCGGCCTGGGCAGTCCGCAGGACGTGATCACGGATGTCGATCCCGATGACCTTCCTGGCGCCGTGCCGCGCCATCTCGATCGCCTCGGCGCCGAACCCGCATCCGAAGTCGATCACCACCCTGCCCCGCACCCGCTCCCAGATCTGGGGGCCGAACAGCACCTCCACCTTGCTGCGGCTCTGATACGCCACACCCGCGCAGGGATCGCGCGGACCGACGCGTGCCGTCATCCGCCGCAGCAGAAAATATCCGACTGATCCGCCAATCAGACCGGGGCGCGTCGGCGTCCCATTCAGCGCAGGCGGCATCATGTCCGATCGGTCTCGACCCGCGCCCATGTCACCGACAAACGGCCGAGATAATAGTATGGCACCGCCCACAGCGCCGCGAGGTGGAGCGCGACAAAGGACAGGATCAGCGACGACAGGCGTGAGCGCGCGCCTAGCCACCCCCCAAGCGCGATCAGGCCCACGCCGACCATCGCCGCGAGGGCGATGCGGTACCCTGGGCCCTCGGCCAGCGCCGAACTGACAAGCATCAGGAGGAAGCCGTACGGACAGGCGAGGCGGAAGACCTTATGCACGATGAAGCGCCCCCAGAGAGGATTTCGTGCTGGATTCAGACAGCCCCGAAGCGTATGACAGATCTGCACGAGGCCGGCCATCGTCCGCACCGTGCGGATGAACTCGCTGCGGACCGAGCGCGTCGCCACATCAAGACTCCCGGCCTTCTCGGCCATCACGATGCGGCGGCCGCTCTGGGCGATTGTCTGGGGAACGTACACGTCGTCCATGATGGTGTCTGGTGGGATCTCGGGCAGATCCGCGGTCCGGACCGCGTAGAGCGACCCGGTGGTCTGCACCATCGAGCCGGAGCGCGATTCGGACTTCCAGATGAATCCCTCGTACGTCCAATAGACGTCGCCCGTGACCCGGAGGTCCCCGGAGACAACGCCCACGTGCGGATCGGCGAGATGAGCGACCAGCTCTCGAATCGCCCCTGCGGTGAGCTCCTGGCGAGCATCCACGAGGATTGTGATCGGGGTGTCGATGTGCCGACGGGCGAGATTGATGGCGGTGGGTTTTCCGCTCCGTCGCGACGTGCGCAACAGGCGAATCCGCGGATCGCCTGCGGCCCGTTCCCGCACGATGCGGTCCGTGTCATCGGTCGACGCATCACTCACCACGATGATCGAGAGCTTCTCTTGAGGGTAGTCCTGGTGGACGAGGATGTCGAGCTTACGTCCGATCAGAGCGGCTTCATTCGCCGCGGCCATCACGCAGGTCACAGATGGCAGCAGAGGGTCTGGGAGGTACCGCGCCTTGGTGGGGACGGATCGCAGGCGCGCCAGGCATGCCACCCAGAGTGGATAGCCGAGGTAGGAGACGACCACGAACCCCAGACCTGTCCAGAAGAGCGTGCGCCAGATCATCGGCTGGGCACCACGCTCCTCAGGGCATCCTCTCGTTGGAGAGAGACGTCGTTGTCCCGTACGATCAGGACCTCGCCGGAGTCTTCGAACACCACACCACCCGGTGCGGCGCCATCGGTGACACGCAGCGACACCCGCGGCGGGGACGCCAGAGGACTGGCCACGGGGTGGAGGAGGGTGATCACACGCAGCGGCAGGCGCGCCACGGTGGAGTATGTCAGCATCGGCGCTGGCTGGCGCTGGCCGTAGGTCGGCGATACCCACCCCTGGAGCGGGGCCAGCCGGCCTGCGCACACCTCCGCCGTAAGGGTGGCGGTCGAGAACGCACGCATCAGGAGACCGCAGCCTCGCCGGCCCACCGCGCGGGCCCAGCGCGTGGCATCCACCGTCACCGGCATCGGCGCGAACTGGAAACGGAGCTCCACCCGGTGCTCTTCCCTCCCTGCCAGGTCATCAACGACAATCCAGTACCGGGGCTTGACGAATA
>Ga0209159_1000365_pt1 | contig 42088 bp, 28 predicted proteins | sample GraSoiAngelo_144_FD_185901 | JGI IMG/M metagenome (GOLD analysis project Ga0209159, IMG submission 185901) | Grasslands soil microbial communities from the Angelo Coastal Reserve, California, USA - 14_1009_02_40cm (SPAdes) (version 2) | ecosystem: Environmental > Terrestrial > Soil > Grasslands ...
CTTTCAGGCATCGGGCCCGTTCTCTCTGCCCCCCGGAGAGGCGCGCACCATCGTCGTGGCGTACATCAACGCCGCGCCCTACAACGGCACGGGCACGCCGCTCGTCAACAAGGGCGCGACTTTCGACACGAAGCCGGGCACGGGAGGTGTCGGCCTGACCGCGCTGCCCAGCGATTCGATCCGGCTGATCGACAAGATTGTCGGGTGGGTGTCGTCGAACGACGCGAACGGTGACGGGAAGATCAGCCAGGACGAGGTGACTACCGTGCCGCGCTCGCTCCTCAACAAGGCGCTCGTCGCGCAGGCGGTGTTCGACAACAAGTTCCTGCTGCCGTTCGCGCCGGACGCGCCGGACTTCTTCCTCGTGCCGGGCGACAACCAGGTCACGGTCGTGTGGCAAAAGACCCGTTCAGAGGCGACGGGCGATCCGTTCTTCGTCGTCGCTTCGAACACCGGCTCACCGCTCTACGACCCCAACTTCCGGCAGTTCGACGTCGAAGGCTATCGCATCTACCGCGGGCGGACGTCCAGCTCGCTGCAGCTCGTCGCGCAGTTCGACTACGCCGGGACGTCGTTCGTCGACTACACCGGCCAGATCGATTATGGTGACGTGAACGGCGACGGGCTGAGCCAGTGCGCTCCGGAGCTCGGGCTTACTACAGTCAAGCCCGCCGGGGACTGCCCGGTCGCGTTCCAGACGGCGGCTCCGTTCACCACGTCGTCGCCGACGCCGCTCGCGGGGAATGTCATCCAGGTCAACGTCGGCGATCGGGTGAAGCTTGCCAACGGCGGCACCATCAACCTCAAGGCGGACACGGCGGTGATCACCCAGCAGTGTGCCGACGTCAAATGCCCGCCGCTCAGCGACACTGGCGTGCCGTTCACCTACGTAGATAAGAACGTGCGGAACTCGTTCGGCTACTTCTACACGGTGACCGCGTTCGACGTGAACTCAGTCAAGTCCGGACCGACTTCGCTCGAATCCCCGCGCGTGACGAAACGCGTGACCCCGCGGCGGCCGTCGACGAACCAGGGCGAGGCCGCTGGGCCGGTCACGCTCCAGGAGGTGGGCGGGGACGGCAATCCACTGAACCCCAGTGCCACCGCTCCAACGATCGACGCGACCAAGGGAACCTTCTCCGGCCCTGCGGCGCCCACGGGCCGGTTCCAGGGCCTGGGCGTAACGTTCTTTGCGGATCAGCTGCTCAAGCCGAACGCACAGGCGTTCATCCGCATCGACTCCGTGACCCCGGGATTCCAGACGGTGACCTACTACTTCTCGGGGCTCGGCCCGGTCGTTACGGGGAGCAAGTTCGGGCCGGTCGGCGTGTTAGGCGAAGAGGACGGCACCGTCACGCTGGGACCCGCCAGCGCCGTGATTCCGGCCGACACAGATCTGGCGAAGACGTGGGGGTTAGGTGCCGTGCCGTTCGCGGCGCAGTTCACCGGGCAAGTCGAAGTGGGCGCCGTGACGGAGACTTCGAAGGACATCGACTGGCATACGGACGTCAACGGCTCGTTCTTCACGACGGTCGCCGGAATGACCGCGGACGGCGGGTCCCGATGGTTCGACGGTGCCAATGAGACCATGGCCGATCCGACGCTCGGGGACCTGCACGGCCAGCTGACGGGGGTGACCACGGTCTTCCGCCCGGTACGCAGCCACAGCGGCGTGAACGCGCTGTTCCGGCGTTTTGACCAGGAGACCCGGCTGATCTTCCGCGCTGCGGACATCAAGGTGTACTGGGGGACGACCGCAGGAACGGTCGACTCCGTAGTGGACGTGACGCACCACGTCCGGGTGCCGTTCGATCCGCAGAACCGAGCGTCCTACGGCTTCCGAACCGACACGGTGGGCGCAACCGTCGGCGCGCCGAGCGCGCCAAACGGTGTCGTGACCTACGTCGACTTCCTCGACGGGGCGTGCCTGCCCGGGGCATCCGGCATCAACAACACCGGTTGCGAGACCCGCGGCTACGCGGCGGCGGCGACACTCGGGCCGGTGGACGCCACCGGTGACGGCGCGTCCGACGGCAACGGGTTCGCGATGTACATCAACGGTGAGCCGTTCATCTTCCTCGTGGCCGCGCTGCCGGCGAAGCCGGCGGTGTGGACGTACCGGAGCTATTTCGGTCTCGTGAGCAAGGCGAGCGGCAGCTATACGTACGCGGCCGCTCCGGCGAACGCACCGGTGCCAGGACTGCGGCTCGCGGCGGTAACGACCACGCCGGCCGTCGTAAGCCCGGCCAGTCCAGCCGACCTCAGCAAGGTGCATACGGTACCGGATCCGTACTACGTCGCGAACGCGATGGAGATTACGGCTAACCAGAAGGTGTTGAAGTTTGTCAACATCCCCGAGCGCTGTATCATCCGGATCTACTCGGTGAGCGGCGTGCTCGTGGCGGTCATTCCGTTCGACGACCCAACGGGTGGCGGCGAAGCGACGTGGAATCTCCGCAACCGGAACAATCAGTTCGTCGCCTCCGGCGTCTACTTCTATCATGTCGAGACGCCGAGCGGCCAGACTAAGATCGGACGGTTCACCGTCGTCAACTTCGCGCCTTGAGGAGACTGCCATGACGAAGTCGTTCTTTCGCGCACTGGGTGCGATCGGCCTGGCGACGGCGCTGACCACACCAGCGGTCGCACAGATCGGTACTGGCACCGACAACACCGCCTACGGCGGCACCTCGGGGGAGTTCATGCTCCTCGGGGCCGGGGCGCGCGGCGCCGCGCTGGGCGGCGCCTTTGCCGCCCTCGCTACCGACGTGACGGCCCTGTACTACAATCCGGGCGGGCTGGCCCAGCTGCCCCGGCCCGCCGCGATGATCTCGACGTACGACTACATCGCCGGCACGCGCTACTCCTGGCTCGGCATCGCGTTTCCCCTCACGGGCGGCGCGCGCTCCGTGGGCCTGAGCGCGGGCACGTTCGGCTTCTCGGACCAGCCGGTGTACACGGTGGACGCGCCCGACGGCGACGGCCGCACCTACTCCGTCGCCGAGACGTTTCTCGCCGGCACGTATGCCCAGAACTTTTCGGATCGCTTCTCGGCCGGCTTCTCGTTCAAGTTCATCAGCGACAAGCTGGGCGAAACAAAGGCGGGGGCGTTCGCCGTGGATTTCGGGACCAGCTTCCATGCGACCGTCGGTGGGCGGCCGATCCGGGCCGCGTTTGTGCTGCAAAACTTGGGATCGCAGCTGAAGCACGACGGCAGTGGCCTCGACGCCGGCGTCACGCGGACGCCGCCGCTCGGGACGCCCGACGTCCCGCAGGAGCCGCAGCCGTCGCGGCTGCGCGCGTCCGGGTGGGACCTGCCGGTCCTGTTCCGGGTCAGCGCGGCGCTGGACGTCCTCAGCCAAGGCCAGAACCGCGTCTCGCTACTCGGCGAGTTCACGCAGCCGAACAACACCAAGCCAGCTGCCGGCGGCGGGCTGGAGGTGTCGAGCGCCAATATCGGCAACTCGGGGTTTTCCCTGGCGGCCCGGGCGAGCTACACGATCCAGCCCGACAACAACGTCAACGACATCAGCTTCGGGGCTCAGGCCACGACCCTGAGTTCGGGGAGCTTTACGAAGGACGGCATCGCCGTGGGCGGCGGGCTCGCGTACGGGCGAGGCAACCTGCGGCTCGGGTTCGATTACGCCTGGCGGGACATGGGCCTGTTAGGCGGAACCAACTTCCTGAGCTTCAGCGTCGGCTGGTAGGAAAGCGCCGTAGGGGACAGACGGTGAGGCAGGTGCAGGCAAGCGGAGTGCTGGCAAGCTGTGCGGTCGTTGTAGGGCTGGCGCTGGCGCAGGAATCCGGCACCGTGCAGGTCAGCGTCGCACGGTTCTATCGCAGCGCGAACGCGCTGACGCTGGTCGACGCGTTCTGCCGGGTGCCAGTCTCCGCGGTCAGCACGCTGACCGCCGGACCGGGCGGGGCCGGTGGCGGCGGTACGTATCGGGTGTCGGTCGCGGTGCACGACAGCGCGGGCGCCGAGCTGACGTCGCAGGCATGGTCGCAAGCCGTGCCGCAGTCGCTGCTGGGCGTGCCCGGGGCGTCGCTGGTCGAGCACTTCGCGTTCGCCGCGTCGCGCGGCCGCTACGCGATCGACGTGGCGGTAACCGACTCGGCCACGGGCCGCGTGTCCCGGGCGCGGGCCGAGGTGAGCGCCTTCGCCGAGCGGCCCGCGGCGTCGGACCTGCTGCTCGCGGCCAGGATGCGAGTCGCGGCCGGCTCGGCGGATACGGTGCCCCGGCCCGGAGAGATCCGCAAGGCGGACCTGTTCGTCGAGACCTCGGGGCGGCCGTCGTTGACCCCGGACCAGGCGAGCCTCGGGTACTACCTCGAGCTGTACCCGGGGCGTCCCGAAACGGCGAGCGTAGTGGCGCGGGTGCGTAATGCGAGCGGTGCGCAGATCGTGGCGACGCCGTCCCAGCGGCTGCCGCTGGGGGCGGACGGCGGGGTGACCCGCGGGCTGCTCGATCTCGGCGGACTGCCACCGGGTGCCTACCGGCTCGATGTGAGTGTGACGCTGGGCGGGAAGGAGCTGGTGCGGAGCGCCGAGTTTGGCATGACGGGCTTCGCGACCGAGGCTGCCATCGCCGCTGCAGTGCCGGCGGCGCGGCCGGCGGACCGGTTTGCCACGCTGGTCGAGGGCCAGCTCGACAGCCTGTACGCCCCGCTGATTTATCTGATGTCCGAGGACGAGCAGGGGATCTATCCCTCGCTCACCCTGGACGGGAAGCGAAGCTTCCTGCGGACCTTCTGGGGGCGGCGCGATCCCACGCCCGGCACGCCGCGCAACGAGGAGGAAGAGCGCTTCTACGCGGGGATCGCGGAGGCGAACCGGCGCTTCCGGGAGGGCGGCTCGGCTGAGATCCCCGGGTGGCGCACCGACCGGGGGCGGATCTTCCTCCGGTACGGGGCGCCGGACGAGACGTTGCGCCGGCCGCAGGCCGGCAGCACGGCGCCGTATGAGGTGTGGAAGTACACGAGGACGCGGGCGCGAAAGTTCGTCTTCTACGACGTGACGCGGTTCGGAAACTACGCGCTCGTCTGGACGGACGAACGGCGGGAGCCCAGCCGCCCCAACTGGCGCGAGCTGCTCGGGCCCGAGGCGGTGCAAGACGTGCAGCGGTTCTAGGCACAAGGGTAAGGACCATCAAGGGAGAGGTTGGCATGAACTCACGTGTCTCTGTACGCATGTGCGCGTTGGCGGCGATCGTCGCGGGTGCCTGCAAGACGGACCCGACGGCGGACCTGGCCGGCAAACCGCAGACGGTGCTCATCGATCCCGGCACCCTCGTTCTCAACGAGGGGGACAGCGCCAACCTGACGATCAAGATCCTGGATCAAGGCGGGACGCCCCTGCAGGGCACCGTGTCAACGTCGTCGACGGCACCGACGGTTGCGTCGGTGGCTCCATCCCCCACGGCGTTGCCGGACCCGACCCGCACCACAACCATAGTGCTCGTGAAGGGTCTCGCGCGGGGCGGCGGCTACGTGAAGGCGACGGGGCTGGGGGTCGCCGACTCGGCGCGCATCAACGTGCTCCCGGTGCCGTTCGTGTTCGACGGCGCCCTGTCGAGCACCACGCCGCAAGGAGGCTCGGTCCTCACCATCGACGCCACCGGGAACTTCCGTTTTGATCCTGACAGCGCCAAGGTCACGTTCGGCGGCGGGGTCGATGGTCCGATCGTCTCCGTCTCGGCGACCCAGCTGAAAGTCCTGGTCCCGTTCTCCTCGGCGGACTCGCTCGACTTGGGGGGTGCCGTGCTCACGTATGTCGGCGCCCGGCTGTATACCGTCCCCACGCCGCAGGTCGTCACGCAGACCGGGGATGTCTACGGCACCAGCGACGCCGCGTTCTCCACGGCTCCCACGATCGCGATCCCGGCAGCCGCAGGGCAGTCCACGATCTTCCTCACAAACGTGGGCGGAGCGGCCAACCCCACGCAGTGCGCGGAGTTCGGGGCTCCCGGCTATTCGGGTCCCTGCATGCTCTACAAGTTCACACTGGCGGCGGCTACCGATTTGACGTTCACCACGGACTGGGACGGCGACGCCGACCTCGACATCTACGCATGCTCCAGCACCACCTTGTCGACCTGCTTGGAAGAGGGCGGCGGCGGCGCCACCGGCGACCAGCCTCAGACCTTCACATTCACGTTCCCAGCCGGGACGCATTACTTCGTGATCGACCAGTTCGATCCCGGCTCGGGGTCGCCCAACAACATCGTTACTACGATCAAACACAACTGAGCCGCTGCGCTCACGACCAGAGCGAAGCCCCGGGAACTCCCGGGGCTTCGCATTTCATGCCCTACACCGGCTGTTCACACCACCGCCAGCACCAGCCCCGCCCACACCCCCGCGCCCACCGCGACGTGCAGCGCCTGCAACGGCCGGGGCAGCCCGAACAGCACCAGCGCGGCGGCGACGCCGATCTGGAGCGTGACGAGGGCAACCACGTACCACGCACCACGCCTCCGCGTGCGCACCGCCCACCACAGCGTGTACCCCAACAGTGTGTAGGCGAGGAGCCGGTGGACCCAGTGGATGTGCTGCAGGTAGTTGCCGTCGGGGATGATCTGTCCGTTGCACAACGGGAACCCGAGACACGCCGACGCCGCCCCCAGGTTAGCGGTGAGCGCGCCGAGCAGCACTGTCACGAACCCGAGCGCGAGGGCCACGAACTCGGTGCGCGAGCTTCGTCCCCACTCTCCGCCACGCGGAGAGGGGGACAGGGGGTGAGGTCGTGCCACTACGATCAGTGTGGCGAGCAACAGCATCGCCGTGCCGAGATGCAGGACCACGGTCCACGGCGGCAGCTCGAGCTTGACCGTCACCGCACCCAGCCCCACCTGAACGACGAGTAACGCGAGCGCGACGTACGCGCCCCTCCCCGGTCGGTGGAGGGCGGTGGAGGACGGTGGAGGGCGGAAAGTCATCGGGCCGTTTGCCGTCTCCCGCTTCCCGCTTCCCGCTTCCCGTCGAAGCCACCACGCATACCCTGCTAGCGCGACGACGAGGATCGACACGAGGAATGCCGCGAAGCGGTGGTTCCATTCGATCAGCGTGCCGACGTCGTCGAGCGGCGGGAACAAGCGACCATGACACAGCGGCCAGCGGTTCCCACAACCCATCCCGGAGCCGGTGATCCGGACGATGGCGCCGAGGACGATGAGCAGGTAGGTGCAGGCGGCGGCGCTCCAGGCGAGGCGGGTGAACGACGGAGTCATGGTGCGAATCTATACCCGCGAATAAACTCGCGGCTCGGCCCTGTCAGTAAACTGACGCCGCTTCAGCGGCAGGGCCGAGCCGCGGCTTGAGCCGCGACTCACCGGTAGGGTCGCGAGTGAACTCGCGGCTCGGCCCTGCCCTGCCCGTAAACGGGCGGTGCGCAAGCCGCTTCAGCGGCAGGGCCGAGCCGCGGCTTGAGCCGCGACTCCTCGGGAGGGTCGCGAGTGAACTCGCGACTCGGCCCTGCCCGTAAACGGGCGGTGCGCAAGCCGCTTCAGCGGCAGGGCCGAGCCGCGGCTTCAGCCGCGACTCCTCGGGAGGGTGCGCGAGTGAACTCGCGACTCGGCCCTGCCCGTAAACGGGCGGTGCGCAAGCCGCTTCAGCGGCAGGGCCGAGCCGCGGCTTGAGCCGCGACTCACCGGTCAGGCAGCTGCCTCAGAGGCGCTGCCTGAGCTCCGATCTCCACTCGTCCGTCCCTGCCTGTTCATACTCCGGTTCATCACCGTTCCAGCCATGAATCACATTGTCCGGGTGATGGGTCGGCTGCGCTCGCAAATAGTCTCGCACTACGGCGAGGCTACGGGGGCTCACGGAGTGGATCGAATACCCCTTCGCCCATCGCAGGCGGTTGCCTTCCGTAGAGTGCCGTTCTTTGCTGGCGATGGCGGCACTGCCACCCTTGAGTCGCTGCAGCAGCCGAGCGACGTCGGTGGTAGGACGCGCTCGAACAAGCAAGTGTACGTGTGTCCGCACCATCCCGATCTCGAGAATCCGGGCGTGTTCTTGCGTTGCGACGCCTCTGAGAAAGGAGCACAGGAACCTGGCCAGTCCGGCGTCGATGAGCGGCACGCGATCTCGCGTGGTCCAGACGACGTGACAATAGATGCGATCGATCACAAGAGGAATCTGGGCCGCGCGCGTCCGGCAGCGGCATCGTTTTCGCGCGGTGCTGAGCGGATTCACGCTCCTGTGCTCGCGAGTGAACTCGCGGCTCGGCCCTGTCAGTAAACTGACGCCGCTTCAGCGGCAGGGCCGAGCCGCGCCTTGAGCCGCGACTCCTCGGCCGCCGCTTCAGCCGCGACTCTCGGGAGGGTCGCGAGTGAACTCGCGGCTCGGCCCTGTCAGTAAACTGACCCCGCTTCCGCGGCGACCAGGGGCGTCCCCAGACCGATCGCGTATATTGTCGCACCCATGTCCGCCCCCGCTCCCGCCCCGGCCCCCGCTCCCACCCCCACACCGGCCGACCGCTGGGGCGAGCGCCTCCCGCGCCGCCTCGGCCTCTGGAGCGCCGTCGCGGTCGTGATCGGCTCGACCATCGGCAGCGGCATCTTCCGCACCCCCGCCTCGATCGCGCAGCGCGTGGACGACGTGCCGCTGTTCCTGCTCAGCTGGGTGCTGGGCGGCGCGGTGACGCTGTGCGGGGCGCTCACCTACGCGGAGCTGGCGGCGATGTTCCCGCGCTCGGGCGGCATCTATGTGTTCATCCGGGAGGCGTTCGGCCCGCTTCCCGCTTTCCTGTTCGGTTGGGGCGAGTTGTTGATCATCCGGCCGGGCGCCTACGGCGCCATCTCCATCACCTCGTCGGCGTACACGCTGCGGGTGCTCGGGGTGGATCCGGCGGGCACGGTCGTGACGATCGCGGGGCAGGCGATCCGCGCCGAGCAGCTCCTGGCTGCCGCCTACGTCGCGATCGTGGCCGTGGTGAACTACGTCGGCATCCACCGCGCCGCGATCTTGCAGAACGTAAGCACGGCGCTCAAGGTGGGCGCGCTGGGGGCGTTGGTGCTGCTGGGCTTCGCGCTGGGCGGCGGGCACGGGCTCGCGCCCGGTCCCATGCTGGCCCAGCGGGCCTCCGTGGGTCTGTCGCCGTTTCTGCTCGCCATGGTGGCGATCCTGTGGGCGTACGACGGGTGGGGCGATCTCGCGTTCGTCGGCGGCGAGGTGAAAGACCCGCAACGTAATCTCCCGCGCGCGATGTTTATCGGCACGGGCTCCGTCGTGGCGCTGTACCTCGCGGCCAACCTCGTATATCTGCGTCTCATCCCGATCCAGCAAATGAAGGGCGCGGAGCTCGTCGCGGCCGACGTGGCTCGCGTGCTGCTGGGCGGCGCGGGGCTGGTCGCCGTCTCGGCGGCAGTGGCGGTGAGCACCTTCGGCACGCTCAACGGCTCCATGATGACCGCGCCGCGGATCTTCTTCGCCATGGCGGAGGACCGCGTCTTTCCCAAGGCGATCGCGCGCGTGGACCCGCGGACGGGGGCGCCGACCGGCGCGATTGTGCTCGCCGGATGCCTCGGCGCCGTGTTCGTGCTGGTGCGGAAGTTCACCGAGCTCGCCGACCAGTTCATCATCGGCATCTGGCCGTTCTATGCGCTCGCGGTGGCGGCGGTGTTTGTGCTGCGGCGCCGGCTCCCCGCCACCGAGCGGCGCTACCGCACCTGGGGCTACCCGGTCGTCCCGGCGCTGTTTCTGCTGGGCGCGCTGTTCGTGCTGGGGAACTATCTCGTCTCGGAGCCGCTGCTCTTCTGGCTCGACGTGGGTGTGATTCTGCTCGGGATTCCCGTCTACGTCGTGTGGCGGCGGTATGCCGCGCCGCCGACGCCCGATCTCACGTTGACCCGGCGGTGACGCGGACGTTACTGGGCGTTGCTTGACGACCCTCCGGGGGCGGGGCACATTTACCGCGCCCTGACCATCCTGTCGATTCGTATCCCTCTGGAGACTCCTGATGAAGACATTGGTGCGGTCGTTGAGGACTTGTGCGCTCTTCGCAACGGTCGCTTGGGGGGCCACGACGGCACTTGGCGCCCAGGGGGTAACGACCGCGGCGATCGCCGGGGTCGTCAGTGACTCCTCCGGCGCCCCGCTTGAAGGGGCGCGCGTGGTCGCGGTACATGGGCCTTCAGGAACCGCCTACGCCGCAGTGACGCGGGCGGACGGGAGGTTCACCATCCCCGGGATGCGCGTCGGCGGGCCGTATCGCGTGAGTGTCGCGCTGGTCGGCTATCGGCAGGAGGTGCAGGACCAGATCCAGCTGACGTTGGGTGGGACCGCCGATCTGCGGTTCGCGTTGGCGCGCGCGACTCTGGAGTTGGAGCCCGTCACCGTCACGGCCACGAGCAACCCGGTGTTCAGCGCCGAGCGGACCGGGGCCGCGACGACCATTGCCGCCGGGCAGATCGCCCACCTGCCTACCATCAGCCGTCGGGTCGAGGACCTCCTCCGGCTCACGCCCCAGTACAGTCCGATGTCCTTCGGCTTTTCGTTCGCCGGCCAGGACAACCGGCTGAACAACATGACGATCGACGGCTCGTACTTCAACAACTCGTTCGGGCTCGCCGGTCAGCCCGGCGACCGCACCGGTGTGGCGCCCGTTTCGCTGGACGCCCTCGAGCAGCTTCAGGTGAACGTCGCGCCGTACGACGTGCGCCAGGGCAATTTCGTGGGCGCCGGCATCAACATGGTCACTAGGAGTGGCACCAACGACGTCAACGGGACGCTGTATTACAACACGCGCAGCGACAACTTCGTCGGTACCCAAGCCGGTCCGAACACCTTCAATCCCGGCTCGTTCAAGTACCACGACATCGGCGTCGCCCTTGGCGGACCGATCATTCGCAACCGCCTGTTCTTCTTCGGCAGCTACGAGAACGATGGGCAGACCGCACCGGGGACCACGTTCCTGGCCAACAACGGCAGCCAACCCGACAGCGGCAACGTCACGCGCGTCCTGGCCTCGGACCTGGACGCGCTGAGCAGCTACCTCAAGAACAACTTCAACTACGTCACCGGTCCCTATCAGGGCTACGATTTCAAGGTTCCGTCGACGCGGTTCCTCGCGCGGGTCGATTACAACGTGAGCGACCGCAACAAGCTGAGTCTCCGGTACAACCTGTTGAACTCGAGCTCCGACATCCTGGTGTCCAACTCCAATTCGCTGGGCTTCGGAAGCCGGCGGAGCAGCTTGGATGCCCTGAACTTCGCGAACTCGAACTACGCCATCTTGGAGAACATCCGCTCCGTTGTGGGCGAGTGGAACTCGTCGATCGCGCGCAACATGTCCAACAACTTCATCGCCGGGTACACAACGAGCGATGAGAGCCGTAAGAACATCGCCCCGCCGTGGTTCCCCGAGGTCGAGATCCTCCAAGCAGTCAGGCCGTACACGACGTTCGGGTTCGAGCCGTTCACGCCGGACAACCAGCTGCGCTACCACAGCTACCAGCTGCAGGACAACTACACGATCTATCTGCCGAAGCACTCGCTGACGTTTGGGTTGAGCGTCGAGAAGTATCACTCCGCCAACGTGTTCTTCCCGGGCGCGCAGAGCATTTATGTGTACAACTCGCTGGCCGACTTCTACACCGACGCGAACGGCTACCTGGCCAACCCCAACCGTACCGCTCCTTCGCCGGTGACGCTGCGGCGCTTCCAGGTCGAGTGGTCGAACATTCCCGGACAGTCCGAGCCGGTGCAGCCGCTGGATGTGCTCTACGCCGGCGTCTACGCGCAGGACGAGTGGCGGCCGATCCCCTACCTGACGCTGACCGGCGGGTTGCGAATCGATGCCCCCAAGTTCAAGAACACCGCGTACGACAATCCTGTGGCGGACACCATGACGTTCCGCGATGCGAGCGGGGCACCGGTGCACTACAACAGCGGCAGCCTCCCCGGAGTAAACCTGCTCTTCTCACCGCGCCTCGGCTTCAACTACGATTTGCGCGGCGAGCAGAAGACCCAGATCCGGGGCGGCACCGGCATCTTCACCGGGCGTCCCGCGTACGTGTGGATCTCGAACCAGATCGGCAACACCGGGGTGCTCACGGGGTTCCGACAGGCGGACAACACGACCGCCTTCCCGTTCAACCCAAACCCCGATGCGTACAAGCCCACCACGGTCACCGGCGGGCCGGCGACGAGCTTCCAGCTTGCGCTCACCGACCCGAACTTCAAGTTCTCGCAGCTGTGGCGCAGCAACATCGCGGTCGACCAGCGCCTGCCCTGGGGGCTGACCGGCACCGCCGAGTTCCTCTATTCCAAGGACGTGAACGGGATCGGGTACATCAACGCCAACCTCCCGGCGCCGCAGGCGGCGTTCAGCGGGGCCGATACCCGCCCGCGCTGGACCAAGAACCGGATCGAAGATTCCGTCAGCAGCGCGATCGTGCTCACGAACGAGGGGCTTGGGCACTCCTGGAGCCTCGCGTTCTCGGTCGAGCGGGCGTTCCAGAACGGGTTGTTCGCCAAGCTGGGATACACCTACGGCGTCAGCCGGAACACAGTGGACGCGGGTTCCATCGCGTCGGGCTCGTGGACCGGTAACCCCATCTTCCTCGATCCGAACAACCCGGCGGCAGCGTACTCCCAGTTTTCGCCGGGCCACCGTGTCTTCGGGTCGGCGACGTACAGCCGCGACTTCTTCGCCTTCGGCCCGACGAGCGTGAGCCTGTACTTCGAGGGGCGCAGCGCTGGCAACGGCAGCTATGTATTCTCGGGTGACATGAATGGCGATGGCGCCACGAGCAACGATCTGATCTACGTCCCGCGCAACACGAGCGAGATGAACTTCACGACGCTGACGGTGGGTACCTGTCCCGCATGTACCGTCTATACGCCGGCACAACAGGCGGCGGCGTGGGAGGCCTTCATCAACCAGGATTCGTATCTCACCTCGCGCCGCGGTGCGTACGCGCAGCGCAACGCTGTCTTCCTGCCGATGGTGTACCGGGCCGACATGAGTGTCTCACAGGACGTCGGCCGGAGCATCGCGGGCCGTCCCAACCGGCTCCAACTCCGGCTCGACATCCTGAACGTCACCAACTTGCTCGACTCCGACTGGGGTGTCGCCCAGGGCTTCGTCACGACCCGACCGCTGACCTTCGTGGGGGTCGATGCCACTGGTGCCCCGACGTACCGACTGGCGACCAGCGGCGGTCAGTTGATTTCCAAGTCGTTCCAGAAGGTGGTGACCACAGCGGACGTCTGGCGTATGCAGCTGGGTGTGCGCTACCTGCTCAACTGGTAGCGCTGCTACGTCCTCGCCTTTTTCAACAGCCACAACCCGGCCGCGCCGAAAACGAAGTTCGGCACCCACGCGGCGAAGCTGGGCGGCAGTACGCCGCCCGCGCCTACCGCCTTAGACAGCTGGAACATCAGCAGATCGACGAAGGTCGTGGCGAGACACACCGCCACCCCCCAGGCGGCGCCGCTGCGCGGCGTGGTGATCGCGAGCGGCGCGCCGAACAGCGCGATGATGATGCACGCGAACGGCACCGACAGCTTCAGGGCCCGCTCCACCCGCAGCTTCTTGGTGTCCGAGCCCGAGCGCGCCAGCGCGTCGATGTAGCGCCCCAGCTCGGCGTAGCGCATCTCGTCGGGCGCCTTGGGCTCGGCGAGCAGCTCGACCGGCCCTTCCCGCAGGTCCCGCGTGCGCAGCGCGTCGAAGCTGAACGCCGTCTCGCGGCCCGGGCCGAGCAGGTAGTGCAGCGTTCCCTTGCTGAGCGTCCAGCCGCGCGTGCCCTTCGCGGTGTCGTAGCTCGCCCGCGGCGCCGCGATCACGATCGTGGGGTACTCGGGCCCCGTGCCCTCGCGCTCCAGGATCAAGTCGCGCATCGAGCGGGACGCGAGCTCGAGCCCGCCGATCGCGTACACCCAGCCGCCGTCCGCGCGGTACACGAAGTTGTTGCGGTACTGGTCGCTGCGAATCTGCTTCTCGCCCAACAGCTCGGCGCGCCGGCTCGAGGTCACTGGCGCGAGCTCCGTGAGCCCGATGTCGACCAGCACCGCGGCCAGCGAGGCGGCGAGCAGCGGCCGGACCAGTCGATGGAACGAGATGCCCGACGCCTTCGCCGCCGTCAGCTCCGCGTGTCGCCCCAAGGCACCCACCGTGAACACCACGGCGAAGAGCACCGCCACGGGAAACACGAGCGTGACGGTTTCGGGGACATAGTAGAGATACGACAGCGCCAGATGTTGCTTCGAGACGCCCCGGGCCAAGTACTTGTCGAGGTTATCGACCAGATCGATCACGAACACGAGCAGTGGAAAGCCGAACGTCGCCAGGAAGAATACCTTGGCCCATTCGCGCAGCACGTAGCGGTCGAGTGTCGTCATCGCGCGTTGCCCGGCTTGCGGATGCGCCACACCCCGATCAGGCCGACGACCGCGAAGAGCAGGTTCGGCAGCCACATCGAGAGGAACGGCGGGACCACCAGGCGGTCGCCCAGCTCCTCGCCCCCGATCAGCCCCACGTAGTAGATGGTGAATACCGCGACGCTCATGCCGATCACCAGTCCCACCCCGCCGCGGTGGTAGCGCAGCGCGATGGGCGCACCCACCAGGGCGAAGATGACGCATGCCGCGGCGATCGCGTATTTCTTCTGGATCTCCACTTCGTACCCCGCGGCGCGCTGGTACGCCGAGCGGATGCGCTGCTCCTCGCCGGCCGTCGCACCGACCGTGACGAGGCTCGTGGGCGGCATGTGCGCGCCTGGGGCCGGCATGCCCGGTGGCGTGGAGTGCGCCGCAGGCGGGGTAGAGCGAGGGGCCGGAGCCACCGGCGTCGGCGTGAGTGGGGGGCGTCCGGCGGGGCGAGGCCGTCGCGGCGGTGGGGAGGGCGTCTGCGCGGCGGCCGGCTTCGGGACGAGCCACGTCATGACCTGCCGCAGCGCGCGGCAATACAGGCCGACCGGCGCCGTGTCGACGCTGTAGGCCGCCGGCGGCTGGTACACCGGCGCCAGCCCGGCGAGCCGCCGCAGATCGTTCTGCACGGCGGCGCGGGTGTCCTGGCGCGCCCGCTCGGCCTCGCGACGGGCCTGAGCGACCACGCCCCGCATCTCGCAGATCGACATCTCCCGGTCGCTCTTGTAGGTGTCGTGCTCGGTGCGCTCCAGCGTGTTGCCGATCCCCGCGACGCGCATGCGGTTGACGCGGAAGAAGGTGCGGTCGAGCTCCGTGGGATCGGTCCGATTGACCGCCTGGATGTCGCCATCCTCGAGCGTGAGGTACAAATCGCGGCCGCCGGGGGTATATGCCATGCGACCCGAGTCGGCGCCGATGATCCGCCGGCGCTCGGCGTCTCCCAGGTCGTAAATCGTCACATCCTTGAGCTTGTTGGAATTGGGGTCGATACGCGCAGCGCGCAGGAAGAACTGCCCGGGCACGACCTCGTTGATGACCTGTTCCTTCAGCGTGAAGGACGGCTTCTTGCGCTGAATGTCGACCTGCAACGTGCGGAGCCGGTGATTGGAGCGCGGCAGCACCTGATCGTTCCACAGGAACGAGAGCAGCGCGACGACCGCCGCGCCGCCCAGCACCGGCCTGATCACGCGACCCACGCTCACGCCGCTCGCCTGCATCGCCGTGATCTCGTTGTCGCCCGCGAGATGCGTGAACACGTGCAGCACCGCCACGAGCACCGCCATCGGCAGCGTCACCGCGACGATGAACGGGATAGACAGCACGAACACCTCGAGGATGACGCTCCACGGCAGCCCCTTGCCCACGAGGCTCCCGAACTGCTTGGCGATTTGGTTGAGGAGCATCAGCGAGGTGAGAGCCGCCAGCGCGAAGCCGAGCGGCGCGACGTGCTGTCGCAGCAGGTACCGGCTGATGGTGCGCACGGTCGGTCGCGCCATTATATTCGCGGCTCCACGTCTCTACAAGGGATGCGGCGCCCCACCCTGGTCGGTCTCGTCGCTCTCTCGCTCGTCATACCCCAGGCCCAAGCGCAGGATACGGCGGCCGTGCGTGTGCGCCCGCCCCGCCCGCCCCGCCCGCCGGGGTTCGTCGCCACGTTCTCCTGGACAGCGCTCGCGCCGCCCCAGCTCGCCGCGCTCCGTCCAGGCGGGCGCTTGGGCCTGCGCACCAGCCCCGCCGCCGTAGCCGCGGACTGGGCGCGGCGCGTGCGCGCGGCGCGGCGGGCCGGCCTCGCGATCCTGCCGCAGACGCCGGTCGCCGTCGCCGAGTCGGCGGCGGCCGCGCCGGAGGCACCCACCCAGCCCGTGCCGCCGGCGGGGCTGCGCGGCATCCTTGGCACCTACGCCGACATCGGCATGGAGCTGCGCGTGCGCTTCGAGCTCAAGGCCGACCGGTTTCAGAACCTCAAGTGCACGCCGTTCGAGCAGCAGCAAGCGCTCTCGGGCTGCCAGGCGCGCTTCCCCACCATCAGTCCGGTTCCGCAGTACTCGGTGCGCACGGCCGGGATCGTGGGCCGGCGCCTGCACGTCAACGTCGACTTCGACAGTCAGCGCGAGTTCGACGCGAACAACAACCTGCAGGTCTGGTACGAGGGCTTGGAGGACGAAGTCCTGCGGCGCGTCGAGGCGGGCAACGTCACGTTCCAGGCGCCGCCCTCGCGCTTCATCAGCGCCGCCATCCCGGCGAACAACTTTGGCGTCCAGGCGGTCGCGCAGCTGGGTGCCCTCGAGTTCCGCGGCATCTACGCCCAGCAGAAAGGGAATGTCGTTCGGGATCGGGTCTATTCGGTCGGTGAGACGACCACGCAACCGATCGCCCGCGTCGCGCGCGACTTGGACTACGAGGCGGGCCGGTTCTTCTTCGCCGTGGACCCGGCCCTCGTCCCCCGCTACCCCGCCGTGGACGCCTTGAACATCGACCGGGCGACTCTACCCGATTCGCTCCGCGTGGGCAGCGTGCGGGTCTATCGCGTGCGGGCGGCCTCCCCGACCTCGACCACGAACCAGAACATCGGTGGCGTGCGCGCGGTGGCATGCGGTCCCGGGCCGACCCGCTCAGTGGACTGCGACGTCCAGCGCGCGGGTCCGTTCCAGTGGGAGCTGCTGCTCGAGGGGAAGGACTACTACGTCGATCCGAGCGGCGCCTGGTTCGCGCTCGCCGCGCGCCTCGATCAGAGCGACTACCTCGCCGTGTCCTACATCCCCGTCGGCGCGGCAGGCTGCGGCCCGGGCGGACGGTGCGTCGGCACGTTTCCGGCGGCCGCCAGTCGCGACACCGCGGTCGTCGATACGCTGCGGCTGGTGTACGACCCGCGCCCGGGAGTCACGGCCGCGACGCCCTCGTTCCGCTTCGAAATCCGCAGCGCCTACCGCGTGGGCGGCAGCGAGGTCGACCGCACTACCGTCGCGCTCGCGCTCACGGTCAACCAGCGGGAGCGCACCGTGCTGGGCGCCCAGACGTATCTCGCTCAGCTCGGTATGGCGCTGGAGTCCGACCCGACCCGGTTTGACCAGTACAACCGGCTGTTCCCGCGCACGCGCGATCCCCAGCAGGGCGCGCCGCTGCGCGACTACTTCGCCGTGTTCCCGCACCTCACGCCGTTCGCCGACACGGCCCGGCTCGCGCCGGTGGAGCGCAACGACTCCCTGTACCGCACGCCCCGCCTCCTGCTGCTGACGCAGTCGCCCCCATCGGTCTTCGCGCTCGGCGTGCACGCCAGCGTCTCGGCGTCGAGCGACCGCAGCCAGCTGTCGCTCAACAGCTTCCAGATCCGGGACGGCTCGGAAAAGATCTACCTCGGTAGCCAGCTCCTCACACGCGACGCCGATTACAGCATCGACTACGCCACTGGCCAGGTCACCTTCAAGAACCCCGACTCGTTGTTCCAGGGCGGCACGGCTCAGGTGCGCGCGCAGTTCGAGGAGCGCGCCGCATTCGCGGTCGCCCCCACGTCGATCTACGGCCTCGCCGCGCGCTACGACCTGGGGGAGCGCGGGACGGTCAACTTCACCGGCCTGTTCCAAAAGGAGCAGAGCGCGTTCACGCGGCCACCGCTTGGCTTCGAACCGTCTTCCAGCTTCATCGGCGGCGTGAGTACCGAGCTGCACTTCCAGCCCGAGTTCGTCACGCGGGCGCTCAACGCCCTCCCCGGCATCCACACCGATGTCCCCTCGCTGCTCAACATTTCGGCGGAAGTGGCGACGTCGCGCCCCAGCCCGAACCAGGCGGGCCAGGCGTACGTCGAGGAGTTCGAGGCGGAGGCGGGGCGACCGCTCTCGCTCGCCGAAAACAGCTGGCACTGGGGCAGCGTCCCCGCGACCGCGCGCGGCGCCGAGCCGTTCGGCATCGATCCGTCGGGCTTCGACCCCGCGAACGCGGCGGCGCTCACCTGGCAGAACCTGCCGCTCGGCGCCGACGGGCGTGCCATTCAGTTCCTCCCGCAACAGATCGACCCGACGATCCGGCTCGTCGGGCAGGCCCAGTCCGCGGAGCAGGCGCTGTGGCTCATGCTGAAGCCGGACACGGTGCTGGGCCTCGCCGACGTGAACACCGGCAACCCGAACTGGGTGCGCCCCCACCGGGACGGGCCGCGCTGGCGCTCGATCACGCAGCCGCTGTCGGCGACCGGCATCGACCTGTCGCGCACCGAGTACCTCGAGCTGTGGGTGTGGGAGGACAACCACCGCGTGGCGAAGACCAATCACGCCGCCCTGATCCTCGACTTCGGATCGGTGTTCGAAGACGCGCTCGCGTGGGTGCCGGAAGCCTTCAGCGCTTCGCCCGGGGGGGACACGACCTACTACGGGCGGCGCTACGTGGGGCTCGGCCGGCTCGACACCGAGCGCGATCCCATCACCCACTCGTGGAACGCCGTGATCAACGACGAAGGCATCCTCTCCGACCGGGTGACCGACGGCGTCGTCGATTCGACCACGGGCGCGGTGCGGGACACCCTGCCACTCTGCAGCGCCACGCAGCACGGCCTGCTCCAGACGTTTTTTTTCGGCGACCTGCGCTCGCGCTGCGGGCGGCACAACGGGTTCGTCGACACGGAGGACCTGGACGGCGACTTCCGGCTCGACTCGCTGGCGGGGGTGCGGACGGCGGAGGGCTTCGTGCGGTTCGTGTTTCCGATCGGCGACGAGCGCTTCTACGTGCGCGACGGCGCCATACTCCCCGCGTTCACGAATGGGCTCCCCGACGGCACGTCGGGCTGGCGGCTGTACCGCATCCCGTTTCACACCGACACGATCCAGGTGGGGAACGTCGACCTACGCCAGATCCAGAGCCTGCGGGTCACCGTGGTCGCCCCGCATACCGCCGGCCCAAACCAACCCGATCCGCAGGTCTACTTCGGGCTCGCCCGAGTGCGGCTGGTGGGCGCCTCGTGGCTCAAACGCGCCGACACGCCGATTCGGGGCGTCGCCGGCGAACGAGGTACCGGGACGGGTGAGGTGATCGCCTCGGTCGTGAGCACCGAGAACCGCGACCTCGGCTACACCCCGCCGCCCGGCGTGTTCGATGAGGCGGGGCGGCGTGACGCGAACCTGCAACTCGCGACCGCCCAGATCAACGAACGCTCGCTCCGCCTGCTCGCCGGCGGCCTCCAGACCGGCCAGCGTGCCGAAGCGTTTCTGCGGTTCACTGCCGAGGGGGACAAGAACTTCCTCAAGTACAAGAGGCTCCGCACCTGGATGCGGGGGCGCGGCCCGGGCTGGGAGGACGGGGACCTCCATGCCTATATCAAAGCGGGCAAGGACCAAAACAACTTCTATTTGTACCACGCCCCAGCCCGCACCAGCTCGTGGGATCCGGAGATGGTCGTGGACCTGGACCGCTGGCTCCTGTTGCGCGCCAAGATCGAGCAGGCGTGGCTGCGGGGCGACACCGCCCAGATCTACGCCGGCTGCCCCGACACCTCGCTCGTGCCGTTCGACTCCGCGTACGTGATGTGCGACGGCCCCTACCTCGCGCATGTGCGCGATCCCGCCACCGCTCCACCCAACCTCGCCGCCGTGCAGGAGATCGCGGCGGGCATCTGGCGCGTCGATAGCCGCGTGTTCGTCGATCAGGCGGAGTTGTGGGTGGACGACATCCGCCTGAGTGATGTCGTGCAGGACGCCGGCTTCGCGGGGGCGATCGACGTGACGCTCACCGCCGCCAACGTGGCGGACGTCGCCGTCAGCGTATCGCGCCGCGATGCCCAGTTCCGGCAATTGGGGGAGGATCCGCGCTATGTAGCCGACAACGCGGCGAGCGTAGCAGGCACCGTGCGGCTGGAACGGTTTGTTCCCGATCGGTGGGGCATCATCGCCCCGCTGACCGTGCGCTACGCCGCTACGTCGAGCGCTCCGTTCTACCTGGCGGGCACCGACCTCCGGGCCGATGCGCTCACCGGCCTGCGCACGCCGCGCGCGACGGCCGCGAGCTACGCCCTCACGGTCCGGCGCACCCGCCGGTCGCCCAACCCGTTCATGCGCTATCTGGTGGATCCGCTCGCCCTCTCGGGCGCCTACGCGCGGGGCACGGCGCAGGGCGATCTCGCGCTCGCCACGTCGTCGAGCTACGCGTTCAACCTGGACTACGCGCTCGCGCCGGGCACGGGCCCGCCCGGCGGGGGCGGGATCCGGCTCGCGCCCGCGGCCGTGCGATTCCACTCCGGCCTCGCGGGCGACGAGGGGTCCCGCCTCACCTATGCCGTCCCGGTCGCGCGCGTCGCCGACTCCGGCCTCGCCCCGGCGCTGTCCCGCAGTCGGGTGTGGCGCAACAGCGGCGGTCTCGACTTCCTGCCGCTCCGCGGCCTCCAGCTGCGCGTCGATGCAGCCTCCCTGCGGGACCTCCGGGACTACGGCGACTCGACCACCATCGCCCGCCTCATGCGGCAACAGCGGCGCACGTTCCTGGGCCAAGACGTCGGCGTGGAAACGCAACGCACCATCACGACCGCCGTCACCGCGACGCCGCAAGTGGGCGCATGGCTGCGTCCCCGCGCCGCGGTCTCGACTTCGTTCAGCTTTACGCGCGACCCCAACGGCCGCACGCCAGTACGCGACGTCGGCGACACGGCCGGCGGGTTCCATCTGCCGGCCGCGTTCAGCAACCAGCGTCGCCTCGACCTGGCCGTCGGCGTGGACCCCAGGCGGCTCGGCGGGAAGCTGTTCGGCGACAGTGCCGCGCTCGCGAGGCTGCTCGGTCGCCTCACCAATCTGGACCTCTCGTACGGGCGCACGCTCCTGTCGAGCTACGACCGTGTACCGGGCGGCCCAACGCTCGGCTACCAGTTCGCCATCGGCCGGTTCGACGGCTTCAAGAGCCAGAGCGGCCGGCTCGCGCTGGCGGCGACGGACAACTCGAGTCTCAACGCCGCCGCCAACGTGGCGCTCCCCGAGGGCATGCGCGTGAACATGAACTACCGGCGCACCCGCGGCGTCACCTGGGCGCTCCGCCTCGATCAGCAGGTGCCGATCCGCAGTGCGAGCACGGAGTGGCCTTCGGCGAACGTCAGCTGGAGCGTGTCGCCCGGCGCGACCGCGCTCGGCCGCGTGCTGACGAGCTTCTCGGCGCAGCTCGGGTACCGCCAGCTGGAGACCGCGAGCGACCAGCCGTCGTTCCTGGGGGCCGATGCTCCCGCCGCGACCGCGTCGGGCACCGAGCGCTCGATCCGGCCAGCCCTCTCGCTCACGTGGCGGCACGGCGTCTCGACGGCGGTCGATGCGTCCTATGCGACCAGCGATCAGGTGAGCGCGGGTAACCTGTTTCACACGGAGCGCTCCCAGCAGAGCGCGAGCCTCGCCTTCGTGTTCCGGCCTCCGGCGAGTATCGTCCGCTTGAAGCACGACATCCGCGCGGCCGGCCGGTACAGCGCCAGCGCCAACAAGACGTGCCTGCAGGCCGCCGGCCAGGTGGACTGCATCCCCTACGTGGACAGCCGCCAGACGCAGATGCAGCTTTCCCTGGATACCGATTTACCTCCCACCCTCAGCGCGGGCTTCCAGATGGCATACCTGGTGAACGACGAGCGGCAGGCCAATCGCAAGACCTCGCAGCTCGTGATCACCGCGTTCGTCGAGCTCCACACCAGCGTGGGGCAGATCCAGTGAGGCGAGAAGCAGGGTGGGGGAGGCTGTGGAGGTTCTGGAGGTTACCTCCACCCACCTCCACCAACCTCCACAACCTCCAGAGCCTGCTTCTGGTGCTCCTCCTCGCCTGCCAGGCGCGCGGCAGTGCCCGCGGCGTGGCCCGCGAGTTCGACGGTAGCCGCGCGTTCACCTACGTCGAGCAGCAGATGCAGTTCGGGCCCCGCATCCCGAACACGCCCGCGCACGAGCGCACGGGCGACTGGATCCTCGCCCAGCTGCGCGCCCGGGCTGATACGGTCGGCGTGCAGGCGATCACTCACGTCACTCGTCGCGGCGACACCCTGCACCTCCGCAACTTCTTCGCCCGGTTCCGCCCGGCGGCCGCCGAGCGCGTGCTGTTCCTCGCGCACTGGGACACGCGCCCCCGCGCGGATCAAAGCGCCAACCTCGGCCAGCAACGGCTCCCCGTCCCGGGCGCGAACGACGGCGCCTCGGGCGTCGCCGTGCTGCTCGGCGTCGCCGACGCGCTCAAAGCCAAACCGCCCGCGGTGGGCGTGGACCTGCTGTTCGTGGACGGCGAGGACTACGGCGACTTCACCAAGGACTCAACCGACGTGCTCATCGGGTCGCGCTACTTCTCGGCCCACCAGCCGCCCGGCTACCCGCCGCTCTTCGCCGTGCTGTTCGACATGGTCGGCGACAAGGACTTGCGGATCGGCTACGAAGGCAACTCCCAAGCGTTCGCTCCGGAGGTGGTGGACCGCGTCTGGCGCACTGCGAGCGAGCTCGGCTACGAGCGGTACTTCATTCCGCAGGTCGAGTCGACCCTCATCGACGACCACGTCGCGCTCCAGAAGGCCGGTATCCACGCCATCGACGTCGTGGATTTCAACTACGGTCCCGGCAACAGCTACTGGCACACGACGGAGGATACGATAGACAAGGTGAGTGCGGCGTCGCTCAAAGTCGTCGGGGACGTGGCGGTGGCGTTGGTGCGGTAACCCCAATGCGGAATGCGGAGTGCGGAATGAGGAATGGAAATGAAGGGTCGAGCCGCGCCGCGATCCTTACACTGACATTCCGCATTCCACATTCCGCATTCCGCACTCGTGAGCCGCGTTTTTCTGGCGCCGCGCGCATAGAACGGATACCGTGCGCCGGCGGGCGAAACGTTACTGTGCCGCCATGGACGACCGCCACGCCGCGCTGCTGCTCGCCGGCCTCGCGTTGGCAGGCGCCGGGGTGCGTTATGCGCTCGCTCCCGCATCCGCCGCAGCGCCGGGCGACGTGCGGCTCGCCGCGACCGACACGCCGCCGCCCCGCCGGCTGCGCGAGACGGCGCGCACCGCAGCGCGATTGGCACGCCCGCTGCTTCCGGGCGAGCGCATCGATCTCGATCGCGCCGACGTGACGGAGATCACGCGCTTGCCGCGCGTGGGCCCCGCGCTGGCGCAGCGGATCGTGGCCTGGCGCGAGCAACACGGCCCGTTTGGCAGTCTCGCGCGTTTTGACAGCGTGCCCGGCGTCGGCCCGCACCTCATCGAGAGCCTGCGACCTTACGTGTTGTTTTCGGGTCAGATACCATCGCCGCCTTGACTTCCCTCCGCCGCGTTCTATGTTAGCCTGTTCATTTCCAATGAGTTGCATACGGCCACCGCAGCAGCCACCAGCGACAAGCTGGGCGAACTCCTCGTCCGCGACGGTCTGATCACCCTGGATCAGCTGAAGCGGGCGTTGCTGGAGCAGAAGAACACGGGGATGCGCCTGGGCTACACCCTCGTGAAGCTGGGCTTCGTCGAGGAGACTGAGATCTCCAAGATGCTGGCCCGGCAGTACCGGATGCCGGCCGTCGACCTCTCCCGGTTCGAGGTCGATCCCAAGATTCTCAAGCTCATCCCCCCGGACATCGCCGTAAAGCACACCGTGCTGCCGCTCAAGCGTGAGGGGCGGACCCTCACCGTGGCCATCGCCGACCCCAACAATGTCACGGCGATCGAAGACCTCAAGTTCGTCACGCGTTGCGATGTGTTCCCGGTGATCGCGGGGGAGTACACCCTTCGGAACGCGATCGAGCGCTACTACCAGCAGTCGGACGCCGAGCTGCAGTCCCTGCTCAAGAGCGTCGCGGCGGCCGAAGAGCTGCTGGAGGTCGTCGAAGACCAGCAGGACGAGGATGTCCGGGCGCAGGACCTGGCTGACGACGCCCCGGTGGTAAAACTGATCAACGGGCTGTTGACGGACGCAGTGAAACGGGGGGCGTCCGACATCCATATCGAGCCGTTCGAGCACGAGCTGCGGGTGCGCTACCGGATCGACGGTGCTCTAATGGAGGTGATGAAGCCGCCGGTGAAGATGCGGGCGGCCCTCACCTCGCGCGTTAAGATCATGGCGCAATTGAACATCGCCGAGCGGCGCGTGCCGCAGGACGGGCGTATCAAGCTGAAGATGGGGAGCAAGGTCATCGACTTCCGCGTCTCGACCCTCCCCGTCCTGTTTGGCGAAAAGATCGTGCTCCGGATCCTCGACAAGGGCAACCTCACGCTCGACCTGACGAAGTTCGGCTTCGAGCCGAAGGCCGAGCAGGACCTGATGCGGGCGATCCTGAATCCCTACGGGATGGTGCTCGTGACGGGCCCCACCGGGTCGGGCAAGACGACCACGCTCTATTCGGCGCTGTCCCGCATCAACCAGATCGACGTAAACATCCTGACGGCCGAGGACCCGGTCGAGTACAACCTGCTGGGCATCAACCAGGTGCTGGTTCGGAACGAGGTGGGGATGACGTTCGCGGCGGCGCTGAAGGCGTTCCTGCGTCAGGACCCGAACATCATCATGGTGGGGGAGATCCGGGACTTGGAGACCGGCTCGATCGCCATCAAGGCGTCGCTCACCGGCCACCTGGTGCTCTCCACGCTGCACACCAACGACGCGCCGTCCACGGTCACCCGCATGGTCGATATGGGGATCGAGCCCTTCAACGTGGCGAGCGCGGTGAATCTGATCGTGGCGCAGCGGCTGGTGCGGCGCATCTGCAAGGACTGCAAGCAAGAGCAGAAGTACAACGATGAGGAGCTCAAGGCCCTCGGGATCCCGGCCGCGGAGGCGGCGAAGCTCACTTTCTACAGGGGCGCCGGCTGCGACAACTGCGGCGGCACCGGGTACAAGGGGCGGCAGGGGTTGTACGAAGTCATGGCAATGTCGAGCGCGCTCCGGCGCATGGTGCTGAAGGGCGGCTCCACTGAGGAGCTGCGGGAGGAGGCGGTGAAGGAGGGGATGCTCACATTGCGCTCGGACGGCATGGTGAAGGTGAAGCGCGGGATCACCACCCTGGAGGAAGTCGTGAAAGAGACGGCGGCATGACGGCGGCGGGCGCTTCGGGGGGGCCCCTGAATCTCCGCTCGTTGCTCGAGGAGATGATCGAGAAGGACGCCTCGGACCTGCACATCGTGGCGGGCGAGCGTCCCAAGATGCGCGTCGACGGGGACATTGTGGACTCATCGGTGGACCACGTTCTCACCCCGAAGGACACGCTGTCGATCGCCTATTCGGTGCTGACTGAGAACCAGAAGAAGCGGTTCGAAACCGAGAGCGAGCTCGATTTCTCGTTCGGGATCCAGAACCTGGCGCGGTTCCGCGGCAACTGCTTCAAGCAGCGCGGCTGCGTGTCGCTCGTCATCCGGCAGATTCCCTTCAACGTGCGCACGTTCGAGGATCTCGGGCTGCCGGCCGTCGTAGCCAAGCTCGCCGAGCGGCCCCGGGGGTTGGTCCTGGTGACGGGACCGACCGGCTCCGGAAAGAGCACGACCCTCGCGGCGATGATCGACAAGATCAACAAGGAGCTGAAGGGGCACATCATCACGGTGGAGGATCCGATCGAGTTCATCCACCGCCACCAGGCCTGCATCGTGAACCAGCGCGAGATCGGCACGGACACGAACAGCTTCGCGGCCGCGCTCAAGTACGCCCTGCGGCAGGACCCGGATGTCGTGCTCATCGGCGAAATGCGCGACCTCGAGACGATCGCCGCGGCGCTGACCATCGCCGAGACGGGCCACCTCGCCTTCGCGACGCTGCACACCAACTCGGCGATGGAGAGCATCAACCGCATCATCGACGTCTTCCCGTCGCACCAGCAGTCGCAGATCCGCGCCCAGCTGGCCTTCGTGCTGGAGGGCGTGATCACCCAGACGCTGCTGCAGAAGATCAAAGGGCGGGGGCGGGTCATGGCGGCCGAGATCATGATCTGCACCCCGGCCATCCGGGCCCTGATCCGCGACAACAAAGTGCACCAGATCGAGTCGGCGATGCAGGCGGGGAAGAAATACGGCATGCAGACGCTGAACGACGCCCTCTACCAGCTCTACGTGGGCCGCGAAGTCGCCAAGGACGAGTGTCTCCGGGTCTCGGCCAACCCGAACGAGTTCCTGCGCATGATCGGTGAGCCGCCGCAGGACGACAAGGAGCCCGCCGCCAGCCAGCCGCAGACGGCCCAGGCCAAGGTGGCGGCGCGCCGCTAGGCGCCCGGAGGGAGTGAGCTATGCCAGTCTTCCAGTACACCGCGCGCACTCTGAAAGGCGATCTCGTCAACGACAAGATCGACCTGCCGAGCCGCGACGACGTCATCGCCCATCTGCGGAAAAACCGCATGGTGGTGGTGCAGGTCCGAGCCGCGCCGCGCGAGTTCAAGCTCAACTTCAAGATCGGCGGCGGCGTCAAGACGCGCGACATCGTCGTGCTCACACGACAGTTCGCCACCATGATCAACGCCGGTCTGCCGCTCGTCCAGGCGCTCGACATCCTGGCGCAGCAGACCGAGAACAAGATCCTCGCGGACGTCACCCGCCAGGTCGTCTACGACGTCGAGAGCGGCCACACCCTCGCCGACGCGCTGCGCAAGCACCCGCGGGCGTTCAGCGACCTCTACGTCAACATGGTCGCCGCCGGCGAGGCGGGCGGCATCCTCGATACCATTCTCGTGCGCCTGGCCCAGTTCCTCGAGAAAAACGACGCCATCGTGCGGAAGGTGAAGGGCGCGATGGTCTACCCCGCCGTGATTGTGTCGGTGGCGGTCATCGCGGTGTCGGTGCTGCTCATCTTCGTGATCCCCACCTTCCAGAACATGTTCGCGTCGGTGAACCTCGAGCTGCCGCTCCCGACCCGGATCGTGATCGGCATGAGCAACCTGCTCAAGAACTACTGGTGGGCGATCCTGGGCGTCGCCGGCGTGACCGTGTTCGGCATCACCCGGTACTACAAGACGGCGCCCGGCCGGCTGCAAATCGACGCGATGCTGCTGAAAATGCCGGTGCTGGGCGACGTGCTGCGCAAGTCCGCGGTGTCGCGGTTCACGCGCACGCTCGGCACGCTGATCTCGTCGGGCGTGTCGATCCTGGACGGCCTCGAGATCACGGCCCGCACGGCCGGGAACATGGTGATCCACAACGCGGTGATGGAGTCGCGCGCCTCGATCGCCGGCGGCGAGACGATCGCCCAGCCGCTCGCGAAATCCAAGGTGTTCCCGCCGATGGTCATTTCGATGATCGCGGTCGGCGAACAGACCGGCGGCATGGACGAGATGCTCTCCAAGATCGCGGACTTCTACGACGACGAGGTGGACGCCGCGGTGAGCACGCTCCTCTCCCTCATGGAGCCCATCATGATCGTGGTGCTGGGCGTCGTCGTCGGCGGCATGGTCGTCGCGATGTACCTTCCGATCTTCGACATGGTGAACGCGGTGCAATAAGGCCGCAACAGGCCGGGGAAGGGGAAACGGGGCCCCACGTGCCGGAGCGCACGCGCAAGCTGCGGCACGATAGCGTGCCGATGCGCCTGTACCATGAGGCCAAGCGCCTCGGCGCCTGGGATCCGCAGAGCCTGGACCTCAGCCAGGACGCGCGGGACTGGGCCCGCCTCAGCGTGACCGAACGCGACGTGCTGCTGCGCCTCACCGCGCTGTTCCAGGCGGCGGAGGAGAGCATGACCCGCGACCTCCTGCCGCTGCTCATGACCGTCGTGCGCGAAGACCGGCTCGAGGAGCAGCTGTTCCTCACGACCTTCCTGGCCGAGGAAGCGAAGCACACCGAGTTCTTCCGGCGCATCCTCGACGAAGTCTGCCAGCAATCCGGCGACTACGACCGCTATCAGACCCCCAGCTTTCGCAAGCTGTTCGCCGAGAAGCTGCCCGCGGCGATGCAGGGGCTGCTCACCGACCCCTCGCCCATCGCTCAGGCCGAAGCGCTGGTCACCTACACGCTGGTGGGCGAAGGGGTGCTGGGCGAGGCGGGATACCATGTATTCACCGCCGCGCTCGAGGGCGGCGGCATCATGCCGGGCTTCCGCGACGGCCTGCGGCAGGCCCAGGCGGACGAGGAGCGGCACATGGCCTACGGCCTCTTCCTCTTGGCGTGGCTCGTCGCCGTGGACGACCGCGTTTGGGACGCGATCGGCCGCCGCATGGACGCGTTGATGCCGGATACGCTGGGGATCGTGAGCGAGTTCTTTCAGCCCTATGACACGATGCCGTTCGGGCTCACGCTCCAGGCCACAGTCGAGTACGCGATGGCTCGGTTCGCCGGGCGCTGGGCGTCGCTCGAGCAGGCGCGCGAGCGGGGGCGGGGGGCGAGCCGGTCCCCAGGTCCCGACGCGGCCCTCCGCGACGTCGTCGCGTGGATCCGCCAGCAGGTGCAGCCCGCGGCCGTCGAGATCCGAGGTGAAGGGACGGGGCCGATCTACACGGTCCGCGTCGGACCCGAAGGATCGACGGCCTTGTTGATCACACGCGAGGTGCTGGAGCACCACGAGGCGAGTGAGATCATCGCCGCTCTCGGCGCGCGCGACGCGGCCGGGCGGCTGCGCCAGCGCGCCCACCTGCGCCTCACGTGCCTGCGCGTGGGCGGCAAGATCGTCGTCCAAGCACCGGCGTGAGTTACGGCGTCAGGGCACGGACGCGGCGGGCGGCACCAGCGGGTCCGTCAGGCTCGCGAATGACGGCAGCTCGGTCCATTGGCGGGGAAAGCGGGGCAGGAACTTCACGTGCCGGTTTACGACCGCCTGCACGCGTCGCCACCAGCACACGATCGGCCGCTGCGTACGACCCACGCTGACGACGGCGAAGGGGATCGAATCCGCCACTACCGTGCGCAGATCGGGCTGGCTGAGCGAGCACAAGTCCTCGGGTGTTTTCACACCGAAGCTCGAGTCGGGCCCGGTCCACGGATGGTTGTGCCACACCGCGAGGGTCGTCGGCACGCACGGCTGGGGCTCGACCAGATCCGCGGTGGACCGCAGCAGGTCCGGCATCACGAAGTCCCGCACCACGGCCGTATCCCCCGACGCGCTGCCCTGCAAGCACAGCACCACCTCCCGGTCGAGACCGGCAGCCAGCAGGCTGAGCCGGCGGAACAGCGACGGCGTGAGGACGAGACGCTTGAGCGGCTGGGAGGCCAGGATGGCCGAGTCGGCCGGCGTGAGTTGCGCCTGGCCGACGGCCGACCGCGCGCACAGCGCGAGCCCGAGTAGGGCGACGGTGAAGCGATTCCGCATCGAGCAAGCATAGCCAGCGGCCAGCGGCCGCGCTGCCCCACCCGCCGTGCTCTTGCACTTTGCCAGACCTATTCCAATACTTACCCCCGGTGCCGCCGTCGCGGGCTGATCGTGCTGTAGGGTAACGCATTGCTAACATTTCACTTATATGCTGAGGTCTGACGTCTGATGTCTGACCGCTCTGCTGACGGCTGACGGCTGATGACTGACAGCGCCGATTCCAGGAGTGCAATGTGAAATGGCTCGGCGGCGGATCCTCCAGGTCGGCGATCCCGACCCCCCAAAGCCTGCTGCGGTCGGTGTACGTCGGCCGGCTGTGCGTGGCCATCGCCATCTACCTGAGCGCCGCCTTCAATCTCAACGTCGCCGCCCCACTCGATCTCCTCGTCACATCGTTTCTGCTGGTGGCGACCGTCGTCGTCACGATCGCCTCGTACTGGCACACGCACCTGCGGGGGCGCTCCCCGGGCCGGACCTTCCTGTACGCGCAGGCGCTGTACGACGTCGGGCTCATTACGGCGGTCGTGCACGTCACGGGCGGGCCGCAGAGCGACCTGACGCCGCTGTACGTCCCGGTCATCGCCGTCACGGCCGTGCTGATGCCGCCCGCGAGCACGGCACTGGTCACGGCCTTCGTCGGGATCGTCTACTTCGCCGACGTGTTCTTCGGTCACCGCACGCCGATGACGGCGCAGGTGGGCCTCCAGCTGTCGGTGTTCGTCGCCGTCGCGGCCGTCACCGCGTACTTCGCGAGCCGCGTCTCGGTGATGGGTGCGGAGCGGGAGGCGCTCGCCGGCGAGCTGCGGCAGGTTCGGCTCGAGGCGGCTGACGTGCTGCGCAACATCCCCACCGGCATCGTAACGGTGGACGAGGACGGCCATCTCCTGTACTGCAATCCCGCGGCCGAGAACATCCTGGGCTTCAAGGAGCGGCAGTGGCGGGGCCGCTCGGTCATGCCCGAGTTCGCGCGGATCGCGCCCGAGTTCTGGGCGGCGATTACGGCGACGGCGCGGCGCGGCGTCAGGGCGATGCGGGTGGAGGCCACTGTGCGGCTGCCGGACCGGACGTTCCCGATCGGCGTCACCACGACGACGCTCGAGGTCGAGCCCGGCGGCGTGCCGCGGGTGACGGCCATCTTCACCGACATCTCCGACTCCAAGCGGCTCGAGGAGCTGCACCTGCGCGCCGAGCGGCTCGAAGCGGTGGCGGAGCTGTCGGCAAGCCTGGCACACGAGATCAAAAACCCCCTCGCCTCGATCCGCTCGTCGGTGGAGCAGCTCGGCCGGTCGAAGCGCGCCCACCCCGACGAGAAGTTCCTGACAGGACTGGTCGTGCGGGAGAGCGACCGCCTGTCGCGACTCTTGTCCGAGTTCCTCGACTTCTCCCGGGTGCGGGCCACCGAGTGCCGGCCGCTCGACCTGCACGCGGTGGCCGCGACGGCGATCCGGCTGGTACGCGAGCACTCCGACTGTCCCGACGACGCCGTGATCGATCTCGCGGGCGGGACGACCGCGATGGAAGGGGATGAAGACCTGCTGCATCGAGTCGTCTCGAACCTGGTGCTGAACGCGGTTCAGGCCGCCGGCAAGGGCGCCCGGGTGACCGTCCGTACCGGCCGGCCGGCGCCGCACGAGCTGCCGCGGGGGGCCGGGATCGAGAACCCGGTGTCCCTCGCCGTGAGCGACAATGGCCCCGGCATCCCCGAGAGCCTGCGGACCCGCCTGTTCGACCCGTTCGTGACGGGTCGGGCCGGCGGCACCGGCCTGGGGCTCGCGATCGTGCAGCGCGCCGTGGAGGCGCATCGCGGGCTCGTGCTGGTGGATTCGACCCAAGGGCAGGGGACCACCTTCACCGTGTATTTCCCCGCCGCTCGGCGGAAAGAGGAAGCCGCATGACGCAGCAGCCATCGATTCTGGTCGTCGACGACGAGCTGGGCATCCTGGATGTGCTCCGCATCCTCCTGAAAGGCGAAGGGTTCGACGTCGTCACCGCCCAGGGGGGCAAGGCCGGTCTCGAGGCGCTGAAGGCGGCGGCGCCCGACATCGTGCTCACCGACATCAAGATGCCGGGCGTCTCCGGCACCGACATCCTCGCCGCCGTGCGCGAGCAGGACCCCGAAACCCCGGTCATCCTGATGACCGCGCAGGCGTCGCTGCAGAGCGCGATTCAGGCGGTGAACCAGGGCGCGTTCTACTACATCCAGAAGCCGTTCTCGAACGACGACCTCGTGGCGATCTGCCGCCGCGCGGCGGAGCAGCGCTTGCTCAAGGCCGAGAACAAACAGCTGAAACAGGAGATCCGCCGCCGCGAGCGCTCCGGGCTCGTGAAGCCGCTCGGCAAGTCGCGCCCGTTCCAGGACGTGCTGCGGCTCGCGGAGCAGGTGGCGCCGACCGAGAGCACCGTCCTCATCCGGGGGGAATCGGGGACCGGGAAGGAGATCATCGCCCGCTACATCCACGAGCTGTCGGCGCGCACCGAGGGGGCGTTCCTGTCGTTGAACTGCGGTGCGCTGCCGGAGAGCCTGCTCGAGTCCGAGCTGTTCGGGCACGTGAAAGGCTCGTTCACGGGGGCGGTACGCGACAAGCAGGGGCTGTTCGCCGCGGCGCGGGGCGGCACCTTCTTCTTGGACGAGATCGGGGAGATGTCGCCGGCCACGCAGGTGAAGCTGTTGCGCGTGCTCCAGGAGCGGGAGGCGATCCCGGTGGGCGGCACCGAGGCCATTCCCGTGGACGTGCGGGTGGTGGCCGCCACCAACCGGGATCTGGAGGATGACATCAAGCGCGGGCGGTTCCGGAGCGACCTGTACTACCGCCTCAACGTGATCGCGATCGAGCTCCCGCCGCTGCGCGACCGGCGGGAGGACATTCCCATCTTCGTGAAGGCGTTCCTCGAGCGCATCGCGCACGAGCACGAGCTGGAGCCCAAACAGCTGTCGCCCCAGGCCCAGGAAGTCATCATGGCGTACGACTGGCCGGGCAACGTGCGCGAGCTCGAGAACGCGCTCGAGCGCGCGGCGGTGCTCACCAAAGGCGAGACGATCGAGCTGTCGTCACTTCCCGAGAAGCTCGCCGAGCACCGCGCCGAGCCGCTCGTGTCGGAGCGAGCCCATCCCAACCCCACCCTCGACGTGATCGAGCGCGCCTACATCACCTGGGTGCTGGAGAGCGAAGGCGGTAACAAGACCCGCGCGGCCGAAGTCCTCGGCATCGATCCCTCGACCCTGTACCGCAAGCTCAGTCGCTACGATGGGGAGCCGTCCGCGGAGTGAGACTGAGCGTCCTCATCCCCGTGTACAACGAGCAGGCCACGATCCGCCCCGTTGTGGACCGGCTGCGGAGCGTGCCGCTCGATCTCGAGCTGATCGCCGTCGACGATGCGTCCACCGACGGCTCGGGGGTCTTGCTCGATGAGCTGCAGCGGGCGGGATGCGTCCACCACGTGGTGCACCATCCGACGAACCGCGGCAAGGGGGCGGCGATCCGTTCCGGCATCGCCCGCGTGACGGGCGACGTCGTCGTGGTGCAGGACGCCGACCTCGAGTACGACCCCGTGGAGCTGCCGATGCTGCTGCGGCCCATCGCCGACGGGAAAGCCGATGCGGTGTTCGGGTCGCGCTTTCTCGGCGGCCCTCATCGCGTGCTGTATTTCTGGCACTCGGCGGGAAACCACCTCCTCACCCTGCTGTCGAACATGCTCACCGACCTGAACCTCACCGACATGGAGACGTGCTACAAGCTGGTGCGCGCCGACCTGCTGCGGGGCCTCCCGCTCACGGCCGAGCGGTTCGGCATCGAGCCGGAGCTCACAGCCCGGCTCGCCCAGGCGGGCGCCCGCATCTGGGAAATGCCGATCTCCTACAGCGGCCGCACCTACGCCGAGGGGAAGAAGATCACGTGGCGAGACGGCTGCGCGGCGCTGGTCCATATCCTCCGCTACAACCTGTTCCCGCCGGCGGGCGGGTGGCGCCGCCGCTGAACCGCTTCACGCCCGGCCGTGCCGGGCTGGCCGTGGCGGTGCTCGCAGCTGTGGCCGGAGCGCTCGCCCTGAACCACGACCTGGTCGGAGTCTTCTACGACGACGGTCTCTATGCCGGGATCGCCGTCGCGCTGGCCCGCGGGCTCGGGTTTGTCCATCCGCACCTGCCGGGCACTCCGGCCGTGGTGCACTACCCGCCGCTCTACCCGCTGCTCCTCGCGCCCCTGTTCGGCGCCTTTCCCGTGCCGACGGCCGCCTACATCGGTAAGCTGCTGAACCTGTTGCTCGCCGCGCTGAGCGCCGGGCTCATCGCCTGGCACGCCGCCCGCGTTCGCCTCTTGGGTGACGACGCGCCGGAGTGGCTGGCCCCGGGAGTCGTCGCTGCCGCCGTGATCGCGATCCCTGTGCTCGCGACGCAAGCCGTGCTTTTCTCTGAGCCGTTGTTCGGCGTGCTGCTCGCGGCGGCGGTGATCCTCGCGGACGCTCCGCCGGCCCGGGTGTCGCCCGTCACCGGCGCGGCTCTCGCGGGATGCGCCGCCGCCCTGGCGCTCCTCACCCGCTCGATCGGAGTCGCCGCGGGAGCGGGGATCGTGCTGTTTCTCGTCGCCGCCCGCCGGGCGCCGCGCCACGTCCGGCTCGCCGCCGCCGCACCGGTCGCGCTCGCCGCGCTCGGGTGGGGGCTGTGGCTGCTCCGGCACCGCGGCGGGATCGACCCCGCGCTCGCGATGAACTACGGCAGCTACCTCGAAACCGTGCGGCAAGCGGGCCTCGGGGTGTTCTGGCCCGCCACCCGCGCCTTGCTGCGCCCGCTCGGGGATTTGACGCTTGGCCTCGTCGCGTGGACGCCGATCTACTACGTGTGCGCCGCCGCCGCCGCGCTCGTCGGTGGCTACGGCGTCTCCCTACTACTGCGCCGCTCGAGTGTCGGCTGGACGCTGGTGTTCTACCTCCTGATCCTCGCCGTCTGGCCGTTCCCATCCGACCGATTTCTGTGGGGCGTGCTTCCGTGGCTCGGTCTCGCCTGGACTGCTGGCGCAGCAGCGTTGTGGCCGGTGGTATGGCACGGTCTCCGACTGCGCCTCGCCGTGCTCGTGCTCGCCGCGTTGATGGCGGCGGGTTACGGTGTCATCGAGGTGCGCGGCTTCAGCGGCCGCTGGTGGGGAACTCAGGCGCACCAGATCTCCGCCAACTTCGCGGAGCTGCTCCCTTGGCTCGACACCCTGCCGCCGCGGGCGGTGGTCGCCATCGACGATGAAGCGCTCGTCTGGCTGTACACTGGGCGCGCCAGCGTCCCGCTCTATGTGTACGGTTACCACGGTCGCGCCGAGACGCGGCCCAGACCAGCCGAGCACCGCGCTTACCTCGAGCGCCAGGGAGTCACCCACGTGGTGCTGACCGGGTTCGGGTCCGGGTCGGACGTCGAGCTGGACGCCCTGCTGGGGGCATATTCAGGCTGGCTGACCGTCATTCACCGCTGGCCCGGAGGGCGCACGGCGCTGCGGGTCAACCGCTCAGGATCCGCCGTCGACCCCTGAACCGCGCCTTCTGAGTGCCCGACGCCTTGCAAAAAGCATGACTTCTGGCCGTTTGTCGGCCGCGGCATTGTGCCCGTGCTAGCGACCCAACCTCTTTTGGGACAGCGCGTTGCACCACCGCCGACTGACCAGGGCACGCCGCTTGCTTGAAAGGGACACCGGCAGAATGGCCACACGCTCTTGAAGGTTAGCCGTAACCAGGGACTCCCAAAGGGGGATGTGCAGATGAACCGCAAGGGTTTCACGCTTATTGAGCTGCTGATCGTGGTCGTGATCATCGGCATTTTGGCCGCGATCGCGATTCCGAAGTTCGCCAACACGAAGGAAAAGGCGTATCTCGCCTCGATGAAGTCCGACCTTCGTAACTTGGTGACCGCTGAAGAGGCCTACTTCGCCGACTCCGTCAAGTATTCGGCGACGATCGGCGCGGGTGCGGGTGGGGTCATCTTCACCCAGTCGACAGGCAACACGCTGCCGGCCGTCGCGCTCACGGCCGATGGTTGGACGGCCAACATCACCAACGTCAACACCACGAAGACCTGCTCGATCTACATCGGGTCGACCGCGTTGGCGCCGGCGAACAAGGAAGGCGAGCCGAAGTGCCTGTAGGGCGGCGGTGTCCCCGGCGCCCTTCGTGCATTTAGCGAGACAACGGCACAACACCCCACCGACCGTGGCCGGACGGCCCTGGCAAGAGACCTAATCCATTTGGTTGTAGCGACTTACGAACAAGCCCGCCAGCGGCATGTGGCTTGCTCCTCTGGGTGCCGGTGTGATGCACATAACTCGAACTCCCATAGGAGGTTGTCCAGATGAACCGCAAGGGTTTCACGCTCATTGAGCTGCTGATCGTGGTCGTGATCATCGGCATTTTGGCCGCGATCGCGATTCCGAAGTTCGCCAACACGAAGGAGAAGGCGTATCTCGCCTCGATGAAGTCCGACCTTCGCAACTTGGTCACTGCGGAAGAGGCCTATTTCGCCGACTCCGTGAAGTATTCAGCGACGATCGGCGCGGGTGGGGTCACCTTCACCCAGTCGACGGGCAACACGCTGCCGGCCATCGCCAAGACGGCCGATGGTTGGACGGCGAACATCACCAACGTCAACACGACGAAGACCTGCTCGATCTACATCGGGTCGACCGCGTTGGCGCCGGCGAACAAGGAAGGCGAGCCGAAGTGCCAGTAAGCTAGCCGCAAGTCGTAAGCCGTAAGCCAGAGCCGCAAGCTTGCCATTCTTCCTGCAGCTTGCGGCTTTCGGCTTATGGCTGAGTATTCCCCGTCATGCGCGCCAAGCCTGCGCTCCGCACCGAGCTGCTCTTCTATCTCTCCTTCTTCGCCGCGGCCGCCCTGTTGGTGGGCGTGGCCACGACGCAGGTCGCGAGCACCTTCGCTCCGGGTGAGGAGTTCTGGATGGTGATGGCGCTGGTGGCGCTCGAGGTTGGCGTCTTCGTGGTCTTTGGCCGCCACCTGGTGACGCGCCTCGTACTGCGACCCCTCGGTGAGCTTACGGCCACGGCGGACGCCGTGGCGGATGGCGATCTCGACGCCCGGGCGCCCGACGCCGAGACCCGGGACTTCGCGACGCTGGCGGAGCGGCTGAACCGCATGACCGACCATCTGCTCGACGCCCAGAGCCAGCTGGTGCGGTCGGAAAAGCTGGCGAGCATTGGACGGCTCGCCGCCGGGATCGCGCACGAGGTCGGGAATCCGCTGGGCGCCGTGGGCACCTACGTGGAGGTGCTGCGGCGTCGCGAGGCCGATCCGGAGGTGGTGGCCGGGCTGAGCCGGGAGCTCGACCGGCTCGACCGCATCGTGCGCAGCCTGCTCGATTATGCGCGGCCACAGGAGGAGGCGCTGGACGTGGTGCACCCGGGCGAAATCGTGCGGGGCGCCTTCGCCTTGCTGTCGGCCCAGGGTGCGCTGAAGGCCGTCCGGGCCGCGCTCGACGTGCCGGGTGACGTGCCCCCGATCCGGGCGCGTGCCCACCTGCTCGAGCAGACGATCGTGAACCTGGTGCTGAACGCGGTGGACGCCGCGCCGGGCGCCCCCGTGGTGCTGGGGGCGCGTCGCTCGGCGTACCGGCCCGGTCGGGCGCCGCCGCGCCGCACCACTGACCCCGCTATCGCGTCCTTCTCCCGCAGGCCAACGCGGCGCCCGGCGCGGACCGAGTTCGCCGCCGGTGCACCAGGTGCACTCGTGTTCGTCGCGGATGGGGGGCCGGGTGTGCCGCCTGAGGACCGCGAGAGGGTGTTCGAGCCGTTCTACACCACCAAGGCGCCAGGCCGCGGCACCGGGCTCGGCCTCGCGATTGTGGCGCGCGCCGTCCATGAGATGGGAGGCGTCCTGTGGATCGACACCGCGCGCGAGGGCGGGGCGGCGTTCAAGATGTTCTTCCCCGCTACGGGTGAGGAATGAGTCGAGTCCTGATCGCCGACGATGAGCCCGGGCTGCGCCAGTCGCTCGGCCTGCTGCTGGCCGACGCCGGCTATGAGGTGGCCGCCGAAAGCGACGGAAAGCGTGCCCTCGAGCGTGCCCTCGCCGAGCCGTTCGACCTCGTCCTGTGTGACGTCCGCATGGCGGAAATGGACGGGCTGGCCTTCCTGCGCGCGTATCGCAGCTGTGGCGGCAGCGCGCTCGTCATCATGATGAGCGCCTACGGGGGAGAAGAAGCCGCGCTCGCCGCCATGAAAGAGGGGGCGTATGACTACATCCCGAAGCCGTTCCGCCCCGACGAGGTCGTGCTCACGCTGCGCAAGGCCGAGGAGCGGGAGCAGCTTGGACGCACCATCGCGACACTAAAGGCACAGCTAGCCGCCACACCCGACGCCCGGGCCGTCGTCGCCGAGAGCGCGGCGATGCGGGACGCCCTGGAGCTGGTGGCGCGCGTCGCCGAGCACAAGACGACGGTGCTGATCACCGGACCGAGCGGGACGGGCAAGGAAGTCATCGCCCAGGCGATTCATCGCGCCAGTCCCCGAGCCGCAGCCCCCTTCGTCGCCATCAACTGCGCCGCCATTCCGGAGAATCTCCTCGAGTCCGAGCTGTTCGGCTATGCGCGCGGTGCGTTCACGGGCGCCGCCGGGGACAAGGCCGGGTTGTTCGAGCAGGCGAGCGGCGGCACGCTGCTGCTGGACGAGATCGGCGAGCTGCCGCTCCCGCTCCAGTCCAAGCTGCTGCGGGTGCTCCAGGAGGGCGAGCTCCGCCGGGTGGGTGACCAGAAGACCCGCCGCGTGGACGTGCGGCTGCTGGCGGCCACGGCCCGGGACCTCGCGGCCGAGGTCGCCGCCGGCCGGTTCCGGCAGGATCTGTACTACCGTCTCAACGTAGTGACCATCGCACTGCCCCCCCTCGCCGAGCGGCGCGCCGACATCGCCCCGCTGGCGCGACACTTCGCGGCCCAGCTGGTGCGGCGCGTCGGCCGACCGGTCGCCCTGAGCGACGCGGCCCTGGCCTGGCTCGAGCAGCAGCCGTGGCCGGGCAATGTGCGGGAGCTCGAGCATGCGATCGAGCGCGCGGCGGTGTTGTCGGACGTGGCAACCTTGGAGCCAGGACATTTCACTGCCGTTCCCCCTCTCCGCGTGGCGGAGAGGGGGTCAGGGGGTGAGGTCAGCGGGTCAGGGGGCGAGGTCACCCTGCGCGACGCCGTCGAAGCGGCGGAGCGCAAGGCCATTCTGGCGGCGCTCCAGGCGACGGACGGCAACCGCCGCGCTGCGGCGCAGCGGCTCGGCGTGAGCCTCCGCACCCTGTTCTACAAGATGGATCGCTACCGCTTGGAGTAGTGCAGCCGATTGCACTAGTGCAGTATTGTGCAGCACCAACGAACCCCCGCTCAAGTAGCTAACGCGTTGTATTTCAATATGTTGCAGCGAGGCACGCATTGTGTAACAGAGACGGTTCGGACTGGAGGGACAGGCATGCGCCGGCTCGGCTTCACTACCATCGAACTGCTCATCGTGATCGTGCTGATTGGGGTGATCGTAACCATCGGGTTTCCCCGCATCCGCCGCACGCTCGACACAACCAACGTGCGCTCGGCGCGGGTGTATCTGAGCACCGCCGTCGCGACGGCGCGAGCCGCCGCCGTGCAGCGCGGCTGCCGGGCGGTGGTGCACTTCACTTCCGGCGCGAGCGGCACGGTCTGGGTGACGACCTGCTCCCGCGCCAATCCGGCGGCCCTGGATACGATCGGTGGTGTGGTGCAGCTGGCGTCCCGCTTCAACGTGACCCTGGCGGTGACCACTGACTCGATCCGCTTCGACCCGAACGGTCTCAGCCCGGAGACCGCGGCGGCGTCCATCCAGATCACCGGGGCCACGTCCTACGGGCACGATTCGGTCCATGTCAACCAGCTCGGCAAGGTGGTGCGGTGATGAAACAGGAACACGGGTTCACCATCGTCGAAGTGATCGTCGCGATCATGGTGCTCACCGTCGGCTTGCTGGCGTTGATGAACAGCTCGGCGCTAGTGACCCGCATGATCGCCCAGGGGCAGCGCTCGGCGGTTGCGGCGGGGGATGGGGCTCGCATCCTCGACAGCCTCCGGTCCAACGCCTGCGCGGTGCGAAACAACGGCGCGGCGGTGATGTGGCGCGGCGGCACGCCCGTGGACTCGCTCAACTGGCACTTCGTGGCCGATACGACCAATCACTGGCGCCTGGTGCTGTCGTCCAAGTACAAGACGCGGCAGAACAAATGGCGCCGGGACAGCATGGAGACGTTCATCTCATGTCTCATGTAACGCGTCGAGGGTTCACCCTCATCGAGCTGCTGGTGGCGCTCGTCATCCTCGGCTTCGTCTCGGCGGCGATCTACAAGGTGCTGGTCACGAACCAGCAGACCTATGTCGCCCAGACCCAGCGGATCGACTTGCAGCAGAACATCCGCGCGGCGGCGACCATCTTGCCGGCCGAGTTCCGCGAGATGAACGCCGTCGGCGTGAACGGGCAGAGCGGCGACATCAGCGGTATGCGCTCCAACTCGATCACGATCCGCGCTATGCGGCAGCTCGCCTTCCTGTGCGTCGCGCCGCCGCTGGGCGCCGGTCTCGGACAGATCACGCTGACCGTGCGGCAGCGGCCGATCTACGGTTCGCACCAAACGTTCGCGCGGAACGACTCGATTTTGGTGTTCTACGAGGGCGACCCTACGACCCGCAACGACGACAGTTGGCTGCGGGGCAAGGTCAACGACGTTGCCGCAGGGACATGCGCGGACCCCAATGGCAACCACCCGGCGTGGGTGCTGTCGCTGCAGCCGCAGTGGATCGCAGGGAGCCAGCTCAACGTCGATGGGGCGATCACGAGCGGCTCGCCGGTGCGCGGCTTCACTAACGTGACGTACAGCCTCTGGCAGTCGCCCACCGATAACCAGTACTACCTGGCGCAGGCGGTGGGCACAAACGCCCCCCAGCCTATGGTCGGGCCGCTCTCGGGACCCAACGGGCTGACGTTCAACTATTTCAACGCCGCCGGGGCGGTAACGGCGGACTCGACCCAAGTCGCCCAGATCGAGATCCGGGTGCGGGGGCGGACGCAATCCAAGATCCGGCAGGCGGGCGCGGCCGGCGTGACGTACAAGATCGACAGCGTCGTCACCCGGGTGATGCTACGCGGCAACACACGCTGCGGCCCTTGCCTTTGAGGGCGAAGGCGACACTCACAGTGCATGAGGAGCGGTCTATGAAACGGGTCATCCAGAACGAGCGCGGCATGGCGCTCGCCCTCGCGATCGTCGCCCTGGTCGTGGTGGGCGCGCTAATCGCCGGAGCGTTCTTCGCCGGCACCCAGGAGCAGCGCGTGGGCGAGAACGCGCGCTACAGCCAACGGTCGTTCGGCGTGGCCGAGGGGGCCGCGAACTACCTCATCGGTCACTGGAATCCCCAGGTCTACAACCGTAGCAAAGCCTATCCGCTCGATTCGGCGAAGGTCCCGACCCTGGGCGCGGATACCATATCGCCGAGCCACACCGGGCGCTACGCCGGCTACGTGTACCGGCTCAACTCCGAGCTGTACTTGATCGACGTCACCGGCCAGGACTCGACCAGCTTTGCGGCCGGCGGGGCGTTGCGGCGCCGCGGCGGAGGGGGGCGCGAGCGGATCGGCCTCCTCGCCCGCATCAAGCCGCTCGTGGTCGACATCCGCGCCTCGCTCACCACGGGTAAGAGCGATATCGTCGCTGGTAACGCCGTGGTCGACGGGAACGACCACGTCCCAGTTGGCTGGGAGACCCAGTGCGCTCCCAAGGACACCATCAATCTCAAGGCCGGGATCCGCGCCGATCTGGGGGCGACCATAACGGAGGGCGGGAGCTCGGACATCGTGGGCACTCCCCCGTGGTACATCGATCCCAACATCGGCGACTCCACGTTCTCCAAGTTCGGGGACGTGACCTACGCGCAGCTCGCGTCGCGGGCCACGCTCACGCTCGGGGGCGGCCAGAACTTCGCCAACGACATCTACCCCCGCACCACTGCGACCGGGCAATGCGACTACGCGAACCCGCACAACTGGGGCGACGGCGAGAACCCGGGGCAGCCGTGCGGCAGCTATTTCCCGATCGTCCACATCCTGGGCAGCGCCCAAGTCAACGGCACCCAGGGCCAAGGCATCCTGCTCGTCGACGGCAGCCTGGTCGTGAACGGTGGGTTCCAGTGGTTCGGGATCACCATCATCCGGGGCACGCTCAATACCGCCGGCGGTGGCGCCACCGACGCGCACTTCTGGGGTGCCGTGATGGCGCAAGATAGCGTGGTGGTCGGCAGCAACACGATCAGCGGCCACGCTAACCTCAACTACTCTAAGTGCGCTATTCTCAAGGCGTTAGACTCGACGGGCATGGTGGCGATCATGCGGTCGCGGGGTTGGATACAGCTCTATTAAGTGGTCTAACTGTAGGTCAGCAAAGTACTTGGTGGTTCGGCCTCAAGTAGGTTCGAGGCTTGACAGGATAAGGGGCGGGGCTTACTGTAGTTTGCCCTCGCCCTGTCTTGTCTCTAACCCCTAGGCAACTATGGCCCTGTTTGGGTT
>Ga0209159_1000366_pt1 | contig 42054 bp, 43 predicted proteins | sample GraSoiAngelo_144_FD_185901 | JGI IMG/M metagenome (GOLD analysis project Ga0209159, IMG submission 185901) | Grasslands soil microbial communities from the Angelo Coastal Reserve, California, USA - 14_1009_02_40cm (SPAdes) (version 2) | ecosystem: Environmental > Terrestrial > Soil > Grasslands ...
ACGTTCTGGACCGGCATCGAAGGGCAGGTGGTCACCGGCGAGCTCGCGGCGATCCTCAACGTGCCGCAGCCGGCGGGCTACCTGGTGAAGACGGTCGCGAGGGGATCTCCGGCATGGATGGCCGGCATCCAGGGAGGTGACCGTGCGGCGCGCATCAACGGCGAAGACATCGTGGTGCGGGGCGACATCATCCTCGCGGTCGGCGGCGTCGAGTTCGGCCCGGGGGACGCCGTGATGCGGCGGATCCGCGAACGCATGGAGCATGCGAAGTCTGGAGACAAGTTCACGCTGACTGTCCTGCGCGCGGGCAAGGTGATCGAGCTCACACTACAGGCCTCGGCAGACCGAGACGATGAGTTCGCGCAGCCAGCGGTGGGCAGCGGAGCCATCGAGCCGGCGGTGCCACAGCATCGAGGTGCGAACCGTCGGTGACGTGAAAGGCAGCTCTCTGAGCTGGAGCGTCGACTCCGACTCGCGGACCATCGCTTCCGCGACTCGCCGGCTCAGCGTGGCCACCATGTTCGACGCGCCGAGGACGACGCCCGCGGAGAGATAGGGCAGCCGCACCGCGATCCGACGTCGCGCCCCGCGGCTCACCAGCGAACGGTCGAGGAAGCCGGTGTCGTCGCCGCTCGACGAGATCTCGATGTGCGCGAGCGCGCCAAACACCTCCGCCGAGAGCTTTCCCCGGCCGGCCGGGTGTCCCCGTCGCATCACGGCGACGAAGCGATCCTCCAGCAATGCCGCGCTCCCGAAGCGCTCGCCCACGGCACCGAAGGTGCCGATCCCCAGCTCGAGCTCACCGCTGTCGAGACGGTCGAAGACGTCGAGGGTCCCGCTCGGGCGGAGATCGAGCTGCGCGACGGGGGCCGCGGCGGAGACCGCGGCCACCAGCGGCGCCGCCACGACGATCGCCGCGTAGTTGTTGATGGCGATCGAAAAACGTCGGTTCGCCTGCGCCGCCACGAAGGTCTCGGGCTCGAGCGCCTGCTCCATTTGCGCGAGGGCATGGCGCAGCGGCAGGGCCAGTTGCTCCGCGCGAGGAGTCGGCACCATGCCTTTGGGGGTGCGGATGAATAACTGATCCTTCAGCAGATACCGCAAGCGGTTCAGGGCATGGCTCAGGGCGGGCTGGCTCATGCCGAGCCGCCTGCCCGCCCGCGTCACGCTGCCCTCTCGAAACAAGCCGTCGAACACCACGAGCAGGTTGAGGTCGAAGGCGCGCCAATTCATTTAACGCATCTCTACGTGACGACAATGAATTTGCCGCATTATAGCCCGCCGCGTAGCGTGGGGGTGGGTCAAAGCAATGAACCATTCGCCAACGGAGGAAGCGCAATGATCGACTGGATACACGCCGGTCCCTCGGTGACGGCCGCGTTTCTCGGATCCCTCGTGGAGTGCGTCGAGGCGGTGACCATTGTCCTCGCGGTCGGGATGGTGCGCGGGTGGCGCTCCGCCCTCCTCGGTGCGGCCGCCGGACTCGCCGCGCTGACCGCGCTCGTCGGTGTGCTCGGCCCGGCGCTCGGGATGATTCCCATCACCGTGCTCCAGGTGGGCATCGGCGCTCTGTTGTTGCTGTTCGGCCTGAGCTGGCTTCGCAAGGCCGTGCGACGGGCGGCGGGGATCATCCCGCTTCACGACGAGCATCGAGTGTTCGAGGGCGCGACGGCGGCGCTGGGCGCGACCGCAGTCGCGAGGGCGACCCGGTGGGACACCATCGCCATGATCACGACCTTCAAGGCCGTGGTTCTCGAGGGCATCGAAGTCGTGTTCATCGTGCTCGCGGTTGGAGCTGCCGGTCACATGATCGCCCCCGCGAGCCTGGGAGCCGCCGGGGCCGCCGTCGCCGTTGCCCTCGCCGCGCTCGTGCTCCGGCGGCCGCTGACGCGGGTGCCGGAGAACACGCTGAAGCTCTCGGTCGGAGTGCTGATCGGCGGCTTCGGGGCGTTCTGGATGGGCGAAGGCCTCGGCGTCCGTTGGCCCGGAGGCGACCTGGCCATCCTCGGCCTCGCGATGGTGTTCCTGACCATGTCGCTGCTCATCACCGCGATCCTGCGGCGCGCACGTACGAACAATGCGGCCGGCCGGCCGGCGGCGTTCGGAGGAGGTCGAGCATGAGCGTGCTGGCGACCGAGCCTGTCCTCGAGACCCGACGGGAGGCGATTCGGCCGCGCCTCGATCCGGATGGCGCGCTCCTCGAGGCGTTGCAGCGTCGTGATCCGTCAGCGGCGGAGGAGCTCGTCGCCCGGTTCGGCGCGCGTGCGTATCGCCTCGCGCGGGGGATCACTGGCAACACCGAGGATGCCGAGGAGGCCGTGCAGGACGCGTTCTTGAGCGTCACCCGGAAGATCGACACGTTCCGGGGAGACTCGGCCTTCCGGTCGTGGATCTACCGGATCGTCAGCAACGCCGCCTATCAGAAGCGGCGCGGCCCCGCCAACCGGCGAGCCGAGCTTTCCCTGGACGCGGTGCTGCCGTTGTTTGACGAGGACGGCCGGCACAGGGAGCCGGTCGCCGACTGGTCGCCCGCCGTGGACGACCCGTCACGGCGGATCGAGCTCCGTCTCGCGTTGACGGCGGCGATGGCCGACCTGCCTGCCGACTACCAGGCCGCCGTCCTGTTGCACGACGTGGAAGGTCTGTCGAACGGCGAAGTCGCCGAGACGCTGGGCATCAGCGTCGGCAACGCGAAGACGCGCGTGCATCGTGCGCGCCTGTTTCTTCGCAAGCGACTCGCGGAGGCCATGACGGCATGACGTCCGGCGTGACCCGTCGCGTGTCGTGCGCTCGCGTCGCCGTGCCGGCTCTCGGACGTGATGGCATGCTCGTCGTGCTCGCCGGCGCCGCGGGCGTCATGGACGCGGTCGCCTACCTGGGCCTCGGCGTCTTCACGACGATGATGACGGGAAACACGGCGTTGCTGGCCTTTGCCATCGCCCGAGGCGAGCTCGGGCCGATTCTGCGAGCGGGCCTCGCGCTGGCGGCGTTCGGCACCGGGGCCGCGATCGGCGCGCTGATCACCGGACGGAGCTCGTCACGAGGCGAGTGGCGATCCGTCGTCACCGGCGCGCTGGCCTGCGAAGGCGTCCTCCTCGGCGTATTCACGGCCGTCTGGCACGTGGCCGGCCCGGCGCGCGGCGCGGGGACGAGCGGGCTTCTGATCTTGCTGTCAGGTCTCGCGATGGGAATTCAGTCCGCGGCGATCCGTCATCTCGGAATCCCCGGCGTGGCGACCACGTACATCACGTCCACGCTGACGAATCTGAGCGCCGAGCTTGTAGGGTGGACGCGCTCGAAGGACGGAACTCGCGCGCGGCGTGTCCGGCTTCTCGCCGCCGTAGTCGTCTCGTACGGTCTGGGAGCGCTCGTCGGCGCCGTTTTCGAGGTGCGATCGTCGCCGCTGGCCGCCTGGCTGACGCTGATCTCTGTCGTCGTGGTCGTCGTGAACGCGTTTCTCCGCCATGGTCATGAGCCACCCCAAGCAGCGCCGCGAGACGACCGTCGATCGGCGTTGGCGGCGGCATCGCGCGAGTAAGGCAGTGACAGCCACCGGTGAGAACGGCTCGACGAGGGGAGTGAATTGGGAAGGGGGCACGCCGATCACGACGCCGCCCCGCTCGCTCGCGGAGCTGTTTCTGGGCTTTCTCTCCGTCGGCGCGCGCTCGTTCGGCGGCGTGCTTCCGGCGGCTCACGTTCGGCGGCCTGAGCTCCGTCGTTCCCGACATGCAGCGCTATGTCGTCGACGTGAAAGGCTGGACGAGCGCGACCGACTTCATGAGGCTCTTCGCGGTGGCGCAGGCGGCGCCCGGGCCCAACGTGCTGATCACGAGCCTGATCGGCTACAGGGTCGCCGGCGTCGCCGGCTCGCTGGTCGCGCTCTTCGCGTTGTGCCTGCCCGCGGGGGGGCTGACGTGGGTCGTCTCCGCGCTCTGGGGGCGCTTTCGCGATTCACCATGGCGCGGCGCCATTCAACGCGCCCTCGCGCCGCTGGTGGTCGGCCTGACCTTCGCCGCGGGCTACGCCATCGCGACGCCCCACGCGCCCGACTGGCGGTTGTGGCTGATTGCGCTCGCCACCGCTGCCGTCATGCTGAGGACACGTATGAATCCGCTGTGGCTACTGGCCGGCGGAGCCGTCCTCGGCGGCATGCTGCTCTGACCGCGACGGATCCGCCTTTCGCGTTCTTGCGACTCGACGCCGGCGCCTGTCACCCCTGTTCGTGGCCGCGCGTCCCAAGGGTGGGCAATGGACAGAACGTTCCTGACGATCGCGGCAGTACTGCTCGGGACGGGGCTCGTGATGACCCTGCCTGCGACGGTCCGGGCCGCGAGTGAGGCTGAGCCTCACGTCGCCACCCAAGCGGCCGCCGGGGCGGCGTTGGCCGACCGCTTCTTTCGCGTCGAGTGGAGTGCCGGCGCGTCCGAGCGGGATCAGGCGCGGATCGTCGGCTACGTCTACAACGACTATCGCGAAGACGCGGTGAACGTGCAGCTCCGGATCAGCCAGCTCGACGAGTCCGGGCGCACGGTCGCGAGCATCCTGCAGCCGGTGGGCGATACCATTCGCGCGGGAGGCCGCGCCTTCTTCGACGCGCGGATCCCGGGTCACGGTCCGTCTTATCGAGTGGCCGTGGCGTCGTTCGACTTCATGGCGGACGGTGAGTGGACGACCCTGACGACGGAGCAGCTCCTGACGGCGGCGGGCTTCGACAAGAAGGTCGCCGATACTCCCGAGCGGCTCGCGCACCTCGAGAGGCTCACGCCGGCGCGCAAGCTCGTCGCGCACCGGCGCGACGGGAAGCTTTACTACGTGTACGCGGATCCCGAGATGTGCAAGTGCCTCTACGTCGGAACGGCGACGCAGTACCGGATCGCGCTCGAAAAGCGAATGGCCAACGAAGAGCTCGTCGCGATGCAAGAGCACCAGGAGGACGACGCGCTCCTGTGGGCCCTCTGGGCGCCCTGGCCCTGGCCCCGATAGAAGGGACGACGATGAGACACAAAGTCCTCATTGCGCTGATGGCGCTCGCTCTCGCGGGCTGCGCGACGACCGCACCGAGCGATATACGGGTGAACAGCGCCGGCGGTCAGGTCGACCCCGCGATGCTGCCGCCGAACCTCAGCGACGCCGTGACAGGCGGGATCCAGACCCGGGCGCTGAACTCGGTCATCCACCCCGGGCGCTGAAGAGCCGTGTCCCCCTATTCCTTCCGCGTCTCAGGAGTGTAGTGGCTCTTCAGATACGCGATGATGGCCTGGGCGGCGGGTTCGGGGATCGGTGCGCCGAACGTGCCGATCATCTTGTCCACCAGGTGCTCCCACGTGGCACCCGGAAGTGGGGGCTGCATCGTGATGTACGTCGTGCTGTGACAGATACCGCAGAAGCTTTGCACGAGCGCCTTGCCGTCTCCGTCGACCAGTGGAGGCGTGTACGTCGGCCACGCCCCGACGGCATAGACAGCGCCCGCATCATCGTTTCGGGGCGCCGGCTGCATCGACATTCCGAGGTTCCCGGGATCATAGTTGCCTTCCTGAATGACGCCGGGGACCTTCGTCGCCTGACTCAGCGCTGTCGAGGCGGAGGCGAGCGCCCCGGCCGCTGCCAGGAGGCCGATCGCGAGGCTTCGATGGCGGGTCATCGCATTCTCCCTCAGCTGGCGGCGCCGACGATCAACGCCTCGCGCTCGATTCTGTTCCACAGGTAGCCGCCCGGGTTCCACACCGGCGCATCGGGCTGCACGTTGCCTTGTACGTCAGTGGCCCTGACGGCGATCACGTGCTTGCCGGGCCGCGACGGCTTCCAGATGTGCTCCCACGTTCGGAAGGAATACGGGCCATGATCCGCGCCGAGCGTCGCCTCGACCCAGCTCCGCCCGTCGTCCTCGGAGAACTCGACCTTCACGACCGGGCCGTCACCACTGAAGGCGATGCCCTGAACGCGCACCGGCAGCCCGGATGGCAGCTTGCTGCTGCCGTCGGGCACGACGATGAAGGATCGCACCGGCATGCGCACGTGGCCGATGGGAACCGTCTTGAGCGTGCCGCTCGCCGCTGCGGCGGGCGTGGTATTCGCCGTCGGCGTATCGGGAATCCGATACGCGCTGGCCATCCAGTAGCTGGTGTCCTCACTCGTGAGCGCGCGGATCCAGGTGAGGTGCTTGGTCCAGTACACGCCGAACTTTCCCGGCACGACGAGGCGAACGGGGAATCCGTTCAGCATCGGCAGAGGCTCGTCGTTCATCAGGTAGGCGACGAGCGCGTCATCCAGCGCCGGGTCCATCAAATCCAGCGACTTCATCACGGCGTCGGCGCCCTTGCCCTCCGGCCCCGGCCCGCGGTCGAGACCCTGGAACTGCAGCTGAACCGTCCCGGACTTGATCCCGGCGGAAGCGAGGAGCTCTCTCAAGCGAACCCCTGTCCAACGGGCATTGCCCATGCCACCGTTACCCCACTGCGCGCCAGGGACGCGTGGCTGGAATCGACTCCGACTGTTTCCCGAGCACTGATTCACGGCCGCGACTGATACGGCCTTGTACTTCTTCACGAGCTCATCGAAGCCGAGCCGAAGCGGCCGCTCGACGTTGCCCTCCACGCTGAGCCGCCACGTGCTCAGGTCGACGGCATTGGGAATGAGGTCCAGGTGATAGCGCACGTAGAACGCCGCATTCGGGGTGAACGGCGTCAGAAAGTATGGACGCGGCGTCTCGAGCTGGATGCCCCGGTCGGTCATGCGGAGGAGCGGCAGCTTCTGGGGATAGATGACGAATGGATTGATGCCGTTCCAGTATGGATTGGGGCCGGGGCCGGTGAAGCTCGGGAGCGCCCTCGCCCCCGGTGGCGTGACCTGGGCGTCAGCCCGTCCACCGAAGACGAGACCGGCTGCACCCGAGCCCAGCAACGCGAGCAGAGATCTTCGCGAAAGGCGCCTCATCGCCCCGAATGCTCTTCGGATGGGTCCCACCCGCCGCCGAGGGCTTTGATCAGATGGACGCTGGCGTTCATCTGGAAGTTGACGGCTTGCGCCAGCGACAGCTGGTTCGCGAGTAGCGTCCGCTCGGCGTCGATGACGAGGAGATAGTCGGCCAGCCCCTGCCTGTACTGGACCTGAGCGAGGCGGAGATAGTTCCGGGACTCGGCCACAGCGTCGCGCAGGCTTGCCACCTGATCGCCGAACGAGTGCAAATCGGTGAGGGCGTCCTCCACGTCGCCATAGGCGACGAGGACCTGCTCGATGTAGACCGCGACCGTCTGGCGATAGCGAGCCTTCGTCGCCTCGAGGTTGGCCCGGAGCCGGCCGCCCTGAAAGATCGGAATCGAGATGCTCGGGAGGATCTGCGCGACGCGACTCTGCCAGCTGAAGAGCATGTCGGCGTTGAGGCTCTGGAATCCGGCCGACGCCGTCAGCATGAAGCGAGGATAGAACTCCGCGGTGGCCACGCCGATCAGGGCGTTGGCGGCCGCGACGTTCTTCTCGGCCTCGGCCACGTCGGGCCGTCGCGTGAGCAGCTGCGCCGGCAGCCCCACGGGCACCGCGGGTGGCGAGACCTCCTGCAGGGGATTCGACGCCACGGTGAACGACGGCGCCGGTCGGCCGCACAGGATCGCGAGCGCGTGTTCCGTGTTGGCGCGCGCGCGCGCCGTGTTCGAGAGCTGCGCCTGCGTGGCCTTGAGCTGCGCCTGGGCCTGGGACACGACGCTTGCGCTGATGAGGCCCGTCCTGAGCTGGACCGAGAGGAGCCTGACCTGCTCCTCGTAGGCGGTCACGGTGTCCTTCAGGATCTGGATCTGGGCGTCCAGCGCGCGAATCGTGTAGTAGTACTGCGCCACGTCGGTCTCGACGGTGAGCCGCACGACCCCGACGTCGTCGGCGGTGGCCTCCGCCGTGGCACGGGCCGCCTCCAGTGATCGGCGCACGCGACCCCAGACGTCGATCTCGTACGAGAGGTCGAGCGGGATCGTCCAGTTGCTCACGTCGACGCCGCGGGCCACCTGTTTGCCGGTGATCGTGCTCGCCCGGCTTCCCGAATAGCGCGTTCGGGAGTAGCTGGGATCGAGCGAGACCGTCGGATAGAGGTAGCTGCCGGCCACGCGCGCGAGGGCGCGAGCCTCGTCGACACGGGCGACGGCTTGCCGGAGCGTCTGGTTCGACGCCTGAGCGCTCGTGATGAGCCGCTCGAGCTCGGGCTCCGCGTAGAGGCGCCACCAGTCGGCCGCAATCGGTGGTCCCGCCTCACCGGCCGGCTGCGACTTGAAGCCTGTGGGCTGCTCGACCGCGGGCCGCACGTAGCTGGGACCCACCATGCATCCCCCGGCGAGGAGGCTCAGGCTCGAAAGCGCAGCGAGGATGGCGCGGTGCCACACGGCCGGTCAGCCTCCGGCCGCCGCTGGGGACGCGATGGGATTGACGATTTGACCTTCCTGGAGCGAGACCGTCGGCTGCTTGACGATCGTTTCGTCGCCCTCGAGTCCGGACTGCACGTCGATCGCGGTCCCGAGGTCGCGGCCGACCACGACCTGCTGGAAGTGCAGCTTGTTGCCGGCTCCCACGAGGATGACGCGGGTTCCCTGGGCGTCGAAGATGAGTGCGGTGGAGGGGATCCGCCAGTGAGTGCCCGAGGGACCGATCTCGAAATCGACGTAGACGAACATTCCCGGCAGCATCCGGTGCGACGGGTTGGGGATATCGACCTGGGTCAGGAGGGTGCGGCTGCCGGGATCGAGCGCACTGGCGGTGCGGGTCACCGTGGCCTTCACCGGTTGCATGAGCTGCCCTCGCACCGTCACCCGGACCGGCAGGCCGACCTTCACATTCGGCGCGTAGGCCTGGGGGACGTTGACGAAGACGCGGAGCGTTTCGATCTGGGCGACCTCGAACAGGCCGTTCGCGGCGCCGGTCACCGTGCTGGGCGCCACCGCGGTGTTGTTGACGGGGCTCCCCGCGGTGATCAACGCACCCACGTCGACGTTGCGCTGGATCACCGTTCCGGCGAACGGGGCGACGACGCGCTGAAACGAGGTCAGCTCCAGCAGGCGCTGGACGTTCGCCGTGAAGGACTGGACGTTGGCCTCGGCGGCGGCCACGGCAGCCTGGGCGGTGCGGAACGTCGCCACGCTCTGATCGACGGCCTGCTTGGCGACCGCCCCTTCGGCGTCGGCCGCCTCGTAGCGGGCCATCGTGGCTCGCGCGAGATCGAGATTGGCCCGCTGCAGCTCCAGGCTCTTCTCGGATTGCTGCAGGTCCGCGCGGGCCTGTCTCAGCTGCTGCTCGACCTCGGGCGAGGCGACCTCCGCCAGCAACTGCCCGGCCGTCACACGGTCGCCGATGTCGACGTGCCGTCGGGCCAGGTAGCCGCTGGTGCGGGCGTAGATGATCGAGTCCTGGATCGCCTGTGTCGTGGCGGCCAGGGTCAGGTCGGCGACGGATGCCGGCTCCGGCCCGACGACGTAGACGTTCGGGGGAGTGGTCCGCAGTTGCTCGGTGGCCAGCGCGAGCTCGCGGGAATTGCGCAGCCGTGGAATGACGCCCACCGCGAGCAGGACGAGGAACGCGGCCAAGGCGCCGAAACCGAAGAGCATCATCGTTCGCCCTCGAACACGTGGCGCACTCATCGCTGATCCTCCGCGTCGAAGTCCTTGGGCGCCGTGCGGCGCAGCACGCTGTACGTCACCGGCACGAAGAAGAGCGTGTAGAAGGTCGCGACCATCAAACCGCCGATCACGGCCCGGCCCAGCGGCGCATTCTGCTCGCCGCCTTCGCCGAGGCCCAGGCTCATCGGCAGCATGCCGATCAGCATCGCGAGCGCGGTCATGAGGACGGGGCGGAGCCGGGTGCGGCCCGCGAGGAGGGCGGCCTCGCGCGCCTCGTGCGCGCCGAACTCCGGATGACGCTGCTCGTTGGCGAAGGTGATCATCAGGATGCTGTTGGATGTCGCCACGCCGATGGCCATGATGCAGCCCATGAGCGCCGGCACGCTGATTGTCGTGCCGGTGACGAACAGCGCCCACAGAATGCCGGCCAGGGCGCCGGGCAGCGCCATCAGGATGATGAGCGGATCCAGCCAGGACTGGAAATTGACGACCATCAGGAAATAGACGAACAACACCGCGAAGGCGATGCCGAGCGCGAGCGCCAGGAACGACTGGTTCATGCTCAGGACCTGACCGCGGACGACGATGGAGCTCGCCTTCGAGAGCTGTCGCTGGTGCTTCGCGATGATGCCGCTGATGTCGCTGGCCACGGACCCGAGATCGCGTCCCTGCACACCGGCGTACACGTCGAACACCGGTTGCACGTTGTAGTGGTTGAGCGATAGCGGCGTGACCGTGCGACGAAAGTCGGCGAGGTTGCCCAGCAGCTGCGGCGTCGCCTGGCCGGCGATCGCCACCGGAGTGCGATGCAGCGCGTCGAGCGACGCCACGCGGTGCTGGGGCGTCTGCACGACCACCTGGTAGCTCACGCCGTTCCTGTAGTTCAGCCAGAAGTTGGTCGTCGTCGCCCCGCTGCCCGTCAGCGAGATCAGGAGGCTGCTCGCCACGTCCCGCTGGGTCAGGCCGACCTGCTGTGCGAGGGCCCGGTCGGTATCGATCATGATGCGGGGCGCATCGAGGATTTGCTGGACGTGCACGTCCACGGCGCCCGGCACACCCCGAAGCTCCGCGGCGATCTGCGTGGCGACCTCGTAGTTCTTGTCCGAGTCGGCGAGCGGGCCGGTGACCTGGATGTCGATCGGCGCCGGCAGGCCGAAGTTCAGGATCTGACTGACGATGTCCGCCGGCTGCGCGAAGAACTCCAGATCCGGGAACCGCTTCGGCAGCTCGTCCCGCAGCCGTTTCAGGTATGCGGCCGTCGGCCCGTGCGGCGTCTTGAGCGAGACCAGGATCTCCCCGTCGGCCGGGCCGACGGTGACACTGTCGCTGAGCGCCAGGTTGATCGAGTTCGGGACGCCGATGTTGTCGATGATCGCGGCGACCTCCCCGGCGGGGATCACCCGGCGGATATAGTCCTCGACCTCCTGGAAATACCGCTCCGTCTCCTCGATCCGGGTCCCCGCGGGCGCCCTGACGTGAAGGCGTAGCTGCCCGGCATCGACGGTCGGGAAGAAGTCGCGCCCGACGAACGGGTACAGGAACAGAGAGACCGCCGCGAACGCGAGAAAGACGGCGATAACCGTCCGCGTGTGCGCCAGCGCCCAGTCCAGGACACCCTCGTAGCGGGCCGTGAGATTCCGGAAGCCGGCCTCGAAGCCGTCGGAGATGCGTCCGAAGAGCGACCGCCGCTTCGCCGTGTCGTGGCCCGCCTCCCGACTCTCTCGCGCGCGCGCCTCGGGCGCCAGGAGGTACAGCACCATGGTGGGGACGAGCGTGCGCGAGAGGAAATAGCTGGCGAGCATGGCGAAGACGACGGACATCGCCAGCGGCGCGAACAGCGCTCCGCCCACACCGCCCAGGAAGAGGATCGGTATGAACACGATGCAGATCGACAGCGTCGCGACGAACGCGGGCGTAGCCACTTCGGCGGCGCCGTCAAGAATGGCCTGGCGCAGCGGCTTGCCGAGCTCCAGCTGACGGTGATTGTTCTCGATCTCGACGGTGGCGTCGTCGACGAGGATGCCGACGGCCAGCGCCATCCCACCGAGTGTCATCACGTTCAGCGACTGGTGCAGGATCTCGAGCATGATGATCGAGGTCAGGATCGACAGCGGGATCGACGTGATGACGATCAGGGTGCTCCGCCACGACCCCAGGAACAGCAGGATCATCAACGCCGTGAGGCTGGCCGCGATGGCGCCCTCGCGGACGACCCCGGTGATCGCCGCCCGCACGAACACGCTCTGATCGAACAGGAAATCGACCTTCAGGCTCGAGGGCAGGCCCGCCAGGATCTTCGGCATCAGCGTGCGCGCGCCGCTCACCACCGAGAGCGTCGACGCGCTGCCGTTGCTGAGGATGGGCAGCAGCGCGGAGTGGCGGCCGTCGCGGCGGACGAGGTTCGTCTGGGGATTGAACCCGTCGTGGACAAACGCGACATCCCCCACGGACAGCAGGGACCCGTTCACGTAGCGGATGGGGATCTTGTTCAGGTCGTTCAGGACCTCCGGGCTGCTGTTGGTGGCGACGTCGTACTCGCGCGTCCCGATCTTCGCCGTCCCGGCCGGCAGGATGACGTTCTGGGTCAGGATCGCATTGCTCACGTCCTGGGGTGACAGCCCCCGGGCATAGAGCGCGTCGGGGTCGATGTCGACGTTCACCACGCGCACCTTGCCGCCGTACGGCAACGGGACGGCGGCGCCCGGCACGGTGACGAGCTGCGTGCGGATGAAGTTGTTGCCGAGGTCGTTGAGCTGCTGCTCGGGCAGCACGTCGCTGCTCAGGCTGGCCAGCACGACCGGCACACTGGCGGCGTTGTACTGGATGATCAGGGGCGGAAAGATGCCGGGCGGCAGCGCGCGCACGATCTGCTGGGCCTGGGCATTGATCTGCGCGATGGCCGCCTCGATTGGCACATTGGGATGGAAAAAGAGCCGGGTGACGGCGACGCCCCGCAGCGACACGGACTCGATGTGCTCGATCCCGGTGACCGTGGTAGTGAACGCGCGCTCGCTGGTGGTGACGATGCGATCCTGCATCTCGGTCGGCGACAGCCCGGAGTAGTTCCAGATGACGTTGACGACCGGGATGTTGATCGCCGGGAAGATGTCGATCGGCATGGAGGCGACCGAGACGATCCCCAGCACGGCGATCAACAGCGCCAGGACGACGAACGTATACGGCCGGCGCAGCGCGAGTCGTACGATCCACATATATGTGCGTTTCTGATGCTCGGAGGGGGGCAAAAGTCACGGCTTCGGATTCTTGCGCGTGCCGGATGCGCGACGCGATAGCCCCGAGGCCGAGGAGCCGGCCTCCTAAACGCGCTCGCGGAGCCGGCGATTTGATGGTGTGATGAAGCGTGCGCGACCGGCGGGGTCGACGGGGAGGTGCGTGGGCGGGGGACGTCCCCCGCCCTCGCCTCGGCACTACGGGGACTGGGTGCCGACGATGCCGCTGCCCGTCTCGGTGTCGGCCAAGGCCACGCCCACGCTGCTGAATGCCACGAGCGCCAGGGCCAGCGCGAAGATCAACTTCTTCATCCTCCTCACCTCCCCTCGTCGACTCTCACCTCTTGTGAGGCGCGCGCGGGCGTGTGGGTTTCATCGTTTTCTTGCGCAATCATGCGGCGTCGTCATTTCGGAAGCGCGACGTGCTCAGAACGTGTACTGGATCGCGAGGTAATAGAAGTCGCTGTCTTTGTCCTTTCCCGTCTTCTCGATGAACTCGCCGGTGGAGAAGTGGCTATAGCCGGCGTAGCCCTGGATGTGATGGGTGAGGTTGTAGGTGGCGAGAACGTCGGTCTCGGCGCCCACGTAGCGGGCGGTGGTGCCGGTCGCCGGCCGCAGCACGCCACCACTCTTGTTGTAGATCGCGTCATGATCGGAGGCCCGCCAGAAGAAATACTGCTGGAGCGAAAGCGTGAGGTCGCGGATCGGGCTGACGCTGACGCCGGCGTTGGGACTGATGAGGTTCTGTCGCCCGATGTAGTCGATGTACCCCAGGTACGAGTGGCCGTTTGGGTAGAGCGGGTTGAACGTTCCGACGTTCCCTCCTGGCCGGTCGTCTCCGCTCGCGTAGTCGAACTCGAGGTAGACGCGGGGGGACAGACGCGGGACCGGCAGCGTGTAGCCGAGAACGGTCGTGAACATCGAAGTCGCGACGTCTCCGCGGCCCACCGTCCCGAACTGGGCCGCCCCCTCCACTTCGAAGTCCAGGCCCGTGGCGCCGATCTTGCCCCAGACGCGTCCGCCGAGCGTATGTCGATGCTCCCGTCCGACGGTGCCGTTGAACGTGGCGGTCTTGTTGTTGGCGTCCAGCCAGTAGAGGTCCAGGTTCACGGCCACGACGTGAAGAGGCCCGGTGCCAAAGACGCCGAACAGCTCCTGGTCCGAGGTCGACTGGTTGAAGCGGTACTTGTCGACCACCACGGGCTGCGCCCAGAAGGGGGTGATCGTCCAGCCCGCGATCTGGCCGATCGCGGCGCCGCCCTCGAAGGCACGAGGGACCTGCGTGAAGTCCCCGGGCCCGACCAGCCGCTGAGAACCGAAGATCAGCTCCTGACGACCACCGCGCAGCGTCACGCTCGCTTGCTGGCCCAGCGGGATCATGACGTCCGCGAAACCGTTCATCAGGTCGACCTCGTCGACGTACGAAGTCGTCCGTCCCCCCGCCAGGTCGCGGTCGAGCGCGAACGCACTCCTCCCCTCGGCGAACATGCGGAAGTAGCGAGTCAGGTGGAGGTCGGCGCTCAACCGGTATCGAGAGAGGAGATAGCCATCGGACTGCTTGGGCTCCGAGTTCCCGAACAGGTATTGTCTGAAGTACTCCCCGCGCTCGCGGGCCTGGCCACCGATGGTCAGCCACACGTTCTGGTCGGACGTCAGGGGGATGAACTTCAGGCGGTCCCAGAAGTCATCGGTCGTGTCCAGGTCGACGCCTCTCAGCACCGACCAGTCCTCGTTGAACGCGGGCCGCTTCGGCTCGTTCGACGGCTGACCGGCCTGTGCCCAGGCCAGAGGCACGCCGTGGATCAAGAACGACAGCACGAGCGCCACGCCCACGACGACGGCGAGACCGAGGTGGCGGGGCGGTGCAGCGAGCGAGAAGAACCTCATGTCAGCCTCCCGGGCGCGAGGTTGGGGAGTCGGACATTCAGAGGACGCGTGGCGCACCGAGGTTACCGTATCGGCGCTGGGGGCTGCCGACCATCGGGGTGGCCGAACCCGACGAAGGTAGGGTAGACGCCCTCCGTCCGGCAAAACTACGATTGGCGCAGATCGACCGTCAGCGACGCCGGCGATCACATATGGGCAAACACGATGGGCGGGTGGTCTGCATCGTGGACGACGACGCGTCACTGCGTCGATCCCTCAGGAATCTCCTGATGTCGGTGGGCTTTCGCGTCGAGACGTTCGAATCCGCGGAAGCCTTCCTGGAGTCGGTTCATCGAGACAGTATCGGCTGCGTGGTGCTCGATGTGCGAATGGCCGGAATGAGCGGCCTCGACCTCCTGCGACATCTGGTCGCCACGGGCTCACGCATTCCGGCGATCATGCTGACGGCTCACGCGGACGACGAGACGCGCCGGCGATCGCTCGAGGCCGGCGCGGTGGCGTTTCTCGAGAAGCCTTTTCGAAGCTCCACCCTCCTCGATGCGGTACGGACGGCGCTCGCCTCGGCGTGATGGCTGTGTCCACATTGGACGCGGGACGCGATACGCTTGCCGAGCGCGGAGGCTCTCGGGCACCCTGGACGGACCCCGCAGTCGAGATTGAGGGACGCCAGATGCAACGCCATGTCGCGCGGTTCGCGGTCGTCCGATACGGGGTCGCCGTATCATGCGTGACGGTCGCCGTGATCCTCGCGCTGTGGCTGCGACCCGTGGTGCTGGCGGGCGCTCAGCTCTTGCTCGTCGCCGTCTTGATCACGGGCTGGGTCGCCGGTCTGCGGCCGGCCCTCGTGGCCTGGGTCTTGGCCACGCTGGCCTTCGCCTACTATTTCACCCCCCCGTTCGATTCACTGAAGATCGACACTGGCCAGATGCCGCGTCTCCTCATCTTCACGCTCTTGGCGGCGTGCCTGGCCACGATGAGCGCGGCACGACGCAGGGCGGAGGACGCCCTCACCACGACGCGAGAGCAGTTGGAGGCGCGAGTTCGCGAGCGAACGGCGGAGCTCGCGCGGGCCCTCGCCGAGGCCGTCGGTGCGCAGCACCGATTCAGGGATCTGGTCAACTCGGTCGACGGCATCGTCTGGGAAGCCGATGCGACGATGCGTCAGTTCTCGTTCGTGAGCGACCAGGCTGAGCGCATCCTCGGCTATACGGCCGAACACTGGCTCTCCGAGCCGACCTTCTGGCAGGGTCACCTCCACCGGGACGATCGCCAGTCGGCGGTGCGATTCCGCGAAACGGCGAGTGCCGAGAAGCGCGACGGCGATTGCGAGTACCGCATGATCGCCGCAGACGGCAGAGTCGTGTGGCTGCGAGACCTGGTGACCGTGGTGCAGGAGGGTGACCGTCCCATCCGGTTGCGCGGCGTGATGGTCGACATCACGGAGGGCATGCGGACGGAGCACGACCGTCGATGGTTCGTCGAGGGTCTGGATCGGGTGAACCGCGCCATCCAGGCAACGAATGACCTCGAGCAGATGATGAGCGACGTCCTCGACGCTGCGCTGTCGATCTTCGACTGCGATCGCGCGTGGCTGATGCATCCCTGTGACCCCGAGGCCGTCTCTCACGAGGTCAAGATGCAGCGGACGCGTCCTGAATTCCCCAGTCTCCTCGGCGTGGGCGACGAGGTGCCGATCGACCCGGAGACGGCTGAGATGTTTCGCACCCTGCGGGCGTCCAGCGGTCCTGTCCAGTTCGGACCGCACTCGGCGCATCCGCTGTCGAGCGAGCTGGCGCAGCGCCGCCTTGTCCAATCCAGGATTGTGATGGCGCTCTACCCGAAGAGTGAGCGGCCGTACATCTTCGGCGCCAGCCAGTGCTCGTACGCGCGCCGCTGGACAGCGCGAGAGGAGCTCCTGTTCCAGGAGATCGGCCGGCGGCTCGAGGATGCGCTGACGAGCCTGTCGATCTTTCACCGTCTGCGCGAGAGCGAGAAGCGCTATCGCCACATCTTCGAGTCGACCGGGGTGTCGATCTGGGAAGAAGACTTCTCGCGCGTCAAGGTGGCGATCGATGATCTGAGGGCCGCCGGGGTGCGCGATGTCCGCGAGTACCTCGCCGTGCACCCCGAGTTCGTCCGGCAAGCCGCCCGGATGGTGAGGAACGTCGACGCGAACGAGGCGTCCGTCAAGATGTTTGCGGCCGGAAGCAAGGAGGAGCTCCTCGCCTCCGCGAACACGCTCTTTCTGCGCGAGACCCGAGACGCGTTCGTCAAAGTGCTCGTCGGTATCGCCGAGGGCCGCGCCTCGCTGGAGGCCGAGACCATTGCCCAGGACCTGAAGGGCGAGCGGTTGACCGTCCTCTTCACTCTCACATTCCCACCGCCGTCAGCTCGATTCGACAGCGTGCTCGTGACCGTGGTGGACATCACCGAGCGCAAGCGCGCTGAATATCTGACGGGACACATGTTCGAAGCCTCACCTGATGCGGTCTACATCGTCGGGAAAGACTATCGATATCAGCGCGTCAACGCGGCCTTCGAGCGGCGTTGGAGGATGCCGGCCGACAAGATCGTGGGGATGCGCGTGGACGAGCTCGCGGGCACGGAGCCGTTCGAGGAGACGTACAAGCCCAACCTGGATCGATGCTTCGGGGGAGAAGAGGTGAGCTTCGTCGGCTGGTTTCCCACGCCGGCCGGCCGCAAATACCTGGCCGCGACGTATTCGCCGCTGCGGCCGGATTCGGCGCGGATCGAGGCCGTGCTCGGAATCACGCGCGACCTCACCGACCATGCGCGAGCCTCGGAGGCGCTGCAGCAGGCGCAGGCGGAGCTCGCCCATGTGACCCGCGTGACGACCCTGGGCGAAATGGCGGCGTCGATCGCCCACGAGGTCAACCAGCCGCTTGCCGCCATCGTGGCCGATGCCAACGCATCGCTCAACTGGCTGACGGCAGCCACGCCCGACCTCGCGAGCGCCCGCGAGGCGCTCCACGCGATCGTGAAGGACGGCCACCGGGCGGCTGACGTCATCCAGCGGATCCGCCAGCTCGCGACGAGGAGCGGTCCGCACAAAGCACGCCTGGACGTCAACGACGTCATTCGCGACGTCGTGCCGCTCATCGGCACCGAGGTCAGGAGCCATGCGGTGTCGTTGCGACTCGACCTGGCGTCGGCGTTGCCGCCGGTCCTGGCCGATCGCGTCCAGCTGCAGCAGGTGCTCATCAATTTCGTCATGAATGCGATCGAGGCGATGGCGTCCGTCGCGGACCGGCCACGCCAGCTCGTGATTGGCTCGCGACCGCACGAGGGTGATCACGTGTCGGTCGACGTGCAGGACGCCGGCGTCGGGATCGACCCGAACAGCGTGAGCCAGCTCTTCAGCGCCTTCTTCACCACGAAGGCCGGCGGCATGGGTATGGGGCTGTCGATCAGCCGCTCGATCATCGAAGCCCACGGCGGACGGCTCTGGGCGACACCGAACGCGACGCACGGCGCCACCTTCCATTTCAGCCTGCCGGCACTGCGCTGATGCTGCCGACGGAGCCCATCGGAAGCATTCCGAGACCGGCGGCCTTGATCGAGGGAGTCCAGGGCTTCCGAGCCGGGCGCATCTCGCAGCCGGAGCTCACTGCGCTCTACGATGCCGCCGTCCAGGACACGATTCGGCGTCTGGAAGCCACCGGATCGCCCGTCATTACGGATGGCGAACAGGCCAAGCACAGCTTCGCCACCTATTCCATCCATGGTCTGGAGAACCTGTCGCCGGATGGCGTGCCGATTTCGTTCGCAGATGGGCACATCCGAAACCTGCCTCGCCTGACCGGCGGACCGTTCAGGTACAAGACCCCGGCCGATGTTTACCTGGAAATCGCCCAGCGGTACGCGCAGGTGCCGCTGAAGCAAGCGGTCGTCTCCGCCTCGGCCCTGAGCCTGTTGTACCCGCAAGGCGGCCTCCGCGGCTATTCGCGAGAAGAGTATCTCGATGCCCTGATCGATGAGCAGGAGGGCGAAATTCGGCGTTGTCTGAAGAAAGGCGCACACGTGGTTCAGATGGACTTCACGGAAGGACGGCTGTCGATCAAGTTGGATCCGACGCGGCGCCTGCTACGCAGTTTCATCGACCTGAACAATCTGGTGCTGGAGCGCTTTTCCGCCGAGGAGCGGAAGCGAATCGGGGTGCACACGTGCCCGGGCGCCGATCGCCACTCGACCCACAGCGCGGACGTGGACTACGCCGAGCTCCTGCCGAGCTTGTTCGAGCTGCAGGCGACCAGCTTTTATGTGCAGCTGGCGAGCGAGCCTCACCGTCAGCGCGTCCTGAAACTGATTCGGGAACACGCCAAGGCTACGCAACGGATTTTCGTGGGGGTGATCGATCCACTCGATCCGCGTGTCGAGACCGCCGAAGAGATCAGGGACCGTGTCCTCGAGGCGGCCGAATACATCCCGCCTGATCGATTGGGAACCACGGACGACTGCGGCTTTGCGCCCTTCAGCGATGACACGTCTCGCACTCGGGGGACGGCGTTCGACAAGATTCGGGCCCGTGTGGCGGGGACGGCCTTGGCCAGCACCGTGCTCGGTGTCGACTAGACCGGGCTGGCGATTGATGTCACAGCAACGCGAGGCCTACGGGGAAACGCTGGGTCGGCTGAGAAGAAGACTGCGGACGCTCCATCAGTGCACCAACGCGCTCTTGCAGGCCGAGAGCGAGCAGGCGCTGTTGCGATCCATTTGCGAAATTCTCGTGGCGGGCGGCGAGGTTCGGCTGGCCTGGGTCGGTTACTGCGAGGATGATGCCGAGAAGACTGTTCGCCCGGTCGCCCAGGCCGGAGACGGCGTCGAATACCTGGAGCGCCTCAAGACTTCCTGGGGAGAGATAGAACTCGGTCAGGGGCCCGTCGGCGTTGCGGTTCGGACCGGCCACGCGTGTTGGGTCGACGATATCCGCACGAACCCGAGGTTTTCTCCCTGGCGAGCCGCCGCCCTCGCACGCGGCTACGCCTCCTGCCTTGCCGTGCCGTTGATCGCCTATGAGGCGTCCGGGGGCGCCGTGGATCTGCGCGGCACGCTCAATCTGTATGCCGCGGAGTGCAGCGCCTTCGATGAACACGCGATCGAACACTATACGGGTTTGGCGGCGTCCGTGGCCTATGCCGTGACGGCGCTGCGAGGCCATCTCGCCGAGGACCTGACATCCGGGGTGACGGCGCTCCGCGCTCGCGCGGAGCGCAAACGGGCCGAGGAGGCGCTGCAGCAAGCGCGAGAGGAGCTCGCGCACGTGACGCGCGTGACGACGCTGGGTGAGCTCGCCGCTTCCATCGCCCATGAGATCAACCAACCGCTGGCGGCGATCGGTGCCGATGCCAACGCGTGCCTGCACTGGCTGGCGGCCGACAGACCCGATCTCGACAGCGTCCGCGGGGCGCTCACCGCTATCGTGAAGGACGGCCTGCGCGCGGGAGAGGTCATCACCCGGATTCGCGCCCTGCTGACGCGCTCGTCGGTTGCCCGTGGGCGCTGTGACCTCACCGGTGTCATCCGCGACGTGCTGCCCCTCGTCGGGCCCGAGATCAGGCGACACGGCATATCTCTGGAAATGTCTTTGGCACCGAACCTGCCGCAGGTCACGGGCGATCGGATCCAGCTCCAGCAGGTCCTCCTGAATTTGCTGATGAATGCCGTAGAGGCAATGCGCGAGGTCCCGCCGGTGCGGCGCCGGATGGTCGTCCGCGCGACCACCGATCACCGTGACGATGGTCCCTGGGCGATCGTCGCCGTCGAGGATGCCGGCGTCGGCTTCAGCCAAGCCGAGGCGCCGCGCCTGTTCGAGGCGTTCTACACGACAAAGCCGGGTGGGCTGGGTATGGGGCTGTCGATCAGTCGCTCGATCATCGACAACCACCGGGGCCGGCTGTGGGCGACGACGAATTCGGACCATGGCGCGACGTTCCAGTTTGCCCTGCCGGGGATGCCATGACGTCGGATGCGCCCGTCGTCTTCGTCGTCGACGACGACTCGTCCGTCCGCGACAGCCTCCGGAGACTCATCACCTCCGTCGGGTTCCTCGTCGAGGTCTTCCCCAGCGCTCAGGCGTTCATGCGTGCCCGGCGCCCCGACGCGCCGGGATGCCTCGTGCTCGACGTGCGCCTGCCGGGGCTGAGCGGGCTGGATCTCCAGCGCGAGCTCGCCGACACGGACGCGGCGCTGCCCATCATCTTCCTCACCGGCCACGGCGACATTCCCATGTCGGTCCGGGCCATGAAAGCCGGCGCGGTCGAATTTCTCACCAAGCCGTTCCGCGAGCAGGACCTGCTCGACGCCATTCGACACGCGATCGAGCGCGATCGCGCGCTGCGCACGGAGCGCCAGGAACTCACCGAGCTTCGTGGCCGCTACGCTTCCCTGACCCGGCGCGAGCGGGACGTGCTGGCGCGGATCGTCGCAGGTCTTCTCAACAAGCAGATCGCCGGCGAGCTGGGTACCACCGAGGCCACCGTCAAGGAGCAGCGCGCGCACGTGATGCAGAAGATGACGGCCGGCTCCGTGGCCGAGCTGGTCCGCTTCGCCTCCCGGCTCGGCATCACCCCTGCCGGTGGCGGCTCGAACCCTCCGAAAGTAGGGTAGAGGTCGCCCCGACCAACGTAGGGTAGACGCTGCCCGCCCGACCGCCTAGCCTGGCAGCCATGGATTCGATTCCGAGGTTCCAGGAATGGCGACAACGCATCGGCACGCAGGATGCGCCGGTGATCTCCGTCGTGGACGATGACGAGTCGCTGCGTCGCTCGCTCAAGAATTTCCTGCGGTCGGTAGGCTTCCGAGTCGAGACGTTCGCCTCGGCGGAAGAGTTCTTGACCTCCGCCCAGCGCGAGACCACCGGGTGCCTGGTGCTCGATCTGCGGATGACCGGAATGAGCGGCCTCGACCTCCTCTGGCATCTCGCGGCCGCGAACGTCCGCGTTCCGGCCGTCATTCTCACTGCTCATGGGGACGAGCAGATTCGCCAGCGGTGCCTCGGGGCCGGCGCCGTCGCATTCCTCGACAAGCCCTTCCGCGGTGATGCGCTGCTGGACGCGGTCCAGACGGTTCTGCGCTGACATGATCGGCGGCACGGAGGATAGAGAGATGACTCTTCAAATGGCTCTCGAACCCGAGACGGCTGCCGTCACTCGTTCGCGGCGTGCAGACCGGGATCTCGACCTTCTGGAAGCGCTCCGGCGGCGCGAGCCGACGGCAGCGGAGCGTCTCGTCACCACGTACGGGGACCGCGCGTATCGCCTGGCCACCAGCATCACGGGAAACGGGCAGGATGCAGAAGAAGTCGTGCAGGACGCATTCTGGACCGTGGTCCGGAAGATCGACAGCTTCAGGGGTGAGTCGGCCTTCGGCTCCTGGCTCTACCGGATCGTGGCGAACGCGGCCTATCAGAAGCTCCGCACCCGGCAGAGCCGGCGTCGAGACGTGTCCTGGGACGACGTGATGCCGGTCTTCGATGAGCGGGGCTGCCACGCCGTGCCCATGGCCGACTGGTCGCCGCGCGTGGACGATCCCTCGATCCAGACCGAGTTGCGGCTGGCGCTGACCTCGGCGATCGAGGAATTGCCCGCCGCGTACCGGAGCGTGCTGGTGCTGCGCGACGTCCGGGGCCTGTCGAATCCCGAGATCGCGGAGGTCATGGGCCTCAGCATCCCCGTGGTGAAGACTCGCGTGCACCGCGCCCGGTTGTTTCTCCGGAAGCAGCTGGGCGATGCCATGACGACGTTGGACGCGGCCGACACTCACGAGTGCGCGTGATTCGGGCCGCCATGGCCGACGTGACAACGACGGGCGGCGAGCTGCCGGCGTACAGAGTGCGACGCGTGGCGCAGTACATCCAGGACAACTTGCAGCGGGAGCTGCGCCTGGCCGAGCTCAGCGCCGTGGTGCACATGAGTCCGTATCACTTCGCGCGGCTCTTCAAGCGCAGCACCGGCGTGCCTCCGCATCGATTCCTGGTCCGACACAGGATCGACGAGGCGCGGGCGTTGCTGGCGGCCCAGACGGTGCCGATCGCCGAGATCGCGCGGTCGGTGGGTTTTCGGACGCCGAGTCACTTCACGACGACGTTTCGGCGTGTCACCGGGATGACGCCGAGCGCGTACCGAAGCGGCGCCGGCCAGATGGCGCCGTGTGATCGGGCGTCATGCTCGCCGGCGCCGCTGTGATCGGGATCCACCGATGATCTTCCCCGTCGCGTTCCCACTCGTGCTCGGCCTCTTTTTGCTCTTGCTCGTGGTCCTCGTGTTCGTGGTCGAGCTGAGGATCCTCAGATACGCCTACCGGAAGATCGGCGTGCCTCCCCGCTACATGTTCGTGATCATGCTTTATCCCTGGTCGGCAGCCACGTGAATATCCCGCTCTACGCGATGCGCGTCGAGCGCCTGCTGCCTCCCCAGAGCATCACCATGTTCGGGCGCACCTATGTCGTGCCGCCGGTCCACGAGGAAGGGATGACGATCATCGCGATCAACGTGGGCGGCGCCCTCGTGCCAGTGATGCTGTCGCTCTACCTCTTTCTCCGCTCGCGCGTACGTGGGCGCATGCTCCTCGGCGTCGCCGTCGTCGCCGCCATCGTCCACAGTCTCGCGCGGATCGTGCCTGGCGCCGGTATCGCGGTGCTGATGTTCGTTCCGCCGCTGGCCGCGGCCGCCGTGAGCGTCGTGCTGGCCTTTCGTCGGGCGCCGCCGGTCGCGTACGTCTCGGGTTCCATGGGCGCCCTGATCGGTGCCGACCTGTTGAACCTTCCGAGGATCGGGGAGCTCGGCGCGCCCGTCGTCTCGATCGGCGGGGCCGGCACGTTCGACGGCGTGTTTCTCACGGGCATCATCGCGGGGCTTCTCGCCTGAGCCCCGACGCTTGTCGACGTCACCAGCGCGGCCGCGGCTGGACTCGTCGATAGGGGAAAGAGACGGGCCGGGGCTTCAGTGAGCGCCGCGCTCGAGCCGCGCCTGACACGCCACGCACGTGGTCGCGTCGGGAACGGCGCGGAGTCGCTGCGGGGGGATCGACGTTCCGCACTCCGAGCAGACGCCGTAGTCGCCTTCGGAGACCCGGCTCAGCGCGATTTGCAGGCGCTTCGCCCGCTCGCTCAGCCGCGACGCGCTGAGCCGCGCCAGTTCCTGGTGCTCGATGCCCTGGGCGACGTCGAGGAAGTCGCCGCCCGCGAGGCTGGCCTTCGGCACAGCGGCCTCTCTGTGTAGTCGCTCGGCGATCACGTCGAACTCGGCCTCCAGCAGGCGCTTCGCTCGGCTGTTCGAATTGTCCACGCGCTTGAGACGACCATGGTGGCTGTTTCGTTCCCGGGACCCGACTTTGGTCGGGTAGGCCAACGGAGAGCAACCTCCACCCGCACCTCGACGTCTCAAAATCGACGGTCAGAGGTGCGATAGGAGGGCGGCGACAGCGATGGAGCAGAAGCTGATCTGGGGCGTCGGGATGGCGAGCTCGCGCATCGGGCTCGGCACGTGGTCGATCGGTGGCTGGATGTGGGGCGGCAGCGACGAGGCCGAGGCCGTCAAAACGATCCGCACGGCACTCGATCTGGGCATCACGCTGATCGACACCGCGCCGGCCTATGGCTTCGGCAGATCCGAGGAACTGGTCGGCCGGGCCATCGCTGAGCACGGCGGGCGCGAGCGCCTGCTGATCGCCACCAAGGTCGGTCTCGCGTGGCATGCCGGCGCCGTCTACCGCGACGCCTCCGCGGAGCGGATCCGAACGGAGATCGAGGACTCGCTGCGGCGGCTGGGAACGAGCTACATCGACATCTATCAGGTGCACTGGCCCGATCCCCTCGTTCCCGTGGAGGAGACTGCGGAGGCGCTGCACCGGCTCTTCGAGCGCGGGACGATCCGCGCGATCGGCGTGAGCAACTTCTCGCCCGAGCAGATGGAGACCTTCCGGGCGGTCGCGCCGCTGCACGTCGTGCAGTCGCCGTACAACCTGTTCGAGCGGGCGATCGAGAAGGACGTCCTGCCGTACGCCCGGCGGCAGGGCCTCACCGTACTCGCGTACGGCGCGCTGTGCCGCGGGCTGCTATCGGGGCGCATGCGGCGCGACACGAGGTTCCTCGGCGACGACCTGCGCCAGACGGACCCGAAGTTCCAGCCTCGCCGCTATCAGCAATATCTCGACGCCGTGGCCGCGCTCGACCGGCTGGCCCACGAGCGCTACGGCAGGAACGTGCTCGCCTTGGCCGTCCGCTTCATCCTCGACCAGGGCCCCACGATCGCGCTGTGGGGCGCGCGCCGCCCGGATCAGCTCGCGCCGATCGACGACGTGCTCGGCTGGCGCCTCGACGAGGAGACGCGCGTGGCCATCGATCGGCTCCTCGCGGAGTTCGTCACCGATCCCGTGGGCCCGGACTTCATGGCGCCGCCGGCGCGCGAGACGGGCCCTCGCAGCGTCGTTTCTCTTCGGTCATGAGCCGGCGGGCACTCCGCAAGGCCCTGACCGCGGCGGTCGTCTCCGCCGGGCTCGTGTTCGCGCTGCGTGTCGACGTCGGCACCGCGCAAGACGATCTGGTCCGCATCGAGGGACGGGTGCTGGGGATCGCGGGGCAAACGATGGTCGTCGCGCCGTACGCGAGCGGCGCTGGACCCATCAACGTCGACCTCTCGCAGGCGAGCCAGGACGAATACATGGCGCTGAGGACGGGCGACTCGGTGACGGTGACGGGAAGGATTTTGCAGGAACGGCATGGCGTGATGGCCACGTCGATACAAGGAGGAGGATCATGATCGGACGCTGGACGACGACCCTTGCATCACTCGCGCTGGCGGCGACCGTGGGGCTCACGGGCTGCGCGGCGATCCGCCACTCGCAGGCGCTCGACAGGGAGCAATTCCTGGCGGCGGCCGGGTTCAGGATGGAGCTCGCCGACACCGCCGAGCGGCAGCAGCAGCTGGCCGCCATGCCGCCGTACCGGCTGACAAGCCGCGCCACGGGCGACGGCATCGAGTACGCCTATGCCGATCCCCGGAACTGCCAGTGCGTCTACGTCGGCGGACCCAAGGAGTACGCGGAGTATCAGCGGCTGACGAGGGAGCGCCAGCTCGCACAGGAGCAGATCTGGACCTACGAAAACCCGTGGACGTGGGGCGGGCCCTGGTGGTGAGCCGCATCGTCGGGAAGATCATGCTGACGACGCTGATCGCTCTGGGCCTCGCGGCATGGGCGACGCCTGCGACGGCATACGTCGTCCAGATCACCACGTCGATCCCGGTCGCGAGCGCCGCCGACGACACCCAGCTCAAAGCCGCGCTGAATTCCGCCATCGACAACATCCTCCAGCACGCGATCGCCTTCGTCCCGACCGTCGTGACGGTGCGGGACGCGCGCGTCGTCGGGGATCGGATCCACATCCTGCTGCTGATCGCGGATGGCGACGGCGAAGAGACCATGCAGCAGCTCATCGACGCCGATAAGACCGAGCTCTGATCGGCCATGAGTCTCTGCATCCAGTGCGGGTACCCGACGTCCGGTGCCGACGACATGTGCGTCCACCACGTCGCCGCCTATGCGGACGACTGGGCGATGGGCAACCGGATCATGTGCGACTTCCTCCATCGGGGAATCGTGTCGCCGCCGCCCGGCCGGCGCGCGGCGACCCTGAAGATGTTCACCGAACTGGAACCGGCGCGCGTCTTACATGGATCGGAGTGGGAGGAGGAATCATGAGCAAGAGGCACCAACACCTCATCGTGACGGAACCGTACGAACGTCTCAAGGAACTCCAACGCTACGGGGTGGTCGTTCCCGTTCCCGTCGCGCTCGACGCGTCAGTCCGAGGCGTCAGCGTCGACAATCTCAACCAGCTGCTCGTCGACACCATGACATTGCGGGATCTGTACAAAAAGCACCATTGGCAAGTCAGTGGGCCGACGTTCTACCAGCTCCACCTGCTCTTCGACAAGCACTTCGACGAACAGAGCGAGCTGGTGGACTCCATCGGAGAGCGAATCCAGTCGCTCGGCGGCGTGAGCATCGCCATGGCCCATGACGTCGCCGAGATGACGCTGATTCCGCGCCCGCCACGTGGCCGCGACGAAGTTCCGGTGCAGATCGCGCGGCTGCTTCATGCGCACGAGATCGTCCTCAAAGAGGCGCGCGCGATGGCGCGGCAGGCTGCGGAGACCGGCGATGACGGCACCAACGATCTGCTGGTGAGCGACGTGATCCGGACCAACGAGCGGCAGGTCTGGTTCGTCGCCGAGCACCTCGTGGACACACCGCTGATCGCGCACGAGCACGAGCCGGCCTGAGCAATGCGCGCCATGGCGGTGTGGGCCGCCATCGTAAGCGTCCTCGCGGCCGCGACGCTGACGGTGGCCTGGCCGCGTGCGGCAAGGGTGAAGGTGCCGCCGATCCCGGAGGCCGGGCCGCTGGCTCAGCCGAAGTCCATTCATCAGGTCGGCGTCCCGGCTGCCGCGACACGCGCCGCGATACCGCCTGACAATCCCCAGACCCCCGAGAAAATCGCCCTCGGCCAGAAATTGTTCTTCGACGGTCGCCTGTCGGCGGACGGGACCGTGGCGTGCAGCACCTGCCATGATCCCGCGCGCGCGTTCACCGACGGGAGGCCCACCTCCGTCGGGATCAAAGGCCGTATCGGCCAGCGCAACGCCCCGACCATTCTGAACGCGCTCTCCAACAAGACGCAGTTCTGGGACGGGCGGGTGAAGACGCTCGAGGAGCAGGCGGCGCTGCCGATCGTCAACCCCGTCGAGATGGGCCAGCCGAGCCTCGACGCCGCCGTGGCCCGGATCGCCGCCATCACGGAGTACCAGGACGCCTTCAGAAAGGTCTTCGGCGGTCCGCCCAACGCCCGCGATCTCCTGCGCGCCATCGCGTCCTATGAACGCACGCAGCTGTCGTTCGACTCCCCGTTCGATCGCTTCATCGCGGGTGACTCGACGGCCATCGACGACGCCGCCAAGCGCGGCTGGGCGCTCTTCAACACCCGCGCCCGCTGCAACAAATGTCATGCGTTGACCGAGCAGAAGCGGGACGCCACCTACTTCACCGACAACGACTTCCACAACATCGGCATCGGCATCATCCGGCACAACGTCGTGGCGCTGGCCCGTCAGGCCGAGCAAGCGATCAAGTCGGGCGATACGTCGCAGATCGACCGTGCCGCCATCCAAACGGACCTATCGGCACTCGGCCGCTTCCTCATCACCAGGAGAGAGCGTGATATCGCGGCCTTCAAGACGCCGGATCTCAGGAATGTGCTGGTGACGGGGCCCTACTTCCATGACGGCTCGCAGGAGACGCTGTGGGACGTGATGGACCACTACAACAAGGGCGACGGCTTACAGGATCCCTACCTGGACGAGGACATCCAACCGCTGGCGCTGACCGAGGACGATATCGACGGCGTCGTGGCGTTTCTCGCGTCGCTCACGAGCGCGGACTACAAGGAGCAGGGGATCAAGGAGCTGGCGCGCCAGCGCGAGCTCTCCCGGACGCACCGACCCCAGCGCGACACGGCGAGAGCCTTCGGGCCGATGCGGCAGCGGCCCAGGCCGCCTCGGCCTTGATGCTGATACCCGACCCATGATCACGCCCGGCTCCGTGTGCCGGCCGCTCGGCTGTGGACGTGGAGACCGGCGATGGCTCCGCTGTCGCGGGCTGGAGTAGGCGTTTCTCGATCACGGCCTTCAGTCCGTGACGTCCCCGGCACGCTGCGACTTCCTACTGGTAGTAGCGTCGCTTGCCAGTTCGACCCAGTAGGTGGTGGGGACCGTGTAGTACTGTGCAAAGCGGGCCCCCGCAACCACGGAAGCAGCGAAAACCAAAGGGGTCGGCCGAGCAACGCGGCTGGCCCCTTTGGCCGTCTATGAAAGGATGCGCCGATCGCGCGGCGCGCGGGGCGGGAGAGGGTTCAGTGTCCGGCCATGTGGCGACCCACGATCGCGAGGTCGGCGTCGGCGATGGGCGTCTCATACACGAGCTCGCCATTGAACATGACGACCATGCGGTCGGCCAGCTCGAACAGCTCGTCGAGATCCTCGCTGACGAGGAGAATCGCCGCGCCGCGGTTGCGGGCCCGCATCATCTGCGAGCGGATCTCCGCGATGGCCGCGATGTCGAGACCGAAACAGGGGTTGGCAGCGATCAGCACTTCAACGTCGCCGGATAGCTCGCGCGCCAGCACCAAGCGCTGCACGTTGCCCCCGGAGAGGCTGCTGACCGGAGCGTCGGTCGAGGATGCCTTGATGTGATACCGGCCGATCAGCTCGCTGGCGGCCTGCCGCATGGCCGCCCGGTTCAGGCCCCAGCGGGCGATCGTGAAGCGCGTCTCGTCAAAGACGCGGAAGGCGAGGTTCTCGGCGACGCTCATCCGGGACACACAGGCGTTGCGAAGGGGCTCCTCGGGGAGGCAGAAGACCTTGTGGCGCCGCATCTCCATCCGAGTCGCCCGATACGGCTCGCCGTGAACGGTGATGGTGCCCGCGGAAGCCTCGCGCTGTCCGGCGAGGACCTCGACCATCTCGGCCTGGCCGTTCCCGGAAACGCCGGCGATCCCCACGATCTCCCCGGCGTGGACGGAGAGCGAGACGTTCACGACGGCCTGGTGTCCCTTGTCGTCGTCGACGCACAGGTGGTCGAGGCGGAGCCGTACCTGGCCCGTGGTGTGGGCGATGCGCTGCGCCGGCGGCGGCAGCTCGCTTCCGCCGATCATCATCGCCGCGAGATTCTGCGCGGTGAGCTTCTCCATCCGTCCCCGTCCGACCACCCGCCCGCGTCGAAGCACGGTGACCTCGTCGGCGAAGGCGACCACTTCTCGGAGCTTGTGCGTGATCATGAGGACGGACAGCCGACCCCCTCGCGCCATCTCGTGCAGGAGGCCGAGGATCTCGTCGGCCTCACCCGGCGTGAGCACCGACGTCGGCTCGTCGAGGATCAGGATGCGGGAGGCGAGATAGAGCTGCTTGAGGATCTCGATCTTTTGCTTCTGGCCGGCCGCCAGCGCGCTGACCGGCGCCTCGAGATCGACCTTGAACGGCATCTCCTTCAAGAACTCGTGCAACCGGCGACGCTCGGTGGGCCAGTCGACGACGAGCGAAAGGTCCGCGCGCGCCAGCGCGAAGTTCTCGGCCACCGACATGCTCGGCACAAGCGTGAAATGCTGGTACACCATCCCGATCCGGTGAGCATGCGCGTCGCGAGGGCTTCGGATGATGCGCTCGACGTCATCGACGATCACGGCGCCCTTATCGGACGCGTAGTAGCCCATCACGCACTTGACGAGGGTACTCTTCCCGGCGCCGTTCTCGCCGAGCAGCGCGTGAAACGAGCCGGGCTCGAGGGTCAAGGAGACGTCGTCGAGAGCGACCAGCGAGCCGAATCGCTTCGTCATTCCGGCGACCGTGAGGCGCGGTGGGGCGACCTGGGGAGGTGGCGAGGCGACGCCGAAATGTGGGGCGCTCTCGAGACGGGGCCGAGCCACCTCGAAACGCGGCGGCGCGGGTTCACGAGGCGGCGGGGCGGCGGGCGGCAATCGGTCGGCGCTTGCTCGGTCAGGCTGCCCTCCGCCGCCATCGGTACGGCCCCGGGTTCTGCTCATCGCGATTCTCGGCTTAGAGTGTCCCGCTTGGACAGCTCCGAGGAACGCCGGGATAATTCGCTCCCGACATCACGCTAGCCGTGATAGGTGCGGCTCGGTTCGGGGAAACCACAGCTCGTGCCGTCCGTCACCTGCACTTCGTCCTCCCACGGCAGCCGGTACTTGCCAGCCACTAGATCCTGCATGTACGTATACGGGCAGTCCTGCGCCCCACCCTTCACGGCCACGAAGCCGCGGTGGCCGAACTGATAGATGTTGTTCTCGACGCCCCAGATGCGACGCGCCTCCTCTGCCAGCTTGGGCCGCACCTCGGCCGTGATGATCTCGTCGGGCACGCCGCTGCCCGTGACGAGCGGGGCTCCGTCGAAGTTGACGATCATTCCTTCGCCCATCGAGTTGAACAGCCCGTCGCTACCGCACATGCAGACATTCGCGGTGTACATCAAGTTGCAGAACGCGTTGGCTTGGTTGGTCACGTGCCAGGAGTGGCGGATGGGCGCCGTGTAGCCGGCGGTCCGCAGCATGATGTTGGCCCCCTTGTATGCGGACTCCCGGGCCATCTCCGGGAACATCCCGTCGTGACAGATGATCAGCGCGATCTTGCTGCCGTTCGGGCCGTCGCAGACCGGGATTCCGAGGTTACCCGGTTCCCACGGCTCGACCGGGGTCCAAGGATGCATCTTCCGGTAGTAGAGCCGGAGTGCACCACGGTCGTCGATGATGACGCCGCTGTTGTAGGGGTTTCCGCCCGGGTTGTACTCCATGAGGGAGAAGCACCCCCAGATCTTTTGCTCCGCGCAGGCCGTTTTGAAGGCCGCGACCTCGGGCCCGTCGAGCCGGGACATGATCTCGGGGCGAGTGTCCATCGACAGGCCGTGCAGCGAGTATTCGGGGAAGACGACGAGGTCCATAGTCGGCATCCCTTTCCGCGCCTTGGTGACCATGGCGCAGATCCTGTTCGCCTGCGTCGCGAGCTCCGCCCGCGTGGCCACTACGGGAAGCTGTAGCTGCACCAGCCCGATGACCACCCCATCAGGAGCCTTGTTCAGCCCGCCTAATCCGGTCATGGGGATTCCCCTTTCATCGCCCGATCACTTCGTCACGCTCAACTCGCTCGGCGCGCCTTTGAGCGTCCGCTGCGTCGACGAGGTCGCGATCATGAGCAGCAAGGTTAGCACGTAGGGCGCGGCGTTAAACAGGTAGTAGCCCGAGGTGATCCCCACGGATTGCAGCGCTGGACCGAGGGCGCCGGCGCCGCCGAACAGCAGTGCGGCGAACAGGCACAGCAGCGGGTCCCAGCGCGCGAAGATCACCAGCGCCACCGCCATGAGACCCTGGCCGCTCGAGATCGCCTCGTTCCAGCTTCCCGGATAGTAGAGTGAGAGAAACGATCCGCCGATCCCAGCGAGGAAGCCGCCCGCGACCGTGCCGAGCAAGCGCACCCGGTCCACCGCATAACCCATCGTCCTGGCGGCGTCGGCGTTGTCGCCGACGGCGCGGATTGCGAGACCCCACCGCGTGTTGTAGAGGGCCCAGAGCAGTCCGGGGGCCAGCACCGCGCCGATGAGGAACAGCACATTGACCTCGAGCGCGGCGCGCACCTGAGGGCTCTCACTCCACCATCCGAACGGTATTGCCGGTAGGCGCGGGGCGTTCGGCTGGATGAACGGCTTGCCGAGGTAGAACGCGAGGCCGAGGCCGAACAGCATCAGAGCGATGCCCACCGCAATGTCGTTGACGCGCGGTCGTGCGCAGATCGAGGCATGCACGGCTCCAAGGACCATGCCGCACGTCCCCGCCACCAGCACCCCGAGCCACGGCGATCCGGTCAGGTACGAAACGCCGTAGCCGCTCATTGCGCCCATCACGAGCGTACCCTCGAGGCCGAGGTTGATCCGGCCGCTCTTCTCGGTCAGGCACTCACCGAGACTGACGAAGAGAAACGGGGTGCTGCCACGGATGGCGCCGCCCAGAACCGCGAGAGGGACTCCCCACCACCCGAGCGCCTCCACCTCAGGCGGCCTCGCGGGGCACGGCCCCGTTGGATGGCGCTACGACCGACTGCTGGAAAACGCGGAGCCGCCCATACGCCGGTTCGCTGGCGAGAATGACCAGGAAGATGATGCCGCGCATCACGTGCACCGTCGCGTCCGGCAAATCGTGCCACCGCTGCAGCAGGCCCCCGGCGGCATCGATGCCGCCGAGCAGGATAGCCACCGGGATCACTGCGAGAGGATTCTGCCTGGCGAGAAAGGCCACGAGGATCCCGGTGTAACCGTAGCCGACCACGAGCGATGTGCTGGCCCGGCCGTGAACGGCGGCGATCTCCGTCGTCCCGGCGAGACCGGCTGCAGCCCCCGCGATCAAGCACGTGACCAGCGTCAGCCTGCCGACTGGCACGCCGGCCATGCGGGCGGCGCGCACGTTGCCACCGACGATCCTGGCTGCGAACCCGAATACCGTGTGCTGCATCAGCACGTACGTGACGATGCACCCGACGACGCCGAAGACAAGGCCCCAGTGGACGTCCATGCCTGGGATCAGACCGATCATGTTGCGCTCGCCCACGTGCCAGCTCGACGGTCGGTGGAGGACGAGCGGATCGCGCATTGGGCCGCCCACGAGGTGGTTCATCAGGGCGATGGCGATATAGTTGAGAAGAAGACTGCTGATCGTCTCGTTGACGCCCCGGTAATAGCGCAGGCCGCCGGCGAGACCGACCCAGAGCCCGCCCGCCGACATACCAGCGAGCATCATCGCGGTGATGACCGTCCAGTGCGAAGCGCCCGGAAGGACAGACGCGATCGCGACGGTGGCGAGCGCTCCGATGATCAGGGCGCCCTCGGCGCCGATCACGACGAGCCCGAGCCGAGCCGGCAGGGCGGTACAGAGCGCGGTGAGCATCAGCGGCGTCGCCCGCTGCAGCGTGTTCTGCCAGGAGAACCAGCTTCCGAAGGCGCCGCTGTAGATCGTCTCGTACACCCCGAGCGGGTTGGCTCCGGCCAGTGCCACGAAGATCCCGAAAAGGATGAGGGACACTGCCAGAGCCCCCGCGGGGATGGTCAACGCCTCGGCGGCCCCTCGCGGACTGCCACCGAGCAGGCGCATCAGCTTCGGGTCGACCCCCTCACGCCGTCCACCAGCCAGTCCATCGACTCAAGCCAGATGTCCGTGGCGTCGTACGACTTGCCAGCGGGGATCACTGTCTTGCCGGTGTTGTCCTTCATGGGCCCTTTGTAGATCACGAAGCTACCGTCCGTGAACTTCGCCTTGGCGTCGTCGGCCTGCTTGCGAGCCTTCTCGCTGACGGCGGGTCCGTACGGCGCGTTGCGAACGATGCCTGCACGCAGTCCGCCCCTGCGCATGTGAGGCCATGACTTGCCGTCTCGCAGCCAGTTGACGTAGTCGGTATATACCTTCTCCCAGTTCCACTCGGCACCGGTCAGGTACCCTTTCGGAGCGAGCGTGGACTGGTTGACGTGGTAGCCGGACGAAAAGATGCCCCGCTTCTCAGCCGTCTCGATCACGACCTTCGGACTGTCGACGTGGCATGTGACGACGTCAATTCCCTGGTCGGCCAGGCTGTTGACGGCCTCCGCCTCCTTGACGGGTAGCACCCAGTCGCCGGTGAAGATTACCTGCGTCATAGCCTTGGGGTTCACGGTCCGTGCGCCGAGCGTAAAGGAGTTGATGTTGCGCAGCGAGGCGGGATACGGTTTGGCGCCCACGAAGCCGAATTTGCCGGTCTTCGACGTGTAGCCTGCGACGATGCCCGCGATGTACTGCGCCTCGTCGATGAAGCCGTTATAGCTTCCGGCGTTGGTCGGCATCCCCTCCTTCCAGACGGTCGGCCCGCCATGCAGGAACTGGACCTTGGGGTACTTCGCGGCCACCTTCAGCATGTGCTCCCAGTAGCCGAACGAGGTCGCAAAGATCAGGCTCGCGCCGTCCAGGCTGATCATGCTCTCCATGGTCTTCTGAACCTGGACGGTCTCGGGAACGTTCTCCTCTTCGACCACCTTGACCCCGTCGATTTTCTTGACGGCGGTGACGCCCTGGGCGTGCCCCTGGTTCCAGCCATAGTCGTCCTTCGGCCCGACGTATGCCGCGCCGACCACCAGCCGGGAGGCGGACGACGCTCTTCGCGGCCACTGGCTCACGGTCGCCGTGGAGGCACCAGCGGCAGCCATCATCTTCAACACCGCTCGTCGCGAGATCCCGCAATGCCCAGGTATCATCACCGTCCTCCTCGCAGCTTTCGCCGGTGTCCTCGGTCTCCGACTCCTCGTTCAGGTCGGATGCCACGCGCGTCGCTCAATGCGCCCGAGGATCTGCTGAAAGAGAGTCGGCGTCAACTGGCTGTTGAAGGCTCTGCACGGCCGGTCTGCGTGCCGGGGAGGTGCGCTGACCTTACATTCCGCCGGTGGCTTGACCCTCTTCGATAGAGGCCGCCCGTATGGAAGTTCATCGCTCACTCCGCCCTCCTGTCTTGTAGTGTGATCTGCGCGCTTACGTCGCCGTCACGGTCGTTATCCCTCACCCTGGGGACGTAAGATGCGACGGGAGGCCCATAGGCGAGCGTAGACGGAAGGTAGACGGCAGGCGGGTCTTCAGCACCGCATTCAAGCGGGACACGGTCCAGCAGATTCTAACGGGCGAAAAGACGGTCGGCGCGCTGAGTCGCGAGCTCAGACAGGTCGAGCACCTGAGAGGTCGAGGCCCACACGGCGGCCGAGCCGCCTGGCGAGCCAGAGGTCCGACGCGCAGAATCGACAGCGTGGACATTCACGTCGTCGGCATGACAGCAACCGGGGAGGGGGATACGCATGACAGGTCGCGTGATTCCACTCGGTCGGATCGCGGGCATCCCGATCCGCCTCGATTCGTCATGGTTCCTCATCTTCGCGCTGGTGACGTGGACGCTGGCCGCCGGCTACTACCCGGCGGAGTTCAAGGGCTGGCCCGCGTGGGAGTACTGGGTGATGGGCGCGGCGACGGCCGTCATGTTCTTCGTCAGCGTTCTCCTGCACGAGCTGAGTCACTCGCTGATGGCGCGGCGGTTCGGGACCTCGGTGCGGAGCATCACGCTCTTCATCTTCGGGGGTGTATCCCAGTTGGGAGGAGGAACGACGAGTGCAACGAGGGAGTTTCTGATCGCTGCCGCGGGTCCGGCGGCGAGCCTGCTGCTCGCCGCGCTCTTCTGGGTCCTTGAGTCTGCGGCGGTGGGCGTGGCGCCGGCCCTCGCGCTGCTGAGGTACCTCGCGTACATCAACGCCATGCTGGGACTCTTCAATCTCATCCCCGGGTTCCCGCTCGATGGCGGGCGCGTCTTCAAGGCGATCGTGTGGGGCGTGACCCATGACGCACATCGAGCCCTGCGGGTCGCCGGGACCGTCGGTCGGGTCATCGGCTATCTCTTCGTCCTGTTCGGCGTGTGGCAGATGTTCGGCGGCAACTTCGTCAACGGGCTCTGGATCAGCTTCATCGGCTGGTTCCTCGAGAATGCGGCCATGAGCGAGATGCAAGGCCAGGCGATCCTCGAGATCTTGACCGGTCACAAGGTCCGTGAGGCGATGCGCCCCGACTACACCTCCGTTCCCGCCGACCGAACGCTCCAGCAGCTCGTGGATGGGCATGTGCTCGTCCATGGGCAGCGCAGTTTTCTGGTGGAACGTGACGGTCGTGTCGTGGGTCTCCTGACGCTGCATGGGATCACGCGACAGCCCCGACCGTCGTGGCCCACGGTCAGGGCCGAGGACGTCATGATCCCGAGGACCAAGATGCGAACGACGAGGCGGGACGCCGATCTGCGCGACGTCCTGGAGCATATGGACCGCGACGGCGTCAACCAGCTGCCGGTGATCGAGAACAGCCACCCCCTCGGCATGGTGAGTCGAGAGGACATCATTGGATTCTTGCGGGACCACGTGGTCAGCCATCGATGAGGTGTAGGACGCCGGGGGCGATCGGCGCGATGCTGCCATCCACCGGGAGCTAGGCGCAGCGTAGTCGAGGCGAGAGCCCGGCCCCCTTGCTTTCCGAAGATCCCGAGATGGGCGGGCGAGGCGGAAGGTTTCGTGCGCGTGGGGCAAGTTTCGGACGTTCTGCTGCCGAGGAACGAGGCCGGTACGGGCCTTTGGCAACTGCGCGAACGGCGATCTTGGCGCTCATAACAGGATCTGGGAGAAAAGGAGATTCCGAATATGAGGCGAAGTGGACTCCTCATCGCGTTGTCGTGGATTGTCGCTTTTGGGCCGGGTGGACATGCCGCTGCCCAGGTCGCCGGCTCGATCCGGCTCGGCGTAGCCGTCGAGAGGAGCTGAGGACAGTCGCACTAGGCTGGAGCGCAAAGAAACAGATACTCGGCCAGCCTGTCTACAACGAAAAGAACGAGAAAGTAGGAAGCATCGATGACATCATCGTCGCGCCCGACAGTTCGGTGTCCTACGCCATCGTCGGCGCGGGCGGATTCCTCGGTGTCGGCAAACACGACATCGCGATTCCGGCTAGCCAGTTAAAGCAACAGGACGGGAAGTTCGTGCTCCCCGGCGCCAGCAAGGAAGCGATCAAGGCGTTGCCTAAGTTCGAGTATGCCCGGAAAAGTAGCCGAAAGACCCAAGTTAGAAAAGTATTGAGGCTGTTGGAAAAACAGCTTTTCATGTAGCGTTCTCCGAGTTGCACGTATGTCGGAGTCGAGGGCATCGAAGCGGGAAATGAGGTGCGGAGCCGGTTCGTGGCCGGCCCCGCGCCGCGTGGAGTCGCTTGGAAGCACGCAAACACATCAAAGGAGGACGGTCATGATGATCGGACGCGCACTGATCCTGCTGAGTGTGTTGACCGTCGGCATCACGACAGGGCGGGCGAATGCGGACGAGCGTTCCGGCGGCTGCCCCAGCTTGCCGAACTGGAAGGATCTCCGGCAGTCGCTGAGCGCCGCGAATGCGCACGTCAACCTGATTCTCAACAACAACATGTGGGCGACGATCGTCGCTGCGGACGGGACCGTGTGCGCCGTGGCCTACACGGGTGATGACGCGCTCGAGGCGCAGTGGCTTCTGAGCCGGGTGATCTCGGCGCAGAAGGCGAACACGGCCAACGGACTTAGTCTCCAAGCCGGGGAGGGTCCGAACAGTACCTTCAAGGGCCTCGCGCTCTCAACCGCCAACCTCTGGAAGGCGGTGCAGCCCGGCGGCAGCCTCTACGGCCTTCAGTAACCCGGTCAGCACGGAGGTCGCCTATCGGGGCAGTAGTCAGGCCTTTGGCACGGCGGGCGATCCGATGGTCGGAGGGCGGATCGGTGGTGTGAACGTCTTCGGCGGCGGGCTTGCACTGTATGACGACCATGGCCGTCGCGTTGGCGGCGTCGGCGTCAGCGGCGACACCGCCTGCCGCGACCACATGGTGGCCTGGGAGCTGCGCCGCAACCTGCACCTGGACTTCGTTCCGACCGGCGTAGCCACGCTGGTCGGCGACACGACGCATCCCGACAACATCATCTTCGACGTCAACAACGGCTTCGGGCATCCCAACTGTCTCGACGCAGCAGCCGAGAAGGCGGCGTCAGCCGCGCTCTCGCCTGTGTCGCCACTGCCCTGACGCAGCGGCTTTTGTCTCGACGAGAGAGAGGCCCCGGAAGCTCTGGTTTCCGGGGCGTCCCGCCTGCCAAATCCCGTTGAAGCCTTGACCCGGCATCCTGCTTACACGCTTTCTCAGGAAGTCGAAATGCGATCCTTGACTTACGAACGCCGGGCGCGGGGTTGCCTCGTCATCAACCGCTGACGAAGATAGTACCGACGGGCCTTGGCCCGATTGCCGCACACCTTCATGTCGCACCAACGACGCGTGTGATTGCGTGTGGTGTCCAGGAAGATCCAGCCGCAATTCGCGGATGGGCTGTCCCTCGCCAAAACCTCATCCGACTCGCTCAGGAGCAGCGAGATCCGTCAATCCGTCCACAGGCCCAAGACCCCGAGCCTGGTTGGAGGTAGGGCGACCGGCATCGTTAGACCGTCGGCCTTGCACGGTCACACCGGAGTTGCGATGGAGGACGGGGAGCGGGCGGTTTGGCGGCTGAGCTGGACCTGTGACGCGTGTTCGATGGTAGTGAGGACCGCCGGTGCTGGACTACGCCGCCTGGCGGACGTAGCGGTGATGCAGGCCACCGACTTCGGGAATTTCCACGATCCCGCCCGCTTCGGGGAGCTCGACGGGCCTGACGTCCGGCGCATCCTTGTCGAGCGCGAGATGCGTGCGAGCCCGGTGATAGTAGGAGAAGTAGCGGGCCAGGATGCGGCGCAGGTGGCTTTCGCCGAGAACCAGAACGTGATTCAAACACTCGCGCCGGATCGAGCCGATGAGCCGCTCCGCGAAGGGATTCTGCCACGGGCTGTGCGGCGCCGTGAGGACTTCCTCGATCCGCATGCCCTTCACGCGGTGCCGAAACTGCTCGCCGTAGACTTGGTCACGGTCGCGCAGGAGATAGGAGGGCGCGGAGTCGTCCGGGAAGGCGTCCACGATCTGCTGGGCGGTCCAGTGGGCGGTGGGGTGCTCGGTCACGTTGAAGTGGACGACGCGCCGGCGGTAGTGAGCGAGCACGACGAGAACAAAGAGGACGCGCAGGCGCGCGGTGGGCACCGTGAAGAAATCGAGGGCGACCGCATCGCGGACATGGTTGGCGAGGAACGTCCGCCAGGTCTGAGACGGCAGGGGGCGCCGCTTCGGCATGAGCCGAGAGACGGTGCGCTCGGAGACGTCGATCCCCAACCGGAGAAGTTCCCCGTGAATTCTCGGGGCGCCCCACAACGGATTGGCCGCAGCCATCCGTGTGACGAGAGCCTTGATCTCAGCATTGACGGGTGGGCGGCCCGCGATGGGCCGGGCGGAGAGCTTGGTCCAGTGCTCGCAGAAGCGGCGCCGCTGCCACCGCAGGACGGTGTTGGGTGACACGATGACGAGCGCCTGCCTCCAGCCGGCCCACACCCTCGACAGCGCGACCCAGAAGAGTCGGTCGCTCCTGCGCATCTTCGGCCGGGTCACCGTCTTCTTGTAGACGGCGAGCTGGTGGCGCAAGGCCAGGTTCTCCAGGGCGACATGGCGATGAGCGCCGCAGAGGAGGGGAAGCAGTCGCAGCAGGCGGAGCAGGAGGGTGACCATCGAGCCGAAATTTTCTCTGGATCCGCCCCGCCAGATCAATCACTTGGCGCCGGATGGAGTTTTGGCGAAGGACACGGGATCTGAGCGCCCCGAAACCTCTGAGACGATTCCTGCGGGAATTTCGTGGCCCGGCCACGAAATTCGCTCGTCGGGCTCGCCCGTATTTGCGCCCGATATTGCTCCGACTCCTCCAGAGCCACCGAAGTCGCCCCCTTTTTGCGACCGACACGAATTTCGGCGCAGCCACGAAATTCGAGTGGGCCCGATGGAATTTCGTGGCGAAGTGCCACGAAATTCCGCGCACCGGGTCTAATCGGGTCCACCGTATTTGCACCCGTATTTCTGGTCGCTCCCGGATTATCCCTCGTTATTGGGCACGATATTCGAAGAAAACGACGACAGCAATTGATTCACTCGGAGCGAGGGCCGCCCGCGTGCGACAGTGATTCATGGCCGCTTGTCGCCGCGCGCTCGTGGTCATGCTCTTCTCGAGCCTGCTGCTGGCCGGGCTCGCCTCCGGCGTCGACGACGGGCGTGCGACCGCCGGGGACCCGGTGGATCTCGCGACCGGCATCAACATCCGCGAGCACGACGACATCGTGGTGCACGGGGAGCCGAAGATCGATCTACATCGCACGTTCGCAGGCGGCTGGCCGCGCGCGGGAGCGTTCGGCATCGGTGCCAGCCATTCCTACGACCTGTTCCTGGCCGCCGAGAGCGAGAAGGCAAAGGAAGAGGTCAGGCGCATCTACCTAATTCATCCGAAAGGCTGGCGGTTTCCATTCGTGCGTACCTCGCCCGGTACCGGTCACACAGGGGCCATGCTGATGCACGAGGGCACTCCGTCGGCATTCCACGGGGCACGCCTGAGCTGGAACGGCGCTGGCTGGGACCTCGATCTCGTCAACGGCAGCCGCTACTCGTTTCCGCCCTGTGACGGCGCGGTGGTTCGCCCCGAGCAGTGCGCGCTCCGCGGCTATCGCGACGGGCAGGGCCGGAGCATCATCCTGGATCGCGACCCGAACGGTGAGCTGCGAAGTGTCAGCGCCGGCTGGCGTCGCAGGATCAACTTCCGCTACGACTCGGCTCACCGGATCGTCAGGGCCGACACGGGCTGGGGCCTGTCGATGACGACCGTGGACTACGCCTACGACGCCGGCGGCCGGCTGGCCAGCGTCAAGTCCCGGCAGCTGAGCGTCTGGACCGTGCTCTTCGAGCTCATCTACGCCTACGAGACGATGCAGCTGCCGTCGCTCGACCGCATGTCGGTCAGATATGACGCGGAGTACACGTACGACGCGAAGCATCGCCTCCGCCGCGTCAGAGAGCCGGGCCTGGAGCTCGACCACGAGTACGACGTGGCAGGGCGGGTGATCAGACAGGACGTGACGGGCTGGGGTTCGTGGACGTTCACCTATACGCAGGGCGCCGACGGAAGGGTGGCGCAGACCGATCTCGTCAGTCCCGACGGCCTGCATCGGCGCGTCATCCTCAATGCCGACGGTTATGTGCTGAGCGACGCCACGGCTCCGGGCCGGCCGGAAGAGCGCGTCACCCGGTACGAGCGGGCGCCTGGCGGCAACGTCATCGCCCGGATAACCGTCGAGTGCCGCTCGGTGGCGGGGACTCGGGTGAGCGTGGCCGCCCCGGTCGGGCAGGAACCCCAGGAGGCGGTGGAAGCGCGGCTTCACAACCAGTGCGGCCAGCCACAGGCTGCCTCGAACGGATAGCGCGAGCGGCGTCTAGAGCGCTACCGACAACCCGGCGTCCACCGTGAGGACCTGGCCGGTGATGTAGGACGCGGCGTCGGAGGCCGGGAAGACGGCGGCGCCGACGAGCTCGTCGGGCCGTCCGAAGCGCCCGAGCGGGATGCGGCGCGCCAGCTCGGCGATGCGCGGCTGTGAGAAGAACGGGGCGTTGCCGTCGGTCGGGCCGATCGGGATCGCGTTTTCGGTTGGCACCCGAACGCGCTCGGCCCATGTTCCGTCACTCGACCAGCGCGATGCCCTGCCACGTCCCGAGCAGAAGCCGGCCATCGCGTACCGGCACGGCCTCCGACGGGCCCAGCACGGCCGCCTTCAGATGCGCCGCGCCGTTGTCGTCGACCTTGTCGTGCTCCCATACCCCCTCGGGAAACAGCCCCTCGAGCGTCACCTCCGGCTGCTCCCGATACCTCTCGGTGATGATCGTCTTGATCTTTCGGCTCATTCGATTCGCTCCCGTAGGCGCCGATCACGGCAGCCCTAGAAGGTCTTATGACCCGGCGGGGTCTGTCGACACCTTCGCCGAACCCTTCCCGAGGCGTGCGTCCGCTTCGGCCGCCCTCAGTGTCGCCGCACCGCCGATGACGGGCAAGACGGCCAAAAACCTTCGGTGCAGCGGCTATCGCAACCGGCTGATTTTGCGCGGAGTCGTCAGACCGAACGCAGACGGTCAAAGAGAAATCTTCTCTGGCACCATCGGCCGCCTTGGCGGTGCCTCGCGCCGCGGCCAGCGCCTGCTCCGCTGCCACATGGACGTAGGCGTGGACCACCGGCTCGGTCTCGTCGATCCGGCGCAGCGTCGCCCCGACCAACTGCGT